>Ga0114933_10002395_pt1 | contig 19588 bp, 17 predicted proteins | sample 4SBtaG_FD_89691 | JGI IMG/M metagenome (GOLD analysis project Ga0114933, IMG submission 89691) | Deep subsurface microbial communities from Kolumbo volcano to uncover new lineages of life (NeLLi) - 4SBTROV12_W25 metaG | ecosystem: Environmental > Aquatic > Marine > Volcanic | place: Kolumbo... | reverse complement strand
CGACGAGCTCTTCAGCATCCTTATTGTCCAATCCGTATGCCAGAGCGGCCGCGGTTGGTTCGTTTATGATGCGGCGTACTGTCAGGCCAGCGATTTCCCCGGCTTCTTTCGTTGCCGTTCTCTGAGCATCATTGAAGTATGCAGGCACTGTGATCACAGCTTCCGTGACTTTCTCTCCGAGATAGTCTTCGGCAGTCTGCTTCAACTTGCCCAACACCATCGCAGAGATTTCCTGTGGCGTATAGACGCGATCGTCAATTTTAACGCGTGCCGTATCGTTATCGCCTTTGACGACATCGTAGGGAACGGTCTTCAATTCAGACCCAACTTCCCCGAATTTGCGACCCATGAATCTCTTGATCGAGAAAATGGTGTGCTCGGGGTTGGTGATGGCCTGTCGTTTGGCCGGAGCCCCAACCAGACGCTCACCGTCCTTTTTAAATGCAATGATGGAAGGAGTCGTTCTGGCTCCTTCAGCGTTGGTGATGACGACAGGTTCGCCACCTTCCATTACGGCCACGACTGAATTCGTCGTTCCAAGGTCAATGCCTATGATCTTTCCCATTGAGGTCTGATCCAATTCTGTTTAAACAATGTAATTTTGTCAGGTTGACACGGCTAGCGTGTCGAAGTGCATCATAAACAAGAACAATGCCGTTCTCGGTATTCGGACAAAATGTCAGCAATCATTTTCCGTCAAGGGGTTCTGATTGAGCGAAAGTGGTTGCTATATTGGTTGCTCAGGCAGACTCTGACCAATGAAGCATGTACCCAATGCGCTGACCATCATTCGAATTTTGGTCACGCCATTCCTTTTGACTTTTCTTTTCTTCGATTCGCTCGTCGGGTACAGTTGGGCGTTGGCTCTTTTTGTTTTTGCTTCGATTTCTGATTGGGCCGATGGAAAAGTCGCTCGACACTTCAGCGTCGGGTCCAAATTGGGCCAGTTTCTGGATCCCATTGCTGACAAAGTACTTGTGCTGGGTACCTTCGTCGCACTGATCTTCATCCTGCCCGATTCTGTCACTTGGTGGCTTGTAGCGATCATTGCGGCGAGAGACGCCTCGGTGACGGGATTACGATTGTGGATGAGAAGGGAAAACAAGACGCTTCAAACTTCCAGAAAAGCAAAGTGGAAAACCGCATTTCAGTTGACGTTTTTGATCGCGGTTCTGCTACTTCTTACAGTTTCCCAAACAGTCGAACCCGTTCGATCCTGGGCGGATGGGGCTTTGAACAGCAGCTACATTTTCTGGGGACTCGTAATAGTCGCTGGCGTGACGGTCTGGACAGGAATAATCTATTTCACCGAAAAAGAACCGGTGGAAACGCCAAATTTAAATGAGTGATATGAGGGATGAACTTGCGCGCAGGATCGCTCGACATTTGCTTCGAATTGGAGCAGTCACTTTGTCACCGACGAAACCCTTCACCTGGGCGTCTGGTCGGCTTTCGCCTGTGTACTGTGACAACCGATTGACGCTTGGATATCCAGAAGTGCGATCAGATGTAGCCAAAGGATTCGCAGCCGTAATCAGGGAAGAAGGCATTAGGTGCGATGTAATAGTAGGCACCGCAACCGCAGGCATCCCCCATGCTGCCTGGCTGGCGGAAAAGACAGAGCTCCCGATGGCTTATGTACGAAGCAAAGCCAAGCAACACGGTCGCACGAACCAGATTGAAGGGCTCGCTCCAGACGGCGCGCGCGCTGTCGTGATTGAAGACCTCGTATCAACCGGAATGTCTTCAACAGCGGTTCTGGGTCCTCTAACGGATGCGGGTGTACAGGTCGAAGCAGTGTTGGCCATTTTCACGTACGGTTTGCCCTCAGCCAAGAAAGCGTTTGCCGAGGCAGCGGTGCCACTTCACACGCTTTCCAGTTTCCCGACTCTTATCGAAGAGGCTTCAACATCGTCCTCTCTCACGAGCGAGGACCTGAACTCGCTGCAGGCCTGGTACAGGAATCCGGCCCGCTGGTCGGCTGATCGCGGAGGCAATTAGGCACATGAACGCACGTGTTCTCACCATCGGCGATGAGATTCTGATCGGCCAGATTGTCAACACGAACGCAGCCTGGATTGGAGCGGAATTGACTGCAATCGGAGTATCTGTCTCGCGAATGGTTACGGTCGGTGACGAGGCTTCCGACATCGAACGCGAACTGAGCGAGTCGCTGGAGGCGGGCAGAATAACTGTTGTGACAGGTGGCCTCGGCCCGACTCATGATGACATTACGCGGGACGTAGTGGCGTCTGTTTTTGGAGTGGAGCTGGAATTTCATCCTGAAATAATGGATGTCGTGCGTGGGCGATTCGAACGTCGTGGGTTTGATATGCCTGAAGTGAATCGGAACCAGGCCATGATCCCGGAGGGTTTTGAGGCGATAATCAATCAGGCAGGAACCGCTCCGGCTCTGCTCAAGAGGTATGACCATCCAGATGGTCCAGGCTTGCTGGCCGTAGTTCCAGGCGTCCCTCATGAAATGCAAGCGTTCATGCAGGATAACATTTTGCCGCTGGTTATCGGGCTTGAAGGTGCCCCATCCATTCTGCAAAAAACGCTTCTGACTGCGGGAGTCGGAGAATCTCATCTGCACGAAGCTTTGGCGGGTGTCCAGGATTTACTGATCGACGGACTCAGTCTGGCCTACCTGCCGAATCTGACATCATTGAGGCTCCGGCTCAGTAGTACCAATGCTTCAGCCGAAGACGGAGCACGAGACCTCGATAAACTCGAGAAATTCATTCGGGGTCGTGCGGGGGAGTGGATCTATGGGGAAGGCGAGGATACTCTTGAATCGGTACTGGGCGGATTGCTCATCGAGCAAGGATCTTCGATTGCTCTGGCTGAGAGTTGTACCGGAGGATGGATCGCCAATCGGCTGACCAATGTACCAGGCTCATCTGCATTTGTGGTTGGCGGGGTTGTTTCCTATTCGAACGAGTCCAAGCGACAGCTGCTGGGAGTCAGAGCAGAAACCCTCGAGAAATTTGGAGCGGTGAGCCGACAGACTGCCTGTGAGATGGCCGAAGGGGTTCGATTGTCTCTCGATAGCGGAATCGGGCTCAGTACTACGGGTGTTCTCGGGCCGGGCGGAGGCTCTGATGAAAAGCCGGTCGGTACGATCTGGATCGGGATTTCTTCTGCCGTTGGTACGAGTGCGGTCCAGCTTCGGCTCGGGAAGGATCGTCTTCGAAACAAGGAAAGGGCGGCCACGGCGGCGCTCAATCTGGTAAGAAGGGTCTTGTTGAAGCGCAGTCGAACAAAGTGAGCGGATTCAGCGTGACGCAGGTTATGTGCTCTATGGAATTGAGTCTATCGGAGCATGAAGATAATCCTTTTGTGAGGGCTATGACACTAAGGTGACACACCTCCATGTGTACATTTACTTCGATCGCAGCCCAACTGTGGCACATTCAAAAATATTTGATCCCGTCGCGTGACTCTTATGTGTGTGACACATATATTACACATAAGCAGTTATCAACATGGGTTGACTGCTGGCATCTTTCTTCGGATGCTGCAAAACGGCCGGACAACGCTAATATTGTCCGGATTACACAATAGAAGCGTTGGTCTTTCCACGTATCAACAGTCAAAAATCCAACAGACATGAGTAAGCCTGATTCTGCCAAGCACAGAGCCCTGGATCTCGCTCTTAAACAGATCGAAAAAACGTACGGAAAAGGTGCCATAATGCGCCTTGGTGATGAGCCCGCCGTGACAATGGATTCCATCTCGACGGGATCACTGCTTCTCGATTCCGCTTTAGGAATAGGCGGAGTGCCGAGAGGGCGAATTGTCGAAATATTTGGTCCTGAGTCTTCGGGAAAGACTACGTTGGCGACACACATCATTGCCGAAGCGCAAAAAGTAGGTGGATCGTGTGCATTTATCGATGCTGAACACGCCTTTGATGCCAGCTACGCGCAAAAGCTTGGCGTGGATACGGACAATTTGCTTGTCTCTCAGCCTGATACTGGAGAAGACGCTTTGAATATTTGCGACACGCTTGTGCGAAGTGCAGCTCTGGATGTAATCGTTATCGATTCAGTCGCCGCGCTTGTCCCAAGGGCGGAGATCGAAGGTGATATGGGCGATAGCCACATGGGACTTCAGGCTCGTCTTATGAGTCAGGCTCTCCGGAAGCTCACCGGTACCATCAACAGAACGAATACGGTTCTGATTTTCATCAATCAGATTCGCATGAAGATCGGAGTCATGTTCGGAAGTCCAGAGACTACCACTGGAGGCCGCGCGCTCAAGTTTTACGCATCAGTCAGGATGGACATCAGACGCATTGGAGCCATCAAGGATGGTACGGAAGTAACAGGAAACAGGACTCGCGTAAAGATTGTCAAGAACAAGGTTGCTCCACCTTTCAGGCAGGCAGAATTCGATATCATCTATGGCGAGGGAATTTCCTCACTTGGTGAGTTGATTGACGTTGGTGTTGAACATGAGGTCATCAACAAGTCAGGATCCTGGTTCTCTTACGGAGATATCAAAATCGGGCAGGGCAGAGATGCGACAAAAGCCTGGCTGGCAGACAACGACTCCCTGCGGGAAGAGATTATGGACCGGGTAAAAGAAATCCTGGGACTGATTCCAGATGCGGAGCCTACAAATGGAGTTGCTGCTGAACACGCTGAAGTCTAGGATCATTCAGGGAGCAGTATTGCTGCTTCTTCTGATTCCCCAAGACTCAAAAGCACAGGAAACTACGGGTAGTCGGGAAGATGGGAGAGCGTTGGCCACAACGCTCTCCCATATCCAGTTACGGGCGACTTTGCTGGATACTGGAGTTTTCGGAAGGGAAGTAGACCTGTTTTCTACCATCTACACCAACGATTCGCCTCTGATGTCCGGATGGATGAGAGCTGTCGACACTTCGGCCTATCCGATAATGTTCGGAGCTCCTCCAGCTTATTTTCTAACGGCAGCTCTACGTGACGATGTTCAACTGCGAGATGCTACTGCTTTTGCACTTGCCTGGATCGGGACTGCCGGCTCGGCTCTCGTATTGAAGAAGGTTGTCAAAAAGCCTCGACCATATGTCGTAGAACCAGGGGTGACGCGTAAGCTTCATTATGCGTCAGATACCTCTCTGGGAGATTATTCCTCTATGCCATCCGGTCATGCGGCTCTCTCCGCAGTAATCGCGACCTTCGCCTCTCTGGAGTTCCCCAAATGGTACGTCGTGGCCCCCGCAACCGTGTGGTCGGTCTCTAGCTCCATATCGAGGATATGGCACGGCGTCCATTATCCGTCTGATGTGTTGGCGGGTACAATTCTCGGAGCTGCAGCGGCTGTCACCGTCCATTCTCTCAAGTAGGTTAAAGCGACGCTAGTAACAAGAGGACAGGCTTTCGCGTACGTAGGTCCACAATCATCTTTGCCGCCCATGCTCCTCCGTTTCTCCCTCTTTGTCGTACTTCTCCTTTCTGGTTCCTTGACCGATGTATCGGCCCAGATCAGACTCAGCGGTCGGGTTGTGGACGCCGTTTCCTGTGAGAGTCTTCCCGGAGCTTCGCTGCACATTGAAGGCACCTACACCGGAACGATTACCAATAATCTGGGACAATTCGAACTGATTGTACCTGACGAATCTGTGGCTATCGTCGTCCGATACATCGGATACAAATCGGCTCGAGTTGGATTGAGTTCGGACACATCAGAAGCGCTGTTGATTCGTCTAGAGCGCACCACTATTGACCTGCCTGAGATCACTATTACGGGCGAGGATCCGGCAATCGGGATCATGCGTCGCGTCATTGAGGAGAAGCACAAATGGCGAGCAGAATTACAGACCTATGTCGTCAACGCGTATAACCGCTTCAGGATGGAAAACGACACCGGAATCGTCTCCATCTGGGAAAGCAGCACCCGTGCCTTCTGGGACCGAGAACGTGGAGTGAGAGAGGTATCGCTCTGGCAGCAAAGGACAAAAAACTCCGAGTTCGATGACGTAATGCCTGCTGCTCTGTTCGTGCTCAACCTTTACGATGACGACGTGGAGGTAGCAGGACACCGGCTTATGGGGGTCACGCATCCCAATGCTCTGAAACACTACCGATTCAAATTGGAGTCTATTCAGGCCCGCGATGAAAAGGAAGTCTACATCATTGATGTCGCCCCAAGAAGCAGGACAGCTGCAGGATTTGTAGGAAAACTCTCTGTGCTCGACGGCGACTATGCTCTTCTTTCTGCCGATCTCAGGCCGGGAGAATCGTTTCTGTTTCCGCCTCCCATTCAGGAAATAGCCGTTCATTATCGGCAGCAATTTTCGCCGTTTGGAGGATCTACGTGGCTACCAATCGACCTGCAGACCGAGATGGACGTAAAAGTTGGACTGGCGGGGATACTGGAGTTTCCAACATTTCGCATCCGCCAGTTGTCTCGGCTTTCAGATTTTGAAATCAATGTCCCGCTTCCGGATTCTTTGTACGAATCCGATGACATGATCGTGGTGGATTCGAGTATTGTCGCCATCGAAACCCGTCCTCCTGAGCTGGTTGGAGTCCCTCTCACGGTCGAGGAAGAATTGGCTTATGCCACTATAGACTCTTCCTTTACTGTTGAAAAAGCATTCAAACCAACCGGAGCTCTGTCAAGATTCGTTGATGTCGAAGACGACAATGGAGACGGATCTTCGTCGGGAGGAGGCGTTTCGCGCTCAATGAGCAAGCTGAATCTCAATCTCGCTCCGGATCTGTGGTATAATCGGGTTGAAGGCCTCCATTCGGGTGTTCGCGCGAGTCTGCGACCTGTTTCTTGGCTTCGTTTCCTTGGCATGTACGGATACGAGTCAGCCAGAAAGGCGAGCAGTTACGGTGGCGGTATCCGGGTCGGAAACAGGCGGAGTATTACCGTACAATGGGCCGATGAAACGGTCACGCGTTACGAGTCCCAGACCAAGAGTCGGTTCCTGAATTCGGCAGATGTGATGATCGGCGAAACCGACTACTTCGACTATCACAGAAGAAGGGGTTTCGAGGGAATATTGCGGATCAGGGATGTTTTCGATTCCGGCGTGGAAGCGAACCTAACATATGTGGCCGAGGAGCACACTTCTCTGAAGCAAAATCTGACATCGTCGTTGCTTGGTGTAGATATCCCAACTGATATAAATCTTCCTGTAGAAGAGGGAACGCTACAGTATGCCAGACTGAAATTGAGAAGGGAATATGACTGGATTCCGGTTCCGGTAGGCCCTCAAAAAGCCTTTGAACTGGAAATCGAGAAAGGACTCGGAGGAGAAATCGCAGACGGTGGGGATTATTTGAGAGCCCAGGGATCGGCTTTCTGGAGATTCAACACTTTTTTCGGCAGAAGACTTCTTCCCAATGTTTTGGAACTACGTGTCGTGGCAGGCGCAGCAGCCGGGACAGTACCGGTTCAGAAAATGGGAATCGTGGACGGCGCATCGATGCTCACCAATTTTGGAAGTATCAAGACGCTTGAAAATGCTCCCTATGAGGGAGATAGATGGGCGCTACTGGCATGGGAGCACTCATTCCGAACAGTTCCGTTCGAATGGATGGACTGGGACTGGCCGATACGCAAGCACTGGAACGTGATTGTAACTGGTGCTCATGGGTGGTCGGATGTTCAAGATTATGATCTGTCCGAGGGGCCGGTATACGTATCCGACGGCATCCACCATGAAGTGGGACTATCTCTTTCGGGCATTTTCACCGTCCTTCGTATCGATAGCTCATGGAGGCTCGACCAACCAGGATTCCGGTTCGGATTCTCGATGGCCCGGATCTTTTAGGCATCGAATTGCAGTAAAGGGCCTACGGTCCTCCTTGATTTGAGTCTTCGTTCGTTACAATCGGACGATCACCGGAGCTGATCCATCCGCTCCAGGAAGCCGCATATAGTTTTGGCATCGGAAGGCCGGCAATTTGGGACGCCAGAATGTTGTGGCAAGCGGTAACCCCGGATCCGCAGTAGAATGCGAGCGGCCTCGGCGGACTGTCGTCATCAAGAAGAGGGGTAAAACGCACTTTGAGATCGTCCGGGCTCTTGAACATCATTTCGTCGGTGAGATTGTCCATCCACGGTCGGTTAATCGCTCCAGGAATATGGCCTGCGACGGGATCTATGGGTTCTTCCAAACCCAGATAGCGCTGAGAGGCTCGGGAATCAATGAGCGCAACGTCAGCAGAGAGTACCTGATCGACAGAGATCTCCAATTGGGGATCTTCGACTGCTTCCAACATGGTGCCTTCTGCCGTGGGAATGTTCGCTTGCTCACTCAGCGGAGCGGTATCGACGAGAAACCCTCCAGCCACCCAGGAACTCCAACCTCCGTCCAGTACACAGACAGACAAATGTCCCAGCCTGTGCATCAACCACCAGAGGCGAGATGCAAAGGCCCCACCAAAATCGTCATAGGCGACAACCAGGGTATCGTCACTCATGCCACTCTCTGTCAGATACGCCAAAAAATAATCCATATCTGGCAACGGATGTCTACCCTGAGAACCGTCGCCTACCGGTGATGAAAGATCATTGTCCAGATGCGCGTAACGAGACCCCGGAATACGGGATTCTGCAAACTGAGAAGCGCCTTCATTGGGATCGGCAAGGGAAAAGCGACAATCGAAAATGGCGACGTGCTCGTCATTCAAGATATCATTCAACTTCGAGGCCGAAATAATGGGAGAGATCCTGTCTGAAAAGGTCATTCGGTTATCCACAACACCTTTTGATTCACTGGGATTGAGCGTAGCTTCGCTGCTCTGCCAAGATACGTATCCCTGAATCCCGTTTTTCGCTGGACCCTTCTCATGTCAATCGCTGCAGAAAGCAAAAGAAACAAGGGCCAAACCCCTCTGATGCGGCAATACTATGCGGTTAAGGATCGCCATCCGGGGACCATTCTGTTGTTTCGAATGGGTGATTTCTACGAGACTTTTGAAGAGGATGCAGAACAGGTTCACTCGGTTCTGGGCATCACACTGACCAAACGGAGCAACGGCTCGGCTTCCGAAGTCAGCCTCGCCGGATTTCCCTATCACGCGCTGGATACCTACCTCCCCAAACTGGTGCGCGCTGGATACAGAGTTGCCATCTGTGAACAGCTTGAGGCTCCTTCGAAAGGCAAGAAAATCGTCAACAGGGATGTGGTCGAGGTTGTCACACCCGGGGTCTCAACACGAAGTCAATTACTTGACCCTAAACAGGCGACCTATCTGGCGTCGGTCCACATCGAAGAAGTCGGGACTGGCAAGAGAAAGCAACTTGTGTGTGGAGTTTCCTACGCCGATGTGTCGACGGGCGAGTTTCGTGTGGCTGAAATTGGGATAGACGACCTCGAGACGTTCCTTCGCGGCATCGGACCCGCCGAAATTCTTTGCGTTCGGTCTCTGAGAGACACCGTAGAAGGATTTGGATTCCGCTCCGAAATGCTGACTCCCGTCGAAGATTGGGTTTATGGCCCCGAATATTCAGAGGGAGTCCTGACTGAACATTTTCAGGTACACTCACTGAAGGGATTTGGAGTCGAAAATATGAGTGTCGGAGTGATGGCCGCCGGCGCGCTGCTTCACTACGTCCAGGAGACCCAGAAAGGAAGCCTTCCGCAGATCAGGCGTATCGAAGTTTATGACGAGGGAGAATTCATGCCCCTCGATATTCAGACTCTCAGAAATCTGGAACTGGTTTCCAATACCCACACCGGGGGAAGGGATGGATCGCTGGTATCCATTTTGGACGACTCCCGTACTCCGATGGGCGCGCGAATGATGCGACGCTGGCTCATTCGCCCTCTCAGGAATCTGGATGCCATTCGAAAGAGACAGGACGCAGTGGATGCGTTCTTCTCTTCGAGGTCGATGCGTGGCGATATTCGAGATTATCTGAAGACAGTCGGGGATCTCGAACGAAGTTCTGTGCGCATCAGCACAGGACGGGCCACTCCCAGGGATCTTTCAGGTTTGAATCTGGCACTTCAGAATCTTCCGAAAATTGTGAGCCTCCTGGCGGAATCTTCCCTGGAGTCGCTTACCGCGTATGCAGGTCGATTTGAGGATTGCAATGATCTGGTGACTCTGATCAGTGAGGCCCTGGCGGACGAACCACCTGCCGCCCTTAAAGACGGCGGTGTGATGCGAGAAGGATTCGCACCCGAGTTGGACGAGCTTCGGGAAATGGCACGGGGCGGAAAGCAGTGGCTCGCAGATCTTCAGCAAGCAGAAGCTCTTCGAACGGGAATCAGCTCTCTGAAAATCAGCTACAACAAGGTATTCGGCTACTATCTAGAAGTCACCAATGCTCACAAAGACAAAGTCCCGCCTGAATACATCAGGAAACAGACGCTCGTCAACGCCGAACGGTACATAACCGAGGAGTTGAAGGAGTTTGAGGAGAATATTCTCGGGGCCCAGGAAAAACTTCGGGATCTGGAGGCCAGGCTGTTTGCAGAACTTCGAGACGAGCTGGCCACTCACATCGACCGGATTCAGATCAATGCGAACCTGCTGGCTCAGTTGGACGTGCTGTCTTCTCTCGCGGAAGTGGCGTCATCACTGAATTTTGTGAAGCCACTGATCCACACTGGGTCCGATCTCGAGATTGAAGATGGTCGCCACCCGGTCGTTGAAGCATCGCTTCCCCCGGGGCAGCCGTTCATACCCAATTCGGTGAAAATGAGTCAGGACAAAGAACAAATCCTGATAATTACCGGGCCAAATATGGCGGGTAAGAGTGTTGTTCTGCGCCAAGTCGGTCTGATTGTTCTTCTGGCTCAGATTGGTTCATTTGTCCCGGCCAAGAAGGCTCGGATTGGACTTGTGGATCGCATATTCACCCGTGTCGGAGCTTCAGACAATCTGGCGGCCGGTGAAAGCACCTTTCTGGTTGAAATGAACGAGACGGCCAACATTCTGAATAATGCTTCAGATCGGTCTCTTATTCTCTTGGACGAAGTCGGTCGGGGAACGAGCACATTTGATGGTTTGTCCATTGCCTGGGCTCTGGTTGAGTATCTGCACGGCGAGGAGAGAGTCGCAGCCCGAACGCTGTTCGCCACGCACTACCATGAGTTGAACGAACTCGAAAACCATCTGGAAAGAGTCCGAAATTTCAGGATTCAAGTGCAGGAGCATAATGGCAAAGTTATTTTTCTGCGAAAGCTCGTCAGAGGCGGAGCCGATCACTCGTACGGTATCGAAGTTGCCAGGATGGCGGGATTGCCTGGAGGCCTGCTGGACAGATCGAGGCAGATCCTAAATGAACTCGAAAAGCAGGATCTCGAAATTGGTAGCGGCGACTTTTCTGCCATGGCTGAACGGATAGGGGAGTCGGCGTTTGAAGGCTCGCAAATGTCTCTGTTCATTGCCGAGCCGGATCCGAAAATGCAGGAGATCATGGACGCAGTCGTGTCACTGGATCCAGATTCGATGACCCCAATAGACGCATTGTTAATGCTTTCCCGATTGCACCAGCTGGCAAAAGACGCATGATTCGAGAATTTATCGGGGTACATCCAGTTCTGGATGAATCCAATTTCGTTGCTGAAACTGCCGCCGTGATAGGTGACGTACACCTTGGACGGGATTCGTCTGTATGGTTCAGCGCAACGGTGCGTGGAGATGTCCACCGAATACGCATTGGTGAACGATCAAACATTCAGGACAACGCCGTTGTTCACGTGACAAACCAAACGGCTCCTACTACGATCGGTAGCGCTGTGACCGTCGGTCATTCGGCCATCGTCCACGGGTGCACGATCGAAGATCAGGTTCTGGTTGGAATGGGAGCCATCATTCTGGATCATGCTGTGATTGGATCCAGAAGTATCGTCGGGGCTGGTGCCCTGGTGACAGGAGGCATCCAGATTCCGGAAGAGTCGCTGGTTCTGGGATCACCCGCTCGCGTAGTAAGAAAGTTGACGCCCGAGGAAATCGACTCCATCATTTCGTACTCAGATAATTATGTGAAGTACAAAGACATATATCTGGGAAGGAGTGTGCCGGACTCGAATCCATTCTACGATCAGTAAAATCGAATCGGCCGCATCGTCGGTCTCAATTGAAAGCAAGTAGTCAATGCGCATATTGATAATCGGAAGCGGCGGACGCGAGCATGCGATCGCGTGGTCACTGGCTCAAAGCCCCAGCAATCCCGAGATTTTCATTGCCCCGGGTAATGGTGGGACGAGTACGGTCGGCCGCAACGTGTCGTTCGATATTTCGTCTTTTAGTGCCGTCCATCAGTTTGTTGAGGAAAACTCGGTCAATTTGGTGATTGTAGGACCCGAGCAGCCGCTTGTGGACGGATTGAGCGACTACCTCAGAGAACGAAATGTCTCGGTCGTGGGGCCATCGGCGGCCGCAGCCCGACTTGAAGGAAGCAAAGCGTTTTCCAAGGATTTCATGGTCAGACATTCAATTCCCACTGCGGCATATCAGACCTTCGAGTCGGGTCAATTGGGTGATGCGATCGAATTCGTGCGAAAAGAAGGCGCTCCCATTGTTGTGAAAGCAAGCGGCCTGGCGGCTGGAAAAGGAGCCATCGTGTGTGAGACGCAGAAGGACGCCGAGGATGCTCTCAAGATGATGATGATGGATGACGCACTGGGAGAAGCGGGAAATACGGTAGTAGTTGAATCATTCATGGATGGGGAGGAAGCGAGCCTGTTCGTCCTGACTGACGGAACGAGTTACGCCCTGCTTTCGGCAGCTCAGGACCACAAGCGGATTGGAGAAGGAGACATTGGCCCAAACACGGGAGGAATGGGAGCCTATGCTCCGGCGCCGGTCATGACAGCGAAACTTCTTCAGGATTCAATTGATAGCGTTATTCTACCGACAATCGACGGAATGGCTGCGGAAGGATATCCATATTCGGGGATCCTGTATGTGGGTTTGATGATCACGAGCGAAGGGCCGAAGGTGGTAGAATACAATTGCAGACTCGGTGACCCCGAGGCTCAGGTCGTTTTACCTCTGATGGCGACGGACGCCGTGGAAGTCTTTACGGCGCTCGGAAACGGGACATTGTCGAATGTAGATGTGACGGTGAAAGACGGCTCCGCAGCGTGTGTTGTGATGGCATCAGCGGGATATCCTGGTGGCTATGAAAAAGGGAAGCCCATTCACGGTGCTTCGGATGTCGATTCTGATTCGGTCGTGGTGTTTCATGCTGGGACCAAAGTCGACACACAGGGTGATCTGGTGACCTCCGGAGGACGAGTGCTGGCCGTGTCTGCCACGGGAAGCGGCCTTATAAACGCCCTGGATTCTGCTTATAATGCGATTGACCAGATTTCATTCGAAGGTGCTCAGTTCAGACGGGATATCGGCCACAAGGGCTTATCTCATACTGAGTGATCGGCGAATAGACGTACAGGAGTAGATACATGTATGCTGCAGACAACCGGCCGTTTGTCGGCGCGATGAAGAGCGCAAGGACAGACGGATGGATGCGCATTTTACTTTGGTTGGCGCTCGTCATCGCGCCATCCGCTTGTGTCGGAGTGAGAGTCTCCGATCCGGCGAATTTGACCGATGGAGGAGCTCAAAGTGAGGCGTCCGGGTCCGGTGCCGCGGATAATCGTAAATCAGAGGTGTCCTTCATTTCTGCGGGGGCCATGTCGCGTGCTCCAGACGGAACTGTATATGTGATCGAGAGAGCACGTAGTTCGATAGTTCGTGTGAGTCCAAACGGTGGATTTATGGCTGAATACGGTGGGCCGGGTACCTCGGAAGGTGAGCTCCTCGAACCGACTGACATTGACGCCTCGTCGGGCCTGTTTTTCGCAGTTTCAGACGCGGGCAACGGGAATGTCGTGAGGTTCACCCGGGAAGGCGCATTTGTGGAATCATTGGTTATTCCCAGTGTGCGTGGCGGAGAAAATCCACGCCCGATCTTGTCCTCCTTCCGGATAGACAGCGGTGGTTCTCCATTCAGAGAAACGGAGCCACTACGAGTCGTCGAGACCGGACACAATGAGTTGATCGTCCTGGATGGAATAAGTAACTCACTCGTAAAAACAGATCGTTTGCATGAGTCTGTTCGTTCGCTTGAGCGAGTGGGGACGTCAGAAGATGGAGCATCTGATCCCGTCGCAATCGCTACCTACGGAGATTTTGTTCTCGTAGCCGACCGGACTGACTCGAAAATGCATAAGATCGATACGTTCGGGGCTTCGATCGAATCGTGGACGATGGAAACATCTGATCTGAACTCAATTCGGGTATTTGAAAACCATGTATGGCTCGGCTACTCCGACAAGCTGGTCCAGATGGACTTCAGTGGTGGGATAAGGCAGATATATCGATTGACCTCACAATCAGATGTAATCGATTTTGAACTGACGTCAGCGGGCGTCTGGTTGCTTTCTGAATCACGTCTCAGGTTTTTGGAAGAGGCGCAACTGCGTCAGTTGTCGTTGGAGAACTGAGCTACCAGTTCTCCGAGAGCTTTCTCAAAAACACGAACATTGGATTCGATCTGCGCTTCGATAGGTGCGGCAGCTCGCAAAGAACATTCTTCAGATGTTTGAGGGCATCGTTCGCAAGTGAGTCCGACTCGCTCTTCTCCGATATCGGGATCATCCCAGAATCGCACCACTTTTTGAAATGCTTCGTCTATTTGAAAACCCAAAATGACACAGGAGTCGTCCTCGGGCGACAGCTGCATGGTACGCGACATGGCGAAGGTGAATACTTTTTCCGGGCCTTCGTTGAACAAAGAACGCTGCACGGTGATGTTTGGACTCGATCGTGCAGGCAGATCAGGGTGCGCTACTTCGCGCTGGGCGCAGCGCTCATTCAAGAGTTTAATTCCAGCCCACTTGCGGCAATAGTGCTCGCCTGTTTTGGATCCGCCCGGCATGGAAAGCGAAGTGTGATTGAGCGTCTTTGTCACGTCGAACTGACGTACACCGTTTTTCACGCCGATTCGCATGAAGAAGTGATTTCCAAGTCCCAGATTGGCATGCGCCAGCTGACCAATGCGATAGAAAAACATCTCAGGGGTGGCATCGAATTTGTCCATCAAATCCAGCATCGACTGGGGATTCCACTTTGAAGCTTCGAAAATGCTCTCAAGTCCTGAAACGACAGAATCTTTATCCAGAAGCAGTGCTCCAGCAAAGTATGAGGTCTTGAAATTGTTCAGAACCTGATCGAAACTCTCGACCTTGATCCATGATGATGTAGTAGCCCGGGTCTTTATTCCAAGAACGTGCGTCCCGATTTCTTTCGCATACACGAACGCTTTTTGGGCAGGGAGTAATTTTTTGTTTACGAAGAGACGAGGACGGTCGCCCGGAATGAAAACCGATCGAAACATGTTCAGTTCTGGGTGATGGACCAACAGGTCTTCATCGATTACGTAATTCCACTTCTTCTCCAGAAAGCGACGAAGCGTCATTTCATCAACCGCCTTTCTGCTCCATGAAGGCGAAGCCGTAAAGTCTAGCACAGCTGATTCGAGGTCCTCGAAGTAATTATTGTGCATTTTTTGATATGCACGTAGCGCCGCAAAAAGGAATTGCTCGACGCTGATATCGTACATCTGTCCGATATCCATGAAGGTTCGGATCAATGCTCCCGCTTTGTCAGGTGAGCTCGTCAAAAAACTGAAGAGGTCCTCAGCCCGGATTCCGAATAGTTTAAACGGAAACTCTCTGAAAAAGCCCGAGTCGAGCGAGGCGGAAAGGGGGTGAAGGCTTTCCTGATCTTCTACCGTAACCAGTTCATCGTATCCAATTCCATAACATTCCGCCAGCGCCAGCAGTTTTTCCGCCTTCGGGTATTTTTTACCCTTCTCTATTTCTGACAGATAGGAAATACTCAGGCCCGCCTTCTTGGAGACGTCCTTTAGAGACAGGTTCTTCGCCATTCGAAGATTCTTGAGTTTGAATCCGAGAATGAACCGCAGTTTTTCTTCGTTGAAGGGCATTCGACTAACAAATTTCGCTGTGGGCGAAAGGTAGGGGTCGTTTTTTCTTCATTTCAAGTCAAGTCGTGGATAAGACAGCGAAATTTCGCTTGTCCACCGTTATTGATGATTATAGTTTATGCGCCACCGATCAAGTACATCATTTGGCCGGAAGCCGTTTTACAGACGCAAATTCAGAATCAATCATGCGATTAGTCTTGTTTGGCCCTCCGGGAGCGGGTAAGGGCACGCAATCATTGTTGTTGAAAGAACGTTTCGGGTTGGATATTATTTCGACCGGAAATCTCATCAGGACCGCAATTCAAAATGACACATCTCTTGGCCGTATGGCAGAGGAATATGTCCATGCCGGAAATCTCGTTCCCGATGAACTTGTCCGCGATCTCGCAAATGAGTCGATGGCAGATCGCAAGTTTGATAGATTCATACTGGACGGCTACCCGCGTACGGTGACTCAGGCCAATTGGCTTCAGGATTTTCTGCATGCCTACAAAGCTCCGCTCGAAGCCGTTGTAAGTCTCAAGGTGTCTGATGAAGTGATCGTGGACAGGCTCTCAAACAGGCGCATCAACAAGATTACGGGTGAGAGTTATCATCTGACATATCATCCGCCTCCGGCCGATCTTGATCCTGAACTCATTATCCAGAGAAGGGACGATGCTCCCGATTCCATTCTTGCACGACTCGAGACATATCGAAGAGAGACGCATCCGGTTGAAGAATTTTTCAGGTCAGCAGGATGTCTGGTCGAAATCTCCGGTGAAGGAAATGTATCTGACATCTTTGAAAGCATTCTCTCGAGTGTGGAGCGTTTCGCCGAGCTGGAATTAGTCTGACAGACAAACAACGTGGGATTGATATCTGAACGTATTCGACTGATCCAGAATTCCGATGTGCAGATCTGTGTACTGCCCTGGGAAGTGGAGTCAGTTGTCACATTAAAAGGATCATTCAGAACCCATCCTGACATTGCGGGCGGACAGGGAATCACGCAGGATCTGGCCATCGGCCTGCTCGACAAGGGGACAAAGGCAAAAACCAAACTCGAGATAGCGGAGTACCTTGAAAGTGCCGGAGCGTCCATTACCTTTTCATCAGATGGCCCTAGAGTACGATTCAGCGTTAAATGTCTTCGAAAGGACGTCAATGGCGTCGTTCAATTGCTCGTGGAGCAATTGACAAAGCCACGGTTTGACACATCTGAGCTGGATTTATTGAAACGACGTGTTCTGGCTGGCATCGAACGTCAGAAGCAGAATACATCCAACGTAGCGCGCTCTGCATTGTCTCGTCATCTGTATTCTGCAGGTCATCCTGGGCACCAGCTTCCTTTTGAAGACCTCCAGGAAGCGGTCAAAGTCGCTTCGCTAAGCGATATAGCCGCTTACTATTCGGAGCGGTGTCCTTTCGACGATGTTCGGATTTCGGTAGTCGGTGATCTGGATCATCAGGAACCGGAGAATTGGTTTGATGAATTGACTCTGGAGAGAAGCGACAAGAACTCCCCAGACGATGGGTATGATCTTCGGGCGCTTGGAAGGGCGCGAGAACACGTGGAAATTGCGGACAGAAACAATCTGGACGTGGTTTTTGCTCATCCGCTCGATGTGCGCACTACCGATCCAGATTACCTCGCCTTGTGGACCGGCGTGTTCGTTCTCGGTGGCAATTTCTCATCCAGGCTGATGAGTACGATCAGGGATCGGGATGGTCTGACATACGGAATACGGTCTTCTCTTTCGGGGATGAATTCCCTGCATGGAGGTGCCTGGAGTACGTCAGTCACCCTGAGTCAGGAAAATCTGGAAAGAGGAATAGATGCTACTCTTGCAGAGATCACTGCATTTGTTGAATCGGGAGTGACAGCATCTGAATTGGAGGAGAGGAAACAAACCCTTAAGGGGTCCTATCAAGTTCAGTTGGCGACTACAGCCGGCTTGGCATCGAGGGTATTGACGAATCTTGAGAGGGGTCACGCAATGGAAATGATCGATGACCATCCTCAGCGCATTGAAGATCTGACTCTGTCGGATGTCAATCGAATGATAGGGAAGTGCCTTACGCCGGAAAAGCTGGTAATAGCTTCGGCCGGCTCCACAGCAGATTAAACCTCCCTTGGCCGGTTTCTAGTTGTCCGGCATGACGAAGGCAAGAATGATATAGACGAGAAGTCCTGGGAATCCTGTGGAAAGAACGCTCAGGATAACATACCCGACTCTCACGAGAGTGGCGTCAATACCAAAATACTCTGCGATTCCACCGCACACTCCCGCAACCATCTTGTCGTGGGGAGTCTTTCTCAATTTTCGTGTACTCATCGGTCCTGTAATTAGCTGTCTCTGATTATGGTGATGCGTTCCGATGCGCTTGGCTTCAGTGCCTTCTTCTCTTCATTTGGCATTACGAATGCCAGGATGATGTATGCAAGAAGGAAGGGTCCTCCTCCTGAAGCTATCGTTCCGATGACGAATCCAATACGAACAAGCGTTGGATCCACGCCGAAATAATCGGCGATACCGGAGGCGACTCCGGCAAGTTTCTTGTTTGGGGATTTTATGAGACGTTTTCCGTCTTTTCTTCTCGAGCGTTTGGAGCCTCTCGATCCTCGGGATTTGACGCGGGCGCGTTCAGCCTTCAGCTGCGACTTGGCCAATTTTTTTTCTGCCTTCTGTCGCTTCCTGTTTTTACCAGGTCTCCAGGAGAGAACGCCGAATCCAAGCAGGATTATCATTATCCCCGCAATCCAGGGCAGCATCTGAGCGAGAACAGTGAGGTCTATACCTGCCGTCCAAAGACCCATTTGCTGGAAGATGTACGCTATACCCACGAGAATGAGAGACAGGCCTGTAAGTGTAGGAAGATTGAACATGCCTTTCGGCTTTTCAGGTTCTTCCTCGAACAAGAGTGCCTCCAATTCATCATCATTCAGCGCCTCGAGATCGAGGTGCTCTTCTTCGTACAGGAAGCTGTCTTCCCGCGTTTGTGTGGCTGTGCGTGTTCTGGTGCTCATGCTTTTCAATCGGCCCGAATCAATTAGGACTGTGGCCGTCGTGTGTTCTAGTACGCCAAGAAAGATACGAGGTTACACTCTGGAAACATCTATTGCTCCTTCTTCAGAAACGATAAAATTCACAGCAATGTCGTGCTTTTCTACAGGAATTGAATCAACAATCTGCTCGTGGAATACGGGCGCGATCAATACCGCGTTGGTCCTTCGGAGAAAGCGGTCGTAAAAACCACCTCCATAGCCCAGACGATTACCTTTTCGGTCGACCGCCATGGCCGGAACGAGGATCACAGCCGGAGATTCAGCTTCGAATTCTGCTCCGGAGGCCGGGTGCATTTCTCCGAATACACCTACCTCGAGGTCGCTTTCGTTCAGAAAAACACGGTGTCGAAGTTCATTTCCATCCACGACAGGTAAGACAATCTGCGTTCCGGATTCAAACAACTGTAAAAGTGCTGGCCGAATATCTACTTCCCGATTTTTGTGAATCGGCCAGTATGTATGAACACTCGAGGCATTGCGAAGTAACTGCATCCCCAGAAGATGTTCACAGATGCTCGTTGATCGAGTCTTCCAACTTTCCTGGGTCAAGGAGGACCGGAATCTTCTGATCGAATCCCTGAGCGCAATCTTATCAGTCACCTTCAACACTCGCTACTG
>Ga0114933_10002394_pt1 | contig 19591 bp, 21 predicted proteins | sample 4SBtaG_FD_89691 | JGI IMG/M metagenome (GOLD analysis project Ga0114933, IMG submission 89691) | Deep subsurface microbial communities from Kolumbo volcano to uncover new lineages of life (NeLLi) - 4SBTROV12_W25 metaG | ecosystem: Environmental > Aquatic > Marine > Volcanic | place: Kolumbo... | reverse complement strand
ATTGCCTAAGTATCTCCAAAATCTTCCCTCGCCATTCACGATCACTGCCGGCATAAACCTTATTTCTTCGTTGAGGTTTGGGTACTTGACCACTTCTGAACTTAGTCACCGCCTTACAAATATGCGACACTGGACAACTTTCGCACTTGGGACGTCCAGTACATACAGCTGCGCCAAAATCCATCAATGCGGGATTGATGAGATTGGTATGACCTAAAGCGACAAACTGAGCAGAAAGTTGTTTTATAGTGTCCTTGCCCGTGTCTTTAATAGGCTGCAAATCTCCCTGGAAAATTCGCCCAAATATTCGCACGATATTTGTGTCTGTAGTTATTACCTCAAGTCCGAACCCAAAACACCTCACAATTTCAGCAGTGAATGGCCCTACGCCAGGCAAAGACAGAAGGTCTTCAAGTTCACTCGGAATCTGACCGCCGAATCTTTCAACGCACTGTTGTGCTGCTTGCTGCAAGTGCACCGCCCTTCTCGGGTATCCGGTTTTACCCCAGACACGGATGACCTGTGACGTCTCGGCTGCGGCTAAATCAGCCACTGTGGGGAACGCATTCAACCACCGCGTATGCGTCTCGAGTGCACGCGACATCTGTGTCTGTTGCGTACAAAATCCTCCCACCAAAGAATGGTAGGGATTCTTGGACGTTCTCCACGGGAACTCAACAAAATGATCCTGATGCCAGTCCAACACAATAGTCCGAACTTGAGCCACACTATCTCTTGCCATTAGAACCTTTCACCGACATTAGCGCCTGTTCCAAAAACACGGCAAAATAACTTTAATATGAATATATTAGGTATCGAATCATCTTGTGATGAAACTGCGGCTTCAGTGGTCCGTGACGGACACTTCATGCATTCATCTGTGGTCGCATCTCAGATTAATCTTCATGAAACAACCGGTGGAATAGTCCCGGAAGTGGCAGCTAGAGCGCATTTGCAGGCAATTGTGCCCGTCATAGAACAGGCGATGCTTGATGCAGAATGCAACTGGAATGATATAGATGCGATTGGTGCGACAAACGGACCAGGCTTGCCTGGTGCTTTACTCATAGGATTCAATGCAGCACGCGGCCTTGCATACAGTAGAAACATTCCACTAATTCCGGTAGATCATATCGAAGGACATATTCGTGCGTGCTGGCTAAACGAAAGCCCTCCGCCACTTCCAGCCCTTGCCTTAGTAGTTTCCGGTGGACATACCGAGCTAATTCGTATTGAAGAAAATAATACTTTCGTTCGACTTGGGTCTACTCGAGATGACGCAGCAGGTGAGGCATTTGATAAGGTGGCACGTCTTCTTGGGCTTCCTTATCCAGGTGGCCCTCCTCTGTCAGCTCTCGCCGAAACAGCTCAGGAACGGCAACTTAAACTACCTCGCGCTTGGCTTCGTGGCACCAATGACTTCTCGTTTTCAGGATTGAAAACGGCCGTCTTGAATCTTCTAAAGGAAAATGATCATCCAGCCTCGGCCGAGATCGCTTGGGCATTTCAGGAATCAGTTTGTGATGTTCTTGCTAAAAAAACTCGTAATTTGGCTGAAAAAGAAAATGTGAAATCAGTATTGGTAGCGGGCGGCGTTGCCGCAAATCGACGTTTAAGAGAGGTTCTAGCTGAACACATATCGATCGAATTGCGAATACCTCCTCCAAATCTCTGTACCGATAACGGAGCCATGATTGCTGCTGCTGCTTATGCACACAGAAACGACGCTGTGAATGCAAAAAGCCCTCTTGATATAGAGCCAACAGCTATGCGAAAGAAAAGGCTGCGTAACATTGACGTAAGAGAGTAACTTATTACTCGGAGCCTATCAGCGGCAAGGCCTTACTTAAAATAACGTTCGCGACTTCGTATTTAGACAATACCGGCAGCGATTCTTCCGAACCAGATGCATCAAGAATAGTTACCTTATTGGTATCAACAGCGAAACCTGAGTCCGCAGCACTGACGTCATTTGCAACAATGAAGTCAGCCCCCTTGGCTTGAATTTTCCTCCGCGCATTGACAATGAGATCTTGAGTCTCTGCTGCAAACGCAACCTTAACCAGTCGACCTGTCTTCTGCCGACTGTCAATTGAGGCAATGATATCCGTAGTCTCTTCGAGTTGAATAGTCATACTAGACAAATCGGATTCTGCCTTTTTAATTTTCTGATCAGCGACATTCATTGGACGATAGTCTGCGACTGCTCCAGCCATAACCAATACATCAGCAGTTTCACATTCTTGCCGCACGGCCTCGAGCATCTCCGCGGCACTCTCGATGCGAACATCGCGAATTCCCGCTGCCGGTGGCCTATCTACAGTCGTGACTACGCTAACAGACGCTCCTCTATCTCTGGCTGCTTCCGCAACCGCGTATCCCATTTTCCCAGTGGATCTATTTCCTACGTAACGCACAGGATCTATTGCTTCGCGTGTACCTCCAGCAGTGACAACTATCTTTAGTGATGAAAGATCACCCAGTTCTCGAGCCAATCGATATCGAAGTTCATCAACTACACGCAGCGGATCCGTTAGTCTTCCTACTCCGGTACGTCCTGAAGCGAGTCGGCCTTCCGCCGGACCAATAATTTGCACGCCTCGCTGAATCAAACTTCTTACATTGTCTTGAGTTGCTGGATTCATCCACATTTGGGAATCCATTGCTGGAGCTACCAAAAGAGGTCTCTCCGTAGCGAGAGCCGTCAATGCTACAAAATCATCCGCTAAACCATGACTAAGTTTAGCCAAAGTCGTGGCAGTAAGCGGAGCAATTAGCATTGCGTCACACCGCCTTGCAAGCTCAACATGTGACTCCCCATCTTTGGCATCAAGACTGAACATATTCACGTATGGTTGTCTATTCGTAATCGCCTTGAACGCTAAAGGCTGAATAAATTCGGTCGCACTTTGGGTTAGTGCTACATCGACATGAGCACCTGCCTGAACCAATTTACTAGCAATATCAAGCGCCTTATAGCAGGAAATAGAGCCCGTTACCCCGAGCACAATATTCTTGCCATGCAGGGGATCATGATTGATTGTTTGGTAAGTACTTTGTTCAGCCACGATTTTCTCCGCTCATTCGCTCGTTCAGTATCCGGAGTCCTTTCAGATTCAAATCTTCCTCAATAACATCAAAGCTGTGTACGGCCGATCTGACCAAATCTATATAGCCACCAGTCCCTATGGTCGTCACTGATCCGCCAAGCTCAGATTTAAACTTCCCCACCATTCCATCCACAAGTGCGCCATATCCAAGACAGATACCTGATTGCAATGCATGTGCAGTTGTGTTGCCAATTGCGGTTTCTGGAGCATCTAACTTCACCGTTCGCAACATAGCAGCTTTATCAAATAATGCATTTGACGCCAATCCAATACCAGGCGCAATCGCGCCGCCCACATATGCCCCTTCAGCATCGATCGCGTCAAACACACAGGCAGTTCCCAAGTCGACAATAACTATGGGAGGTTCGTAGACTTCCAAGGCGGCAACTGCATGCAGTATCCGATCGGGTCCAATCTCGCTCGCATCTTGATATTTTATCTCGAGACCCATTGGAACTGCGGGATCAATGACTAAAAGTGGCACATTGAAGTGTGACTCACATATATTTTTGAATTTATCCTGTAATTGTGGAACTGTGGAGGAGATAGCTGCAGCCGTAAGGGAATCCGGATTGACGCCGCTCGATCGTAAAAGACCGTCAATATAGACAGTCCACTCGTCTTCAAATCTGTCCTGATTTGAAGCTACTCGAAAAGTCGTGACTAGAGATTCGTTCTCAAAAATACCAATCGCCACGCTGGTATTACCAGCGTCAATCGCTATCAATCGAACAAGATCGCCTGAATCTGTCACGCCCCTACCCCCGTAATTGGCGTCTACTTGTAAACGTTACTCCATAGTCTAAGTATTTATAAGCCTGCCGACCATTAGGCAAACATTGCTCCTAAATCCTATTCCCTAATATTTTCCATGTACAGCGATGCCAGAGCATCCGCATATTCGTTCCACTTTGATCCTCGATGAGCCCTAATCCATTTTATTTCTGCGCCCGGTCTCTCTAGGAAAAGTGCATAAGCCTCCTGAACAAGATCAAGATTTGCGATCTCACCGGTCTTTCTCCGCCAACCTCTTGCCGCCCAGCCAGCTGCCCAGTTGGTTAACGTGTTAACCACAAGCTGACTATCGCTATAAATTTCAACTTGATCATCAAAATTAATCATCTGCAACCCGGCAATCATGGCAGTTAACTCCATACGGTTATTTGTTGTCTGAAGATCTGCCCCGCACAACTGATGAATAATCACATCGTCACGCACCTGCACAGCACCCCAACCACCTGGGCCAGGGTTAACAAAGCACGAACCATCCGTAAATATCCCAGTTACTGGACCATCTGAATACTTTGCAACAACTGAGCTCAATGAAGCTGCCTGTGAATGCGAAAGGTTTTTCAAATCAATAGGCTCCACATTACTCAAGAGAAACTCCGTTATACATCATGATTGGATCACCTTTGAATCCAGCGTTTTCAAGATTAGCCAAGACCACAACTGGCCTCGTTGAAACAACTATTAGTGATCCTATCCAATCATCGGGTAAAAATCGATCAGCTCCTTGGTGCACTGTCTTACTTCCAACAATCTCTCCTACCGATCTGTAAAACCCTCCCTTGGGCAAGTTTTTTGAAAAATAAAAAAAGGACACGGTTGCCCTACCACCATCAAATGGCTGGACATGCACCGTAGAATTCCATCCGTTATGTCCGCCCCAGGGAGATAGGGTCTTATTCACTACTGGAAGAACAACTTGTGTGCCCGCTTCGCGGGCGGTGAATCCACGGTAATCTCCTGAAATTCCAGACTCGCTAACACGTTGAACTACCACTGCTATGTTTTCATCACTAGAGATACGCACAGTTCCGGAAAAGCCAATTGGCAACGTAACCTGATCGGGTAAACACCCATTGATACCTTGCAGGTTCTGATCGCAGGTTATAGACGAATATACTGAGACTTCGTAATCTGCCTCAAATTCAGTACCGTCGGGCATTGCTCCGCTGAATAAAATATTTGCTGTAGTCGGAACGCTTGGATTTGCTGCAGTAATTCGAAATCTCGTACTCCAAACCTCATCACGGAAATCCCCAAATGTAGTTGCTTGTCTTTGAATAATCGGCAACACAATATCTTTACCTGCTTCGCTCTCGGCAAAGCCTCGATAACTGGAAAAAGATAAGCCATCACCTGAAATCGTATCTACCGATGCCACAATCGCCTGTTTAGCGGCCGAAGTCAAAAAATCTCCTATCTGAACCGGTGATGTTTCAACAGTCACAGACCCCGTGAATCCAATCTCAAAAGGAAACGATAATTTATTTCTTACTATTGATGCGTTCGGTTCTAAATAAAGCCCTCCTACCGGACACTGAACTGATGAATTTTCAGGTTCACGCGCAAAGATATCCAAAGACGAATCCGTAAAATAACGGATTCTAATACATGCCGCTGAGTCCGAGCTAGCATTCTGAATGTGTAATATAGAACTTTTTTCAGATGTATACTCAACGAAAGGCAGAATAAGTTTGGATGAAGCCCCTCCTTGCCAATAGGAATCACCTCCAATCGTCAGGTACCACCCATCGAGACCTGAAGTCAACGAATCCTTTCCGGCAACAGCAACAAACGGTTGTTCCCCTGTTATTTTGGTGGACCCATAAAAGCCTCCAGCTAAATCCAGGTTAGTCTCCGTAAAAAAAGTCCAGCCTGACCCAGAAGGAACCGCAGCACAAAATTCACTAGGACAAATCTCACTCGCGATTGTCTGTCCGGACCTGTCATAATGAGACACTTCAAGCATCGCCGGATCATCACCAACATTTTGAACTCTGATCCATGAATTTTCAGAAACCAACATCGATTCCTGAGAGACTACTGTCTGCGAAGCCAAAATAATAACTAAAAGCGCCATCACGGCCACAAAAATGTATCTGAAAAGATGCCAGCGCTCTGGCACAGAACGAAAAACACTATAAATATGCATATTTTAAGGAACACTCACCTAACAAAATTAGTAGCGTCCCGCCCGCATTAAAAAAGTATCGACGTACTCATCCTACTCGAAAGCACCTGAAACCGCAGCTTCCGCGATTTCGAGTTCATCGAAATTTAAAATTTCTGTCATCACTTGATGTGTATGCTCACCCATTACAGGACCCGGACCAAGCAGGCTCTTTCCCTTTCGTCCAGAAAATATTGTTGCGTGACCGTCGTACGGGGTAGGTCCCATTAGCGCGTGATCCAATGTTTCAAAAAAACCTCGGTGCTCTAACTGCTCGTCACTGTATAACTCGCTCGTTCGCTGAACGACTGAAGCTGGGATACCTGCTGTTATCAATCTTGATTCAAGTTCCCTGCCATTTTCCTCACTGCACCAAGCACCAATGACCTCATTAATCGCATCTTCGTGCTCCAATCGGTCTTCGCGGGAACTAAGTTGTGCGAGACTAGAGCTCGGGTCGATGAGATTTATTAATCGAATCCATTGATCCTCAGTTTCGCAAGAAATAGCTATATATCTTTCTATTCCGTCCGCAGTTGGATAAATACCATTGGGACACGCGTAATGAGAAGAATTGCCAGACCGTTCCGTCATATTTCCGTTTGTTGTGTAATCAAGAAGTAGAGGGCCGATAAATTGCAGTCCTGCCTCGGTTTGAGACATATCAATAAATTGACCAAGTCCTGTTGCCCGTCGTTCAAAAATTGCAGCTGCTAAGGCTGACACCCCATAGCGAGGAGTAATGAAATCGGTGTAGGCTCCCCATGTCCCCGCAGGCGCTCTATCAGGCCATCCTGTTAATCCGTGGAGGCCGGCAATCGCACTACCCTGTGAGCCAAACCCGCCAAAGCTCGCATGCGGGCCAGTCTGACCGCGCAATGTCGTACTATACCAAATCAAATCTGGACGTGACTTAAGAATATCTTTTGGATCGAATCCGAGGCGTTTCATTGTGCCGCTTGTAAAAGAGTCGACGACCACGTCAGCCCATTCAATCAAATCCTTAGCAATTTTTTTGCCATAAGGTGTGCGCAAATTCAACTGCAATCCCAATTTCGACGAATTAAAATTCGCAAAAAATTGTCCCCGGTCTAAACCTGTAATGCCGTCTTTAGCTGGCCTTCCCATCCGCAACACGTCCGGCATTGAAGCACTCTCAACATGGACAACAGTTGCTCCATGATCAGCTAATGCCTTGGCAGTAATAGGCCCTACCCCTACCCACGAAAAGTCAGCAACTTTCAAACCAGAGAATGCGAGCCCCGAACGGTCTTGACTAATTGGTTTCAAGCCATTCGCAACGGCATTTCGAGCCGGAATACCTGATGGAAAATTAATCGGTCCTTCTAGTACTTCATTATGCACACCCAAGCTTGGTGCGGGACGAAAAAACTGAGCCAAAGTTCGACTAAATTTCACTGGGGAATCTGGGTGGATTCGATTCCCGATTTTTTTCCAGAAACCACGTGACCGTAGTTGAGGATCCCTATCCACAAGATCAGCGATTGAATTTACCGGTGCAACTTGGGCATCATAAGTGACAGCTCTATCGAAAATTTCAGCTTTAGTTCGTCTAGCAAAAACCCTATACACCATATCTGCAGCTTTAATAATGAGTGCCAATGTATCCTCAGGAGCATCGGGTTGTAGTTGAAGGCTGAACTCATCCCAGTCAATATTCCTTAGCTCAGAATCCAAATCGCCATCTACCTCAGCTAATGCTGCTGCCATCCGGAATACTCGAGCGCCAAATCTTCCCGTCCGAAGAGTAGCAAGGACAAATCCATCCGAACAGGCTATGGTATTTACCAACCCAAGATCCAATTTACCAATAAATTCAGGCTCATCCGCCCTGTCATCACCGGTTAGTGGTGGTTCACATTGTTCCATGGGCCAGAACCCAGTTGCGTGCATCAACGTCCATATCATGGCGGTCTGCATCGACACATCCAAATATTGACCTTTCCCACTTGATGCCCGCTCGTTTAGGGCGATAACTGCGTCCGTTGCTGCCTGAGCACCTGCATGAAAAGAGGCTTGAGGGTAGCCAACTGCAACTGGCGGCCTGTCTCCATCACCCTGAAGTGTGGTGAGTCCCGCTGCCGACTCCACTGTGAAATCAGTCGCTGGCCAACTGGCCTTCGGTCCAGTCCGTCCATACGCTGAAACAGATACGTAGACTAATCGATGGTTGGTCTCAGACAACGAATCATAACCAAAGCCAAGTTGATTCATGTAATTCAGATCAGAACTCTCCACAAAAACGTCTGCCCGCTTGATCAAATCCTTCAATTTTTCTAATTCTGTGGCGTCTTCGAAATTTATGGAAATAGAGTATTTGCCTGCACCCACATGAGCCCAATACAGTGATTCACCATCTTCCAGATCAAACGGTCCTAGTTTGCGGGAATTTACCCCATTGACTGGTTCAATTTTGAATACACTGGCTCCAAGATCAGCAAGTAACCGGCCGCACATCTCACCACGTGAGTCCGTCGCGTCAACCACAACAACCCCTGCTAACGGTCCTGCTTCAGGCACTTTAAATGTAGTCACAGATACCACCTCACCTAATAATTTCTTCATCATAGTGCTGAACCGAGCGCTTTTCTACTGAATTAATCCTGCTCGTTAGAAAAAGGCGTGTTAAATTTTCGGAGTTGCTTTGCAACACGGATGGAAAAACTGTTGACCACACATTATCGGGCACCCAGAACAAAAAAACATAGACTCTCCCAAGACGTGGAACGAAGTCATGATGGCAAGAAAAGAGGTTTCGCCTCTCGAGACGCCGAATCAACGATGCCTGAAAGAAAAATAAGACCGAGTAAAAATCTCCAGCCCGATAACGAATCAAGCCAACACTCAGTAAATTTGCGGCCAAGCGTTCGAAGGATGCGCTTCGGGCCAGGCAGTAGCCCGGATATGACAAGCCACATTGCCCCAACTCCGCTAGCCATAGAGGACCCAAGCCAGCAAAGCGATGAGCCTTCGGGGCCAAGGGCGTTCGCCGCCCTAAAAAATACCAGCTTTAGGTGGTTCTACTTATCGATGTATGGTCACTTCATACCGATGAATATGCAAATGGTGATAAAGCCCTGGCTTGCATACGCACTTACCGGATCTTACGGCTGGGCTGGGTGGGTTACCCTTGCCGGAGCCATTCCGATGTTGGTGCTTTCTCCAATCGGTGGACTACTGGCAGATCGATTGCCTAAGCAGAAAATAATACAAATAGGCCAGCTTCTAAATGGATTCAATTCCCTGTACATATTCGCCATGCTCGCGTTGGGAATGATGGATGTTTATCATCTAATTATCGCTGGAGTAATACATGGGGCAATCATGCCCTTAATGATGCCCGCGCGACAAGCCCTGATCGCACAAATTTTGGGTAAAGAACAGCTAACCAGTGGTGTCGCTCTCTCTGGAGCCGGCATGGCTATTACCCGTGCAGTTGCACCACCACTGATGGCACTCGGATTGTTCCTGATTCCAGGTGACCTAGTAGCTGGCTCAACATACGTTTATCTGGTAATGGCAATTGCCTACTTCGGTGCGGTGTTCGCCCTGATGCCAGTAAAAGGTTATCCGGCTTCCGTTGAAAGTGGTGGGCGCTCACTGAAAGCGGCCTTTGGCGATATCGTTCAAGGATTCCAGTACGCTAGAACCAATATTTCTGTTCGCTCTGTCCTCGTAGCTAATTTCTTCATCGTGATTTTCGTCATGCCATTTCATACTCTTCTCGCACCTTTCCTAGAGAATGAATTACAGGCTGACGAACTGACTGTAGGCCTTCTGTACGGCCTGACGGGCGTAGGAACAATCCTAGGGTCATTCTTGATCGGCAATATGTTGCCGAAAAACCGAGGAAAGGTACTCGTTCTCGCCGCCGCTTTCCTGAGCGTGATAATTGCTGTTCTCGCCATATCAGAATCAGTTTTACTCACTGCGTTCGTACTTTTATTATCAGGCCTGCCGCAGGCCGCCCGCCAGACACTCTCGAACGTACTGGTTCAGTCATACTCTTCTGACGAATACCGAGGCCGGGTTAGCAGCCTCTACATGATGGAATTCGGATTCACTATGTTCGGGGTTTTCCTCTTCGGGCAAATTGCAGATATCATCGGCATCCGAGCTGGCCTGTTCGGCACGGCGATAGCGCTCCTCGCCGTCTCTCTCTTGCTTATCCGAGCCAAGGTTGCAAAGCTCGACTAGTTGACGCTTCCATGGCTCTGGCCTAACGTTCAGTGATTAAATAAGGGCAACGCTTGGAATAAATTCCATCGTCAGTTAAACCGGAGCGACTTAATGACGCTATCACCAGCTGCAGTTAAACCGACTCACGTAACGAGTATGGCCTAGCCTGTCGGATTGCTTCCTGCCAATACCCTCAGGCTACATACTAAATCAACACCAAATTCAGAACGAAAACTAACCACCATGAATCCATATTGCAACGGCTTACAATGCAGAGAATGTGGCAGAAAGTTCGACTTAGAGCCCATTTTCGCCTGCGACTTTTGCTTCGGTCCCCTCGAAGTCGACTACAACTACCAAAATATAAAGGCGGACTTAGACAAAAACAAAATTGAATCTGGTCCAAACTCACTATGGCGATATGCGCCCCTTTTACCCTGTGATCCAGAATTCAAAATTGACTTAGGAGATGGTTTTACACCGTTAATCAAGGCAAAAAGACTTGCAAAAGCACTCGGCCTGGATAACTTATGGATTAAAAACGACACAGTTAACCCGACTTGGTCTTTCAAAGATAGGGTGGTTTCTGTGGCAATCGCCAAAGCAATCGAGTTTAATTTTTCAGCGATTGCATGCGCATCTACTGGAAATCTTGCCAACTCGGTAGCCGCGCATGCCGCTGCAGCAGGTTTAGACTGCTATGTCTTTATTCCTCAAGACCTAGAACAAGGAAAAGTCGTAGGATCCGCAATATATGCACCGAATCTCATAAAAGTCGAAGGATCTTATGACGATGTTAATCGTCTTTGCACTGAACTCTCCATGGTCAAAAATTGGGCATTCGTAAACATAAATGTCCGTCCATACTATTCCGAGGGATCAAAAACGCTTGGTTTCGAGATCTGTGAGCAATTGGGATGGAGAACTCCTGATCACATCGTTGCTCCGATGGCATCAGGCTCGATGTACACGAAAATTTGGAAGGGAATAAAAGAATTCCATAAACTGGGGTTAATCGACGAGCCCAAAGTCCGACTCTCTGGAGCACAAGCATCAGGTTGCTCACCGATTACAACAGCATACGAAAATAATAGCTTCACCTTCATCCCTCAGAAACCTGACACTATTGCAAAATCGCTTGCGATTGGGAACCCAGCCGATGGGTACTACGCATTGAAACAGATGGAAGAGACAAATGGCTATGCTGCTCAAGCCAGCGATTCAGAAATCATCGAGGCGATGAATTTACTTGCCGAGACAGAGGGGATCTTTGCCGAAACCGCAGGGGGTGTGACGATCGCGTGTCTAAAAAAATTAGTGGAAACTAACAAAATTTCCAAAAATGAGGAAACGGTAGCAGTAATATCGGGCGGAGGCCTCAAAACTATTGAAGCAGTGTCCGCTGCAGCAAACAATGCTATGTTGGTAAAACCTAATATTGACTCATTTGAAATGAATCTCGTGCACTAGACTCATCCATTTGAAAATTTCCAGTGAATGCAAAGGATTTAGGATGTCCGAAAGACGTGTGAAATTGACCTTTTTAAATGACAAGATCAAAGACCCGTTAATTTATCAAATGGGACACGAATTCAACGTCGTGACTAATATTCGTATGGCGGACATCACATCAGAAATTGGATGGGTAATGCTCGGACTTGTAGGTGAAACAACTGAAATTGACAAAGCATTAGCTTGGGCGCAAGCGAACGGCATTCAAGTCGACCACGATGCCACCGTTGGCGACATAGTGGAGGGTTAAGTTAATGGCTACCGTAAAAATCCCAACTCCACTAAGAGCCACGACGGCAGATCTGGATACAGTTCAGGGAATTGGCGACGATTTGATTTCGATAATTGAAAATCTAGAAAGCCAGTTCCCTGGTATTAGAGAAAGATTACTCGACGAAAATAATGAACTCCGAAGATTTGTGAACATCTTCATAAATGGTGACGATGTTCGATTTCTCGATGGACTGAACACATCCATAACTGCATCCGACGAGATAAGTATCGTGCCCGCAGTGGCAGGTGGCTAAAAAACTACCTTGACTGCTGCAATTTATGTCTGAATTCACTATGCTAGTTCTCAGGCAAAAAAGACGACTGGAGACGAAATGCTTATAGGTACAAAAGGCGACTACGGAGTGAGGGCAATGATTGAGCTTGCCCGCCACCATACAGGTCAACCCATCCCGCGAAATGAAATCGCAACACGGCGGCAAATTCCCGAGGCATATCTGGATCAACTTCTTGGGCTGTTACGGAGAGCTGGTTTCATAAAATCGGTTAGGGGGCCTGGAGGAGGGCATCTTCTAGCGCGCGACAGTGACGAGATAACATTACTGTCTTTACTCGAGACACTCGAGGGATCCCTCGAGCCAATCTCGAGTCTAAACAATGAACTGGATGCAACAGGACAGGCCTGGATCTGGACTGAAATATATGATGGAATGAGAGAGCGTCTCGAGTCTGTAACACTCACTCAACTGGTCGAAGTTGAGAAAGTTAACGACGCCTCATCAGCTCCGCGTTATCTGATTTAGACCCTTGGCCAAAATGAGTCCTAAAAGTAGCAACAACACGAATTCGCCCGAAGCAAGCGCAATCGTCGAATCTGTCTTGGGGCTGGTTGGCGACACACCGCTGGTCAAATTAGGGAAAATAGGTCCGGAAAATGGAGCAACTATTCTAGGTAAATTCGAGGTATTCAATCCAGCTGGGTCAGTTAAGGATCGGATAGCTCTGGCTATGATCGAGGCGGCTGAGAAAGACGGGACGCTAAAACGCGACGACATACTTGTAGAAGCTACTTCTGGTAACACCGGAATAGGACTGGCAGTAATCTGCGCATATAAGGACTATCGATTAGTCATAACGATGCCGGATGACATGAGTCAAGAGCGACGAGAGCTTCTGCAACGACTTGGTGCAGAGGTAGTGATGACCCCTGCAGTTGAAGGGATGACTGGCGCGGTCCATAAGGCAAATGAGTTGGTCGCATCTCAGGGATACGTGATGCTACAACAATTTAACAACCCCGCAAATCCTGAAATACATTACAGAACAACGGGTCCGGAAATACTTAAGGCGACGAGCAACAAACTTGATGTTTTTGTCGCTGGCGTAGGCTCGGGTGGAACTATTACAGGTGTGGGCCGAGCTATCAAAGAAGCCCAGGTGTCTTGTACAATCGTCGCCGTCGAACCTGCAAATTCTCCTGTACTGCAAGGCGGAAGAGCTGGACAGCACTTGTTACAGGGAATGGGTGCTTCATTTATTCCGTCGATTCTTAATCAATCTGTTTATTCAGAAATAGTAAGTGTGAATGATGGTGATGCTTTGGAGACCACAAAACGCCTGGCCAAGGAAGAAGGCTTACTTGTGGGTATTTCTGCTGGAGCCAATGTATTCGCAGCAATCAAAATTGCTGAAAAACTTGAACCACACCAACGAGTTGTAACAATGTTGTGCGACACCGGCGAACGTTACTTAAGCGTGCCCTTTTAATCGAACAATAATGCCTGTAAACATTTACATACCTACTCCTTTCAGGGCTATAACCGAAAGCCTCGACCATGTCTCGGTGTCTGGCAATACGATCAAAGAAGCCCTGGAATCACTAGAGTCAAAGTATCCTAGATTCGCCGATCTTCTCTATGGTGAAGACGGTGAAATCTTCCGACATATCAATATCTATATAAATAATCAAGAGATTCACAGTCTTCAGGGACTGAAAACAAATCTCTCTCCCGGCGACCAAATAGCGATAATTCCTGCACTTGCCGGAGGACGCTAATTAACTTAATCATCTATGTCATGTTTACTGTATGCGTGAAGAGTTATGTCTATTAAGCTATATATTCAAACTTAAGTCGATTAAACAAACTTGAATTTAGTAGGTGGAATTTCATATGAGCCCAAGTGAATCTAATTTGAAAGCAGATGCCCTGTCTCCTGACGAGGTTATGCGCTATTCCCGACACATTATCATGGGACAGGTCGGCCCATCAGGTCAAAGAAAGCTGAAAAATGCCAGAGTTTTAATTGTTGGTGCGGGTGGTCTAGGCGGACCTGTCGCGATTTATCTTGCACTGGCAGGGGTTGGAACGATTGGTATCGTGGAATTCGACGTGGTTGATCTGTCAAACCTCCAAAGACAGGTACTGCATCAAACAGCCGACATCAATAAACCAAAGATAGAGTCTGCCCAGGAAACCCTTCGAGCCTATAACCCTCATGTAAATGTTATAGAACACCATGCGCCACTAACATCAGACAATGCGATGGAGATACTTCCCGATTACGACATCGTGGTGAACGGTGCCGATAATTTCGCCACCCGCTACCTCGTTAACGATGCCTGCTACCTACTCGGCAAAACACTAGTAGACGGGGCCATTTTATTATTTGATGGACAAGCAACTGTTTACGAGCCCGGAAAATGCTGCTATAGATGCCTATACCCAACGCCACCGCCGCCTGGCATGGTGCCATCATGTGCTGAAGCAGGAGTATTAGGGGCAATCACAGGAATAGTGGGCTCAATCCAAGCAACTGAAGTTTTCAAACAGATCCTTAGTATCGGAACACCCCTAACCAACAAGCTTTTACTGATCGATGCACTTACGATGGAGTTTCGTACTATGAAGCTTAGAAGGGACCCAAACTGTCCCTTATGTGGAGACAATCCTACAATAAGTGAGCTTATTGATTACGATATATTTTGTGGGTCGCTACCTTTGGAGATGCCGACTAAATAAATAAAATTTCAGAAACAGGAAAATGTGATGCCGATAAAAGTAAACGTGACGTCCGTAATTGAGAAGTTCGTTGGGGGTCAAAGATCGTTCGAATCTGAAGGCAAAACCATCGATGAACTCATACAGGCAATCGATAACCAATTTCCTGGGTTCGCCAATCAACTTCTTGAGGAGAATGGTGAGTTGCGTCGATTCGTCAACATATATATAAATGATGAAGACGTAAGATATCTCGGTGGGCTTAACACAGAATTAGAAGACAACGACGAAGTGTCGATTCTCCCGGCCTTGGCCGGAGGCTAAGGAACTATAATCCCTATGAAATATAGTGGCATATTGGATCGCGTAGGCAACACTCCACTCATTGATATATCTATATTGTCTCCCAATCCAAACGTCCAAATTTGGGCAAAACTAGAGGGTGAAAATCCCACCGGATCAGGAAAAGATCGCATAGCGAAATATATGATTAGTCACGCCGAATCTGAAGGATTATTACAACCAGGTCAAACCATACTCGAGCCCAGTTCTGGGAATACTGGGATAGCCATCTCTTTAATTGGTACGCTCCGAGGCTATCCTGTAAAAGTAGTAATGCCGGATGCTGTCTCCATAGAACGGATTCAGCTTCTTGAAGCCTTTGGTGCTGAAATTATATTCTCACCAGGCGATCTTGGGTCTAACGGAGCCGTGGAATTGGCCACCAATCTCGCGAAAGAAAATCCGGATTGGTTTATGCCATTTCAGTATGAAAATGAGAACAATCCAAAAGCTCATTATGAAACCACCGGACAAGAAATCATAGAAGATCTTCCAGATATTAATATGTTTGTCTCCGGTCTTGGTACCGGAGGCACCTTAACCGGTGTAGGGCGGAGACTTAAAGAATTTAATTCAGATATTAAAGTGATTGCCGCGGCACCTCACCCAGGCGATCTTGTGCAAGGCCTTCGCGCCTTAGAAGATGGTTATATCCCTCCTGTTTTTGATGAGGCAGTACTTGATGGCAGAATAGTCGTCGATTCAGAAACCTCTTTCCGCACGACACGTGAACTAACTCGGCAAACAGGCATATTCGCGGGTATTTCGGCAGGAGCAGTCATCAGAGCGGCACAACGAGCCGCCGAAAAAATCGAAGTTAGTAGCACTGGAACTCCCACAAAAATTGTTTGCCTTCTTGCAGATGGCGGTTGGAAATACCTTTCAACTGGCCTCTGGTCAGAAGACTATGAGAATATTCGAGAGGCTGTAAGTGAAAAACTCTGGTGGTAATTAAAATAGGCCTCTCGCGTATCACCCAAAGGACGTAGTAAACCGCTCAAAATCAAATAAAAATTTGTACAAGTAAATCTCTTCAAATCTGAAAGTTCAACAAGTGCCCAAAATTCCTCAAAAAATAATCGACAAAATAATCGAACACGCCCAGGACGAATTGCCGAACGAAGCTTGCGGTTTGATTAGCCAATCAAAAAGCAGAAACGCCATGCAGGCAGATAAAGTAACTAATACAGCACAGTCTCCCTATCGCTACGAAATGTCACCAATTGAAATGCTCAAACTCGAGCAAAAGCGCGAAAAAGACGGCGACAATTTGTTTGCGATTTATCACTCGCACGTCGCGTCGCCCGCCTACCCATCACCGACAGATGTGCGTATGGCATTCTTTCCTCCTGGCGTAACAAACAACCCACCAATGTTTCCGGACACCTATTACATTTTGGTATCGCTCGCGGAGGATATTGCCGAGGTCAGGGCATTTTTCATTCGTACTGGCGGGGAGATTGAAGAAGAAATTATTGAGATTACAAAGTGACAAAAATTCCATGCGAATACAACTTGGAATAACGTCAATCAATGTCTGAAAAACAATCCTCGTACGAAATATATCTTGGCCTCGGCAGCAATCTAGGAAATCGCCTTGATAACCTTCGAACAGCCGTGAAGCATCTAAAAGACAAGCATATCTACCCGAATTTGTTTTCTTCACTCTATGAGACTCCTCCATGGGGTTATTTAGAGCAATCTCACTTTCTTAATGCCGCCATCTCAGCAACTACAGATTTGAGCCCGCAAGAAATTTTAAGAAAAGTTAAAATAATCGAATCACATATGGGTCGCGCTGAAAATAATAAGCGGTGGCAGGAAAGACTCATTGATATCGATATTCTGCTTATACCAGGGCAGATTATTAATTTCGACGAACTCCAGGTGCCACATATCTACCTTCATGAACGTTCGTTTGTACTCGTTCCTCTAGCTGAAATTTCACCAAACTTAATTCACCCAAAGATTGGATTGCGTGTGGAAAGCTTACGTGATTTACGGCCCCTAAGTGAAAGGCAATCTATTTTAAAAATATCCACGCGAGAATGGCTCAGTGAAAATTAGAATCTTTAGGAGGATAGTCATCTGGACGGTCCCAAACGGTTGTCGCCAGCGTATATCCAATCCAAACTAAAAATGTCGCAAGCCCTAACGTCAGCACGGCAAGCGGCAAAGCCAAAATGAAGTTCAAGTGTTTCCTCAATTTATTTAAGAAAAAAACAGGGGCAAGAAATGCCACGACAATTAGCCCCTTGCCAAACCATCTAGACTGCTGTGTCGTAATGGGATTAATACCTGACATATCCACTGGAGGTACTAAGCCTATCGGGACCGAAGATTCGGGGGCAAAAGATTTGGAATTCCGTCCTCAATTAAATAGACTTCCTCACAGACATCACAAAAAAGCGAACCTTCAATTATTTCTGCTTCATTCTGATTCACAGCCTCTAGCCGCAGAGAATTTTTACATACGGGGCATGCCAATATTTCCAAAAGAGCTGGGCGCATTTCTTGTCCCTTCCTATACCGTCTATCCGTACTATCGAAACTCACCATACGAGTATAAGACCCTTGTTTTAGTAGATCCTAGTTGCCTTACTTATCTCGCTTCAACCGGTTAATCGTTTTACATCGCTCATTGACAGCTTACAATTTTCTAAAAGCTTTGTAAGCTTGTTGTTAGAGTGATTGATTAGGCCAATCAATATTACAAAGGGTTCCAACTCAGCGATAAATGCCGCAACGATATGCAATGAAATTCCTCATTGGAATAACAAAATACGGAGCAAATGCGATAAACAATCTGTTATTGTTCAAAATAAATAAGGGGGGGAAATGAAAGCAGCAGTTTACAAAAGCAAACAGAGTTTAGTGGTTGAAGAAATCCCAACACCAGAACCAGGACCTGGCGAAATCCAAATTAAAATCTCACATAGTGCAATTTGCGGCACTGACGTCCATGTATATCTGTACGATATTGCTCCTCCAAATACAGTTTTAGGGCATGAGTTTGCTGGAGAAGTCTCTAAAATCGGATCGAACGTAACCCGGTTTAAGCTAGGTGACAGAGTGATTGGTATGGGTGGCACGCCTCCTCCAGGCAAAGAGAGCCCTCTGCGAAAACAAGAACAATTTAACTATCGCCTTGAGGGCATCACAAATAGTAGAACGCGTGGATATGCTGAATATACGGTCTGCAACGAATGGGAACCACTGAAACTACCTGACAATGTTTCAAATTTAGAAGGGGCCTTGGCTGAACCGTGTGCAGTGGTAACTAGAGCAGTAAGGCTATCTCAACAGAAACTAGGAGACACTGTTGCCGTATTAGGAGCAGGGCCGATAGGGCTTTTATGCTTACAAGCAGCAAAAGCGGCTGGCGCCAACAAAGTCATTGTGTCAGAGCCATCTAAAGCTAGGCGAGCTATCGCCTTGGAATTGGGTGCCGACGCAGTCGTGGATCCGACAGCACAAGACCCTGTAGAAAGCATCATCGAATTAACAGACGGTCATGGCCCGCACGTGGTCTACGAATGTGCTGCCGCAAAACCCAGCCTACAAAACGCGTTAGACATGGTGCGAAAAAAAGGCAACGTAATGTTGGTGGCTTTAGCCTGGGAAGACGTACCGTTACTGCCTGTGGATTGGGCCGGAAAAGAAATTCAGTTGAACACTACGTTTGGTAGTGAGCCCTACGATTTCAAGGTTGCTGTAGATTTAATTGCTGCCAAAAAATTCCTCTTAGGGCCCTTATTATCAGAAACTGACACAATACAACTTGAAAATATCCAAAAAGCCTTTGAATCATTGATTAAGCCATCGAATCAAATACAAATGGTTATTAAGTTTTAGTCAAAAAAACATCTTCGAATTCCGAGAATAGCAAAGAGGGAAGAAGGTCACTTCAATTCCCTGCTCTTACATACATACAATACCGCTCATTTGGCTCGTAACGTCTATGTAATCACACTACTTATGAGAGTTTTTGCAATATGATTAGAGATGTGAGCAAAAATCAAAACGACAACTCAAGCCAAGAAAATGTCTCCGTCCCACTATTCAAAAGCTTCGCCACAATATCTGCTACAGAGGTCATAATTAGACCATCTAGACGGACTCTGCTGGTACCAATTTTTCAAGCCGCTATTACTATCGTCGCAATCATAATTCTTATAAATGGACTCGCCGAATTGCCGCTTTGGATTTCAATGATTTTGCTACTCACCATTGTGATT
>Ga0114933_10002391_pt1 | contig 19594 bp, 15 predicted proteins | sample 4SBtaG_FD_89691 | JGI IMG/M metagenome (GOLD analysis project Ga0114933, IMG submission 89691) | Deep subsurface microbial communities from Kolumbo volcano to uncover new lineages of life (NeLLi) - 4SBTROV12_W25 metaG | ecosystem: Environmental > Aquatic > Marine > Volcanic | place: Kolumbo... | reverse complement strand
GACCACGGTCGCCACGACGACGCCGACACGTCTCCCCCATGGCGCCACCACGGGGACAGCTGCCAGGGCTGTCGGGGTGTGCCCTGGCTGGTGCTGGGACCCGACGTGGCGGCCGGGACCGACTTCGACGCCCCGGTCCTGCTGGAAGACCTGGCCACCACCATCGCGGCGCTCTTCGACACGCCGATGCCCTTTTCCCAGGGCCGCGTGGTCACCGAAGCCTTCACCCGGGACCTGGCCCAACCCCCGAAGGGTCTGCTGGACGCCGTGGCGGCCGGCTCCGCCGTGGCCGAGCTCCACCGCACCGACGACCCGGCCCATCGCCAGCAGCTCTGGCTCGGCGACCAGCTGGTGTCGGACCCCGAAGCGATGCTGGTCGCGAGCCCGGCCATGGCCCAGGACCGCGACACGACCTGGCTGTGCACCCGGTCGCTGGTCCAGGACTTCGACGCGGCCGAGGTGCCGTGGGTGCGGACCTGTGGGGTCCAACAAGGCGCCGGCTCGGCGTTCCAGGACCTGGCGCTGCCCTGGACCCCGGCGGCCCCCTATGACCTCCCGGTGTTGCTGCCCGACGGCAGCGGCGGCCTGTTGGTGCTCTCGGCGCCGAACCCCACGGGGGTCGTCGCCACCAGCCAGGACAACGACCTGGGCCTGCACCTCCACCACTACCGGGACGGGGCCTGGACCGAGACCAGCGTCACCAGCCGGGAGTCTTTTCCCACCCTGCCGGCCGCCGTGCTCCACGACGGGCAGCTGGTCGCGGTGGTGGCTGCGGGAGACCCGGGCCAGACCGCCCGGGACACTCGGGCGCTGTACACGGCCACCTGGACCCTCGAGACCGACACTTGGACCGAGCTTCTGCCCACCGGGGTGAGTGCCGCGGACGGACCGCGTGGACTGGAGCGGCCCGCGCTGGCCGTCGACGACGATGGTGCGCTGATCCTGGCCGCCTTGGCCCACGGCGTCGACGACACCACCTTGCTGCGGGCCCGCTCCACCGACCTGGGCGCGACCTGGACCCGATCGGACCCGCTCTCTGGACTGGAGCCCCTCCCCCACCTGACGCCGCTCTGGGTCGACGGTCAGGTGGTCTACGGCGCCTGGGATCCGGACAGCAGCCAGTCGGTGGTCTGCACCGTGGCGCCCGCAGGAACCACACCGAGCTGCACCGACACGGGCGCGGAGCAGCTCCAGGCCATCCTGGACACCGACGACGGCCTGGAGGTGGTGACCTGGAGCGCTGGGGGCTGGACCCGAGGGGCGCTCTAGTTCTGACCGGGGTCAAGGTTGTCACGGTGACCGAAGTAGCCGAGGAGAGTAACCGGGGAGTAACCGGGGTCAGGAACCTTTTGTTAAGCATTAGCCTCTACGGGATGGATCATTATTAAGACTGATTCTGATCCTGGGGCATGACTCTCGATTGGGCTGTCGCGCTGGACTGTCTGGGGCCGGTCTCAGGTCGTTCGGATCTGGGGGCGTGGGGTGGCCGGGCGGCCCATGGAGACATGGACACCGAGGGCACCACCCACCACGCCGCAGCCCATGAGGGTCACGTGGGCCTGTTCCTGGACCAGGGCCGGCTGATGGCCGTGCACCGGGGAGGCGTGGTCGAACCCGCAAGGCACCGAGGCCGGCCCAGGTCCGCGGCCTGACCCCAGGCTCCGGCCAGGACCGGCCAGTCGGTCAGGACCGCTTGGCACCCGCCGGCAGCCCAGCCCAACGCGCCAGGAGCTCCGGCGTCACCGGGTCGTGCCCCGCCAGGAAGCGGTCCAGGTGGCCAAGGCTGTCCAGGCCCCAGAACAGCTCTCCGTCGGCCAGGATTGTTGGCACGCCGAAGACACCCGTGTCGAGCGCGGCGACGGTGGCTGCGCACCACCACCTGCATGACGACAGTGCCTGGTACACGCACCCCTTCCACGACACCCGAGAGGTCGCCGAAGCCGAGTGGCTGCTCCGGCTGGCCCACGCCCTCCACATGCTGCGACGCACAGGGGCTGAAGACACGCTCGGGCGCCTGGGTCTGAGCACCGCCGGTGCCGCTGCGATCGACCAGACCCGCTCGCACTGGGCCACGGCGCCAGACCGGACCTGATTGACAGGGATTCCCCGGTGGCTCTACACTGTGTTCTGAAGCACATGCTGCTGTGCCGGGATCCTGACCCCGGTCACCCCCACCGCGTGCCCTCCGAGGGTTGATGCCCCGTTCGCTCGAGCCCCTCGCCAGCGCCGTGGACCAGGTCGCCGAAATCATCGAGATCTGCGGCGCGGATGGCACGCTGCAGTACGTCAACGGCTCCTTCGAGCGCATCACAGGGTACTCCCGGGAAGAGGCCCTGGGCCGAACGCCGGCTTCGCTGCTGCGGTCCAACATCCACCCGATCGAGTTCTACGAAGACCTGTGGCGCCAGGTCATGTCCGGCAAGCCCTGGAGCGGACGCATCGTCAGCCGGGCTCGGAGCGGTCGGCTGATCCACCAGGACGCCACCGTCTCTCCGGTGTTGGACGAATTCGGCCAGGTCTCGCACCTGGTGGCGGTGAAGCGCGACGTGACCGCACGGCTGGACCTGGAGGCCCGCGTCCGGGACAGCGAGCGGCTGGTGGCGGTGGGCAACCTGGCGGCTGGCGTGGCCCACGAGGTCAGCAATCCCCTGACCTATCTGCTGGCCAACCTCGAGGTCGCCCACACCGCCGTGGCCGCCCACCCGACCGAGCCCTCGCTGCTGTCAGCGGCCATCCAGGACGCCTTGGAGGGGGCCCGGCGCATCGCCAAGGTGATCGGGGACCTGAGGTCCTTTGTCCTGGTGCCCCAGGAGCCACCGGGCCCGGTCAGCCTGGACGAAGTCCTGGACGAGTGCCGGGAGATGCTCGCCCACGAGCTCAACCAGCGGGCGCGCCTGACCCTGGACATCGGCAGCGCCGAGGTCTCCGGGACGCGCAAGGACCTGGGTCAGGTCTTCCTGCCCCTGCTGAGCTGGGCCGTCCAGTCCATCCCCCCCGGTTCCCGGGATCGCCACACCATCGGCGTGCGCGAGGTCGCCGCATCCCGCAGGCGCGTCGTGATCGAGCTGTGGCACGACGGGCAGAGCTTCGCCCCGGAAGACCTGGCGCACCTCTTCGACCCCTACAGCCAGACCGACGAACAGGGAATGCCGACCCTGGGTCTGGCCATCGCCAACCAGCTCGCCGCTCGCCACGGAGACGGCATCACCGTCGAGCCCCGGACCGAAGGCGGGGTCAGCTTTCGGGTCTCCCTGCGCCGCTGGACGCCCGAGAACGACTCGGACTCCAGCTCGCTCAGCCGACCGAAGAAGCCCCGCGGGCGGCGTCGGGCGCGCCTATTGGCCATCGACGACGAGCCCTTGATCCTGGACGTGCTGCGGACCGCGCTGAGCGAACACGACCTGGTCACCTGCACCAATGGCTACGAAGCGCTCCGGCTGGTGCAGATCCACGACTTCGACGTGATCTTCTGCGACCTGATGATGCCGGAGCTCACCGGCATGGACGTCTACCAGGAGATCCGGCGCCTGCGCCCAGGACTGGAGGATCGGATCGTGCTGGTGACCGGCGGGTCGGTCCTGCCCGAAGTGCGGGCCTTCCTGGCCGCCGTGCCGAACCACCGCATCCACAAGCCGTTCCGGCTGGACGACTTCCGACGGCACGTGGAGGAGCGCGTGAGGCGATAGGTCCGCTGTCATGACCGACAGCAACCCGGCGCTCCTGGCCCAGGTGTTGGATCACCTCCGACAGTCCGGCGCGGCGGTGACGCACCTGACGCACCCTCCGGCCCGGACCACGGCCGATCTGGCCCAGGCCCGGGCGCTGCCGGTGTCGGTGGGGGTCAAGGCGCTGGTGATGAAGGTGCGCAAGGAACTCACCGTGGTCGCCTTGCGGGCCGACCAGGCGATGGACAACCGGCACGTGCGCCGGGTGCTCAGGGCCCAGAAGCTGCGCTTTGCCCGGCCAGGAGAGCTGGCAGACCTGGGCCTGGCTCCCGGCCAGGTCCCTCCCTTCGGTCGGCCGCTCCTGCCCCTGCGCCTGGTGGCGGACCAGGCCATCCTCGCCGGGGACCGGGTCGCCTTTACCGCCGGCACCCACACGGACTCGCTGGTGGTCCCGACGGTGGACTGGGTCCGCGCTGCAGACCCGGAGCTGGTGCCCCTCACCGCGACGTCCTGACCCGCCGGAAGTGACCCGGATCGTTGCGGAACCGGGGGATGGCGTGGTACCTCAGAGGGGGCTGGTGCACCGGGAGCACACGTGGGCAAGGCAACCAAGCCACCCGTCTCGACGTCGACCTCCACGGCGACCTCCTCGACCGCGACGGCGACCCCCGCGGTCGACCTGGACACGTCGGGGGGGATGCAACAGGGCCAGCTGGCCGACATCGCCGGTGCACACGGCGCTGGCAACGCGCTCGCCAATGACCTGATGACCGACACCTCGACCGCGTCCGCGGACCAGGTCGTGGCGCCCAGCGCCCAGACCCAGGACCAGGGCGACGAGCAGGCCGATCAGGACAGAGAGCTCAGCGACGAGGAGATCGACCAGGAGGTCGACCAGGCCCACGCCCAGGCCGGCCCCGCCCACGACGACGACGCCGACGGCGGCGATGGCGACCCCGGGCAGCAGGAGGGCGAGGCCAAGGACGCCCAGCAGGCCCAGGGCGGCGGCGTTGTGATGGCCGGTCCCGCCGGGGGCGGTCAGCCCTGCGCGGTCTCCGACGCTCTGGCCCCGACGGCCTTCCAATTCGAAAAGGCCAGCGACCCCCTGTCCAAGTGGGACAACGAGGTCGCCTGGAATGACGCGTTCAACACCCCTGGCCAGTGCTCCCAGAACTTCGAGGTCGATCGCGGGGCTCTGATCGCCGACGCCCTGTCAGACGGCGCCGTGGCGGGCTTCAAGGCCGGCATGGTCAACACCGCGATGGACACGGCGGTGAACCTGGCAGCCACCAAGATCCCCTACATCTCGGGCTTCGTCGAGCTCGCACAGATCGCCTACGACCCCGAGGCCTGGCTCCAGGCCCAGTCCCAGGCCACCTTTGGCAAGTTCTCCAAGGGCTTCGACCAGATCCTCAACGGCGATGCCTGGGACAAGGCCGAAGGCACCGTGAACCTGCTGTCGGGCGCAGTCGGTGTGATCGGCCTGCTCACCAACATCTGCTGGATCATCGCCGGTGTCGGGTTCCTGGCCAGCTTCATCTGCCCGGCGCTGCTCCCCTTCGTAGCCTTGTGCACGTCGTGGGCCACGACGCTCTCCGCCATCTCCGGCATCGCCTACCTGATCCTCAGCCTGCTCCAGCTCGGCCTGGTCGGAATGCGCACGACCGAGATCGCCGTGAGCGACGCCGATCCGGAAGACCTGCTGGCATCGGGCAAGAGCCTGGAAGACAACACCAAGGGCTTCACGACCGCCTACACGGCGCGGGCGGCGGGCAACATGCGCCAGCGGGCCGCCAACAAGCTCAGCGGCCGCGACCCGGCTGCCAAGCCGGACACGCCCTACAAGCGCAGGGAGGAGAAGAAGGACGATCCCGGCAAGCTGTTCAAGGCGCTGGACATCGTCACCGGCAACGTCGGCCACGAGAAGGGTCTCGGTCACAGCTCCAAGGGCACCGTGGACAGCGCCAAGTCCGCTCGGGGCAACGCCAGCAAGGCCGAGGACGCGTTCTTCGGCAAGGGCGACTACAAGCGCGGCGGCGACCAGGGCCCGGCCAACACCACGGCCCAGAGGCTCGCAGACATGGAGCACGCGGGCGCCAACGTGTTCCACAGCACCAAGGCCCGGGAAGACTTCTACAAGGGGCAAGCCGACAAGGACGGGCACGACGTCACCGCCCGAGCCCAGGACGACGGCCACACCAAGTGGACCCCCTACTTCCAGGAAAAGGACGAAGCACACGCCAAGGCGGCCGCCGACCGCAGGGCCAAGCGGGACAGGGCCCAGCAGGACCTGGACGACGCCCAGACAGCCCTGCGAAAGGCCGAACAGGACCACGGGGACAGCGTGGCCGTGAAGACCGACGAGGTCCGGACGAGGCGGGCCCTCCAGAGCTCCTACGAAGAAGATCTGGCCCTGGCCCAGACGACTCTGGGCGATCTGAAGCAGCGGCGCGCCATCCTCGCGGGTGGAGACGACCCCGCGTCGCGGCAGCAGCTCGCAGCGGTGGACCAGCAGATCGCAGGGGCCCAGGCCCGGGTGACCCAGGCCACGGCAGACGTGTCCGAGGCCCGCGCATTCCACGCAGAGGGTCAAGCGGAGCTTCGCCTCGCCCGCCAGCCACTCGACACCGCCCAGGGGGCTGTCGACTCCGCGCAGAGCGGCTTCGACCGGCAGTCGCGCATGTCCGAGCTCAGCGACCGCCGAGCACAGTCGTCGGACAACGAGCGCATCGAGATGGAGCGCCTGTCCGGCAAGGCCGTGGGCGGCAAGGGCGTGGACTCGATCCTCGCAGAGGAACAAAAGGCCGACCAGGCCGACATCTTCCAGGCCGCCGCGGGCGGTGGGCCCAGCGCGGTGCACGGCATGAAGAAGCGCCACGATCGGGCGCTCATCAAGCAGGTGTCCTCCAACGCCACCGACCGGGAAGAGAGCGGCGGTCCCCTCGGGCTTTGGCAGAACACGATGGACGACCAGGACATCGACTGGGTCGGCGACCAGGGCGGCCATGCGATGAACCAGACCGACAACACGGACTGGTTCGAGCGCTTCGTGACAGGCGTCGGCACCAGCCTGCCGGCCACGCCGATCCACTGCCCCGACGGCGTCGACTCCAGCGCCGCCGCGTGGGAGGAGCTCGAAGCCGAGGAATACGAGCTGGCACAACAATCCGCCACGATGGACACGCTCATCGGCGAGGGCCACGGCGAGATCTCCGAGCTGCAGGGCGTGCAACAGGTCGCGGACCAGAACCTCGCGGCCGTCGGCGAGCACCAGACCGCGCTCGAGGCCCGCAAGGTCAAGCAGGACGAAGCCACAGCCCAGGCCCAGGAGACCCAGGGTCAGATGCAGGAGGGCTCCGGCAAGGCCGGCGAAGGCGCCGGCAAGACCGGGGGCATCGTCGGGAAATTCTTGGACATGCTGGGCATCGTGCCGACTCGGATCTTGCCGGGTGGCCAGGAAGCCAAGGACGGCCTCAACCAACTCAGCGAAGCCAGCACCGCGAGCGTCGACGCGACCTCCCAGGGCGCCCAGGGTGCCCAACAAGCCCAGACCGCCACCGCTGCCATGAAGGACGCCACCACAGCGACCCAGGCCACCGACCAGGTCGCGGCCACAGAGATCTCAGCCATCCAGGCCGACGCCAGCGCCAAGGAAGCGTCGGCGACCACCGGGGTCGACGAGCTGTCGGCGACCCGCCAACAGGCCAACGACAGGCTCATCCTGCTGGCCCAGGAGCAGGAGCGCCTGGAGCAGGTTCACGACGGTCACGTCCTCGAAGCCGGCAGCTGGACGTCCATTCACGAGTCCACGCGGGTCAAGGGCATGGGCGAGTACGCCGACGTGCTGAAGCTGGCCGAGAAGTAGCGGGCCTCTCAGAGCTTCGGGGTCCGCTTGACCCCGCGATCCCTGAACCAGCCGCGCAGCTGCTCGAAGTCCGCCAGGGGCAGGCGCCGCGGGTAGATGGCGGTGCCGCTCTCGGTGTCCGTCTGCCAGAGCAGGGCCAGCCAGCGGTCCTCGGTGTTCGAGGTCGGACCCTTGCGCATGTCGTCCAGTTCGTTCGCAGATCGACTCTCCGTGAAGAAACGCAGGCAGTGGAGCGGCAGCCACGTCGCCGCACCCCGCCACCGCAGCAGGACGCCCTTGTCGCAGAGAAAGACCCCCTGTCTCCAGCGACCCCCCTCGACGGCTCGGGTGCGCAGGTGGCCCAACACGGTCCTGCGGACCAGGTCACCCCCTGCGCCCAGGAACATCAACCCGACGCCGATCAGCGCCAGCCTGCCCACCAGGTCCTCGTCCTCGCGCAGGGCACCCCACAACGCGAGCGCGCCGAGACCGAGCGGCAGCAGCGACCCCGGGAAGGCGATGAACCAGTCCCCGCGGGCGGGACGCGCTGGCACGCCAAAGGGCATCAAGTGGACGCCCCCCGGCAGCGGCTCGCCCGGATCGACCCAGCTCGCCAGCGACGCCGGCAGGTCTCCGGTCTGGGCCCCCACCAGGGGCTGTTCTGGGACTTCGCCTTCGAAACTTCCCCCGTCGACCTTCCGCCGGACCTCGGCCTCCATCAGGCCCCGGGACATGCCCCAGGTGCGGAGCTTCTGCTGTTCGCCCCCACTGGTCACGCGCCTCGAGTGCACGCTCTCGGCCCTGGACGACCCCCGCTGGACGCGCACTTCCATGCCCACCGGCTGGGACTTGGAGCCCTCGGACCAGACCTTGTCCATGGCCGACCCGTCGGCGTCCGTGACCGTGACCCACCCCGGGCTCGAGCCGCCGCTGGTGGTCTCCTTGACCCAGCGCACCGCCGGGCCCGGGATCCAGCTCGCCTTGCGTCCCTCGGCGATCAACAGGCCCTCGTCGGTGAAAAACCACCCGTGACGCCAGCCGTCCAGACCCGCTCTCTTGGCCTGCCGGCGGGCCCAGATCCACCAGGCCGCGATGGCGAACCAGGCGATCAACACCACCCCCCCCAGCCAGACCGGGTCGCGGACGAGCAAGGGACTGGTGAAGATCACCAACAGGAGCAGCGCGATCTTTCCGACGGCTCCGGGCGGCCGCGCCCTGAACGTGCGGGCGAGCACGACGCCGGATGGCAGGGGCACCTTGGGGTCCCTGAGCGTCTGGACCTGCCCTGGCAAGGAGCGCCAGGAGACCGCGATTCGGGGCTCGCTCCCGAGCAACTCCTTCCAAGCCAAGTCCACCTCCGCCAGCAGGGGCGCTTGTCGCGATAACGTGCCTGCGATGCCGACCTACGATCCCGCCGCCCTGGTCAAGCTGGACAGCATGATCTCAGCGGCCCGCTACTCCCACCACCACGCGACGCTGGCCGACCTGCTGGTGCGACGCGCCAACGTCCGACTGGAACAGGGCCGGCAGCAGGACGCCATGACCGATCTGGAAGACGCGGCAAGAGCGTGCCAGGCGGAACAGGACTGGACCGGCGTCGCGCGAGCCTGGCTGATGATCGCCCGGCTGCTGTCGGGACAGGCCGACCGCTTCGACGCGTGCATGAAGGCCTTTGCCCAGGCGGACGCCCACGCCATTCGGGCCGGAGACGACGAGCTCTTCGCCAGGGTCCACGAACACAGGGCTGCCACAGCCCGCGCGTCGGGCGCCCATCCGATCGCCGCGTCGTCCTATGCCTTCCTCGAGGAGTGCTACGGGCGCACCGGAGACCAGGTCGCGCTCGCCAACACCCTGGTCAATCGCGCCAGCCTCCACCACCTCAATGGACTGCCCCACAAGGCGCTCACCCGTCTTGACGAGGCCGTGGCCACCGCCCGGGAGTCCGGCGATCCCGTGGCGCTGCTCCGCATTCGCCTGCTGCGCCGCGCCTACACGGCTCAGACCCGGCGAGAGGCGTCGGTGGAGCCCCTGCACGAGCTGCTCGAGGAAGCCCAGGGACTGGGGCTCCAGGGCCCGGCCGCCCTCGCCTTCATCACCCGCGCCTCTGAGCTCGCCCGCGCCGGCAAGCACGCCCAGGCCGCGGCCCAGGCCGAACAAGGCCGCCAGGCCGCGCTCCAGGGAGACGACGTGGTGCTGTACCTGTTCTCCTGTCTCTTGCTGGCCGAGTGCCGCGAGGCCCTGGACGACCGGCCCGGGGTGCTGGCCATCCTGCTCACCTGCAAGGGCACCCTCGAGGATCGCCTGGGCAAGGCAGCGGGCCGCCCGGTGGTGATGATCCTGGACTCCCTCGAGGGACGCTGGGGCAACGCCGCGCTCCAGGACGCGCTGCGGACCTACCGCAAGGAAGCCCGGGAGCGGCTGCAGGATCCGAGCTCGAATTGAACTCTGCAGAGCCTGCTCATGGCGCCGCGGTCGACAGCGGCGGCAGGTCACACAGCTCGCACCGTTTCCTGGCCTCGACCAGCACCTGGTCGGCCTCGGCGTGCAGGCCATAGCTGCGCAGCACGGTCGCGTAGTAGATGTCCGGCAACACGTCGCGGGGGTCGAAGACCTTGCGCAATGCGTCGTAGCGGGTCTTGGCTGCGTCGATCGCGGCGAGCTCTTCCGCGTCGAGCAGACTCCGCGGGTCCGGCGCGTCGTCGCCGCTGCGGACCACGCCCTGGCCAGCCCGGTCCCGCTCGGCCCGCACGATCAGCACGGGCAGTGTCTGGAGCTGCTCCCCCAGGTCGGCGTGGGTCTCTTGGACCACCGGGGCCGCGCCGGAGCGGGGCTCTGAGCGCTCGGGGCCCACCACCAGCTCGGCCGGACCGGTCCAGACCTCCCGACGCCCGGAGGCGAAGTAGACCAGCTCCAGGTTGGCACCCGCCCCCAGGACCAGCGTGTCCCCGACCCGGACCTTGCTGAACGGTGCCAGCACGCCGCCCCCCTGGGTCCCCAGGGTCACGCTGCCCTGGACCTGGGTGGACAGCCCCGCGTCGGTCGGCGGCTCGGTGGCGAGCGCCACCACGGTCAACAGCCAGATCAGCGCCTTCATGGGCCCAGGCTAACCCTCCTCGATCCCCAGAAGCTCGTAGACCTGGACGGGCTGAGCCTTGCCCTTGACGGCGAGCTCGGCCTGGACACCCGTGAGCAAACCCGGCCCCGCCCGGTCGAGTGCCTGCTGGCTGACCAGGATGCGACAGCCGGTGTCCCGGGTCAGGCCCTCGATCCGGGCCGCGGTGTTCACCGTGTCGCCGATCACCGAGTACTCGATGCGCTCCTCGATGCCGACATTGCCCGACACGGCGGGGCCGGAGTGCACCCCCACGCCGATGTCAAAGGTCGGGAGGCCCCGGTCCGGTTCGGCAGCTGGTGGACCACAGCGCCGTCGGCGCCCACCTCGTGGCTGGCAGCGAGGACCACGTCCCCTCGGTAGAGCTCGGCTCGCAGAGGCGCGTCCAGGGTCCGACTGACCGGGAGATCGGCCAGGCCATTGCGCACGAACCAGCCCTCGGCGCTCTCCTCGAGGAGGAAGTCCACGCCGATGGCCGTCACACCGGCGCTGCGCAGGCGGGCGATGGCCTGGGCGAAGTGCGGCCCCCAGAGGGTGAAGGGGTCCCGCACCTGGTCCAGGGTCGCGTCGTCGACGGCGATCACCACCACGGGCGCTGTCGGCCCGGGCGGCCCACCCGCCCTGAGCGCCGCCGACTCCGGCCGCTGGTCCAGTCCTCTCAGCACGCCGCCGCCGCGCAGGCCGAGCTCCACGAGTCCCGACGTGAGACCTGCGATCAAGACCACCCAGGCCCACCAGGGCCACCGCCGACCGCTCACCACCGCCCGCCCGAGGCGATGAACGCTGCCCAGGTCTCGGGCCTGGCCTCGCCGGCCGCCCGGTTCGCAGCCAAGAGGTCGAGCTGGGCCTGGCGCAGGGCTGCAGCGGCCGGCTGACCGTCCAGCGCATCGTAGAGCCCGGCCATCAGCTGGGCTGTGGCCACGTCGTCGACGGGCCACAGGCTCATGACCGTGGTGCCGGCGCCGGTCAGGGTGAAGGCCCGCCGCAAGCCGAGCACCCCTTCGCCGGCCTCGACCGTGCCCAGCGCGGTGTCGCACGCCGACAGCACGACCAGCTCGGTGCCGGCCAGGGACAAGCCGGCGATCTCCTCGGCGGTCCACACCCCGTCGCCGCCTCCCGCCCCGCCGGCATTGGCCCCGGCCAGGGCCAGGCCGCTGAGCAGCATCGGGTTCATGCCCAGGACCGCCTCGTCGCCCCCATTGCTGATCAGCGCCGAGCGGCAGCCCTCGCCGGCGAAGAAGCCGTGGGTGGCCAGGTGCACCACGCGCTTGCCCTGGACCGCCGCGGCCACCTGGGCCTCTGAGGCGTCGAGTCCGGTCAGCAGCTGGACCGGATCCCCCAGAGCCTGCTGGACCGCCCGGACCTCCGTGACCGTGGCCGGAAGGGGCGCCAGATCGGCCAGGCAGGCCGCGGCCCGGGTCTGGGCAAGCTGAGGGACCTCCACGGCGGTCGGCGCCTTGTCGTCGTAGGCCACCCCGCCCACGACCAGGGCACCCTCGCCGCGCGGCCCGGGCGCTTCGGGGGCCGGCAACAGGTCCTGGGCAGCCTCCAGGTACCCGATCTGCCGGTCCTCCAGCAGGTAGCGGTCCGCGGTCGGCAGGGCTCCAAAGGCCACCGTCGCCAGAGCGCCATCGGGCACGATCAAGACGGGATCGGCGTCCCCCAGCGCGGACGCCAGCGGATCCCAGACGCGCTCTCGCAAGGCGGTGCCCGCCTTGTCGATCCGGGTGGTGAGGGACTGGGCTGCGAGGAGCTCCCGGTGGCGCTCGACCCGGGTCTCCAGCGCTTCAGCGGACCCCAGGTCCACCCGCTGCACCTGGTCACAGGCCTGGGAATGCAGCACGAAGGCCGCGTAGCGGGGGCTGGTGTCCAGCGTGCCCGGCCCGGCCGTGGTGTGGTCGTAGCGGAGCAGGTCGACCAAGGCGCCCCCGGGGGGCAGGGCCGCACAGAGCGAGGCGGCATCCGCCTCGACGACGCGAAGGTCCTGCCCCACGACGGCACTGCGGGTGGCCAGGTCGCGCTGCAGGTCCTCCTTGCGTCGGGTCAGCTCGTCGAGCTCGCCGCCTTGGCCGGCCCACGTCAAGCGGGCCAGGCTCTCCCGGACCTGGGCCAGCTCTGCCAACAAGGCCGCCAGCTCCGGGTCGTCAGAGGCCCGGAGCTGACCCTGCTGGGCCACGAGGGACCGCGTCGCGACGCCTTTCCAGCGCAGCACACCCCGGTACGCCAACCCGGCATCGCCAGGGCGGTCCATCAGCGAGAGCACCACGTCCAGGCTGTCCCGATGGCTGCGCACCATCGCCAGCCGCGCCCGCTCGCTGGCCCGGCTCAACACAGGGCCCAGGGTCGCTTCGCCCGCGCGGAGCGACCGGCCTGCGAGGTCCCGAGCCCGGTCGAGCTGGCCGTCGGCTGCCAGGGCCAGAGCCAGGCGTCGCTCGATCCAGGCACGGGTGGGCTCGCCCGGTGCAGAGCGGGCGGTGGCCTCGTCCAGCGCCTGTTCCAGGAGCCCCACAGCCCCTGCGACGTCGCCCTGGTCGAACGCGACGCCGCCCTGGAGCACCCGCACCCGGGTGGCCTGGTCGGTCCGCCCCAGCCCGGCCGCGGCCCACGTGGCCTGGGCGGCCTGGTACCCGGCCGCGGCGCCGAACAGGTCCCCGGCCCGGTGGGCGAGCATCGCCAGCTGGACCTGGCTGTGGCCCACGTCGGGGTGGTCGTCGCCGAGCACCTCCTGCCGGATGGCCAGCGAGCGGGACGCCAGGTCCTGAGCCCGGTCCAGCTCACCCTGCCAGCCGGACAGGTCCGCAAGCTTGTCCAGGGTGGTCGCCACGGACGGGTGGACGGGCCCGTAGGCCCGCTCCTTGAGCCGCAGGGCCCGCTCGTAGTACCGCCGCGCTTCGACGGCATCGCCCTGCTCGTGGACCAGGATGCCCAGATTGTGCAGCAGCGTCGCTGGCTCCGGGTGATCCGGTCCGTAGACCCGCTCCTCGATGGCCAGGGCCTGTTCGTAGAGCGACCGGGCCTCCACGTAGTGACCCTGCTCGGACAGGCCATAGGCCAGATTGTTGAGCACCGCGGTCGTCTCGGCGTGGTCCGATCCCAGCGCGCCCTCGAGGATGCTGCGAGCCCTTGCCAGCACCACCAGGGCCTCGACCAGATCGCCCTCCTCCAGCAACAGGGCGCCGAGCGCGTTCCAAGCGTGCCCCGCAGCGGGGCTGGCGGGGCCCCAGGCGACCTCGGCCACCCGGACCGCGCGGTGGTACGACGCCCGGGCCGCCGGGTGGTCTCCCAGCGCGGCCTGGACCGCGCCCCGGGCGGTGAGGAACTGACCGAGCTCCGGGTGCTCGGGCCCGTGGCCAGCCTCGAACAGGGCCACAGCGCGTTCGGCGGCAGCCAGCGCCTGTTCATAGCGGCCCAGCTCCTCTTCGAGCTGGCACAAGGAGTAGAGCGGGTACGCCAGCTCTGGATGCTCGGGCCCATGGGCCGCCTCCAGCACAGCGAGCGCCCGCTCCAGAAAGCGCCGCGCCCCCACCAGGTCCCCGGACTCCAGAGCTGCCGAGCCCCGGCTCGAGAGCGCCGTGGCGACGAGGGGGTGGTCCGGCCCCAGGCTCCGCTCCAGGCTCGCGAGGGCCGCGTCGAGCTCGGGAATCGTGCGCGCGAAGTCCCCGGCGCTCGACAGGACGGCCGCCAGGTTGATCCGGCTGACCGCCACGTCTGGGTGGTCGGGCCCCAGGGTCTCCAAGCGAATCTCCAAGGCCCGCTGGAGGTGCCGCTCGGCGCCGGCCACGTCGCCCTCTGACTGGAGCACGAAGGCCAGGTTGCCGTGCACGTTGGCCACGGCCGGGTGATCCGGTGCCTGGTCTTCCCACGTGGCGAGGGCCAGCTCGTAGAGCGCCTTGGCGTCGCTGCTCCGCCCCAGCTCCCCGTACAGGAAGGCCAGGTTGTTCTGGGCCTGGGCCGTGAGCAGGTGGTCCGTGCCGTGCAGGAGCTCGTAGCTCTGCAGCACCCACAGATACAGGGTCTCGGCGGTCTCGTGGTCACCCGCCGCCGTGCTCGCCGACGCCAGGTTGTTGGCCACGATGTAGGCGACGGGGTCGCTGACCTGGTGTTCGGTCAGGAAATTCCAGGCGGTCCAGTACCACTCCAACGCATCGGGCGTGTCTCCCTGGGCCTCGCGCACGGAGCCCATGTTGTTGCAGCTCACGATGACCGGCACGATGCCGACCCGCTCGGAAGCGACGCGGATGTCCAGGCCCTCCTGGTACAGGGCCTCGGCCCCGGGGTAGTCCCCAGCAGCCTCCAGGCAGCCGCCCAGGTTGTTCAAGCTCGTGGCCAGCCGCGGGGCGTCCCCGGCCAGGTGCTCCCGCGCCAGGACCAGCGCCTGATTCGCCTGGGCCACGCATGCCTGGAGGTCCCCGGCCGTGTGGCTCGCCTGGGTCTGGGTGTGCAAGGCGTCGAGCTGCTGGAGCACCTCGGGGGTCGGCGACGCCGGGCCCGCGGCCGCAGCGGGGACCAGACACAGACACACCCACAGCCAGATCGTCGACCGCATCATGCTCCCAGGTGGGGCGAGGGTACCAGCGCCTGAGGGGCCGCCGAACCTGACACGGCCCGTCCGGGAACATGGCGAAATGTCACGGTGAGTCGGGGACTGCGGTCTGCACGGCTGCCCGCCTGCTACCGTCGGCCCGACTGGGAGGGAGCATGAATAGAAAGACCGCGGTTTCCCTGGTGATGGTCGTCGGGCTCGCAGGCACGGTCGCGGCATGGGAGGTCGGCCGGCGCAGCGGCGACACGGCCAACGTGGGACAGGCGATCGGGGACAACGTGCGCCCGAACATCCTGATCATCGTCGCCGACGACCTGGGCGTGGACAAGGTCGGCGCCTACACGATCGACGTCGACGACACCTATGCCGAAGAGGCCACGGCGCTCCCGCAGACCCCCGTGCTGGACAGCATGGCCCAGGCAGGCGTTCGGTTCACCGACGGGTGGGCGAACCCGGCCTGTTCCCCGACGCGGGCGACCGTGCTCACAGGCACGTGGGCCCTGCGGCACGGGGTCGGCGAGGCCCTGGGGCGCGAGGGCTCCCAGCCCCTGGACACCGACGAGACCACCCTGGCCCACGTGGCCAGCGACGCGAACTACGCCACCGGCCTGTTCGGCAAGTGGCACCTGGGCGAAGGCGAGCTGCCGGGGAGCTGGGCCGACGATGAGAGCTGGGAGGAGCACCTGGGCGAGATGGTCCCCGTCGACTTTCCCACCATCCTGGTCGGCTTCGACGCCTTCCGCGGCGTGCGCTCGGATCTCGAAGTCGGCGACTGGGAGGGGTACTACGACTTCATGACCCTCACGTCGGTGAACCGGGTGGGCAGCTTCACGGTGCCTACGGCCGAGACCGAGTACGCCACGACGGCCACGACCCAGGCCGCTCTGGGCTGGATCAACGACCAGACGGGCCCCTGGCTGGCGTCGGTCAACTACCACGCCCCCCACACCCCCTTCCAGCTCCCGCCGTCGGACTGCGGCTATGGCGACGCCAGCGATCTGCGCGACGCGCTCACCCACAAGGCGATGGTCGAGTGCCTGGATCAGGAGATCGGGGTGCTCCTGGACGGGGTGGCCACCCTGGCCAACACAGTCGTGCTCTTCATCGGCGACAACGGCACCGAAGACCGAGTGGCCCAGGGGCCCTTCGACGACGAGCGAGGCAAGGGCACGCTCTACGAGAGCGGCATCCGCGTCCCTGTCATCGCCGTCGACGGCGCTGACTGGATGATCTCCCAGGGCAAGGGCACGGCCGCGCTCACCCGACGCAGCCTGGGGGTCGTCGAGAACCCCGGTCGCGAGGTCTCCGACCTGGTGAGCGTGGTGGACCTGTACGCCACGGTCCGGGAGATCACCGGCAGCGCGACGGGCGGCGGTGAGGACTCGGTCAGCCTGATGCCCTTCCTCAGGGACACCGACGGCACGATCCGCGAGTTCATCTACAGCGAGCTCTACTCGACGGACTCCGGGACGGCGGCGTACCGCGACGACGACGCCAAGCTGATCGTCTGGGCCCGAAACCAGGGGGGCGAATTCTGCCGAGCCCGCTACGAGCTCTACAACGTCTGGGAAGACCGCTTCGAGCAAAACGACCTCGCGCCTAGTCAACCCGACGCGGTCGAAGACATGAAGCAGAAGCTGGACGCACTGGTCTCGTCGGCCCCCGGCAGCTGGCTGGATGTCCCGGACTGTTGATGTGTTACGTGGCTGGACCCCGCGGTCCGGCCCGGAGATGGCCAGGACCTCATCCCCTGACACGAGGATGCCCATGGCCCGCAACCGACCCTCGGTGCAGAAGCGCAACAAGGAACTGGCCAAGCTCGAGAAGAAGCAGGCCAAGGCCGCCCGCAAGGCCGCCAGGGACAGCGCCAAGGAAGAGGCCGAGACCTTCGAGGCCGGAATCGACCCGGACCTGGCAGGCATCGTTCCCGGCCCCCAGCCCCCTCGCGAAGACGAGCTCGAAGAACTCTAGGGGCTTGTAGGACGACGACGCCGGATAGGCCCTCCTGCACCCCCGCAGGAGCCCAACATGTCCGACCGCGTCCTGATCACCCGGCACGGCGCGGTGGCGCACGTGGCGTTGAACCGGCCCGACAAGAAGAACGGCCTGGACGCCCCGATGTTCGAAGGGCTCGTGGCGGCCGGCGAGGCCGTGGCCGCCGACCCTTCGATCCGCGCCGTGGTCCTGGGGGCCCGGGGGGACTGCTTCTGCGCTGGCCTGGACTTCCAGGCCTTCCTGGCTGGGGGCGACGCGATGTCCCGGAAGCTGCTCGGCGAGCGCGTCGGGCCAGCGAACCTGGCCCAGCGGGCCGCATGGATCTGGCAGGAGCTGGCCGTGCCGGTGGTGGCCGCGATCGAAGGGGTCGCCTTTGGCGGCGGCCTGCAGATCGCCGCTGGCGCGGACCTGCGCTACTGCACACCCTCTGCTCGGTTCTCGGTCATGGAGATCAAGTGGGGGCTGATCCCCGACATGGGCATCACCAAGACCCTGACCCCGGTGGTGCGAGCCGATCACCTGCTGGAGCTGGCCACCACGGGTCGCGTGGTCGACGCGGCCGAGGCCCTTGCCCTGGGGCTGGTGACCCGCATCTGTGCCGACCCGGCCGCCGAAGCCCTCGCCACCGCCCAGCTCTGGGCGTCCAAGAGCCCTGACGCAGTCCAGCGGACCAAGCGCATGCTCCAGGGCGCTCGGGACCGGGACGTGACCGGGGCCTTTGCCCTCGAGACGGCCTTGCAGCAGCAGATCCTGGGCCAGCACAACCAGCTCGAGGCGGTGATGGCCAACTTCGAGAAGCGGGCGCCCGAGTTCCGGGACGCCAACTGGCCGGACCGGGCCGAGTGAGCGCCGGCGTCCCTTCGCCCTGGAGACCGCTCGACGTCGCCACCTCGTGGCTGGCCTGTGTGCCCCGGTGGCCCCAGGGCATGTACGTGGACCGATCTGCGCTGGGCCCCCGACCGGCCGAGCGCCTGGTGCTCTACGAGTTCGAGGCGTGCCCCTACTGCCGCAAGGTCCGCGAAGCCCTGTCCATGCTCGACCTCCAGGCCGAGATTCGCCCCTGTCCCAAGGGCGGTCCGCGCTTCCGGCCTTGGGTCACCCAGCACGGCGGGCAGACCCTGTTCCCGTACCTGGTGGACCCGAACACCGGGGACGCAATGTACGAGAGCGACGCGATCATCGCGCACCTGTACAGGCACTACGGCACGTCGGCCCCACCGCTCGGACTCCGCCTGGGGCCGGTCACCAACCTGGCCTCGACCCTGGCGTCTTCGATCCGACCCAACCGGGGTCGGCGTTACCGGCCCTCCCGCCAGCCGGTACAGCCCCTGCTGCTCTGGAGCTTCGAGATCAGCCCCTTCTGCCGCATCGCCAGAGAGGCCCTCTGTTCACTGGAGCTCCCCTACGTCCTGCACAACGTGGCCAAGCACAGCCCCAGCCGGGCGGCTTACCGAGAGCGCTCGGGACGCATGATGGTGCCCTACCTGGCCGACCCGAACACGGGGGTCGAGATGCACGAGAGCGCAGCGATCCGGGACTACCTGGTCCGGACCTACGCCACCTGATCACCCGCCCTTGGGCAGCACGAGCAAGCGCTCCTCGGTGTACTCGGCGTAGGCGTAGCGCAGTCCCTCCCGGCCAAAGCCCGAGTCCTTGACGCCGCCGTAGGGCATGTGGTCCACCCGCCACGTAGGCACGTCGTTGATCAGCAGGGCGCCCACTTCGAGGGCTTCGAAGGCCCGGGTCGTGGTGGCCAGCGAGTCGGTGAACAGGCCGGCCTGCAGGCCGAAGCGACTCCGGTTGACGGCTGCAAGGGCGTCGTCGAAGTCGTCGTAGGGCTGCACGAAGACCGCCGGGCCAAAGACCTCCTCGCAGCCCAGGGGAGCGTCGGGGGGCACGTCCACGAAGACCATCGGATCGAACAGCCGGCCGTCGCGGTACCCGCCGCACAGCCTGCGGCCGCCCCGGGCCTCGGTGTCCGCCACGATGCGCTGGACCTTGGCCACGGCGCGATCGTCGATCAGCGAGCTCATGACCACGTCTGGGTCTTCGGGGGCGCCCACGGGCACCCGGGCCGTCGCCCGCACCAGGGCGTCGACAAAGGCGTCGACCCGTGAGCGGGGAACCAGCACTCGCTGGACCGAAATGCAGACCTGGCCGGCATAGGCAAAGGCCCCGAAGACGCAGCGTTGAACGGCGTGGTCCAGGTCCTGGACGTCTGGTGCGATCAGGACAGCCGCGTCGCCGCCCAGCTCCAGCAACACCCGCTTGCGCCCGGCCTGGCCCTTGAGCATCCAGCCGACCGTGTCGCTGCCGGTGAAGCTCAGGACCTTGAGCCGGTCGTCGGTGACGAGCGGTCCCGCGTTGGCCACCTCCAGGTGCAGGACCGACAAGGCCTCGGGCGGCCAGCCGGCCTCCAAGAGCAGCTCGCCCAG
>Ga0114933_10002390_pt1 | contig 19606 bp, 14 predicted proteins | sample 4SBtaG_FD_89691 | JGI IMG/M metagenome (GOLD analysis project Ga0114933, IMG submission 89691) | Deep subsurface microbial communities from Kolumbo volcano to uncover new lineages of life (NeLLi) - 4SBTROV12_W25 metaG | ecosystem: Environmental > Aquatic > Marine > Volcanic | place: Kolumbo... | reverse complement strand
GTGATCGTGGTGTCCATTCGGACACTGGTTGTGAAGTGCCTGGTACGTTGGTCCCAAGGGCTGCAGGCCCATTCAACTATCCGACAGAAATGGTTCCGTCACCATCGGGTGATTTATATGTATCTGACGGCTACAGAAATGCCAGGGTTCACAGGTTCTCAGCTGATGGTCAACTCAAATCATCATGGGGGCAGCCTGGCAAGGGTGGACCAAACGAATTTCACTTGGTTCACAGTATGATGGTTGGCGCCGACGGACTATTGTATGTTTGCGATAGAGAGAATAACAGGGTTCAGATATTTGATGCTGACGGAGAATATCTGAATATGTGGACTGACCTACTCCGTCCTATGGATATATCACAGGATAAAGACGGAGTGTTCTGTATTAGTGAAGGCGGGAACGATGCCCGTCAGGGACATACAGAAGATACCGATTCCAGGATTAGCCTTATGAATAATAAGGGTGAACTCTTGGCACGATGGATAATACGTGGTGGTCACGGTAGTTGGATTGCACCTAACGGTGACATATACGTTGGCGTCCCAGACGGCGTTGGTATTGATAAATACTCACGGAAAAGTTAGTTAGGCGAATTCTAGTGTAGAGAATAATCTCTTTGGTATAGTAGTGGCGTAATTTCTATTGGTTTATCGATGGAAGTTACGCCATCTGCTTTCTAGCTAATTGTTATAATGCTGGGTTAATAATTTGCTACGTAGTTGTATTTCAACTAAGTGTAATAACTACCCGATCATATGCTTGGCGTTCTTTTACCAATCCGGCATCCATCAAAATAGTCTGTAATCCTTGATACTCTGGCTCGTCCAATTTTGGATCTGTGGGCCAGGTGTTCTGATCTTTGTATCTTGATATGGATCGGGAGAGTGCCTCTGGAGAAGCATCTGGGAAAAACTCTTTTATACTTTCAGCAACAACCTCAGGTGGATTTTCAGATAGCCATTTGAGACCTTCACTAAACCCATCATAAAACTTTTGGATATTCTCAGGGTTTTTATCTAGATAATCTGGGTTTGAGGCGAAGGAACTGTATGCTATATGCCCGTTTTCAGAACCTAGTGGTATAGCTATTTCGGCGCCATGTTCTGTAATTAGATAATCTGCTGTGGGTTCCGGAACATGAACGAATTCTGCTTCTCCTGCTATGAATGTATCTAAAGCTTCTTGTAGGGATCCTCTATGTAGTATGTCTAGATTAGTTGGGTCAATATTGTGCGACCGCAAGGCATATTGGAAAGAAGCCCACGGCATGGGTGAGAACCCGACTGGGATAACTTTTGCCCCATTCATATCCTGCCATTGAAATGGTGTATCGGATTGACGGCGCAATACGAAAAATCCGTCGCCCGAGTTTATCTTGGCAAAGTGAAGAGGAACTGTGGAGGCTCCCCAGTCCAAGCTAATAATGCTTCGCATTATCCCTGATTGAACTACATCCGCTACTTGATGCCTGAGGGCGCTCAACGGGTGAGGATATTCCGGAGGGCAGGTTGCGAAAGAAATGTCTAAACCTTGTTTGTCCCAAAATCCTCCACTGAGGGAAACGTATATTGGGGTATAAAATACAATTCTGAAGGTTTCAAATAACCTGATTGACTTTGAGTTAACATAACTCATTGTTGGACCTCTACTGCTATATTTAACGGCTAATAAATCGGTATGCCATCATTCACAACTAGTGTTGGGTATGCTAGAATTTCAACGCTTTGAACATGTTATAGGTTTCATAGCATAATGTCTTTACTTTAGGCTTAGTAAGTAATTTAAATGATAAACACCGTATTTTTTGATTTTTACAACACTTTAGTCAAGTTCTGGCCTCCTCTTGACCAAATTCAAGAAGCGGCATGTAGCGAATTCGGTCTGGGCGTCTCCGAAGAGGGGATACGTAGAGGTTATGCCATAGCGGATGTCTATTTCAACAGTGAAAATGCCAGAAAGCCTCTAGCGCTTCGGTCAGATGAGGAACGGCTGGAGTTCTTCAGCGTTTACGAGCAAATGATACTTGAAAATGCTGGACTGTCCGTTTCGTTAGATTTAGCTACCAAGATATGGAATATGGCTAGTTCAATACCCAAGGACTTTATGCCGTTTGACGACACTATAGAGGCTCTGTCTGACTTGCGTTCTGAGGGTTTTAAGCTTGGCTTAATATCTAATCTTAGACGAGATATGGCGAATTTGACTGAAAAGCTAGGTCTTTCATCTTTGATCGATATCTGCATCACATCAGCAGATGTAGGGGTGGAAAAACCTAACCCCGCAATATTTAAGGCTGCTCTTGATTCTGCAAAAATATCTGCTGATCAAGCTATTCATGTTGGGGACCAGCATAAATCAGATGTTCTTGGAGCTAAAAGTGCCGGGATGCATGCTATATTATTGGACCGTGAAGGGTATAGTGTGGATGTCGATGACTGTCCCGTAGTTCAATCTTTGGCGGATATACGGCCTTTGCTGTTGGAAGGTAAAGCTTTCTAAGTTAGGAATGTCTATATAGAGTTCCTAAATAACCTGCGGATTATTGGAGAAGCGATGTCTGATTCTAATACCTCTGAAATTATTCTTAATGAACCGGTCAGGGTGCTTGTCTGGTACGACTATATTTGACCTTGGTGCTATGTCGGACTGGAAAGAGTCGACAAATTATCCCAGGACTACAATGTGAAGATCGAAGGGCGAGCATATTTTTTACGACCGGATACTCCTAAGGAAGGAATAATCCGACAATCGCGACCCGGTGAAACAGAAGATGAATTGAGCGATCCGATTCGCGGACAGGCAAAAGAAGCCAATCTCATTATGAAACCACCGAGAGTAACTCCGAACACTATGTATGCCCTGGAGGCTACTGAATTCGCCCAACAGAACGGTAAATTTCTTGAGTTTCATCATGCTGCATACGAGGCATACTGGACAGATCGAAAAGATCTTGGAGACCTTGAAGTCATCGCTTCGGTAGCTGAATCGGTAGACTTGGATTCAACTGAATTGATTAAACACTTGGAAAACAATAAATTGACGAGTACCGTAACAGAACAATACGAACAAGCTTTGAATGCGGGTATCAGAGGCATACCTACATTTTTAGTAGGGAACCTGTTGTTTACTGGAGCCCATCCTTATGAAATATTTGAATCTGCTATGACTCGTATATTGAGTAGCGATGAATCCGATTCATGACAATGTATAAAAGGAATCTTACTAGTGTTATCAGTGAGGTATAGCAAGATAGATCTGTTGAACGCTTATACGACCCTATGCTAAGATTGGACTTAAGATTGTTACAGAATTCACAAAGTAAATATCTTCTTTTGAGTGAGTTAGTGCCCCTGTGATTGATGGGCTAAAAGAACGTATATCAAGTGCTGTCCACAACCAGCCTCAACCTACCGTTACCATATTGTCTTCGCTGCTAGCAGTGGAAGACGAGTTAGGGTATATACCCAAAGAAGCAATTGAACAAGTATCTGACCTGATGAGTGCAACTGTTAACGATGTTTGGGCAGTTGCCTCTTTTTATCCTAATTTTCGTTTTGTCCCTCCGTGTGATCATCAGATCGAAGTCTGTTGGGGGCCATCTTGTCATATAAAAGGTGCCATGGGATTGATTGAGGCTGTGCTAGACGCGGTGGATATGGCTGATGAAGGTGATACACCTGACGGAAAAGTTACTGTGAGATATAACACTTGTCTAGGGGCTTGTGCACAGGCTCCGGTAATCTCGATTGATCACAACCTAATAGGGGGATTATCTCCCAAGGACGCCAAAGCCCGGGCAGTGGAAACCATGGAGACTGAGCGGGCTCATGATACGGATGGTTCATGACTATACCCACCGTTAACACCAACTTCTCCGAGATCTCGAAAAATGCTACTGATCATTGGAAAGATATAACATCAGGGACTAGAGCTTGGATTCGGATTGGTACCGCTTTATGTGGTAAAGCCGCCGGAGGTGACGCTATTCTAGCGTCTGTTCAGGAGTCGCTGAATACTCGCGGGATAGATGCATTAGTAAGCGAAGTAGGATGCCTAGGCCTTTGTTTTGCTGAACCATTGTTAGATATCCAAATGCCTGGTGGATCCCGGGTTTTTTACGGGAATGTGAGATCAGAGGACGTAGATTCTATATTGAATAGCCATCTTGTATCAGGTATTCCTGTGACTGAGAAGGCTTTGGGTTATCTTGGTGAAGTTGCGGTCGACGGCATACCTAATCTGGATGACCATCCAATGCGTGTGATGACTGAGCGTATCGCTTTACGGAATGCTGGTGTTATTGATCCATATGATATCAATCAGTATATAGCTAATGGAGGCTATCAGGGTCTAAACAAAGTATTAACAGAAATGACTCCACAGGAAGTACTTGATGAAGTTACAGGATCAGGCTTGCGCGGACGAGGAGGAGCTGCATTCTCTACAGGTACCAAATGGGGCTTCCTGGCAGGATCTGGTGCTCCTGTAAAGTACATACTCTGTAACTGTGAAGAGGGTGACCCAGGCGCTTTTAATGATAAGGGAATATTAGAAAGTGATCCAAGTACCGTTGTAGAGGGTATATTGATCGCTGCTTATGCAACAGGAGCTAGTAATGGCTATATCTTTATACGACATGGTCACGATGGCCCTATTGACCGAGCTAGGGCGGCAGTATCTGACGCGTACAGATTAGGTCTCCTAGGAGATAATATTCTGGGGACAGACTTTAGTTTTAATCTTGAAATAGCCCTTACCGGTGATTCTTATGTATCTGGTGAGGAAACCGCCTTAATGGAAGCTATAGAAGGTAGCCGAGCAATGCCTCGATATCGACCTCCATTCCCTGCTCAAGTAGGTGTATTTGGTAAGCCAACGAATATAAATAACGTTAAGACTATGGCTTACGTACCTGAGATAGTTTCTAAGGGTGGAGAATGGTTCTCAGGAATTGGCCATGATCGTAGCACCGGTACTGCTATTTTATGTCTGTCAGGGAATTTGAAATATACGGGCATGGTAGAAGTGCCAATGGGATTAACGTTGAGGCAAGTCATATATGATATTGCTGGCGGTATTCCAAATGATAAATCCCTTAAATTTGTCCAAACAGGTGGTCCTCTGGGAGGGGTTTTGGGCGCAGATAATATTGATCTAGTTCTGGATTTTGAAGTTTTTAGAGAAGCTGGAGCTATCCTAGGGTCGGGTGGCATCATCGCGGCTGATGAAGATGTATGTATAGTGGACTTAACTAGAGCTCTTATCGCATTCTGTCAATATGAATCATGTGGAAAATGTTTTCCTTGCAGGATGGGTATGAGCCATCTCCTGGAAGTTCTAGAACGGATATGCAAATTGGAGAGTGAACCAGGGGATCTGGACTTGATGAGGAATATAGGCGGTAATATGCAAGCCGGTTCTTTGTGCGGGCATGGCCAGTTAGGATTTAATCCAGTATCATCAGCCATAAAATATTTTGGCGAAGAATTTGATGCTCATATGGTATCGCACGAATGTGGGACTGGTACCTGTCTCAGACCAAAATATTCACCTAATCTTACTAGGCGATAAAGCTAAGGACGTTTATGGCAGACGAAATTACAATCTCTATAGATGGCGTTGAAATAAAAACTGAACCCGGGAAAATGGTTTTGGAAGCCGCTATAGAGGCAGGGGTATATATACCTTATTTGTGTTATCACTCTGGTATGAAGCCCTTTGCTGCGTGCAGGATGTGTGTTGTTTCGGTAGAAGGAGGTCGTGGACTCCCCGCGGCTTGTACTCTGCCAGTACAGGATGGTATGCAGGTTAGAAGCGAAACTGATGAAATCACTGAGACACGTCGCGGTGTTATGCAAATGTTAATCGCTGATCACCCTAATGGGTGTCTCACATGCCACCGGATAGATATATGTGGGCCCTCTGACGTATGTCTAAGGCACGTGTCTGTAAATGATCGGTGTATTACCTGTCCCAAAAATGAGAGATGTGAATTTAAGGATACGGTCAGATATCTCGGTATGGAGTTAGAGTCACCGTTGGAATATAACTACCGAGACATCCCACTGGAAGTTAGTGATCCGTTTTACGATCGGGATATGAATTTGTGCATTACCTGTGGAAGGTGTGTCAGGGTATGTGATGAAGTACGGGGAGATGCGGCGATAGGATTTATCGAAAGATCTGGGAGAGCTTTAGTGGGGACTTCGCAAGGTACTTCCCTGTTGGAGTCAGGATGCGAATTTTGTGGGGCATGCATAGATGTATGTCCAGTTGGTGCACTTGTAGAAAAGAACCACAAGTGGGAGAAACCTAGGACAATACAAAATTCAATATGCCCTCATTGCCCCGTTGGATGTCAGTTGAATCTAGAATTTAATGCTGACGGAAAATTTATTCGTGCGGTAGCAGACATAAACTCTCCGGCTAATAAAGGTCAGGCCTGTTATAAAGGTAAATTTGGATTGGAGTTTCTCAATAAGACGGCGGCTATAAAGCAGCCATTGATACGCCGCGATGGGTTATTGGAAGAGACAAGCTGGGAAGAAGCTATTGAATTCATATCTTCTAAGTTGGGAGATTATATAGGAGATGAGTTCTCAATTCTCACATCTCCTAACAGCACTAATGAAGAATTGTATGTTGCTCAAAAATTCTCAAGACTGGTTATGAAGACCAATAATATTGATCAGACTAGTAACGTCACGCCAGAGTTAACGGTAGGCCTAGAACGTGCACTCGGTTATGGAGCTGCTACTAACTCTATCTGGGAACTAGAGAACTCAAAGTGTATTTTGGTATTCAACACTAACGTTACAGAAAATCAAAACGTTGTCGCAGTCCCAATAAAGAAAGCAGTGAGACAAGGTGCGAAATTAATCGTTATAGATACTCGAGAAGTTGAATTAACCCGACAGGCAGATTCATGGCTAAGACCATCTCCAGGTACTGAACTTCTTCTTCTTGGTGGAATTCTAAAAGTGCTGGTACAGTCGTCTTTTCATGATGTTGAATGGATAAACGAAAATTGCGAAGACCCAGATACGCTATATTACGTCCTAGACTCTATTGATCTAGCTGCAGTATCTTTGGAAACCCAGGTATCAGTTGACGATATAAGTAAAGCAGCAGGACTGTTTGCTGCTGCTGATAGTGGATCAATAGTCTATGGTCTTGATAACCTGAATGCAGACGTTCATAGAGGTTGCGTGGTGTCCCTGGTGAATATTGCCTTGCTGACCTCTAATTTGGGGAAGCCAAATAGTGGTTTGTATCCTATGAGAACAGGCTCTAATGAACAAGGAGCTTGGGATGTAGGATCTGTTCCCTACAGATTGCCAGGGGGTAGATCTTGGACTGACGAGGTTGCCAAAAACGAAATTGAAAGCGCATGGAATTGTGAATTGCCGACAAATCGCGGTAAGCAAGCAACGGATATCCTATCTGCTTACGATTTGGCGGGCGTTAAATCGATGTTCCTTATAGGAGATAGTCCTAATTTTACCAATGGCTGTTTCGCGATGGGGTACGATCATCTGGAGCAATTAGAATTTTTAGTAGTCCAAGATTCGTTTATGAGTCCAGCTACGGCGGTAGCTGATGTAGTTCTTCCTAGAGCTTTGTTTAGTAATAAAGATGGTACGTATACCAATCTAGAAAGACGAATACAACGATTAGGTAAGAGGGATACAGATTTTACGGATTCTGATACAGAATTGAACGCTCTCTGCTCGATAGCCGAGAAAATGGGATATGGAAACTTCTCTTACCAGAATGTATCTGACATAATGGATGAAATAGCTTCTGTGAGCCCTATATACTCGGGAGTTTCATACTCTAAGTTGGCCCAACAGAGTTTTACGGTATTTAGCAGTGGTATGGATAATCCAAAACCGACTCAACTGTTATATTCGAGCAAAGAACATAGAGGATTACAATGGCCCGTGGCGGATCACGATAGCGTGGGTGTCGCAATCCTTTATCAAGAATCTTTTAAAACAGGTAAAGCTGCGTGGATAACTCCTGAATTTACTCTAGAAGGTAAATCAACGGAAGGGTCTGAGTACTCAAGTTGGTTGGTACCAGGTCGTGTTCTGTTGCAATCTGATAGGGATACAAAACTAGTACCAGGCAGGTTGAATCATCTGGAGAGGGATGAATTGGCACAGATTCATCCGTCGCTGGCAAAAGAAGCTGACGTCTCTCAGGGGGATAAAATTATTGTCGAAACAGCACAAGGGAATTTAACAGCAATAGTAGACATTGACGATTCTGTACCGGTGGGGTCTATTTCGATAACTACATTGTTTGGGCAGTTGGCCGTTGAACTTCAAGAGAGCGAGGATATTGACCCGATGTCCAAGGTTGTAGGATTGAATATTTTGCCTGCACGCCTAGTAAAAAACTGACATTATTTCGGATAATTTATGACTACTTCTTCAAGAAATTTATCACAAGCAACTTTGGTTGAACGCTCAGATATAACTGATGATCTAATGGTTATAAAGATGCGACCGTCCGAAGGGAACTTCAGTTTTAAGCCAGGCCAGTATTGCACGCTTGGGCTGGATGGTATTGAAAGAGCCTATTCAATTGGCTCGGCTCCTCACGAAGGAGTTCTAGAACTGTTCGTGGAGTTGGTTCCAGATGGGGCACTCACTCCTAAGATGTGGTCTCTCAAGATCGGAGATTCTATGACTCTCAGGCCAAGAGCCAAGGGTATATTTACAATGAGTACCAAAGTCCATCACCATGTAATGCTTGGGACTGTAACTGGGATCGTCCCTTATGTGAGCATACTACGCTCTCATTTGTATAAAGGTGACGAAGGCCATAAATTCTATGTATTTCTGGGTGCTAGTTACGAAGATGAACTGACATATGATAAAGAGTTACAGGATATGGCTAATGAGTATCCTGATATGATTTCTTTTATACCAACGGTCAGTAGACCTTCAGAAGATCGCAATACGAATTGGAATGGTGCTACCGGCAGAGTAAATACTATATATGAACCGTATTTGGATGGATTGGATCTACCGAAGAATGACACCCTAATATACACGTGTGGTCATCCAGGTATGATTGAAGATGTAAGAGCTAAAGCTGTTCCCGCGGGATGGCAGTTTACGGAAGAAAGATTTTGGAAAGAGTGACCGGAACCGCCTAAATATTAGGATTTTTCTGATAGCCTTGGGCCTAGGTTCCGCAAGATCATTGAGTGCTGTAGAATACGCTAATACTTCGGTGTAGTGGTGTTGATGTGACTCCGATTCGCAATCAATATTTGTCAGTTAAACAATCTTATCCTGACGCTATAGTTCTATTCAGATTAGGTGATTTTTACGAAACCTTTGATGAAGATGCAGAACTGGTTTCGAACGATCTAGAGATCACTTTAACCTCGCGTAGTATGGGAAAGAATGTCAAAGTGCCTATGGCTGGAGTGCCTGCGCACTCTCTAGATAATTATCTTGGTAGACTCATACAAAAAGGCCATAAGGTTGCAATCTGTGAGCAGCTAAGTGATCCAGCTACGTCTAAGGGACTGGTGGATCGAGATGTTGTTCGAGTTGTTACGCCAGGTACTGTAATAGAACCCAATCTTTTAGAACAAAATCGTAATAACTACTTGCTGGCACTTTCAGAAGACAAAGAGTCTATAGGGTTTGCCTACGTCGACATTACCACTGGGGAATTTTCAGTTACTGAACTGTCAAGTGAAAAATTGGTGTATGAACTTGATAGGTTGTCCCCCGCTGAAATAATAGTTGACGCAGCTAGTGAATCTTGGTTAGAGGAACATATACTGGACAATCGCTTTCATCTGACAAGTCTCACAACCCACAGGGGTTTCGTAGAATCCTACAAAAAAACGTTGCTAGATTTTTATCAAGTGTTTTCTTTGGAATCTTTTGGGATTCAGAATATGCCGCTGGGTTTGCAAGCTGCAGCCCTTGTCATTGAATATGTAAAAGCCACATACAAAAGAGACATACCGGATCTGGATATACCTACACTGTACAGTGTAAACGACTATATGACATTAGATTCGCAGACCTTGAAAAATCTTGAGATTTTCGAATCAGCTAATGCAGAAGACAAAAACTTGAGCGTCCTTGGGCAGATTAATCAGACCGAAACCGCTATGGGTTCTAGATTGCTACGATCTTGGTTAGGACAGCCGTTACTAGATGTTGATAGTATTTCGAACAGGCTTGATATTGTGGAATTTTTCTATGTGAATCTTTTAGTTCGGTCAAATTGCCAAGGTTTGTTAAATAAAATGGGTGATCTGGAACGGATAATGAGTAGGGTATTGTCAGGCCAGGTCTTGCCAAGGGAATTGATAGTTCTGCGCCGAACGATTGAAGCTGCGCAGGATATTAGGAACATTCTGACTTTTCAAGAAAGTGTTGATATACGCCGCATAGCTATGAACATAACTGAATTATCCGACGTAGTATCTCTGATCTCCACAGCAATAAATGATGATCCAAATGGTAATGTTGGTGACGGAGGCATAATTAAATCTGGATTATCTGATGAGCTAGATAGATTGAAACAGGATTCTGCAGGAGCTCGGCAATTCATCGCTGATTTAGAAGCAAAACAGCGTTCTGAAACCGGAATTAAGAATTTGAAAGTAGGGTATAACCATGTGTTCGGATATTATCTGGAGGTCAGTAAATCCAACATATCTGAAATTCCCGACACTTATATTCGCCGACAAACTCTAGCGAATGCAGAAAGATATATTATTCCTGAACTTAAAGAATATGAGGATTTGGTTCTAACGGCAAAGGACAAAATAAATCAGCTTGAACAAGAATTATATCGTAGAGTGTGCGGGCAAATCAGTGAAGAAGTAGATCGGGTCCGCAAAGTGGCTAAAACGCTAGCGCAGATAGATGTGGTTTGCTCATTTGCTCAAATAGCGGCGCAAAACTCTTATGTGAGGCCCATAATAGACGATGATTCCAATATTACTATCAGATCCGGCAGGCATCCGGTAGTGGAAAACGTGTTAAATTCTGGTGAGTATGTATCTAATGATGTCCATTTCGAGGAGGGTGACTCACAGATAATAGTACTGACTGGACCTAATATGGCCGGTAAATCTACCTTTATACGCCAAGTCGCTCTTATAACGCTTATGGCTCAAATTGGAAGTTTTGTTCCTGCTGATTATGCTCGCATCGGGATAGTTGATCGAATATTTACTAGAGTAGGGTTGCAGGACGATCTTGCTACTGGCAAGTCTACTTTTATGGTTGAAATGATTGAGACAGCATCTATACTCAATCAGGCTACTAAAAGATCACTACTAATATTAGATGAGATTGGTCGCGGAACTAGTACATACGACGGATTGTCTATCGCTAAATCTGTAATTGAGTACATTCATAATGCCCCAAGATTAAAATGTAAAACTATGTTCGCCACTCATTACCATGAACTGACGGAATTAGCGGAAACTCTACCCAATGTTCGGAACTTCAATGTTGCGGTAGTGGAACAAGGTTCTGAGGTGGTATTTTTGCATAAAATAATTCCAGGTGGAGCTGATCGCAGTTATGGTATCCATGTCGCGCAATTGGCAGGTATGCCGCCATCTGTAGTTAAGCGAGCTTGGGAAATTTTAGAGCATCTTGAACAAACGGATATTAGTTCTGTATCAAGAAATTTCGCTGGCACATTTGATAAAGGCGTATCACAATTGTCTCTGTTCAACGGATTAAATGAAGAATTGATAGCAGAACTCAAAGATATTGATGTGACCAATTTGACACCCATGGACGCGATAACTAGGTTGTATGAACTTCAGCAGAAAGCTACCCATAGCCAACAAGAACCTTAAATTATAGGAGATTAGCTGTATTATGAATGCAGACTTTTTTTGGTGGCCACGTTGATCTACTTGTCGAAAAGTGAGAGAGTTGCTCTTGCAAAAAGGAATCTCGTTAAACGAACGCGATTATTTCAAGGATAGATTAACCGCCCAGGAAATAAGCAGTCTGGCTAAAGATGTTGGTATGACTGAGATTTTTGCTTGGAGAAGTCCCAGTTTTAAAAAACTAGAGTTAATACCTGCCGATGTCACAGATGAGCAAATGGCGTCCTTAATATTGGAAGAACCAAGACTTCTCAAACGTCCAATTGTTAGGATAGGAGAGCAATTAATTATTGGCGGCAGTTTAAAGGCTATTGAAGAAGCTGTGTAATAATATTTGGATATATTACGACAGCTATAAGGTTTCAATATAATAATCGAATCGGGAGAATTATTTTTTAGTATATGAGAATATTTTTTGATGTGGATTACACTATTCTAGGTCTCGACGATACGTTGCGTCATGGCACAAAAGAGACTTTCCAAAAGATCTTGGACGACGGTCACGAAATACATATCTGGTCAGGTATGGGAGAAAGATGGGAAGTTATAGAGAAGCATGAACTAAAGGAATATATTAGTGGGGTTTACGAGAAACCTACTGACAAATTCGATGAACGGTTTGTGGAACTAAAGGTACCTGTTGCCCCAGATTTTGTAATAGATGATTATCCTGAGATAGTTGCTCACTATGGCGGAGTGTGGGTTCCTCCATATTTCTTCAGTCGTAGTGTCGATAATCAGATGGAACGTATTTATAACGTTATCAAAGAATTTGCGGAGACAGGGACCTCCGAAGATAAACAATATCGCTCCAAAGGAACGATATTGCCACTCTTCTAGATATAAAAGCTATATAAATATTAGCGGGTTGCTATATGCCAATAGAAGTTCTTACCCCAAGTTTAGCCGCTCAAATCGCAGCAGGTGAAGTTGTAGAACGGCCTGTGTCAGTTGTAAAGGAACTTATTGAAAATTCTATAGATGCCCATGCTGCGTCTGTAATTATCGATGTTGGAAAAGACCCATGTTCGCAAATTAAGGTTGTCGATGATGGCGACGGAATATCGTCTAATGAAGTAGATCTCGCATTAACACATCATGCTACTAGCAAGCTCTATACCCTGGATCAGTTAGATAATATAAGGACTCTTGGCTTTAGAGGTGAAGCTCTTCCGAGTATCGCTTCAGTTTCCAGAGTATTGATTGTATCTCGATGTTTTGGAAGCGATTCAGCGTATTCGGTAGAGTACGATTGTGGGTTGAAAGTAAACGAGACTGTGTATGCTTCGGCTGTAGGCACGTCAGTATCAGTGACTGATCTTTTTTCTAATGTACCGGCTCGCTTGAAATTTCTTAGGTCTCCGGCATCTGAATTAACAAAAATTAAGGACCTAGTGCATCTATTTGCGATGGCGTATCCTTCCGTGAAATTCCAATTGCGCATAGAAGGCAAGGTGACTTTTGATACACAAGGTAGTGGTAATCCAATAGATCCTATAGTAGCCGTATATGGGTCAAAATCCGCTTCTGAAATGATAACTGTCACTAGTGAACAAGATGATACAGGGTATGCAGTTGAAGGATTTGTGAGTGTTCCTGCTCTCAATAGGGCCAACAGATCCTACATGAGCTTATTTGTTAATAATCGCTTGGTTAATAGCCGGATGTTAAATCATGCAGTTGAGGAATCGTATCATGGGCTATTGCCTGAGAGGCGCTACCCAATTAGCGTTCTGAATTTATCCGTTCCATATTCTGATGTTGATGTAAATGCTCATCCTGGGAAACTCGAAGTCAGATTTCAGAATGAAAACCGTATATATGCTACCCTGCAAAAAGCAATCAGATCTCATCTGGTTAATCAGATACCGGTGTCTCAAGTAGGTCACACGACTTTTACCAATCGCTCTTCGCAAGCAGTTTATCCGTATAGAAATGCCAAGCCTTATCAGACAACGGGCTATAGTCAGACCGCTTTTAGTGTAGACAACTCTTATACATTCAATGCTCATAAACCGAATAGAGAAGTCCTGCCATCACTATCTCTGATAGGACAGGTCAGGTTGACGTACTTAGTCGCAGATGGCCCGGATGGGGTTTATTTAATAGACCAACATGCTGCTCATGAGAGGATATTGTTTGATAAGATTGTCTCTAGTCGCGGTCAAAGCCAATCTGCGTCCCAGAGATTATTGAGTCCAACTACTGTTGAGTTGAGTCCATTGCATTCAGATCTTTTAGATACAAATAAAGAGACATTGCAAATATATGGATTTGATATAGAACAATTTGGCGATAATACTTATATTGTGAGATCGGTGCCGGCTGTAATGTCGATAGCAGATACTGAGAAATCTTTGATAGATATACTGGATATGATTTCTGTAGAGGGCTTACTAAGACAACATGAAGATGTAGTCGCGGCGTCTGTGGCTTGTCATAGCTCCGTTAGGGCAGGGCTAGCTCTGTCTCTGCCAGAGATGCAGAGCTTACTGAGTCAACTGCACGGTACGAGTAACCCCCATACGTGTCCACATGGTAGGCCCACAATTATAAGGTATGCGGATTACAATATTGAAAGAGAGTTTGGGCGACGCCAGTAAGCTTATGAGCGTCTGGGATCTTGTCTAGGGTCTGAGGCTGGGTGAAACATAGAGTCAGGCCCAGGAAATTCGTTGGACGGCATTTCCTGCTTGTGTTTTGCAAAACCGAGTAGGCCTGAAGATAACGTTGCAATACCTACGACTCCTATGCCTAGTTGACCGAGAAAACTCCGTCTCGTTTGTCGTTTACCTTTAGATGATGCTCTGTTTATCTCCACGTGCCACTCCCCAATTGCGCTAGCCTTTAAATGATCTCAGTGATACTACAAGTTTACTAGTTAAATTGTCATTTGAAAACACTTGCTGATTTAATAATTATTCACTTGTCAGTCGTTAATGATGGCTGATAAGTGGTTTCCTAGTCTTACTGAGTAATTGGTGCCTCTGTCTTCCGGGTATATTTGAGACGTATTTGCTAAGTATAATCCGTTTATCGGAGTTAGGTGGTCTGGTATTTGGCTACTATAGTTGGTCTCCACTATAGGCTGAGCTGCGTCGACTTTATGGTGGTAGTATTCGACTATCCATGAATCTTCGAAGTCCGGATTTATTGTTTTAAGATGTGGTATGAAAGTTTTTAACAGCTCTGCGCCTTCCGATAAATATATTTCACTGTCTCTAGTAACATAATTAGTTATATACACTATGTGTTTATTTCCGTAGAGAGAATTGTCTATCATGTTAGTGTGTTCTATGATCCCCACGAATGGAATTGTTCTATCGGCTATGTTAAGCCAATATATATTGGAAAGAGGTTTCTCAAGTACCAGAATTAGTAACACCGCGGATAGGTAGTTTGTAGTATTCAATATATTTATATAGTCCTGAGGCAATTCGTCCGTAAGAAAGGGCAAGATATAGGAGGGGGCTGTACTGACTACTTTATCGTAGTCTCTAGTTGATGATTCTCCATTGGTGTCCCTAATTCGTAATCCCGTGACTCTATTATCATTTGAGATGATTTTTTCTACTGTTGTACTGGTGTGTATGGTTCCTCCTGAAGATGTTATTCGATCTGATAAGGTACTGATTATTTCTTCAAAACTATTGATTGGATACCCTAAAAGTTCTTTTTGCCCGTTCTTTTTTCTAGAAGCTACCCTCAAATAGATTTTTCCCCACACCCATGTCATGCTTATTTTGTTGAAATAATCTCCAAATTTACCTCGTAGTAAAGGCTCCCAAATTACTCGGTAGGATCGGATGCCCATATGCTTTATTATCCAGTCTTGCGCGGTAATACTTTCAAATTTATTCCAAGTTTTAGTTCTTTGAAGGATAAGGGTCCAGATACCTAGTCGTATTCTGTCAATAAATGGGAGTGGTTTAAATTTCAGCAGGTCCATTGGTGTGGAGAATTTCCAAATGTGACCGCCGTAATATAGACCGACTGATGATTCGAACCACTTTAATTGGTCTGATAACCCGAGCTCTTCCATGAGGTCGGCTATGTGTGTGTCACTAACAAATAAATGGTGATATCCGCGCTCTAACTGACCTCCTTGTATAGGAAACGTCGAAGCTTGTCCTCCCATAAACGGGGCAGTCTCATAGATATCTACGCTATGCCCCTTTTTGCAGAGTTCATAAGCGCACGTTAATCCCGCTATACCTGCTCCTATTATGCCTATTTTCATGTATTGTCTCTCATTTCGCTATGGACAGATGTATCGTTGTATGTATCTGAGGGTTCGCTTTGTGGGGTAGTTAGATCCACTAGAGTTTTCATTGACATGTTGTGTTTCCAGAGGAATAAGATTCCCAGTAAATTTACCGGTAGCCAAAGGGCTATGATATGTACGAAACCAGAATAAGCCGCTGCCAATGATGAGTTTAGCCCGAGTACTACTAATGTTTGTTGTGCGGCTACTTCAAATGGGCCAATACCCCCGACACTAGATGGTATGGCGGTTATCAGATTAGAGGTGGCTGTTACCAATATTATGGCTAAGAGAAAAACTGTTACTGACGGGAAATAGGTGTGAATTCCGAAACTGTAGGCAACTAAAAGGTAAACGCCACATTCTGACAACCAGACTGGTATTGAGAATATTAGGATGGTTGCTTGGCTTCTAAGTGTTTTTAAACTGGCGAGCCCGTCTAGAAATTGCTCCAGTATTGCATTGATTTTAGATTCTATAGCAGGCGGGAATAGTTTTATTAACGCGACTCTGAAACGTATGAATCTGGAGGACGACATAAAGGTCAATGTGAGTAGTGCACTCCCAAACATTGCAATTGCTATAGAGGCAAATATAATGGCGCTGGTGTTACTACTTGCAGTTATCGATTTGAAGGCACCAAAACTTATTAGGAATGGGACAGATATTAGGCAGAATGATAAAAGAGTGAGTCCGTCATATACTCGTTCTACGGCTATCGATGCCAAGCTCGATCCTCCAGCGACTGACTCTCTACGAGCTAGGTAATAGGCTCTTACTAGTTCTCCCAGCCTTACGGGTAAAAGATTATTCGCCATGTACCCTATAACCACAACGGGATATAGTCGCTTCACAGGGATGTCTTTCATAGGCGATAGTAAGATCTTCCAGCGGATGGATCTAAAGTATACAGATATAAAATACAGAGCTACTGCAGGGATAATATAGGCATAATCAGCTGATTTTAGTTCCGAGATGGTATATCGAATGTCTATCGACCATACGAGTATGACCAAGAACAAAAGGCTGATTAATATGCCTATCCAAAATCGCAAGCGTTTGAAGTCGAACAACGATACCTCTATTACAGAATTATGAGAACAATTCTAGCGCAATTAAATGTTATTCAGGGGAATATTCATAGTATCCCGAATAATACCAATCAGAATTCACTTTCCGGTATATAAAATAATCTCCTACGGCCCGCCAAGTGTCCACGTTCTTGGCTGAATCCAGAAAGAATGAAAAGTCTTTAGTAATCTCCTCGACTATGGAGGCATTCTGGCGATTTTCACCTGGACGCCTGTAAATCTCAGGAAACCATAGCAAGTTACGGGACAGTTCGCTCTCATGTATATGATCCAAATTGTTCTTATTAGTGATCCTGTTGGAATCAGTTATGAGGGTTAAGTTGCTTATTTCTTTTTGATCCGCATCTATGCAGGAATCATTCCATCCTTTGTCGTTCTCGCTCTTAAAGCATTGAAAAGTTAATGCATTGGTGTCGGATATGTGTCGAAGATACCATTGAATAGGAAACCACATATCGTAATCTACTGACATGGAATTATCTTCGACTAAGCTTTTATCGACGGAATTTGAGATTTCGTGTAAGGAATGTTTAAGATCTGTGCTACCTTGTGCATAAACTAAGAATTCTGGGTAGTGATCGTTCACCTCATACACTGTCCTGACACTAGTAAATATAGTGGCTATGAACAGACAAATAAAGAGTCCAATTGAAACTGAGTTCCGAATGCTAAACGCGCTTGAATACCGAGCACAGAGAGCAAATATTAATAGGCAGATTGTTGTTAGAGCGGCCGCAGTGATCGCAGAAAACAATGATCGTGAAACAAATAATATAAAACCTGGTAATAATATGATCAGAGGGGTTAGGCAAAGACAAGTTAACGATCCCAGCCTTATCTTTTTCCATTGAATATCTGTGATTATGAGTGAAATGTAATATCCGCTGACGAATGCTAGCGGGAGAGCAAGATTTACGAGTAGCCAGGGCATTTTTTCGCTGGCGATGGTATAGGCTGCGAACGATAGGACAGCCCACGCACTTAAAGTTATTCCAAGTACGTGACCTCTTTTCAGGAAATAACTACATCCAATAATACCTAGTGCTAACAACATAAACTCATACACAGATAATCCCACCACGTAGTAGTACCAAGGTTGATTTCCCCTAGCTACTTCTTGTTGGGCTATCCAGTACCCAAGCCCTTGCCAGCCTCCAGTAAATATTCCAGTTGGATTAGTTAGTAGGGTAGTATGAGTTAACCCCCAGATAGAATAAAAAATTAATCCGCAATATATCCACTCCACACCCTTCCAAATTATGCCGACTATCATGGACGAAAGTAGAAGGCATAGGCCTATGGATGCCGCCACTAGGAAGTTAATGGGTATTCCTAATGACCCGTCACCAATCTTAACTCCGGAGGGTAACAAGTGGGTTGCAAATATCTCAGGGTTTAACCCGTCCGTAAATAATGATGCAATCAGCACCATGAAGGTTATTGGAATCAGTATCAGTAACAATGCATGTTTGCGAGACAAACCAATACTAAATCTACAGTAGGCTACTGTAAAAAATAAGAAACATATAAATATTATTGACGTTATGACAGATGAATTGTTGTAAATAAATCTACTCATAGCCTGCGCTAGGAGATATCCGGAAAATGTAGAAGAAGCACACACGATTATGGTATTTAGAACATGTCGACGCCTGATAGGCCTTGTTATGCTACTTAAAGAAAGAGTACTTATCATACATAAGGCTAATGCAAGATGTGCCCATATGCTTGCATTGTATATAGGAAAATTGACCAATGGCGGGGCCCATAGTGGAGCTCCGACCAATCCAGATACCACCCCGTCGGGATTTATCATGTAGAGTCCAAAGTGGGATTGGAAGAGTCCTGATAAAGCAGCCCATTGGGGTAAAGTTAATGTAAATAACAATATAAAAAAGCCAGCAGGGCCGGTGATGTCGCGTAGTCTAGATCTACGAAATATAAGTGGCGCTAATTGATTGATACCTAAAATGCAACCAAAACCGAGGAAAATTAAGGTTATAAAAAAGGATGTCTCTTTTGTGGAAAATAATAATGCCATTATTGCTGAGGCCAGGTAGAGGTATTTAGCTCGATTATTATTGCTGTAGTTCCAAAATATTACGAATAAGGATGTTGCCCAAAATGCAATGATAATGTCGTTTCTACCGAATCTACTAAAATATAAAAGACTTGGAGATATGGTTAAGAATATAGAGACCATAAATGAAGGCAAATTTCCCCAGTAAGATCTTAGAAAATACGGGAGAGCTACTAGCGCAGTTCCGAAAAACACGTATCCAAGTCGAGCAGTGAAATCAGTATCTCCCATCAATTTAAATACCGCGGCTGACATTTCTATTTGAAACGGGC
>Ga0114933_10002389_pt1 | contig 19610 bp, 19 predicted proteins | sample 4SBtaG_FD_89691 | JGI IMG/M metagenome (GOLD analysis project Ga0114933, IMG submission 89691) | Deep subsurface microbial communities from Kolumbo volcano to uncover new lineages of life (NeLLi) - 4SBTROV12_W25 metaG | ecosystem: Environmental > Aquatic > Marine > Volcanic | place: Kolumbo... | reverse complement strand
GAGCATGTTGGGTGTCGCGGGCATCACGATCGCGAGCTTCTCGACGTTCCGCGGCGTGCCCCAGAAGCCCGACCCCGCAGAGGTCCTGGCCTACCCCGCGGCCGTCTACGCCTGCATCCTCATCGGAACCATCGCGATGCGAAAGCGTCTGCTGGCCACGCTCTTCAACCGCCAGTTCACGCTCCTCCTCCACCTCCTCCTCCTCGTGATGTGCTTGGGGCGCGCGACGGGGTTCTTCGTCGACATCGCGCTGCCCATCCACTTCGCCCGCGACAGCTTCATGTTGGGGGGCAGCTTCGGCGTGCTGGCGATCGCCTACCGCCCCTGGTTCGGCTGGATGGGGGCCATCTATCTGGCCTCCTTCGTGGCCTGCAGCGTCGCCCCCGGCCTCTCGCTCATCGCCTTCACTGGGGCCTCCGCGGTGGCGGCGCTGACGGCGGCGGGTTTTCAGTGGGCTGAAGGGCGCTAGGGTCCGGCGTGGCAAGCAACGGAAGACCTTACCGAACCGTCGACGTCGAGGGCTGGGAGGTGCTCGTCGGACGCAGCGCGGCGGACAACGACCACCTCACCTTTCGCGTGGCCAAGGGCAGAGACCTCTGGCTCCACGTGGCCGGCGGCATGCCCGGCAGCCACGTGGTGATCCGCAACCCGGACAACGCCGATGTGCCTCGCGAGGTGCTCGAGGGGGCCGCTCAGCTCGCGGCTTGGTACTCGAAGGCGCGCAACGCGCGGCGCGTCGAGGTGCACTGGTGCAGGGCCGCGGACGTCTCGAAGCAACGCGGCATGCCGGCGGGCAAGGTCACGATCAAGCAGTTCAAGAAGATCAAGGTTTCACCATCCAAGCTCGAGGGCGAGTAGCTCGTGCGCGACGTCACCCTGGCCATGCTCGAAGTCCTCGACGGCGGAGGACGAGGCGCGCTCGCGACGGTCGTACGGTCCAGCGGGTCGACCCCTCAGGAGCCCGGCGCGCGCATCTTGCTGCGGCCCGATGGCACGACGATCGGCACCATCGGCGGCGGGGCGATCGAGCACCACGTGATCTCGGAGCTTCGCGCCTGCGTGGTCGACGGCCGTCCCCGAACCGTGCAGAAGGACCTGGTACGCGACCTGGGCATGTGCTGTGGCGGTCGCATGGAGGTGTTTGTGGAGCCGGTAGAAGGTCGACCGAGGCTCGTCGTCTTCGGGGCGGGACACGTCGGCAAGGCGTGCGCGCAGCTGGCGACGACGCTCGGCTTCCGTGTCGTCGTGGTCGATGATCGCGAGGACCTCAACAGCGAGGCTCGTTTCCCGGGCTGCGAGCGACTCTTGCTCGAGCCTTCGGAATCGGCGGACGACCTCGCGCCGACCGAGCGAGACTGGTTCCTGATCGTCACCCACGACCATCGGCTCGACGAAGAGGCGCTCGACGTGTTTGCGCGTCTGCCGCACGCCTACCTCGGGCTGATCGGCAGCCGTCGCAAGGTCTACCGAATCTTCGCTCGCATTCAGGCGCGCCGAGGCCTGCCTGACCTGAGTCGCGTGTACGCCCCGGTCGGCCTCGACATCGGCGCGGTGAGCCCCGAAGAGATCGCCGTCAGCATCGCGTCGGAGCTCATCGCCCTGCGTCACGGTCACGTCGGGGCTCACATGCGCGCGGTCGATGATCCTGCCCTGGGCAAGGTCCTCGGCGGCGAGCTCACCCCCGACGACGCAGCCCAGCTCTCCCCGAAGCCCTGAGGTCCCTGTGAAGCGCGTACCCGGCGGGCCCTTCGGCCGTGATGATCCCGTGCCCGACGAGCGCATCATGGACGACTACCTGGACCGTCTGGACCCCGCCCGGTTCCGGGTGCGCGGCATGTTCTTCACCTCGCTCGTGAAGCGACTGGGCGCGGACTACGCCTCCATCGTGCCCTTCCTCGCGGAGCCGCCGCCCGGAAAGTACGTGCCCTTCCGGAGCTACCCACAGCACGACCATCTCCTGCTGCTGGCAGTGCTCGCCCAGCGCGAATACGGCGCCCACAGCCACGCAGAGGGCATGCGGCGACTGGCCCGAGAGGATTTCCACACCTTCGTGAGCTCGACGCTGGGCAAGGTGCTCATGGCGATGGCGGGCGATCCTCGAGCGGCCCTGGCCAAGCTGCCCGCCATCTACGAGAACGTCGCTCCCAAGAGCCAGCGGGTCCGATACGAGCTGCTGCCGGATGGCCGCGTCCAGCTGGATTTTGCCCCGGTTCCGGGCGTCTACAGCTACCAGCTGGGGCAGATCGAGGAGATCGTGGGCAACTGGGATCACCCCACCTCGATCGAGATCTGGCTTGGCGCAGAAGACCGCGTTCGCTTCGTGGTCGATCTGGACTGAGAGCCTTTCTACGCGTTTGCCGCGCGGGGACGGTACGATGGGCGATGCACTCGAAGGCTTGCGCAACGCTAACCGCGACCCTCGCCGTGATCGGGATGTTCGGGATCCTTGAGGCACCGAACCGAGCTCACGCGATCCCCGACGAATTGAGCATCCGGGCCGAGGCGGCCATGGGGCTGCACCTCACGGAGCCACAGCTCACGTATTTCCCGGTGGGGCTCGGCTTCGCCGGCGGAGCGGAGCTGCTCCCGGACCCGATGGTCGGGATCGAGGCGCGTTTCTCGATGTACTTCTTCCCGTCGGCCGGCGCCGTTCCAATTCAAGACGACGTGGGCACCGCCTTCATGCCCGGGCTCGCCTTCCGGCTTCATCCGATCCCCGAGTCCGAGGACGGTGACCTCTGGTTCTCGCTCGGCGTCGACATCGCGATGACCGGAGACCAGGTCTTCCCCGCGCTCGGCATTGGCGCCGGTTACGACTTCGAGATCGACACGATGATCCGCATGGGGCCGTTTGTGCGCTACCAGCACATCTTCGACGTGCGCGGTCTCGACGGGCTCGACGAAGCCGCCGACGCTGGTTTTCTTCAGATCGGCCTGTCGATCTCTCTCCTGGGCAAGGAGCCCGAGCGCCCCCGCCCGCCGGTGACCTGGGAGCCGAACGGGTCTCCGCTGCAGAGCGGGGGCTGGCACGAGGACGAGCCCTTCGAACACGAGTGCGAAGAGGATCGAGATTGCGAAGATGGGCTCGAGTGCCGGCAGATGCGGCTGGGCACCTGCACCAACTGCCCCCGCGGCGAGGATGCTCGAATCTGCGTCGATCCAGACCACCCCGGTGAGGGAGCAGACAGCCAATGACGCGTTCACTGATTTTGGGAGCGGCCCTTCTTCTCGGCGCGTGCGGAGGTCCGCTCACGGGCGACCGTGACGCGGCCGCGGCGACGGACACCGAAGGCGGGGTGGACGCGGCCACGGCGACCGACGCGGGCACAGGGACGGACACCGACGCCGGGACCGATGCCGGAACCGACGCGGGCACGGCGACCGATGCCGGAACCGACGCGGGCACGGCGACCGATGCGGGAACCGACGCGGGCACAGCGACCGACGCCGGAACCGACGCGGGCTAAGCGCGCGTCTGCCAGCCGGGGGCCAGCACTTGCTCGAGGCGGTCCAGACCGGCCGTGAGGCAGGCGGGACCCGGCTGCAGGATGATCTCGGGCGGGAGTTCGATCATCCGTCCCTGAGCCACCGCCGGCACGCCGGCCATTCCCGCGCGCGAGCGAACGGCCTCCGCCTCGAACGGCTTGCCACACCAAGAGGCGAGCATGATGTCGGGGGCGGCCTCGGCGACCTGCTCAGCCGTGACGATGCGCCCCTTGGCGCCGCGTTGGCGCGATCGATCACGAAAGACATCCTGCCCCCCAGCGATCTCGATGAGCTCGCTGACCCAGTGGATCCCGCAGATCATCGGCTCGTCCCACTCCTCGAAATACACCTTGGGCCGCTCTGTTCGCCGAGCCGACTTCTCACCGAGACGCTCGACGCGCTCGATCGCCCGAGAGACCCACACATCGGCCTCGGCGCGGCGGCCGACGATCCGCCCGACCTGCGAGACGACCTCCAGGATCTCCTGCAGCGATCGTTGATTGAAGATCAACACGGGGAGATGGGCCTTGATGAGGTCGCGGGCCAGGTCGGCCTGGATGTCCGAGAAGCCGATGATGAGGTCCGGTTGCAAGGCCGCGATCTTCTCGATGCTGCCGCCGATGAACGCGGAGACCACCGGCTTGTCGCGGCGCGCTTCAGGCGGTCGCACGGTGTAGGCGCTGATGCCCACGACCCGCTCTCCCTCCCCGAGGAGATAGAGGATCTCCGTCGGCTCTTCGGTCAGACAGACGATGCGCGTAGGTCCCTTGGGTAGACGCAGGCCGGTCATGCGAGCAGCTCTCTCTTCTTGAGGTAGTGGTACTGGATCTGGTCGTCGGAGTATCGGCTCCCGCGCCCGACGGGACATGCGTCGCGCACCGCCACCCAGCGCCGCCAGGACGTCGCGATCGCCGCCGCGTCCGGCACCTGCGTTGCGTCGAGCGCGCGCTGCATCGCCGGCACGCATGGCGCCGAGCAGGACCGACACGGGTCCGGCGGCGCAGAGATCGCGGCGGGTGCTTCCAGGTCGAAGACGACCGCCGCGCGGAGAGCGAACCAGGGCCCGTGTTCGGCGTGTACCGCCAGGTGCGCGGGCCCGCGGCGCGCGAGCCCGCTGACCTCGGCGAGGTCGAGCATCGACACGAGGCGTGCGCCGGCGTCGGTCGACCAGCGAATCTCTGACGGGGTGTCGATCTCCCGCACCGCGTTGGTGACGGCGTCGGCGACGAAGGCGTCGAGCGGATCGCTCGTCTTTTGCAGCGCCCTTCGAGCGCGGTGAGCGGCCAGGAACCACGGCCACATCGCCCGGGTGTTGCCGATCACGACCCCGAGCGCTCCGCCGCGACCAAAGCTCGGCAGCGGCGACACGGGTTTGCGCGCCACGCGCTCGTTGTAGGTCGCGACGTCGAAGGTCGAGAAGAGATCGATGCCCAGAGCGCGCAGCGGCGGCTCGAGCTGCGCGATGGGCCCGTTCACCGGTCGGTCTTACCAGCCAGGGTCACGGCCGCCCAGCCGGCGAGGCCCACCGACTCACGAGCGCTGCAAATGAGCCGCAGCCTCGGCGTCATCGGTGAACACGGACGCTCGAATACCATCCTCGGCCAGGTGCCGCCGGATCTGCATCGCGCCGATGGCCGTGCGGACGAGCACTGAAATCCGCCCCCACTCAGCCCAGATCCGCGGGCGGATTGGAGCGATCGCCGACTCGAAAGCGGGATCATTTCGACCTTGGGCATCACGCAGGTCGTAGAGCAACCCGAGCGCGGCGCGGTCGACGGCGTCGAGTCTGGCCACGAGCGCGCGGTGCACCTCGAGGATCTCTCTGAGCGTGTCGAACGGCTGAGAAGAACGCACGACACGGATCACATCGTCAGAGCGTGCGATGTTGAAATGGCGCTCGTCCGCGATCGTCTGCCACTTCTCCACGGAGCATCGATTCTGCCACGTGGATCCGCTCGCGCGAAGCTGCCGCGACGGCGGGCCGAGCAACCTGCTCACGGCGCGGAAAGGAGCGGCATTCGATGCTGGAGGCGCGGGTAGTGAGGCGCTTTTCCCTGCAGTCCGCTAGGCTCCCGCGGATGAGTTCAAGCAGCCTCCGGTTCACGCTCAACGGGCGCGAGATCGACGCGACGGGAGCCGACCCCAACACGACGCTCCTGGGCTGGCTTCGCGCCGAAGGCCACACGGGCAGCAAGGAGGGCTGCGCGGAGGGTGAGTGCGGCGCCTGCGCTGTGGTCTTGGTCCAACCCGGTCTCGACGGAGGCACACGCTACGTGCCGGTCAACGGCTGCCTGCTGCTGCTGGCGTCCGCGGACGGGCAGGAGCTCCTGACCGTCGAAGGGGTCGCCCAAGGCGGGCTCCACCCGGTGCAGCAGGCGATGGTCGATTCGGGCGGGTCGCAGTGCGGCTACTGCACGCCTGGCTTCGTCATGAGCCTCTTCGCCGAGTACTACCGCGAGGGCCGCGCGGAGCGCGGTTTCGACGTCGAGTCGATCATGGGCAACCTCTGCCGCTGCACCGGCTACCGACCCATCCGGGACGCGGGTCGAGCCCTGCCGATGGTGAATGCCGAGACTGACGCGCACGCGCAGCGGCTCGAGCGGCCGGCCCCGGCGAGCCGAGGCCTCGACTACGCGGTGGACGCGCGGCGCTACCTCCGGCCGACGACGCTGGACGAGGCGATCGCGCTGCTCGCGGAGCATCCCGGGGCGACCGTCGTCAGCGGCGGCACAGATCTGGTGGTCGAGCTGAACCAACGCCTCCGCCGGCTCGAGACGATCCTAGCGCTCGAGGCGGTCCGAGAGCTCCGGGTCTTCGAGGACGGGCCCGACATGCTCCGGATCGGCGCGGGGGTTCCGCTCAGCGAGGTCGAGGACCGCATCGGCGCGTCGCCCTCGATGTTGGCCGAGCTGCTGCCGCTCTTCTCTTCCCGACTGATCCGCAACCGCGCCACGCTGGGCGGCAACCTCGGCACCGCCTCGCCGATCGGAGATTCGCCGCCGGTTCTGCTCGCGCTCGACGCGCGCATCATCGCGGCCGGCCCGGACGGGAAACGCACCATCGAGATCGCCGACCTCTTCACCGACTATCGGCAGACGTCCTTGAAGACGGGCGAGCTGATCGTCGAGGTGCAGATCCCCAAGCCGTTCCCGGCGATCTCTCGGTTCTACAAAGTCAGCAAGCGCGTGCACGACGACATCAGCACGGTCGCGGCGGGCTTCGCGATCGATCTCGACGAACACGGGAACGTGCAGCGAGCGCGACTCGCCTACGGAGGCGTCGCGGCGACCCCGGTCCGCGCCACGGCGGCCGAGCGTGCGCTCGTCGGCCAACCGTGGAACGCCGAGAGCATGGCCCAGGCCAAGACGCTGGCAGACGGCGCCTTCACCCCGATGACCGACCAACGCGGCACCGCCGCCTACCGAGCCAAGATGGTGGGCAGCCTGCTCGAGAAGTTCTTCGCGGAGACGGGAGCGAGCGCGTGAGCATCGGCAAAGCAGTTTCCCACGAGAGCGCCGAAGGGCACGTGACCGGCGGTGCGCTCTACACCGACGACCTCGTCTCACGCTACCCCGGCTGTCTGCACGCCTGGCCGGTGCAGGTCATGCACGCGAAGGCCACCGTCGACGCCGTGCGCGTCGAAGCGGCGCTGGCGGTGCCCGGCGTCGTGACCGTGCTCGACGCGAGCGACGTCGCTGGCGAGAACGACACCGGCGCCGCGCGGCGCGACGAGACGCTCTTCGCGACCGAAGTCGTCTACTACGGCCAGGCGGTCGTCTGGGTGGTCGCCGAGACCGAGGAGGCCGCCAAGATGGGCGCGCTCGCGGTCGAGGTCGACGTGACCGAGGCGCCGGCGATCACGAGCATCGAGCAAGCGATCGAGGCGGAGAGCTTTCACACCGACCCCGGTGTGATCGCGCGCGGAGACGTGACGGGAGCGCTTTCGCGAGCGAAGCACCGCGCGTCGGGAGAGCTGCGCGTCGGTGGACAGGAGCACTTCTACCTCGAGACCCACGTGTCGATCGCGTCGGTCGACGAGGCGGGAAGCGTGATGATCCAGTCGTCGACGCAGCACCCGACCGAGACCCAGGAGATCGTCGCGCGCGTGCTCGACCTGCCCAAGAACCAGGTCGTCGTGCAGTCTCTGCGCATGGGCGGCGCCTTCGGCGGCAAGGAGACCCAGGCCAACCCCTGCGCGGCGGTCGCGGCGGTCGGCTGCATGAAGACGGGCCGCCCGGTCCGGGTGCGCCTCGATCGCATGCGCGACTTCCTGATCAGCGGCAAGCGGCACCCCTTCCTCGGGCGCTACACGATCGGGTTCGACGATGACGGCCGCATCGAGGCGTTCGACCTCGAGCTCTTCAGCGACGGAGGCTGGGCGCTGGACCTGAGCGGGCCGGTCCTCCACCGAGCGCTCTTCCACGCCGACAACGCTTATTACCTGCCACACGTCAAGGTCGTCGGCCGGGTGTGCAAGACCAACGCGTGCTCACACACCGCGTTCCGCGGGTTTGGTGGTCCGCAAGGCATGTTGATGATCGAGGACGCGCTCGAGCGCGTGGCCTGCGCGCTGCAGCTGCCCTCGAGGGTCGTCCGAGAGCGGAACTTCTACGCCGAAGGGCACACGACGCACTACGAGCAGGTCGTTTCACAGGCGGATCGGATCAGCCGGATCTGGACCGAGCTGAAGGCGTCCAGCGAGCTCGAGGCTCGTGAAGCCGCCGTGGTGGCGTTCAACGAGGGCTCAGCTCACACCAAGCGCGGCATCGCGATGACGCCGGTGAAGTTCGGGATCAGCTTCACGGCCAAGTGGTACAACCAGGCCGCTGCGCTGGTGCTGATCTACCAGGACGGCAGCGTGCAGGTGAACCACGGCGGCACCGAGATGGGCCAGGGCCTGCACACGAAGATGCGGCAGGTCGCCGCCTTCACGCTGGGCACCACGCTCGACTCGGTGCGGGTGATGCCGACGCGCACGGACAAGGTCCCCAACACGAGCGCCACGGCGGCCTCGAGTGGGACCGATCTGAACGGCGCGGCCATTCGGGTGGCGTGCGAGACGCTGCGCGGCCGCCTCGTCAGCACTGCCGCCGAGATGCTCGGGGCGCCGGTCGACGACGTCGAGTTGAGCGAGGGCGTCGCCCGTCGGCGCGACGGCTCGGGCGACTCGCTCTCCTTCGGCGAGGTCGCCGGACACGCCTACCACGAGCGGGTGCAGCTCAGCGCGACCGGCTTCTACAAGACGCCCGAGATCCACTTCGACGAGAAGGCAGGCCGCGGGAAGCCGTTCCACTACTTCTCGTACGGCGCGGCGGTCGCCGAGGTCGAGGTCGATCGCTTCACCGGCATGTACACGCTGCGCCGGGTGGACATCCTGCAAGACGTCGGCGACTCGCTCTCCCCGCTCGTCGACATGGGGCAGGTGGAGGGCGGCTTCGCGCAGGGGCTCGGCTGGCTGACGCAGGAGGAGCTCTGGTGGGCGCCGGACGGGCGTCTCGGGACCACCAACGCGTCGACCTACAAGCTGCCGACCGCGGGCGAGTTCCCGGAGGACTGGCACGTGACGCTCCTGCCCAAAGCGACGGAGCCGGGCGTGGTCTACGGCAGCAAGGCCGTCGGTGAGCCGCCGTTCATGCTCGCCTTTTCCGTTCGGGAGGCGCTGCGAGGAGCCATCGGCGCCTTTGGCGACGGGCAGACGTTTGTTGAGCTCGCCAGTCCTGCGACCGCCGAGCAAGTGTTTTGGGCCATCGAGGCCACGGGGGAAGTCGAGTGACGCAGATATCTGAAATTGGGTCGTCGGCGCGACGCGCCATCTTCGAGGCGATGGTCGCCGTGGCGTGGGCGGACAGCCGCATCGAGCGCGAGGAGGTGGCCGCGATCCAGGCCGCCGGCCGTGTGCTCGAACTCCCGGACGATGCCGTAGACGCGCTCGACGCCGGGCCCCCGCAGATCCGCCACATCGCGCACGACGACCTCTCCAGCGGGGAGCGGGAGCTCGTCTACCTCTGCGCCGCGTGGATGGCGCTGGTCGATGGGTACGAGGATACGGGGGAGACGGGCCTGCTCGACGAGCTCGGCGGCGCATTGGGCGTCGACGCGTCCCGCGCGCTCGCACTGGGAGACGACGCGCGCGTCCTGCACGCGACCGTGCCGCCGAGCGTCACGTGGTGGGAGGAGCTCGCCAAACTCATCGAGACCGCCCAAGCGCGCCTCTGAGCCGACCGAAAACGGGCAAACCTCGACGCGGAACCCCGACCGGTTCTAAGGTCTGTGGATGTCCGACGTACGCGGGACGCACCGCGCTCTTACTTTGCTCCTCGTTCTCGCTCTCTGCGGTGGTTGTGACAACGCCACCGTCGGAGGCGACGCAGGTGCTGATGGCTCGATCCCGGCCGGCGCCGACTCCGACGGCGACGGCATCCCCGATGACCTGGAAGGACGCGCGGACCGCCGCGACACCGACGGCGACCGCATCCTCGACTACCTCGACACCGACTCGGACAACGACGGCATCTCGGACACCGACGAGCGGGGCCCCGACGGGAACATGCCGCGGGACTCCGACAACGACGGTGACCCCGACTACATCGACACGGACTCGGACAACAACGGCTTCACCGACGACGTCGAGGGCATCGGCGACTTCGACCTCGACGGTATCCCGGACTACGCGGACACCGACGACGACAACGACCTGGTGCGCGACCGGGACGAGCTCGGCGGCATCCTCGACCCGCCCGCCGACACCGACGGCGACGGCCGGCCCAACTACCGTGACCCCGACTCCGACGAGGACCTGATCCTCGACGGAGACGAGTTCGGCGCCGACACCGACGGCGACGGGCTCCTGGATCACGAAGATCTCGACTCCGACAACGACGGCATCCCGGACGACGTGGAGGCTGGCGACGCCGACGTCTTCTCGGCCCCGGTGGACTCGGACGACGACATGGTCCCCGACTTCCGCGACCCGGACAGCGACAACGACGGCCTCTCCGATCGGTTCGAGAACGAAAACGGTCTGGATCCCCGCCTCAGCGACACCGACGGTGACGGGGTCGACGACCTCGTCGAATCTGCCGCGGGCACCGACCCCCTCGACGACACCGACAGCCCCCGCACCCGCGGCGACTTCGTCTTCATCGTCGACTTCGAGGAGCCGCCGGACCCGACCCGGGACACGCTCGACTTTGCGACCAACATCCAGAACGCCGACATCTACTTCCTGATGGACGAGACCGGCTCGATGGGCGGGTCGATCACCTCCTTGGCCACCGGCATCTCGGACCTGATTGCGCGCGTCCGAGCGGTGATCCCGAACAGCTGGTTCGGCCTCGGCGGCTTCCGCGACTACCCCACCAGCCCCTACGGCAGCGCTGGCGTCGACCTGCCCTATGAGCACTACCTCGACATGACCGACGACACGACCGTCGCCATGGGCGCGGCCGGCGGCGTGTACGAGCCGGCCGGCGGCTCCGACGGCGCCGAGAGTCACGGCCAAGCGATCTGGTCCGCCGTGACGGGCGACGAGCTCTTCAGCATCCCGTCGCGCGCCGACAACGACGCGTTCCCCGACTGCCCGCCGGAGCGCTTCGGCTACCCCTGCTTCCGCGACGACGCCGTGCCGATCATCGTCCTGATCAGCGACATCTACATGCACAACGGTCCCGGCGGCACCAACGCCTACACCGGCATCATGCCGGAGCCGATCTCCTACGACGACATGGTCTCCGTGGCCGTCGCCAACCGGGTCCGCGTCACGGGCATCATCCAGGGCAGCGGCTTCGGCACCACCCAGACCGAGTTCGACCAGCTCGCGACGGACACCCTCGCGGTGGACGCGATGGGCACGCCCCTGGTCGAGAACTTCATGGGCAGCGGCACCGTGAGCGACGCGGTCGTCCGGAACATTCAGACGCTGGCAGAGCAGAGCCGCCTCGACGTCACGGCGGAGTTCCGGGACGACCCATCCGACGCCGTCGACACGGAGATGGCCTTCTTCGACCATCTCGAGGCCAACCCCATGGGCAACCGGGTTCGCGGCTGTCAGGCGCGGGTCGCCGAAGACCGCAACATGGACGGCGTGCTCGACACCTTCCCGAACGTGCGCACCGACGACCGGGTCTGCTTCGACGTCTACCCTCGCCAGAACGACACCGTCATGCGCACCGACGAGCCGCAGCTCTTCCGCGCCACGGTCGCCGTCATCGGTGACGGCTTCACGGAGCTGGACAGCCGGCAGGTGTTCTTCCTCGTGCCGCCGGAGCCGCCGGAGATCGTCATCATCGAGTAGACCGGCAGCCCCCGACCGGCGCCCAGAACCGGGAGCCCGCTGAAGCCCTCGCCGTCTCGAGACGCGCGAGGGCTTTGTTCGTGCTGGAGGAGCTCGAACGCTCTCAGAACATCGCGCCGACCGAGCCGGTGAGGTGCACCAGCGAGAACCCATCGAAGAGCAGCGAATAGCCGCCGTCGGCCGACACCGAGACCGAGTGGAAGAGCAGGAGCCTGAGGCTGAGGTTCGCGTTGAGATCAAAGCGCGGTCCCGTCAGGCCGGCCAGGAAGCCAGGCTGCACGTAGATGACGCCCTCACACTGAAGGTCGCCCTCATCGCAGAGGATGACGCCCATGCCGACGCGAGCGCCGCCGCCCACGATGAAGCCCTGGTCGGAGACCATTTAGGACGCCGCGAGCCCCAACCGAATCCCCGAGAGCTCGGGGATCGTGGCCTCGAAGCGCTCCTCGACGCGAAAGAAATCCAGCGAGCCCCCGACCGTGAGGTACTGCGCGAAGCCCGCGCCCGCCGCGAGCACATAGGGCGGCGGCTCCTCCTCCGGCTGCGTGCCGTGAGCCCCCGGACCGCTGCTCGTGGGCGTCGTCACCGTCGAGCGCGGATCACCAGGCGTCTCAAAGGAGATGTCGTGCGGCAGCTCGCCGTCATCGTCACTCTCCCACTCCGGATGATCGCCGGTCCCGATGTGCTCGAGGATCGTCGGCTGCTCCGGCTCGCTCGTCATCTCGGGAAGCGGCTCGGCCGAACCGATCGGCTCCGCGCCCTCGAGGGTCGGCGCTGGAAGATCGGGCGCCAGCTGGAGCCGAGGCGATTCCTCGGGCTCGGGCGGCGGCTCTTCCTCCGGCGACTCTTCGGCTGCTGGAGGCGCTGACTCCTCCTCCGAGGCCGGGTTCTCCTCAGGAGCTGGCTCGTCCTGGGCGACGGCCACGGCTCCAAAGAACCAGATGACGCAAGCGAGGGAGACAATGCGCATGGCTCTCTAAAGAGTACCCACGGATGTGAGAAGTGCGAAGAAGGGCTTCGCGAGGAGGAAGTATGAGGGAGCTCTGAGACTCGAGACGGGGCCGGGCTCGGGGTTACTGCCGGCGTTGCACTGCGAGTTCGTCTGGTGAATGCTGCGCGCGTGAACGTCATTCGAGTCATCAGCGGCCTCTGTCTTCTTCTTTCCTTGGGCTGTGGAGATCCTCCCGCAGACGCAGACAGTGGACCGAGCGACGTGGACGCGGGCACCGATGCCGGCCGCATGATGTCAACGGAACGCCCATCCAAGCGAAGCGACATCGATGGGGTGATCGACCACATGACGGGCATGATGGTCATCTTCGGCGGTGACGACGGTCCGATCGTGGACCAGAGGCCGAGAGCCGAATTTCGGGGCGACACCTGGGTCTACGAACCCGGATTCGGGTGGAGCGAAGTCACGAGTGACCCGCAGCCCAGCGCGCGTGCCCGATATGCCGTCGCCTACGACCGCAACGCCCGGCGCATGCTCATGTTCGGAGGTCGATTCCGCACTGCCGGGACCACTGGGGACTACACCCTCTTCAACGAGCTCTGGGCTTTTGACTTCGCGAGCCAAAGCTGGACGATGCTCTGGGACGGATCAGGAGCCGGACCAGCGGCCCGGTATTGGCCCGCCCTGGCCTACGACGACTCGACCGACACCCTGTTCCTCGCGGGCGGCGGCCTGAACGCCAACGCGCTCGCGTCGAACCCAGCTGGCGACCTCTGGTCCTGGGACGGCAGCGCATGGACTGAAATCCCCACCAGCGGGGCAGCCCCGAGCACTCGGCTCTTCGAGGGCTGGGCCCACGATCCTGTGCGCAACCTGCTCATCAGCTTCGCAGGCCAGGTCGGTGATTTCTTCACCCCGTCGTTCGACGACCTGCACGCCCTCGACCTGAGCACGGGCGTCTGGACGCAGTTGGACGCCGGAGGCAGCGGACCCATCGGCCGGTTCAACTCGATGCTCGAGTACGACGCCGCGAACGATCGCTATCTCATGTTCGGGGGTCACGCCGATCCTGGCGTGACCAACGACCTCTGGGCCTGGGACGCCGCGAGCGGCGGCTGGACCGAGCTTTCGGGAGGGGACCGGTTCACGGGTGCTCCACTGGGTTGCGCGGGCGTGATGAACATGCGGGAGATCCCCTCCGACTACGTGACCGTGGACGAGACAACCCCGGAGCGGCGCCAGGGCGGCGTCTTTCGGATCTACGAGGGCACGGTCCAGATGTTCGGAGGCGAATCCGACTGCAGCGATCACCTCGATGACACGTGGACATGGGACCTCGCCGCCGGTGGGTGGACCGAAATCATCGAAGCCCGGTCAGGCGAGGCGTGCGATCGCCGCGGCGACGACTGCATGTGCTTGTGTCTTTGAGCCGCCGCTGCGCGCTCGCTCTTTCTGTCTGCTGGTTGCTCGCATGCGGGGACCCGGGTCCCATGGGCACGGACGCGGGCCCCATGATGGACGCCGGCCCCATCACGCCGATGATCGAAATCGGTACCGGAGAGCTCGAGTTCGAGACCATCACGGAGGGCCAGGACCTCTTCTTCATCCTTGGGCCGCAGGGCGGCTTCCACTTCCTCGCGTCGGTCTACGTTCAGGGAATCGAAGGGGGCAACCCAGATGACCGGAGCGACCCGCGGAACCCCGTCACGGAGTTTCGTGTCTTCAGAGACTCAGGAGAGCGCGTCGATCTGATGGCCTCGCGCTACGAGCAGGGTCTAGATCCGGTCATGGGTCGACCCGGACACGAGATGGTCGGACGACTCCTGATTCTCGGCATCGGCGACGTAGCTGATCTCGATGGAGACAGCGTGCGGGTGTCAGTGACCGTCTCGGACGTCGACGGCGTCATGCTGACGGATGAGCGCACCGTTCGCGCTGTGTCCCATCCGCGGAACTAGGTCTGGTTCTTCGAGCTCCCGGGAAGAAGCACTGAATCGCGCTCGCGCACGTGCAAACTTCGAGGCGCTGACGAAACCAAACCCGAAAGTCGCCGATGAGGTGTCCGGAGCGCGCAAGACGACTAGGGTATCGCTCCGGGAGACTTGATGATGATGAGCAAGCCATGTGGCGCTGTCCTGTTCGCGGTGACCCTTCTCCTCTCGGGCTGCGACGGTGATCCGCCCCCGAACGATGGCGGCATCGACGCCGCCACGACCGACGCAGCCTCGGTCACCCTCTGCGCGCAGGATCTCGATTGCTCCAACAGCAACTTCTGCGACGGCGAAGAGCGATGCTCTCCCGGCGCGACCGGAGCCTCAGCGGACGGCTGCCTGCCGGGCACCGCGCCTTGCGCGCCGAGCGAAATCTGTGACGACGCCACGGATGTCTGCACCCCGGACGACTGCGTGGACGAGGACGGTGACGGCTTCACCACATGTGAAGGCGACTGTGACGATGAACGGGACGACGTGAATCCGTCGACCGAGGAGCGCTGCGTCGCCGATGACCCAACCGACGAGGACTGCGACCCGCGGACCTATGGCTTCGTCGACATCGACATGGACGGCGCCGCCGACGCGCGTTGCTTCAACCTGGACACCGACGGGACCCGCTATGGCGGCACGGACTGCAACGACAACAACTCCTCGGTGAGCCCGCTGGCCGCCGAGGTCTGCGATGGCCGATTCGACGAGAACTGTGACGGCACCGTGGACGAAGAGTGCCCGTGCACCCCTGAGGGAGACGTACGAAGCTGTGGACCCGACATGGGGCTCTGCACAGGGGCGTTCCAGACATGCACGGCGACCGGGTGGGCGATGTGCAGCGTCACGCCGACCACGGAAGTCTGCGACGGCTCCGCCGACGAGAACTGCGACGGCATGGTGGACGAGGGCTGCGAGTGCACCAACGGCGACACCCGCCCCTGTCAGGCGGGCCTCTGCGCTGGCACGGAACGATGTGAGTCCGGGCGGTGGAGCGCATGCCTGGCTGCAGATGGATCGCCCGCCCCGACGCCGGGCTCGATGATGGAGCTCTGCGATGGAATCGACTCGGACTGCGACGGCATCGCCGACGCAGATGACACCAGCGTCGTCGGCATCGGCGCCAGCTGCGGCAGCGACGTCGGCGAGTGCACGGCGGGCACGCAGACCTGCCTCGGTAGCGCGTTGAGCTGCGTTGGCGAGATCGGGCCCACGACGGAGGTCTGCGACGGCCGCGACAACGACTGTAACGGCATGGTCAACGACCGCCCCGGCGGCTGTGATTGCACGACCGGCGACAGCCGATCCTGCGGGACCGGCGACTGCGCGGGCAACCAAACGTGTGTATCCGGCGCGTGGGACGCGTGCACCGGGGGCGTCGGTTCGAGCGCCGAGACTTGCGACGGTCGGGACAACGACTGTGACGGGTCTGTCGACAACGTGGCTGGGCTTGGCGAGGTCTGTGGCTCCGACGTGGGGGAGTGCAGCGCAGGCACGCTCTCTTGCGCTGGGGCCAGCGGTGCACCGATCTGCGGGGGTGCCGGCTACGTCCCGTCGACGACCGAGACATGTAACCACTTGGACGACGACTGCGATGGGCTCAGGGACGACGGGGCTGCGCTGTCGAGCGGATGTACTCGAAATTTCATCTCTACGGCGTCGTTGGAGGGATTTCCGAGTAGCACGCCCAGAGACCTATCAAGGGCGGCTCCCAGCGCCACCTATGCGCGCGGGTGGTCGGGTGACTTTGGGCGCTCCAGTTTCTACCGAGCCTCACTCGAAGTTAGCGGCTCTAGTGATTGGGGCGCGACGTTGGTGCTGTCGCCACGAACAGGGCTCTCGTCGGGGGCACCCGCGGTTTGCCCCCCGTCATTTGAGTTCAACTGCACAACGGATGGACTTCCTCCCCTGGTAGGGGACGAGCGTGCCATCGCGGTACAGGTTCTCTGGGGGTCCTTGGTCACCTTGCTCTCCGGAGACTCCAGTGGTTGGACCCGCGTTGCACAGGCTTCGGCCGGCTCAGGGTGCACGACCGTTGGCACCGGGATGAGCTTTGACATTGAGCTCTTCCACACCAGAGGCAGTTTCCAAGCGACGATGCGGGGCGACGGGTGTGGCTTCACAACTATCACTTGGGACAGCCCTTCGTTCTGGAGCGAGCTCTACGGCGAACGCGCAGACTTCCCACGTTACAACGTGGGAGTCGTTGGGAACTTCTCCGGCAGCGGCGTGCAAATCGACCTCACGTCGCTCTACATCGATCGCCGAACCACGGCGCTCGGAGCCGACGACAACTGCATTGGCTGCTTCTAGCTCCACTCAACGGGCGGGTCGGTCCGGATCCCCGCGCCGTAGCTTCTCCGCGAGCTCCGGGCCGCCCTCTGCCAACAAGCGCGCGGTTTTGCCGGCGAGGTGTTGAAGGCGGTCGATGAAGCGGTGGTCGTGCTCGGGCGTCTCGAGGTGGGCGATCTCGTGCAAGACGACGCCGAGGGTGCTCGGGTCCAGGATGTCGTCGAAGCGGAGTGGGCCGCGTACGTTGAATCCGATCTCTCTGCGATCGACGTCGGTGACGGCGTCCTCGAGCAAGCCGGCGTCACCGGGATCGCGCGCGAAGAAGCGGACCCGCACGACGCGACCGGCGGCGGCTCGGGCGATCCAACGCACGGCGTCGGCGAAGCGCCGCTGCGTTTCGTCCGGCTCGACGTCCTCCCCACCGAACTCGCTGCTCCGTCGCCGCACGTAGTCGTCGGAGGTCTCGAGCACACGCGCCAGTGAGACGTAGGCGCCGTGTGAGATGCCAGCGGCGTCGATGATGTGGGCGCCGAGTTGGCGCGAGCGGTCGTTGGCGCGGCTGGTCCCGCCGAGCACCGAGCCCTTGGGGAAGACGCGGCTCACGTAGGCGTCGAGCAGTGACGCCGAGAGCGGCCACTGCGCGATGACGTCGTGCACCCAGTCGCCGCGCAGGTCGCTGCGGTCGAGGTACGAGTGGATCATCGCTTCGAGGAGCGCCGCCTTCACCGCCAGCTTGTAACGATCGGGCACCGAATCGCGACGTTCCTTGAGCGGGATCCGCTGCGCGACGTCGACGTGCCAGGGCACGTTCCACGGTTCGACCGGTAGCCCCATCTCGAAGAGGTGGGGCTGCTCGTTCTTGCGCGGCGTGTACACGCTCAAGCGGGTCTGACCCATGGCGGCGCGCTCCACGCCGTCGACCACGATCACCGTCTCGAGCGAGCAGCCGGTCAACGAGAGCACCGAAGGCGGACGGCGAACGGAGCGCCCGTCGAGCACCAGCTTGGTGCCCTTGGGCGGGATGCAGAGGCCGAGGGTGCGCCGGGCGACGTCGAGCTCCGCGGCTTCGAATTCTCGCTCGAGCAGCAGTCGCGTACCCTGCGTCCGGTCGTTGGCCAGAGAGGTGCGTCCCTGGTCGTCGAAGCTCACCGTCCGGCCGACGGTCTCTACCCGAGCGCGGTCCATGCCCGCGATCAGCTCTTTGAGCCCCCGCCCCATGCGACCTCGGCGCGTGGGATCGTCGGGCTTGTCACTCAGGAAGATGGTGTAGACGAGCCGCTCATCGCCGATGCCGCCGGCGGCGTCATCCTCGACCTCGACCTGATCGGGTGAGAGTTCGACCGAGACCAAGCCGGCTTTCTCGTCGAAGGCGTTCTGCAGCGCCTCGAGCAGCAAGCGACCGAGGGGACGAGCCGCGCTCAGGCGCCGCCATCCTTCATCGGCGACCTCGAACCAGCGCTGGTTCATAGGCGCGCCTTCCTGTCGATCGTCCGCCCCCACGCCGTCACAGTATAGGCACCCGAATGCAGATCACCCTCTTGCCCCGTCGTTTGTTGCGTTTCGGTCAGATGTGCGGCGACAATGAGTGCTCAATCTCCTCCGGAGAATAGATGGCTTCCGACAAAGATCAGCTCGTCTGCCACGTCTGCGGGTTCAAGAATGACGCCACCGCAGAGCGTTGTGTCTCGTGCGGCGCCAAGCTCGAGGAGCTCTCGGGCGTCTACACCGCCGAGGAAGAAGACAAGAAAAAGGGCCTGCAGGACGGGTTCGACCTCAAATGGGCCGGCATCGCCGTGGCGGTGTACCTGGTGCTTCAGGCGACCGCGCTCTGGCTGCTCCCGATGGCGATCGACGCGTACGATCCACAGGGCGGAGAGGCCCTCGCGGTGTCGGTCGGCGTCTGGCTAATCGGCGGTCTGATCGTCGGGCTGATTTCGCCCGGCAAGACCTTCCTCGAGCCCGCAGCGGGGGCGCTCATCGCGGTCGTACCAACGATTTGGTGGCTCGTGCAGACGACGCCGTCAGGGCCGGAGCACCTCGGTGGCGGCTTCTCGCTCAACATGCCGACGTACATCGCGGGCGCGCTCGCGGGCGGCGTGATCTCCGTGTTCGGGGCGTTCTTGGGCGAGAAGATCCAAGACCTCATGGGCGGCGGCAAGAAGAAGAAGAAGAAGCGCTGAGCTTCTCGCTGACGCGTCCGCGCGTGAAATTGAGAAGCTCCGCGGCAGGTTGCCGCCGCGATGGCAGTCGTCTCACGCTCGCCGGGTCGCGCTGAGCCCGTGTACCCTGCCTCATGGCGATCGTTTCGATGCTCGCAGGCGCCGCGCTGACCGCCGGCGTATTGGCGCTCGTTCAGAAACTGAGTGAGGACGGCGGCCCTGACGCCCGACAAGCGCTCGAGAACACGCCGGTCACGCCGATCGCGAAGCTGAAGGCAGGGGAGGTCGCCAAAGTCCGGGGGTGGATCGAGGCGTTCGACTCCCCCCTGGTCGCGCCGCTCTCCCAGAGGCCGAGCGTTCACTACGAGGCGCGAGGCGTCGTCTGGGACGACGACACGGGTGGGCTGAAGAGCCAGGACTTCGGTGGACGATCCGTCGATTTCTGG
>Ga0114933_10002387_pt1 | contig 19626 bp, 15 predicted proteins | sample 4SBtaG_FD_89691 | JGI IMG/M metagenome (GOLD analysis project Ga0114933, IMG submission 89691) | Deep subsurface microbial communities from Kolumbo volcano to uncover new lineages of life (NeLLi) - 4SBTROV12_W25 metaG | ecosystem: Environmental > Aquatic > Marine > Volcanic | place: Kolumbo... | reverse complement strand
TCGCGGCCTGAATAATCATAGCGTCCAATACTAGCAGTTATGAATGCTTTTTGACCATCCCATTCGAATGCCAAGTGTGCTATTGCACTTTGTATATCATCAACCCTCCTGGAAACCATTGGCGACGGAAGACCCGCTAATATAATCGCAAACTCATCACCTCCTAAACGTCCAACAGTATCGGTTTCACGAACCTTGCGCTTGAGGCACTTAGAAACTTCTTGCAGCAATTTATCGCCTGCTGTGTGACCAAAACGGTCATTTATGTCTTTAAACCCATCAAGATCTAATATTACTAAGGAGCCACCAATTTCGTGTCGTTTTGCGGATGATAAAGTGCTTTTTAAATGTGATAAAAAACCACGTCTATTCAATAATTTTGTTAGTTCATCAGTAACTGAAATTTTCTCCAGTTGTTTGATCCTCTTTTGCTGACGTTCTATTCGTTTTTCGGCTTCCGTCATTGCAAGCAGAGCTAAATTGAGAGCTTTTTCTACTTCGGTTTTTTCTAAAACTTCGCTCGAATGTATATTCGACCCATCGACTAAATTGGAAAAATGGGAAATTATCTGCTCAAGTTTTACTCCTTCAGGTTCAGCGTACTTAACCGATTTTGGCGACATCGCTGTGAAGGGTTTTAGTAATTCCATGCTGTTTTTTGCCCGAATTTTGCTGTCCCTTTGATTAAAGCAATAGTTGTGCCACATTAATAAAATATCGTTGTGAATTAGTTTTGATACAGCTTCTTTGGTAATTGCCGTAAACTAAAAGAATAAGAGGAGGACGGTTTTATAAGTTTGGGTAATTAACACATTTCCTAGAAGTTGTTGGTGAAGGACTGCGTCAATTAAAGATATTTGGTATAAACACCATCGAGTAATTATTAAAAACGAGATCATAAAATAGGAGTTTGACTGACAAGAGATGACAAATGCTTAAACGTTTATTGCATTATTGTTTTAACCTGATGGTGTTCACTATTTTGATGTCGTTTGACGTTAAAGCATTCAGTCGAAATTCTGTTGATGAATTTCTGTCTCACCGTGCCTTCTATAAGATGTCGACAATAAAAAACGCTTCTAGTTCCCCAATAGTAAATGTCGAGGGCAGGTTGAGTTTTGAACTGAGAGAGCTTTGTGATAGTTGGACTGTGGAACAAAGCTACGTCATGGTGTATCAAAGAGATACTGGTTCGGAGAAGCAAATTAATACGTTCCTTAGTTCTTGGGAGCAGAAGAAGGGTAATAACTACAAGTTTTTCGTAAAGCGCGAAGATAGTGATACCAGCACAACGTTCATCGAAGGCACGGCTATTATGCCTCAAATTAATGGTGAAGGGACTGTCGACTTCGAAAAGCCAGAATCAAAACAATTTACACTCGATAAAAGAACACTGTTCCCTTCGAAGCACACTTTAACACTGATAAATGCCGCTAAACGAAAACAAAAAATCTTTCAAAGTTTCATTTTCGATGGTACAGAGGTTGAGCCGTCTGTACTTGTCAGTAGTATTATAGGACCCCAAAAAACTTTCAATGGTGATGTTTTAGAGCTGAAAAAAGGGCAGTATTGGCCAATTAGAATGGCTTTTTTTTCACCTGCAGAAAAGCAAATTGAACCAGAGTACGAAATCACGATTAACCTCCACAGCAATGGGGTAGTCAGCGCACTTATTCTTGACTATGGCGATATCATAATCGACGTAGAACTCGTCGAGTTAAATTTTCTTGAAAATTCTTTTTGCAAATAAGCAAATAGGATTTAAGAATTTCAGCTTGAAGGGCTAATTTAGGATAAGGCCTCGTCCCTTGCCAATTGAATTTGATCCTGTCTTATTTCTGATTTGGTCGATTGCCTTTTCTAATTTTTCTTGTTTGATCGCTTTATCATTTCGGAGATCAGCAACTTCGCTGATTTCATCATCGAAAAGTGTTGATATTGCTACTCCCATTAGCCGATATGTACCATTAGCCTGCGGCAGCAGAAGTTCAAAGGCCACATTGTATATTACCTCTGCTAATTGAGTCGGATTTTTAATAGTTTTACGTCTTGTAATTGTCTGAAAATTTTTAGTTTTTAGTTTAAGTGTAACTGTTTTACCGAACTTTTTCTTAGATTTTAATGATGATGAGAGCTGGTCGCAAAGATGCCACAGTATTGGTTTCAGGTGTGGAAGCCCATCTTTATCGGTGTCAAAAGTCGTTTCCTTTGAAATGCTTTTAGCAGGTGGATTAGGAGTGATAACCCTGTTGTCTATTCCGTTTGAAAAGTTGGCAAGGCGTCCACCAACACTGCCATATCGTCCTTGAAGATCGTAAACCGAGTAACATTGTAGGTCGCGTATTTTATAGATACCATCACTTTGGAGCTTCCTTCTTAGGCTTGTCCCCACTCCAGATATAACATCGATGGGGTACTGAGATAAAAAATGCTTTATATTGTGCGCGCCAATAATACTAAATCCGTTTGGTTTATCCATATCAGAGGCCAATTTTGCCAAAAATTTATTGTAGCTAAGGCCGACAGATACTGTTATGCCCAGCTCCTTTTTGATTCGGCTTGCGAGATGTGCCATTGTGGAAGCGGGAACTGCTCGATGCAAGCGTTCGGTACCACTTAAGTTCAAATATGCTTCATCAATAGAAATTGATTCCACTAATGGCGTTGTCTGAAGCATCAAATCCTTTACCGCTTTACTCACCGTAGCGTATTTTTTCATATCTGGCGATATAACAACAGCATGTGGACATTTTTTTAAAGCTTTAAACATAGGCATTGCTGAGTTAATTCCGTAGGTTCTGGCTACATAACAAGCCGCTGCGACTACGCCCCGTCTACCGCCGCCTACTAAAACAGGAAGGTCACTCAATTCAGGATTATCCCTTTTTTCAACACTGGCATAGAAGGCATCGCAATCAACATGCGCGATTGCCAATTGGCCTAATTCAGGATGCTTTACTAGTCGGGGCGATTGGCAAAATCCGCAATGTGATGCGGTCTCGGAATTTTGTGTAGAATAACAGTCACGACATAAAACGGTTACTTGATTATTAAAAGATGGCAAAATGAAAAGTCCTAATACTGCTCGAATTGTTTATGCTATTTCCCATAGCCAGGCTGCTCCCCTTACACCACTAGAGTCTCCATATTTTGCCTTGTGCAGGGCGGTTGAAACACTATCAGAGAAAATATAGTTCCCCCAGATCTTTGGGATATTTTTATAGAGTCGGTCAATATTGGATAACCCCCCACCTAATACAATTGCATCGGGATCAAGCACGTTTATAATTTGCGCAAGCGCTCTTGCCAGGCGACTTTCAAAGACTTTTATGATTTCCTCCGCCACAGGATTACCGTTTTCCGATTCCACAACAATATTCGGCATTTCTAATTCTTTACCAAGCCGGTTTTTATACTGGCGTTCAACTGCTGGCCCTGAAATAAAAGTTTCAAGGCAACCATTCTTTCCGCAGTAACACCTTTCTCCAGGTAATTCTCCTTCCTTAACCCAGGGGATTGGGTTATGTCCCCACTCACCGGCTATTTGATTCTTCCCTTGGTGGATTTTGTTACCAATGACAAATCCGGCACCAACTCCTGTGCCCAAGATCACGCCGAAGACAGTATGTGCTTTGCTGGCTGAACCATCATAAGCTTCAGAGACTGCAAAACAGTTTGCGTCGTTTTCAACTAGGACCGTTCGTCCTAAAATTTCCTCGAGATCTTGTTTTAAAGGTTTTCCTATCAGCCAGGTGGAGTTGGCGTTTCTCACTAGTTTTGTTGTTGGGGACAATGACCCCGGTATCCCAATGCCAACTTTTGTCTCTGTATCCACGGTTTCGTCAGCCTTTTTTATTAAATACTCGATCGAGGCAACCGTGTTACTATAACTATTTTGAGGAGTAGGGATGCGATGTCGAAAAACTTCTTGGCCGTTTTCATTTAGTACTATAGCTTCAATTTTTGACCCGCCCAAATCTATACCAGTTCTAAAGCGGGTAACCCTCAATTTTATATCTCCCTACGTAGTTCGTACAAGGAATTTATCCTAATACCCTTTATCCCAGTCAATAATATTTTCAAGAGGTTCGCTCGCTACATAACGTTTCAGGTTTTTCAGGAATAATTCATTGCCACGATGTGTATTAATATCTGATGCTGCGGAAATGTGTGGAGTAATTAAAACCCGATAATCATTCCATAGTTTGCTATCCGGCGGTCTTTCGAATTCTCCCACGTATACATCTAGGGCGGCTCCTTTTATTTTATTCCTTGTTAAGGCCCGTATTAATGCTGGTTCATCAATGATCTCCCCCCGTGCGATATTTACTATCACCGCATTTTCTTTAATCGCTTCAAACGCATCATCGTTTATTAAATTTTCAGTTTCTGGTGTCCACTGGCAGCAAATTGCAAGATAGTCGCTCTGAGACAATATAGAATACAGCTGATCGCGGCCGTAGATACTTTCAAATCCTTCTATATTTTCAGATGAATTGCGCCTTATTCCTAAAACACGCATCCCAAGAGCACTTGTTATTCTGGCTACTTCGCTACCAATACCGCCGGCTCCAAGCACGCAAAGTGTTTTGCCCTTTAATTGTGTAACATTATATTCTCGAGCATTTAACTGTTTGTTTTTGCGTTCCTTTTCGGGAAGATGCAGATTTTTGGCAAAGTGTAACATTGTCGCCAAAGTATATTCTGCTATTGGAAGATTATGAGCGTATCCCCTGGATGAAGTAACAACGATATCTGATTGCCATAGATCACCTCGAAGCATGTTTGATGCACCCGCGGGTCGTTGATGAACCCAATTAAGTTTTGGTGAACGAGCTTTTAGATCAAGTGGAAATGGGAATCCCACTAGAAGTATTTCAGCGTCATTCAGCAGTTTGTCACGTTCTTCTCTGGTTGCTTTTCCATTAGAATCAGGTGCTAAATAACGGTCGGTTGTAAAAGAAGGCCACGTATCCCGTATTTCACCATCAAACCAACCGGGTGCCATTGTAAGTTGTAATCTGCTATCAATTTTTTCGATTTCACCTTGGAAGTTGTTGGGTAAATTGGTTAAGGATAAAATCTTTATACTCATTCAGGTTTCTCCCACGCCAATGGAGCAACAACCTCGATATCAGAAACAATATCAATAACTACGGGTAATTCCTCTTCTAGGGCTCGTTGAAATGCTGGTTTAATTTCTTCCGGGTTTTCAACCCGCAGACCAATTGCTCCCATGTCTTCTGCAATTTTTGCAAAATTATCCTTACTACGTGGAAACATTTCATTGGATCTATCAGTCAATTTGTCATCATATAATATTTTTGTTGTTCGAAGAGCTTGGTTTCCAGAATTATTATTATTTATGACAGTTATCGTTTTTATTTTACACCTAACGGCAGTTTCAAGTTCCGCCATGTGGTACCAAAAACCTAAATCTCCAGTGAAACAAATTACAGGTCGCTCTGGCGCTCCGCATTTTGCTCCGATCGCGGCGGGAAAAGCCCAGCCAAGGTGCCCTGAACTGCGAATATAGCTTTGACTGGTTTTGCGCATCTCAAACATTCCTCCCATCCACATTCCTGAATGTCCGGTGTCAACAACCACAATTGCGTTACCGGGCATTTCTTTAGATAATTCGTGGACAATTCGTTCTGGGCGAATTGGTACAGCTTTAGAATTATAAACCTCTGAGAAATCTTCTTTATAACTAGTGCAAATATTTTTCACTTCAACTAGCCATTTTGAACGGTTGGATGGTACTGGGACGTTCATTTCGGACATCTTTTCGAGACAAGCCTTTGCATCTCCAACGACCGAAACGTCGTTTGGATAGTTACGTCCATTCACAGATGGATCTATATCAATTTGAATGGTGGCCGTGCCTTTGGGAGGTATTGTCCAAAAATGTGTGGTCATACCCCCGGCTCTTGTGCCAACGAATATTACAAGGTCAGCACTTGCAACGACTTGATTAGCACTTCTTCTAGAATATGTACCAACTACTCCAACTGATAATGGGTTATTTTCATTTATAGCATCCTTAGCGGCTAACGAAGTAGCAACGGGAATTTGCATTGAATCAGCTAGCTTATTTAATGCGTCATATGCGCCAGACATTTTAGTGCCGGCTCCAGCAACAATGACAGGACGCTCTGACAACGCAATTCTATCTACAGCCTTTCGGATTTGTTCAAGGTCGGGTTGCGGGCGATCTGGCGGGACTTGTCCAAATTGGGGTTCAATAACGCCGTCAAACTGTATTTCCGAATTGTCTATAACTTGACCACTATTTCCAGAAAGTTGAAGATGAACAGGTCCCGGACAGCCAGTCGTTGCTGCGCGAAAAGCTTGTCTGATCATATCAGGTAAGCGCTCAGGATCATCTACTGCGGCATTCAATTTGGTATAAGGAGTAAAGGCTGGCAGATCGTCGACTTCTTGATATGCCCAGCGGTCTCTATGATTAGCCTCCCTGCCGCCTGTAAGGGCTATTACTGGAGATTTTGCGAGATGAGCATCCCGAAGGCCTGCACATAAATTTAGAGCGCCTACAATCTGGGCCATGCAGATGCCGGGCCTACCCGTCACCCTCGCATAACCGTCAGCCATATATGCTGCACCAGCTTCCGAGCGTGTGTGAATTCTTGTTATGGAAGTCCGTCGTTCAATCTCTCGTAACATTCTCCTCAAAATGGCCGGGAGGAAAAAAATATGCGTTACGCCATAAGCCTCAAGCATATCGGCTAAAACGGCCGCACCAATTTGTTTTGCCATTTCTAAAACTCCTATTCGCCGTGTATTTATTAATGAGTGTCAAAAATTTCCTGAATTTTTTCGGGGTTCTTTGAAACAGTCAATGCAACCATCGCGAGAACGCGAGCTTTTTGGGGATTCAAATTATCTGCCGATATTATACCCTCTTTGATCATGGATTGTCGTCTTAAAACCCGTCCGCTCCCAGCTCTTGTACTGTAGATAACAATGGTGCCTTTTTTTAACGCAGAGTCGAGTTCCGAAACTTGGTCAGGAGTTGGCAACCCTGGGGCCAAGGTGGCTATTACAAGAGCTTCCGATCCCGATTCGGTAAAGGCCCTTATTGCTGTGGCATCGGCACCCGCATAACTAAGTACGATATCAACCCGCGGCAGTTTTTCTACGCTTTCGATATTAAATATTGTTTTGTTGGTGTGGAGGCGTGTTGGTTGTCTATAGAGGGCTACCTTTCCATCAGGATCCGCGTAACCAAGCATTCCGATATCTGGGGTCTGAAAGGTTTCCAGACGCAGTGTAGAAGTTTTCGTAACTTCTCTTGCCGCCTGTACTTCTTCGTTGAGGACAACCAAAACACCAAGGCCTCGTGCTTCCTGAGATCCCGCTACTCTAATGGCGGAGAGCAAATTAGAACCAGCATCGGTTGCAAAGCCTGATGACGGTCTTTGGGCTCCAATAATTACGACTGGAATATCAGTTTTCACTGTCAGATTTAAAAAATAGGCTGTCTCTTCCAAAGTAGCTGTCCCATGCGTTATCACGAATCCATCCAATCCGATATCAGAGCGAGCAATTTCGTTGATTTTAGAAGCTAATGCCAACCAGTCGTTAGGAACTATTCCGGAGCTTGAAACCTGCCGGACATCAATGGGCATTATTTCAGCGCTTTTTTCGACTTCAGGAAAACGAGAGAGGATCTCTTTCACATTTAGTCGCGTGCCGAAATCCATATACTCCCATACATCTAAACTGTTGCGACCAGTGTAGGATATTGTTCCACCGGTTCCCAAAAATGCAATCTTTGGTTTTTTCGCCATTTAACAGTGCCTTTAGAAATTTATTTTGATCTCCACGGTTTCACCATTTCCTCCAATGAACAAGATAAATTATCGTGTTATACATATCTGATGTGCTAAATTCTCCTAATGTTACGAATTGCCTCTTTAATAGATAAGATGTCGTTTGGCGTTGGCGCTCTCGCGGCTACTTTGGTGTTACCCCTTGGCCTAATTATGACTTATGAGGCCTTTGCGCGTTTTCTGCTAAATTGGCCGACATTTTGGGCGTATGAACTAAGTTATATGATTACAGGCGCTCATTTCGCGCTCGGCATAGCACTAGTCACTAAGAATTCGGAACATATCCGTATTGACTTTCTGTATTCCCGATTGCCTGAGCTTTGCAAGCTGCTTATCGATTTTGTTATTCTTGTTTGTTGTATGACACCACTTATAATCTGGGTTTCGTGGGAGTTGATCGATTATGCATGGAATACTTGGTTAATTGGAGAAGTATCGGGCGAATCTGGATGGAATCCTGTTATTTGGCCTGTAAAAACGGCTATTGCTATTGGTTTTAGTGTTTTTGCAATTCAGTTGGTCTCGGAAGTTATAAAAACAGGCTTTCGGATTGTATCTCTTATCTCTTCGCGGAAACCTATGTAGATGATGGATATGGTTACTTGGATGTTCCCTGTCCTCCTAACACTTATCTTTTTAGGTGTTCCTATAGCCTTTGCTCTTATGTCTACAGCATTTATGTTTGGCATCTTTCGATTTGGTGAAAACGTCTTTTTTGTTTTTCTTCACAAGATCGACGATATCACAGGAGCCTCGATTTTAGCAGCGGTCCCTCTTTTTGTTTTTATGGGTGCTATGTTAGAAAAATCAGGAACAGCGGAAAAACTTTTTGAAGCAATACACCTTTGGACACATCGTTTACCGGGAGGATTGGCGGTAGGCACCATATTAATGTGTGTTATCTTTGCGGCATGCAGCGGCGTAATAGGCGCAACAGAAACCGTGGTCGGTTTATTGGCCACGCCTGTCATGCTTCGTCATGGTTACGATAAAGCACTCATTTCGGGTACCATTACCGCCGGTGGCTCCCTAGGGGCGATCATTCCGCCCTCTGTCGTTGTGATAATTTTAGCGGCTGTATCGGAGATGTCGCTTGGAGATATGTTTATAGGTATGTTTATTCCTGGTCTTTTGATGGCTGGCCTTTACATTCTTTACATTATAATTACTTGCACGGTTAACCCAAAGGCTGGTCCAAAAATACCTCATCCCGATCATAATTTGAGCTTAAGTAGAAAACTTAAGATGACAGGAACAGCTCTTTTACCGCCTTTAATACTTATTATTGTCGTCTTGGGCAGTATTATGATCGGCGTCGCTGTCCCAACAGAGGCTGCCGCAGTAGGAGCCATAGGTACCATATTGATGACGGTGTTTTATAAAACATTCACCCTTTCAGTAATGTTTGAGGCTATGATCAAAACGCTATCCGTTACTGCTATGATACTAACGATTGTTGTTGGTGGGACTATGTTTGCCAGTGTTTTTTTGTCGTCTGGTGGATTTGATGCCGTCCGTGGAATCTTAGAGTTTTGGGATTTAGGGAAGTGGGGAACCTTAATTCTTATTTTAGCCCTTGTTTTCTTGGCAGGTTTTGTTTTGGATGGCCTTTCAATAATCTTAATAATCGTACCAATTGGATTTCCTATCATCCAGGGTTTTGGTTTCGATCCTATCTGGTTTGCTGTATTGTTCTTAGTTGTTAAACAGACTAGTTACTTGACGCCCCCCATGGCAGGAGCAATTTTTTACTTTCGCGCGATAGCCCCGCCGCAAATTACTTTGATGCACATGTACAGAGGAGTGGTGCCCTTCATCTTTTTAGATTTGATAGTTTTGGCGCTTGTAATGATCTTTCCTGATTTAGCGCTTTGGTTGCCAGAAAAAATATTAGGGTGAAAAGTAGAAATTTTAATGGGAAATAACCCTCTGCATTTATTTAGTAGTCCTAGTTTCCTGAGAGTATGGGGGTTAGGGTTTATAGGAAATACTATGCGGTGGTTGGAAACACTCGCGATTGGCATTTTCGTCTATGAGGTAACTGCTTCTGCCTTATTAGTTGCCTTAATGACTATTGCTCGCCAACTCCCGCTTGCGCTATTTGGAAGTTTTGTTGGACCGTTCGCCGAACGTTTTAATAGAAAACACCTCTTGGTGCTCGGCTCTACCGCAATGACATTTTCTGTTTCGTGTTTGGCATTGTTGGCATACTTATCTCTTATAGAAATCTGGCATATAGTAATACTAGTGTTTGTTAATGGAACTTGCTGGACGCTTGATTATCCGGTTCGCAGGACACTGGTAGGTGAATTTTCTGGGTCGGAGAAAATGGGTGCTGGTATTTCCTTGGATTCTGCAACTACTAATATCACGCGAATGCTAGGGCCATTTTTAGGTGGGGTGACATATGGCTTACTAGGTTTAGAAGGTGCGTTTATAATCTCTGCTATATCGCATTTCTTGTGTGTCTGTATTGCATGTTCGCTGGTTTTTGAATTTCAACCGCTGAATAAAAAAGTTGAGTCTTATTTTTTATTACTCAGGGAAGGTTTAAGCTTAGTAAAAAGATCCCCGCAGTTAATAGGTGTGTATGTAGTCACTATAATTCTAAACGTTTGTGGTTTCCCATATGCGTCCATGGTACCAGTATTAGGTCGCGATGTTTATAAAGTTGAACCTGCTTTGATCGGTATACTTTCTGCTGCTGAGGGCGCAGGAGCTTTTGTTGGGGCTCTGGTTGTAGCTTTTATAATAAGGCCAAGTTGGTATAATAGAGTTTATACTATTGGAGCTTTAACTTTTATGTCCGGTATATTTTTCCTCTCGCTTGTTGATGAGTATATCGTGGGTGTATTAATTTTGTGGATGGCTGGGTTAGGTATGGCGGGATTTGGGGCGATGCAAAGTACACTTGTCCTTACTTTGGCACCTAAAGATGCTAGAAGCCGGCTAATGGGTGTACTGTCTGTCTGCATTGGCTGTGCGCCGATAGGGTTATTCAATTTAGGTTTATTAGCGGATATATTTGGTTCGCAGGTTGCTTTAACAATTACCTCGTCTATCGGGCTATTTGCGCTTCTTTTGACAATTATTGTGATCCCTCAACTACGACGATGAAATTTTCATAACCTAATAATCGATAGTTTTTTTAATTATCAGAAAAGTACGACTTTAATGCATTGTGGAGTTGCATGTCGCCACAATATTCAGTAGTCTAAATTCTATAAACCACATAATATGGTGTTTGTAGAAGGGTTCTAGATAATTTAAAGTTTTGGGAGTAAATAATGTCAGATCGAGCTGTCAGCGTTTGGAACGAAGAGCGTCTTGAAAAACTTACAAAGTTATGGGAGCAGGGACTTTCTATAACTCAGATAGGGATAAGATTAGGCGTTACCAGGAACGCTGTAGTTGGCAAAGTCCATAGAATGGGGCTTCCAAAACGACAGTCACCTATAGTTAGATCCGATAAGCCTTTTGAGCCAAAGCGCCGAAAGTTATCACCCCTTACTTTTGCTAATTGGGATCGTAATAAGTGCTCTTGGCCGATAGGTGACCCTAGATCCCCAGATTTCAAGTTTTGTGGAGAGTCTATTGAAGAAGGAAAACCTTACTGTAGTGCGCATTGTAAAATGGCCTACACTACAGTTAATAAGGATGAGCAAGCAGCTTAGAACGTAATCAAAAATTACAGGAAATTTAATTTCAAAAATGCGGCTTCAAGAAAGAGTTATGATTGTTACCGGTGGTGCGTCAGGGATCGGTAAAGCTATAGCTGTGAGGGCAGCATCTGAAGGCGCAAAAGTTGTAATAGCAGACATCTGCGAGGATCCTGTTGAAGGTGGTGAAGCCACAGTTGATTTGATTAAAAATTCAGGTGGTGATGCTTCTTTTAAATTTTGCGATGTTAGTAACTGGGCAGAAGTAGATGCGTTAGTTCAGGATACAGTAGACGCTAGGGGTACCCTGGATGTAATGGTAAACAACGCTGCCGCACATGGTCGATCAGCTCTTTTGGAAACAACCGAAGAAGAATGGGATGCCGTTATGTCTGTGGGCGCAAAGGGTATGTTTTTCGGTTGCAAAAGAGCGGTGCAACAGATGCTAAAGCAAACCGGAAGAAATCATTCTGAAGTCAGGGGGCGCATTATAAATATCTCATCTCAACATGGGATGATACGCGCTCCTTTCGACTTTGCTTACGGTGTGAGCAAGGCATGCGCGGTATATATGACAAAACAAATAGCGGGCGATTACGCTAGTGAAGGCATAGTTTGTAATGCCGTCGCTCCTGGTAAAATAATTACTGGAAGGACCGGAGCAGCCATTACCCCGGAGGCGATTTCGTATAGCACCGAGCGAACGCCGTGGCCAAGATTGGGAAGGCCAGAGGACGTAGCTTCTGCTGTTGTTTTTTTGGCTAGCGACGATGCTTCGTTCATAACAGGCGAAAACCTTATGGTAGATGGCGGCTGGATGGCCTCATAAAAGGGATGTCTTTTCTTGCAGCAACCGGTAACAAAATTATCTGAATATTTGCCTCCATCATATTCAATTAAAAAAATTGATTTAAAATTTGAGCTATCTGAAACAGCAACTATTGTCACAGCTATACTGGTTGGCCATAAAAATGCCGGTTCAGAGGACCAAAATTCTATACTCAAACTGAATGGCGAAAACCAGAGATTGGTTAGTTTAAAATTAAATGAAACCTTCCTGAATAATGACGACTTCAAGTTAGACGACGGAGTTTTGACTTTTGAAGTTTCCGCCAACGATTTTCAGGTAACAGTTGTCAGTGAAATAAATGCCTCAGATAATAAGGCTTTGGAAGGCCTCTATCTCTCAGACGGGATCTTCTGTACGCAATGCGAACCAGAAGGGTTTCGCAGGATAACCTTTTTTCCAGACCGGCCAGATGTATTAAGCATTTATACAACGACAATTATTGCTGACAAAGGCAATTACCCAATTCTTCTTTCAAACGGAAATGTAATTGATGCTGGAAACTTAAGTGGTGGTAGGCATTTTGTGACTTGGCACGATCCTTTTCCTAAACCCTCCTATCTTTTCGCACTTGTTGGAGGAAATTTAGACTGTTTGGAAGATAGCTTCATAACAAAATCTGGTAGGTTAGTAACATTAAAAATTTTAGTGGAGCCTGGAAATAAGCCCAAATGTTACTTTGCCATGGAATGTTTAAAAAAAGCCATGAAATGGGACGAGGATCGGTTTGGGTTAGAATATGATTTAGATATATTTATGATTGTTGCTGTAAGCCATTTCAATATGGGAGCAATGGAAAACAAGGGCCTAAATATCTTTAACAGTCGCTATATATTGGCGGATAATTTAACTGCTACAGACTCAGATTTTCAAAGAATTGACGAAATTATTGCCCATGAATATTTCCATAATTGGACTGGAAATAGAGTCACGTGTCGTGATTGGTTTCAATTAAGCCTAAAAGAAGGGTTAACGGTATTTAGAGACCAAGAGTATACTTCTGACATGTATTCTCGTGGCTTGAAGAGGATAAATGATGTCAAATTACTACGGGCACTGCAGTTTCCAGAAGATGCAAGTCCAACCTCCCATCCTGTAAGGCCTGCCGCATATGTTGAAATAAATAATTTTTATACTCCGACAGTTTATGAAAAGGGAGCAGAAGTTATAAGATTAATCCATACTTTTCTTGGAGAAGAGAATTTCCAGAAAGGCATGAAACTATACTTTTCTCGATATGACGGGCAAGCTATAACATGCGAAGACTTCCTCTCGGCAATGCAAGATTCGTCAAACAAAGATTTGTCCTTATTTAAACGATGGTATTCTCAGTCAGGCACCCCAGAACTAAGCGTTGATATCAATCATGACGCTCAGAGTAACAACTTACATATAACTTTTTATCAAAAGACACAGCCAACGGCAGACCAAGTTAAGAAAAAATCGCTGCCTCTAATATTAGAGATGGGGTTATTGGATAAGAAAGGCAAACCGTGTCTACTAAAGATTAAAGGTGATGCTCACAATGTTGCTCTTTCCAAGAAACTCGTAATTTCTAAAAAAAAGGCTTCTTTTACATTTGAAAATATTAAAACCCCGGTAGTCCCATCAATTCTTCGAAATTTTTCAAGTCCAATAAAACTTTTGAGAATATCCTCAGAGGAAGAGCTGCAGGTATTAATGCGTTATGAGCTTGATCCATACGTTCGCTGGGATGCTTTCCAAACCTGCGCTTTTACTCTAATCAAGGAAATGATTGAGAAAAAAGAGGGTAATGAAAAAACTGCGATAAACTTAGGTTACGCGGAAGCGATAAAAACACTTTTGTTAGACAAGAATATAGAGAGTGCATTAAAAGCAGAATTTATTAAAATTCCAACAGAGGGAGAAATTGCTGAGAAATTAGATATAATAAATGTCGAAGCTATTCATAAATCGCGACAAAGCTTGTGCAAGGTTTTAGCCAGAAAATTAAAATTAACATTCGAGGAAGTGTATTACAAAGCGAGAGTTGCTCACAGTCTGGATGATCTCTCCAATAAAGCTATGGGAGCTCGAGTGCTAGCAAATACTGTCCTGGAATTCTTAGTCAAAAACGAAGATCGCCAGTTTATAAATCTAGCTTTCGAACAAGCTGTGAATACAAACTCCATGACCATGGCTATTGGTGGTCTCAGTGCTTTAAATAATATTGATAGTTCTCAACGTAGGGAGGCGTTAAGACATTTTTACAAAAAATGGCAGGATAGCCCGTTAGAACTGGATAAGTGGTTTTCCTTTTACGCAACGTGTACACTACCAAATGCTGAAGGGGACGTAGAAGCATTAGTACAGCATTCGAAATTTGATATCACAAACCCAAATCGCGTACGATCTTTACTCAATAACTTTGCAACTAATAATCCCCTTCATTTTCATAATAATAAGGGTAGTGGTTACCAGTTAATTTCTGATAACGTAATTTATATTGATAGATTTAATCCTCAGTTGGCCGCGCGATTGGCGTTACCATTAACCCGTTGGCGGAAACATAACAGCCATCAAAAAGGGCTAATGATAGAAAATTTGCAAAAAATCAAAGTCGCAAATGTTCTCTCAAATGATGTTGATGAAATTGTCAGTAAGGGATTAATCGGAGCGGAAATAATATGACAGCGACACGCAAAATTATTGTTATAAATCCAAATAGCAACACAGGGGTGACGGAATCGATGGATATGGCACTCGATCCGTTACGGTTAGATAGTGGTCCGATTATAAAGAGCGTGACAAACTCGGATGGGCCTTCGGGCATAGAGTCTCAGCAAGATGCAGATTGCGCTGCTGTTCAGGTGGTTAACATGATAAAGCGACGTGATGAGGAAGCTGACGCTTTCGTTATAGCATGTTTTTCGGACCCAGGAATCTTTGGAGCCAGAGAAGCTACCCAGAAGCCTGTTTTCGGAATTTCAGAAAGTGGGATTCTTACAGCGTTATCTCTCGGAAACTCGTTTGGTATATTAGCAATTTTGGATACATCGATTCCAAGGCATATTCGTTACATTAGATCCTTGGGGCTGGAAAAACGTCTTGCCGGAGATTTAGCTATAGGACTTGGAGTTGCTGAGTTGAGTGATGATAAGAAGACTTTTTACAGATTGCAAGAAGTTGGTAAGGAATTGCGTGATAACAGGGGAGCATCTGTGCTGATTTTGGGTTGTGCGGGTATGGCTCGCTATCGACAGCGTCTTCAAGAAAGTCTTGAAATACCAGTTGTAGACCCATCACAAGCGGCCGTTTCCATGGCTGTTTCTGCTCTTCTTTTAGACTATTAAAACATTCATAAAAAACTATGGAAAAGTAAGTTTTTTTTAGTAGTAACGATTAGCGTAGCAGGAACGCCGGGATATGATCACCCATCCCGACGGCAGGTTTATTGCCCGAAACGGGTGGAGGAACACGCTCTCCATAATGATTGCTTTCATTCAATGAGCTCTTTTTAGCTGTACTGTTTTTAGACGATTTAGATTTGTACCTAGACGGCAACATTTTTTTATCGCTGACTGTTCCCGAAAGATCTCGTTCGTCTTTCAGATCAAGAATATCTATCGGTTTTTTTATTAATTTTGTTATTGCTGTTAAATATTTTTCGTCTTCCGATGTCGCTAAAGTAAACGCTTTTCCTTTTTTGCCCGCTCTTCCTGTTCTTCCAATTCTATGGACATAATCCTCTGCGTTGCTTGGCACGTCAAAGTTAACTACGTGGCTTAAGTCTGCGATATCCAAACCACGTGCGGCCACATCGCTGGCGATTAGAAGTTGTATATCGCCAGCTTTGAACTTATCAAGTGTTGAAGTTCTAGTTGTTTGAGGTAGATCACCATGAAGTTCCGCCACGTTAAATCCATGTTTTAAGAGTGAACGGTACAAAATACTTATATCTCTTTTTCTATTACAAAAAACCACAGCGTTAGTTACTTTTTCGCTATTTAGTAATTCACGTAATTTCAAGCGTTTGTTTTTTTGCTCTGTATAAATCAGCTTTTGCATTACAGTGTCGGCAGTAGAAGACGGTGGTGCGACAGAAATTTCTTTCGGATTAGTTAAAAAGTCGGTGGCGATTTTTCGGATGCTTTTGTCTAGGGTGGCTGAGAAAAATAAAGTTTGCCGCTTTTTGGGAAGTAGTGAAACTATACGTTCAACATCTGGTATAAAACCCATATCCAGCATTCGATCAGCTTCATCAATGACTAAAACTTTTACATCGTTCAGAAGAATCTTTCCCCGTTCAAAGTGATCCAAAAGTCTTCCGGGTGTAGCTATAAGAACATCAACCCCTCTATCTAACGTCTGCAATTGGGTACCCATAGTCACCCCGCCTATGAGCAGTGCCATAGATAATGAATTGTTTTTTCCATAGGTTTGGAAGTTTTCCGAGACTTGAGCAGCTAATTCTCTAGTTGGGCACAATATAAGTGAGCGAGGCATCCGTGCTTTAGCACGGCCTGCACTTAAAACGTCGATCATTGGTAAAGTAAAGGATGCTGTTTTGCCTGTGCCTGTTTGAGCACACCCAAGGACGTCCCTTCCCATCAAAACCACCGGTATCGCCTGTTGCTGTATTGGAGTTGGTTGAGAGTATCCTGCGTCAGCAACAGAAGAAAGCAGTTGCTCGCTTAAACCAAGTTCGTCAAAGCCCGTGATAATAAAAGGCTCCCCTTATCCGTTTCTCTGGCGATGAGATAAAGGTTTCGCTCCCTGAAGTCAATTGAGATCATTACCTATATATTTACAAGTGACAAAGCGTGATATTTTTGCATCACTAAGCAGCTTCCAGTTCTTTCAGAAAAACATAGGTAATAACCAGATCATTTAACGCTTCGCAAGTTGGACATAATCTCTTTGTGTGGGTCCTGTATAAAGTTGTCTTGGTCTACCGATTTTTTGCAAGGGATCTTCTACCATCTCTTTCCATTGAGCGATCCAACCCGTTGTTCGGGCAACAGCAAATAAAACTGTGAACATACTTGATGGAAAACCCATAGCTTTCAAAATTATGCCTGAATAGAAATCGACATTAGGATATAAATTGCGTTCAACGAAATACTCATCCTCGCGAGCAATTTTCTCTAACTCCATTGCTAGTTCTAAAAGTGGATCATTTATTCCCAAATCATCTAGAACCTCGTGGCAACTTTGCATCATAACTGTTGCTCTTGGGTCATAATTCTTATAAACGCGATGCCCAAAGCCCATTAAGCGGAATGGATCGTCTTTATCTTTTGCTTTTTTTACAAACTCTCCAACTCTCGACTTATTTCCGATTTCATTAAGCATATTAAGTACAGCTTCATTTGCCCCTCCATGTGCAGGGCCCCATAGGGATGCAATTCCAGCTGCTATGCATGCAAATGGGTTTGCTCCGGAGGAGCCAGCTAGTCTAACTGTTGAGGTCGACGCATTTTGTTCATGATCGGCATGGAGAATTAAAAGTCTGTCCATCGCTCGTGCAAGAACGGGATTTATTTCATAGTCTTCCGAGGGCACGCCAAATAACATCTGCAGAAAGTTTTCAGCATAGGTTAGCTTATTTTGGGGAAAATTAAATGGTTGTCCTAACGAATACTTAAAAGCCATTGCTGCGATCGTGGGCACTTTTGCTATAAGACGATAAGATGCAACCATTCGGGCATGAGAATCGTTTATATCAGTGGAGTCGTGATAGAATGCCGAAAGTGCGCCCACAACTCCGCACATTATCGCCATTGGGTGAGCATCCCGTCTAAATCCTCTATAAAAATTCATCAATTGATCGTGCAGCATAGTGTGGTACGTGATATCAGTTACGAATTTTTCATTTTCCTGTTTATTGGGCAAATCTCCATATAAAAGAAGGTGGGCGACCTCTAAAAAGTTACTATGCTCCGCTAATTGTTCGATTGGGTACCCTCGATGCAATAGTATACCTTTGTCCCCATCAATGAATGTCAGAGCAGACTCACATGATCCTGTTGATGTATACCCGGGATCGAACGTAAAATGATCCGTTTCACCGTACAGGGTTCTTACGTCAATTACACTTGGTCCTGTCGTACCGTCCATTACGGGTAAAGTAAACTTATCTCCCGTTTTATCATTTATTAGTGTGAACGTTCCCGAGTTTTTCTCGTTCATTCCTGTTATCCTTCTTTTACTAACCGTTATTTCTGCCTCTATCCTCAGCAAAAAGTAAACTGGCTTTATTGTAACTCCCAAAACCCATTTCAGCAAACTGACTTAATTCTCAGTATTACTTCCTCCTTCCCAAGAATTTCAATTACCTCAAATATATCCGGCGACGTTGTTGTTCCTGTAAGTGTCGCTCTAAGCGGTTGAGCGACCTCTCCAAATTTAACTTGGCGATCAGTTGCGTAATTCTTTAGAATAACTTCGATCCCATGCCTGTCCCAATTTGTTAACTTATCAAATGGTTCTAAAAGACCTGTAATCAACTGTCGAGCCTCTTTATGCAAAATAGCCTCAGCTTTCTCATTCATGCTTATTGGAGGAGTGAGGGAGTAAATAATAGCACCACTTGCTATATCATCGATACTCTTCGCACGCATTTTTAAACCAGTTAAACCTCTTTTAATCCGGTCTAAGCTGGTCTGGTTCAACACCGCTTTTGAATTTTGACGAAGGCGCTTCTCTACCAGTTTTAATAGCCTATTTTCATCTGCTTGTCTTATATATACACCATTTATACTTTCTAACTTCTTAATATCAAACCGAGAAGGAGACTTCCCTACTGCGGCAATGTCAAATAGCTTTACCGCTTTTTCTCGCGGGATAATTTCGTCATTCTCGTGCCCCCAACCAAGCCTTAAAAGGTAGTTGCATACAGCTTCTGGCAAGTATCCTTGGTTTTTGTAGATATCAATACCAAGCGCACCGTGTCTTTTAGATAACTTTGTACCGTCTTGTCCGTGGATCAATGGGATGTGAGCAAATTTTGGGGTTGCCCAACCCATCGCACTAAAAAGTTGCTGTTGTCGGAATGCATTATTTAAGTGATCGTCTCCACGGATAACATGAGAAATGCCCATATCGTGGTCATCAACTACAACCGAAAGCATGTATGTTGGTGTGCCATCAGCTCGTAAAATAATAAAGTCATCTAGCTTTTGATTTTTAATTTCTACCGAACCTTGCACAAGATCGTCTATTGTTGTCGCACCTTCTAATGGACTCTTTATTCGTATCACGGGATCAATGCTTGATGGTCCTGAAGAAGGGTCTCTATCACGCC
>Ga0114933_10002386_pt1 | contig 19627 bp, 21 predicted proteins | sample 4SBtaG_FD_89691 | JGI IMG/M metagenome (GOLD analysis project Ga0114933, IMG submission 89691) | Deep subsurface microbial communities from Kolumbo volcano to uncover new lineages of life (NeLLi) - 4SBTROV12_W25 metaG | ecosystem: Environmental > Aquatic > Marine > Volcanic | place: Kolumbo... | reverse complement strand
GGTTCGTACAACGATCTAAGATAATTTCTGCTAGTGAAATGGGATATGCTTGTCATATTACAAACAAATCCGATTATGAGCGAACTTTGTATAAAAAGATAGGAGTACTTTGGGATTATGGTATGGGTAATGCAGCTTTACACGGTACAATTTTTGAGGTAGTAACTCAAGAGATTTATGAATTGCGTTATGGTGTGTTTATTAAAGAGTATGGATGTCTTCCGCATAAAGAGCATGAATTTATTGGAGCAAGTCCAGATGGAGTTGTTCACGATATCAATGATTCTTCTGATTTATCGCAACTTAGTTTATTGGGTCGTATGATTGAGATAAAGAATCCATATAGTCGCAAGATCATAGAAATTATTAACCTGAATATGAAATTCAAATGCAAACTCAGTTAGAAGTAGCAGATCTTCATATATGTGATTTTATCGAAAGTGATATTAAACCATTTTGTTCAACATTCGATGAATTCTTTGAAGAAAAATTTGTACTGACAGAAGATAATGAAAACTTGACAAAAAATCATAATATTCCACTGTGTAATTTGGCATCTAACGGATTAGAGAAAGGTATATTGCTTTATTTCAGTAAAAAGGGTGATGACCGTGACGTCCATATTGGTGAATTATATCCATTAAACATTCCGTATGAAAAGATTAAGATATGTGAATGGATTTATAAAACTATTAAGCAAAGGAAGGACGAAGGATTTAATTATAACGAAACTAAATTTTGGAAAGTAAATGTATATGATATAAAAACTGTTTTAAGAGATAAACAAAAATGGGATAATATTATCTTTCCTAATGTAAAACAATTTTGGGACAATGTTACAGAATTAAGAGAATTAACAGACGTTCAAATACTGGAACGCTTTGATAAATTAGAAATATGCCCCGATCGTGTAATTACTAATAAATATCAACGAAAACTCAAAAAACGTAGAAGTCCTAGAAATAGTAATAGGTTTAAGAAAAGAAAAGTTGAAACTATTTACCAATTTTCTAGTTAATACAATAATATCAATATTATTACACCTATTGTAAATAAGAGTAATAGTATAAGAAATATACTTAATATCTTTTTTAAAAATAAATATCTTATACTACTATCTTCATATAATTTGTCCCAACTATCAATAGTATAATTATTACTCATACTAAGATTACATCTATCACATATAGGTATTAGGTTTGATAAATCTGTAGTGCCACCCTTAGATTCTGGTATATTATGGCCAACGTGGTAGTTGAATACATTTACTTTATTTGTACACCATCTTGTATAACATTTTGATTTAAATGTATTACCATTTTGATTGAGCCAAACTTGCTCTTTTATTTTTTTAGGAATATGTTTTTTCGATTTTCTATCTGTTGGATTTTTACTACAAACATATTTAATCTTTTTATTTTTGCTTGTAAAATATTTGTTTTTTCTTGTATTATTTTTTAATGAATTATTATCTAATGAATTGTGTAAATTAGAAGATTCTTTATTTTGCATTTCCAATTAAATTAATTATAATAATACTGTTAATGATAATATCATCAATCTCTTCTTAAAGATATAAGAATGTAAATCTCTTAAATAAAATGAACCAAAATAACGATATAAAAAAAAATTTATATAATTATTTAAAAATTAATATTCTAAATTATAAATTATAATTTATTATAAATGACAAATTACAAAAGATTATCAAAAGAATTAAATGAAATTCAAAAAGATCCACCTGTTAATTGTAGCGCTGGTCCTTCAGGGGAAGATCTAAGTAGTTGGGAAGCTACAATTATAGGACCTGAAAAAACACCATATGAGGGCGGAATATTTCATCTTTCAATAGATTTTCCAAAAGAATATCCATTTAAACCACCAAAGGTTAAATTTACAACTAGAATTTTCCATCCTAATATAAATAGTTATGGTAATATTTGTTTGGATATATTGAATAACAAAAGTTGGAGTCCTGCATTATCTGTTTCCAAGTTACTACTAAGTATTTCATCATTATTATCTGATCCGAATCCTGATGATCCACTTGATATAAGAGCGGCAAATATATATAATAAGGATAAAAAAGAGTTTTTTGAAATGGCGCGTGCTTACACTATAAAGTATTGTGGAAATGATTAATAATTTATATAAGTTATTATTTTTTACGATATTAACTTTTATTATCTCTGAATAAATTAAAAGGTATAATGGTAAAAACAACACGTTCTTCAAAACACCGCGGGGGTGGTTTAGATATGACAACTGTTTTAATAGTTGGCGTTATGTCATTAGTATTATTAGCAGTTTACTATAAGATGTATATGCGTAATGTAAGTGAAGGTTTTGCAAGTGATTCTATTGATGTAAAACCCAATGAAACCGCTTTAGTATTGTTCTATGCCGATTGGTGTCCTCATTGCAAAAGTTTTAAACCAGATTGGGAAAAAGCATCTAATAAACTTGATGGCACAAAAACATCATCTGGTAAGACTCTTAAATTTGTAGATGTGGATTGTACTGAATCTGGTTCTAATAAGGCTTTAATGCAAAAATACGAAGTAGAAGGATTTCCTACAGTTAAAGTAGTAAATGGTAATACAGTGAATGACTATGATGGACCACGTTCTTTTGATGGCATTAAGAAATTTGCAGCAGGTTTATAAGAAAAACCTAATTATAATTCCCAATTATAATTCCCAATTATAATTCCCAATTATAATTCCCAATTATAATTCACAATTATAATTCCCAATTATAATTCCCAATTATAATTCCAATTCTAAAAAGTTTTTAAGGTAATTTTTACTTTCTAAATATGAACAATTAATCATATTTTTAATCAATTCTTTATCTATAGTATTTTGGTACATTTGTATATTTTGGGTATCAAGAATTAATATATTATTGGGATATTTCAATATATTTTTATTAACTTGTCTCATACATTGGCAAACTAATAACAAATAATTTATAATGCTATTATTAAGTTCTGATACTTTTAAAGATTCAAATTCAACTCCCACAGAAGTATCAAGTTCAGTTTCACACGTTCTCATTGGTAAACCGTCTATAATACCACCATCGACAAATAATTTATTTTTATAATTTACAGGCGGATATAGAATCGGAAGACTACAAGATATTCGCACTGCCAACCAAACCGGCATATCAGGTTCAGTTAAATAATCAAAATAATATTCTTGCATATCATTCAAGCAACTTGCATTAACAATAAAACGAATGTTGTATTTTTGATAGAGAGATAACATTGTAATATATGGGCTACAGTTCTTTTTATAGATTATATTTTTAATAAATTCTATATATTTATCGCTAGTATCTATTCCAAATGTGGATGGAAAATTTAATATAGTTTCGGCACTAATATCTTGTATTTCTTTTATATTAAAATTTTTAATTATATCTTCCATTTCAGAACTACTATAACCTAAAATAAGTAATAAACCCACGAAAGAACCTATTGATGATCCCACAACTTTCTCTATACATACCGAGTCATTATAATATTCTAATGCTTTTATAAATCCAATTAAAGATAAGCCTTTAAAACCACCACCACCAAATACAATATTTTTAATTATTTTCGGTTTTTTGGTTTCTTCTTTTTCAGTATCTTCTTTTTCTGTTTCTTCTTTTTCAGTATCTTCTTTTTCAGTTTCTTCTTTTTCAGTATCTTCTTTTTCAGTTTCGTCTTTTTCAGTTTCTTCTTTTTCAGTTTCTTCTATTTTAGGTTCATTTTGTTTTGAATTTACAACATTATCAAGTTGTTCATTATATTTTACTTCACCACTTAATTCCCTATTTTCATTATTTTCATTATTGATATTATCTGATAATATACAATCTGATGACATACTAATTATTATAGTTTTATAATTAAAAAAGTTAAAATAAACAAAATACATAATTACTTATTAACTCTTGGATCACCACCGCCTAATGTGTTACCACCACCTGGTGTAGCTACACGTTGAACATTACTTGAATTATTCATATCGCCATAATAATAAAAACGGTCTTCTAATGTTGCGCATTGATTATCTGGTAATCCTTGAGGCCAGGTTGCTGGTAGACCTTCGCAAGTAGGTTTATTTGCAAAATATACACGACCATCTCCTAAACCTTGTGGATCATTTAAAACACGTGTGCATGTATGTGAGTTACATTGAACTTTGTATTTTTCAGGAAGCATTGTGGTTGATTTAAATGATTCACAGGGAGAACAACAATTCTTCATACAAGCATGTTTACGATTAATGTTTAAGAGAGTTTCAGTATTTTGTTGAAGAAAGTTTCGATATTGGAAACTACTTTTAATACTATTATCTTCTTTAATAACAGAATTTACTTTACAATTAGGACGATAATCGGTAAAATGACGGCCATCTGACATACGAGGAGGACATCCAAAATATTTATTATCACTAGTTTTATAGCAAGTGCTCATTTTATATGATAAATAGATATTATTTTTCCGAATAAATATTATTTTTAATAATAAAATTGATTTTGATTTATAGATATAGTTAATTATTATAAAAACTGACACATTGAAAAACATTGCAGTATTTTCCAACATAGAAGATGGATTTTAACGATAAAGAGATACTAATCAAAATGGTTAGTAAGGATTTTAAAGTAAAAATAAATGTTAATAATTCTGTTATGGATTTAAAACATAGGATAATCGCAAAATTAGAAGAAGATAACTTTAAAATATATTTTGAAAATATTGTGCTAGCAAATAAAAATGGAAAATTAGAAGATAATCAACCTATTAGAGAAATTATACCAAATAATTTATTTATTATGTCTATTAAACCAATTGTTTGTCCCTATCATGAATATCATTCACGTAACTATCCAATTTAGTCTAAAGATTTATACCAAATAGGTAATAATGCTAACAATGTAACTACTAGAACAATAATAATAAATATAAATACACCCGCTCCAACATCTTTATTTTTTTTACTTAAGCATTTAGTACTATATTTATCTCCATCAAGTCTATATTTTCTACCATCATTCCCCTCTTCGGCATATTTGGTATCAATTGTGCATTTTTTTGATTTGGTACATCTATCATAAATTGCAAAATTCATAGATGATACTATAATATTAAGAATTGATACTGTAATTAATATAAAATCATATGTGTATTCACCAACGGAAATTTCTACAATTTGTATAATAATTGTAAATACAAATATTAATATAGATATAATTAATCCACCAAGAAACGACCCCTTTGATTTTAATTTGGGCAAACTTCCACATTTGCCTCCAATAGGCGAATGTGTTGTTATTGGTGCTAGTGTAGTAGTAGGATCGGCAAATTTTTCATCTGTTTCATCTGTTTCATCTGTACCATTTGTTTTATCAATCGTTATATATGAGGGACAATCTTTGTCTTCATTACAATATGATTGTCGATACATATCAATACTTAATACACAGTTGAAAAACAACATTATAATCAATATTAAATTTATTACACTTACATTATCTTCAATATCAAACATTTTTATATTATATATAGATTTAAAAACTATGAAAATATTAAAATAAAATAATAGGATAACTTATTTACCCTTTATTGATAGTTTGTTGATAGTTTGTTGATAGTTTGTTGATAGTTTATTGATAGTTTATTGATAATTTACTTAAGATATTTCTTTCCTTTGCGAGTGCGGCTAACTTTGCGGCCACTTGTTTTGCGTGATTTTTTGCAACCTGGTGCTTTTTTGGCAGATTTGACAGATGTTTCGTATTTAACTTCATAATCACCAATTTTGATAGGTTTAGCAAGTTTACTACGTGTAAGTCTGTAAGTGAAATTTTTTTTATCAGACGCTTCTTGTGTAGTTTCACGAACAGTTACATATAGGGTACAAGCACCACGTACTTTTTTAACGCGACAGAGTTGGGTGAAAGCTTTTTTAGCCGCTTGTGCAGGATTAGTTCCTGTGTAACTACCGGTATAACCTTTGCTTGAAAATTTGGTAGAACAGCCATCTGTGTGTTTGGCATCGGATACAGTGAATGAACGTTTTTGTTTTCCAGTAGAAGTAGTTCTCATTTTATATAATTAGTAGATATTTTTTTTATAAAAAATATTAAAATTAATTAAGAGATACATAATATGTCAAATTTGTTAATTATTATTTTATTAATATTACTATCTGTTTATTTGATATTTTATTTAAACGAAGATATTGAAAACTTTTTGGAAGAAAACCAAATACGAGACGCCATTGCTGAAGCATTAGCTATTACTAAACGCAGAGTGGTAGATATAGTTTATATTGGTAATTTAAATGATGATTCACTAAAAATAACCTTTAATATTCTTCCTCGTAACGATATTGAATTACTAGAATCATCTGTTAGTGATACATTGGATAATATTAGAGAAAAACTTGATAACGATCAATTCATAGTTTATATAAATAATAAATCTGTTTTATTAAAATCGAACAATTTAGATTTGAGTAATATTGTTGAAGGTATTTCACAAAATAATGAACGTCAATCTTTTGACAATACTGAAGAAATTGGGGAGAACTCGGAATATGAAAATTTAGAATTGGAAAAACATACAAAATATATTAAATCTGTCGAAAATATACCAGTTAGTCATAATTTTGATAGATATTTAACAATTGATACTGATACTAATACACTAATTGAACCAGAGCCTATCATTATCCCACAAGAAGTAGAATTATTTAATTAAACACATTATAGAAGAAAGCATCTACATTATGAATAATTCTATTGACAAAACATCCCACAGTTCCAAACACAATTGAAAAAAAATTTGTAATCGGCGTCAATATTGGTATTGTATAACAATATTTGTTTTCTCGATTATTATTATTTTGTTGTGTATTATTATCATTATTTTGATCAATATCATTATCGTCTATTAATCTATTCGTATCTGTATCATTAAAATAATCATCTATAATAGTATTTTCAGATATATTTTCATTAGATTGATTATTATAATTTAATATGGTATTTTCATTATCTGCTGATAGATCGTTTACTTCATTTCCAAGATATAAACTTACTTCTGTATTTCCACTATTGTTATCATTATTATCATTATAATTATCACCATAGTTATTTTCATTATTTTCATCAATATTTACATTATTTAATTGTATATCACTTTCTTCTATTTCTGTTACAGTATTATTAGATGTATCAGATTCTGATGTAGTAGATTCTGATAATATTAACAATATACCAAACTCTTGTTTACATTGTTTTATTTGTTGGGTGATATTTTCATATAATTCTTCAAATTTACTATATTCTTTAATGTGGTAATATTTATAATATGTTATTAATCTTAGTAATCCTTCGAGAGCTTGTTCTAAATAATTAATTGTATTAATACGATATTCATCTGAACTTAATTCGTTTAAATTATTACTACTTTCGCTAAATCTCATATTAGGGAGACGTAATAAATTAAAATAGTGGTAGAATGATGTTTTAACAGCAATAGAAACTCTATCTATTTTTTCAGGATATCTCCAATTTTTTAAATAACGAGCATCTATTTGTAGAGAATTTTCTATTAACATAACACTATCGTAATCTTTAATATTGATTAAAGTATCTAAATTAGATTTATGAAGACTATATGACATAGTTTATGACTTATAAAAATAATTAGAAAAAAACTTTAATTAAATTAATTTAAAATAAAAAAAATTAAAAAATTATTTCAGGTTCAAATTTATGTTTTTTAATGATGTTGTATTTAATTTATAAATATCTTTATATTTAGATTGATTACATTCCATCCAATCACGTTGACACTGCCAATCTACTGGAGTATATTCTAAACCATAATATTTTGATGTCAGAGGTTTATCTAAGTCAGGATTAGGATATGGTAGTGATTGGTAGTTATTTGGATAGACAATTTCTTCTTCTACCACATCTTCCTCAGTAATTTCTTTTAACTTATTAATCGGAGGTTCTATATAATTATTGCTAAAATCACTGACATTATGTGGTATATATCCATATTTAATATAAGCGGGTGTAAATTTTTTAACTTTATTTGAATTATTAAAATGTTCTTTATTTTTCGGTCCTTTAATATTATATTGGCCGATTTGTATTTTTATACTTTTCCATACTTCGTATATATATATTAGAACAATAACAAAAAGTAAGAAATATATCATTTTGTAATTCTTTAATTTACTATATGAAATTAAAACAGATAAAAATTATATTGCTTAATCATAATAATGACAGATAATACAAGAACAAATAGTAAATGGTCTTATCGTAATTCATATAGGTGGCAAAATGCATTTCCAAAATGTCGTGGAGATAGACAATCACCTATAAATATTGATACTAGTAATGTAGCAGACTGTAATGAATTATGTAGATTAAGTATAAGGTATAATCCAAGTAAATGCCATATTGCAAATAAAAATGATACACCAATGATCAGATATGATCCAGGCAGTTATATTAAATTTAGGGGTATTTTGTATGAATTATCTAAGATAACTCTTCATACACCAAGTATGCATACTGTTAATGGGGCACATTATGATATGGAAGTTCAATTATATCATTGCAATAATGTTTCTAATTGTGAAGGTGGAATTGCGTTATCAATATTTTTAAAACGAGGGAACGAGGATAGTACAGCAAATATGTTTTTTAGCCAATTTGTTAATCAAATACCAACAGAAGAAACAAATATAGAAAAAGAAATTCCTGTTGATGATAATTGGAATGTAAATATGATTTTCCCTGATGTGAAGTCATTTTTTTACTATCGTGGATCTTTACCTACACCACCCTGTGATCCTAGTTGGGTTTGGATAGTATTTGAGGAAGTGGTCTCTATTGGCAAAACGAACTATGATGCACTAAAATATGTTTTTAAAGATAATATAAGAACAATTAGACCGTTAAAGGGGAGAACAGTATACTATAACAATAATATAAAATTTGATGGTGCTGACAAATATGAAAAAATTAAAATAGAAAAGGAAATTGCTAGATTAGAAGAAAAAAAAGAAAATTTACAAAAGAAAATAGTTAAAAGACGGAAGTCTAGAAGAGATGAAACTGATTCATTAGAAGTTGTAGAATTAGATCGACTTAGAACACAGAAATGGTATTCCGAATATAAGATATATATCAAGGGAGTTTTTGTTACAATTATACTATTGTTAGTAGTATATTCGGGTGTTAAAATGGCTAAATTTATTATTCGTAGTGGCACTTTAACAGAATTTATGAAGTCACAAATAGAAAAAGTAGAACAGCGTGAAAAAGATAAACCGAAATCAAATAATGAAAATGCTAATATGAATAAAAATAATATGAATAATATGAATAATATGAATAACATGAATAACATGAATAATATGAATAAAAATAATATGAATGATATGAATAACAATATTAATAAAAATAACAGTGAAAATATAACAAATATAGACAATAATACTAAGAAAAATTAATGACATAAATAATAGGCCAAACGGCATTGAAAGGATATTAATTAATCCTACTTAAGTTAGATTCTACTAAAAATTCATTATTTAAACATTGTTGGACGGTAAAACGTTGTTTTATATCATAATTCCAAAGATTTTGTAAATAGTTACAAATAATATTTATTTCCATTCCTGTCAAATCTTCTCGTTTTTCTCTTAAAATATCTTCTAAATATTGTCGCTTTATTTTTTTAAATCCTTTAACTTTTCCTGTTTCTTCAAATAGTTCATATGTTCTAGGACATTCTAATGAAATATTAGTATTCATTTTTCCTAAGTATGTTTGCATAAGAGATAATTGTTCTCTATCTCTATTTTCACTAGATCCTGATAAAGCTGGTTCAAATATATATTCATTTGTTAGTAATTTCCATATAATACATCCTATAGCCCACACTTCTGATTTATAACAATATCCATTTCCAATTATGTTTTCAGGAGCACGATATGCACGTATTTGATATTCATCATCTATATCTATTTCAGATTCTAAAATAGAATTACTAAAATCAGTAAGAGTCCAATTTAATGTATATATATCGATATTATCATTTATTAGTAGTGATTCTGTATTATTGTTTGTATTACACCCATCAACATTATTTAAATCAACATTATTTAAATTAACTTCATTTAGATTTGAATCTAATATATCTTCTATACTATTTTCATTAGTAGCTTCCTTTGTTTCGGCCGTAGTTTCCCCCGTAATTTTTTCCTTTATTTCGTCCATAGTTTCATACCCTTTTTCTATATTTATATTGTGATTTTCTAGGTCGATATTAGATAATCCAATACTATTTGCTTGATAATCTTTAAGCAATTCTCTAACTTTGTTAGATAAACTTTTGATACTACGTAATTTGATTCTCCGTTTAACTTGTTTTCTTTTATGTTTATTGAGTTCACTTAAATTACTAGGTGTATGGGATTCTAAAATTTGTTTATATATTACATCAATATTAATAGTATTAAACCATTCAACAAACTCTAGATTATTATTTAAATAATGGTCGGATAAGAAATTATCCATTTTCATATCAGTATGTAATATACTGTGACTGTGTAATTCATTAATAGAATTTAGCAGTGCGCGAATTATAGACTTGATTTCTTTTAAATCCAATGGTCTATCCAATTCATCGCGTATATCTGATAAAGTAATACCGAGATAAGGTAATACTAAAATATAAGATGTGGATTCTTTATCAAATGAATGAGAAAATGTATTAATATATCCTATATTATATTTCATTTGATTTCTTGTTATTCGTGATAATATTTGTTTTTCTTTTTCAAATTCTGATTTATCATCTGGAAAATAAATTTTTAGAACTAGATAATCTTGAGTTGGAATATGATATGCTAACCATACTCGAGAGAATGTGCCACGTCCTATGTATTTTATAATAATATACTCATCATTGAGAATAGATCCTAATATATTCATTTCTAATTCATCTATATTATCACTTGATATAGAACCATCATCATCTTCTTGTAGAGCCATAATTTTTTTCATATGTTGTTTATATTTCATTTTTCGAGCTGCTGCTTTTTTAAACATATTTTTTAAGCTAATCTATATTCTATATATTAAAATTTAATAGTAATATTATAATTTACGATAAAATCTTTAACTCGTTTATTATGCGAAATTAAATATATTATAATAAATTAGATTACTAGATTTCAAACAACGTTAAAGAAGATAACTTTGTCTACATCTTAATTCTAGCAATCTCCATTCTTTGTGGAAATATTTCTAAAATATTGAATAAGGAAAGTTATTTATTATTAATGAATAATAAATACTTATGTTTACTTGATAATTTCTAACGAAATTACCTTTTACAGATTAATTATATAGTTTATATAACTAGTATAAATAATTATACCGTTATCCATTTTTTTCTAGACATTTGAGTAAATCTGGTGCAAATTAACACTAGATTTATGACCTTCGTAGAAACGTTTGCTTACTCATTTGTCTAGTTAATAAAAATAGTAATAATTTTTATCAAAATAATCTTTTTAAGATTTTATTTAAAAACGGTTACAAAATTGATTTTTGTTTTGTTTTTCATTCGTATATTATATTACGATAATATGAATGATTACGATAATTTATATAATAACAATTATTTAGATGATGATGATTTACAAAATTTTGCAAATTTAACTATAGATGAAGACATAGATATTGCGTACGATTATAATGCAAATACAAAACTTAATAATAACGATGCGATAAGATTAATTAATAGATTTCCACCATTCAAAAAAAGAAATAATAAAATATGTATAATTTGCCAAGAAGATAACGTATTAACAACTGCATTACCGTGTTGTGATTATAAACAATTTATATGCAAAGAATGTTTAACTGGACAATTAATTAATATTGGACCAGAATGCCCGATTTGTCGCAAAAACTTTATAGAAGCTGTTAATAGTTATCAATCAAATAAAGGAAGATATGATATTATTGAATTGAACGATCAGCAGATAAGTAAATATATTAAACAAAAAGTATATTACGGACATAAAAAAATATTTAAAAATTTAAATATTGAAACAAATAAATCAAATAAAGGGCGGGAAAAGGTAGGTTATTTATGGTTTAGAATACCTGCAGGAAATAAAGGCAGACCGAAATTAAAAATAATGATTGAAAATCTGCCTACACAATATCAGAAAGAATTTAGCGAATTCATCGTGAAATATAAGAAATATTATGATGGCAATAAATTAAAATATGATAATGATTTATGGCGAGGTATATTACACCGATGTCAGAATTATAATGAAAAAGTTAAGAACTTAAAAAAAGTTGAATATAACATATTTAAGAATTTCTTAACAGATATTGAAATATTTATGGAAAAATTATCATAAAAACATAAATTCTCCGTATCATCACATATTTTTATAAATTATCATCAAAAAAATATTTTTTTTACTTTTTCTAACTTGTGACAATAAATAATTATTCCAACAATCCAAGTTGGATTAGAGCATTATGGGAAGCATTGTGTTGTGCTTGTTTAACATCTGGACCGCAACCTTCACCTATTTTTTGTCCTGTATCATCTCGGTAAACACCTGCTGTCACTTCCTTTTCTCCTCCACTTCCGCTAGAATCTAATGTTTTATAACTAATACTAGATTTATGAACTTTTCTAAAATATTTTACAATTTTACCTTTATAATTACCATCATCAAGAATTAAATCTGTAAAATCCACTTCTGTTTTTTCATCTTCTAATAGATTTATCATAAACTTTTCTGCTACTTGAAAACCTGCTCCTGAATTAAAACTGGATAAGAAGCCATGTTTATCTTGATTAAAATCCATAAATATAGCCCCAATAAATGCTTCAAAAATATCTTCCAAAAATGCTTCCTTCATACGCCCACTTTCTTTGTCTTCTAAAGTTTTGGAAAGAATAAGCCATTTGCTTAATCCTAACGCGCGACTTAAATGAGCGAGTGCGATTCTATTTACAAGACTAACTCTCATTCGTGATAAAAATCCTTCATCATCCTTAGGATAGCGTTGATAAAGATAATTTGAAATAATAATTTCAACAACTGCATCACCTAAATATTCAAGACGTTCATATGATTGTGGTTGAAGAGGAACTACTCCATCTGGTTGATTTGCTAACAAAACATTATCACGATCTAGCACTTTTTTAATATGCGGAACTGAATAACTTTCGTGGACAAATGCATATTGATATAGATCTAAATTATTGATATTTTGGAAAATACCATATTTTTTCAACATATTTTGAACATCGTTTTTTGTAATTGCCTTATTTTTTGTATTATAAGGGTTAATATAACCTCGTTTTTCCGATGACATATTAAAAATTTTAAAAAGATATGAAACTAACAGTATACTATTTAATATAAATAACTAAATCTTAAGTTTTTAAATTCAATTTTACTTTAATATTCATTCATATGAAGACCTCGCTCGTATATGCCGACATAAATATAAGATAGAACTTAATATAATTAAAGCAAAACCTACAAGAGTCCAAACTACGCCACGCCAATAATCTTTATGTTCGTCTCGTAAATAATTGCGACATTCCGAATCTTCTGTTATTAATATTTGCATTAACCATCCATGACTTACAAAAAATCCTATTAGTGAAAACCCTATTAACGATTTCATAAAAATACCAACCCCTATCCCATTATTTCTAGCGCGTATTATAAGATAACTTATAAAAGTAATTAAACCTAATACAATAAAAATATCACACATTAAGAGACTTATATTAAAATGACGACATATGTCCCAATCGGGTGTATCCTGGATAAATGTGTAAGTTAGATAGCCTGTTGTAGCAATGGAATTAAGTACAAGTAATACTATAAATGATTTAAGTAAGCCCATTTTTATTATTTTATTATTAAATTTGCTTTTCATTAAATAATCAATCTATGTTTAAGTTTTTTATATCTTCCATTATTTAGCAATAACACTTTTATTATTTATCAATCTACTTTACTCATATTAAAATCTATGTTATTTATAAAATATGGAAGTAGAAGCCAGAGCCGCACCTGAAAATCTGCAAGGAGAACCTTTAGGAAGAGTTGATTATATTTCAGGTCCTATTTCTTATTATCATCTAATAAGTAAAAAATATAAAAAAAATATTTATTTATTTGGAGATGCACATCAAAGCAGATATAATTCGTGTGAATTTATATTACCAGAAGATCTACAAAATAATGTGGTAGATATAGTGGATTTTTTAGAAAAAACTTTTATGTCTACACAAAAAATGATTGATTTTTATTTGGAAACGCCACATGATATATCACTTCAAATTGATACTATAGACTATATGAGTGAAATAGAGAATAAATTTACTCGAAAAAATTGTCTTCCTGTAAGACAATCAGAATGTGATACTGATTTTAATATGGTTAGATTTCATTATATTGATATTAGATCAGTTATAAATAATCCTTTAGATAATATGAAGCATATATTTTATGAAATTTACAATAAATTACAATCATTTTATGATAAACTATTACTATTTTATAATACTTTACTAAAACAACAAGAATCACAAACTGAAAATAATTGTGTGAACCCATTATCTATATTTGAAGAAATTGAACTATTTTTAACGTCAAAGTTAGATCTAATAATAAATCAAATCGATCAAATTTATATATTTCAAAGAGAGAAAATAGAAAAACAGCTAAAAAAAATAACGGCTGGAGAGATCATAGACTACTTAAACAACTTAAACATATCAAATAATCATTATTTTGATCTTGTTAAAAAAATATGTAAGGCGGAACATAAAATGTTATTTGAAATGTATGAAACATATTTTAAATCCTTACCTTTTTTAAGTCGTAATTGTGATTTAACATATTTTGAAATAATTGAAAAAGAATTAAAAAAAATTCTTTCTAGACGAGAAAAAATATATAATATCTTAGATAAAGCGAACATTTATATTAATACACAAGATTTGTATAATTTATCTAGAATTTTTAAGACATTTGGTGAAAAAAAACATAAAACTCAAAAAAATATTTATGATGAAGCAAATAATGAAGCAAATAATATTATAATATATGCTGGAGATGCACATATATTAAATATAAGAAGACATCTTCAAATTTTAAATTTTGAAGATATTGATTATAAAGATTTTAGATTTGATGAAAGGGGGAAACATATTAGATGTATTGATGTTCATAATTTAGAAATACCATTATTTTCAAAGAATTACGAAGAATGTCTTCAAAAAAAGGTTTTACTTAAACAAAAAGAAATAGAGAAAATGCAAGCAGAAATAGAAGAGATAACCAAGACTTTAAGACAAACAGCAGAACAAGCAGCAGGACAAAGAAAATCTAAAAAACTAAAATCTAAAAAACTAAGATCTAAAAAACTAAGAAAAACTAAGAAACTAAATAAATCTAAAAAACTAAGAAAAACTAAGAAACTAAATAAATCTAAAAAACAAAAATGCAAAAACTAGTTTAAGAATTTTTTTGTACTTTTTAATTATTGTTTTACTTAATATCAATCGGTTTAAGTAGTTTAAATATAATTTAACGTGAAATGTATAATGATTTAGTATTTTCCCCCGACCAACGACACTTTTGGAAATATCTTATTATCATTGGAGCATATTATGCCCTACCATCATTACAATTTGTAATATTTCAAGAAGAAACGGATAACAATGATTTATGTTATTTTAATATGAAATGTCAACATAGTTTGGGTAGAGTTATATCATTTAATAATGTAATATCCAATATTTTCTATTGTTTCTTTGGATTGTTATTTATATCTATTGTAAAAGTCCATTCTAGAACACGTGAAGTGCATCAAATAGATATGGATCCATCTATATATTATGCTCTTGGTATTGCCATATTTTTCGAAGGTATATTCAGTGGTATTTATCACGTTTGTCCGTCTAAACTTAATTTCCAGTTTGATACAACATTTATGCTTTTTGGTATAGCATTATCTTTTTTAGCATTATATCAAAAACGTCATCCTAATAATGTTCCGTCAGCATTTAAAACATATATATTTCTCTCTATTGTTGTGTTGTTAAATTTATTTCCATTGTTAGAATCTACGCAAGGACTTGAAATATGGTCTTGGATAATGTTTTATGTATTAACAGTATATGTATTATTTTCAGGATGTCTTCAAATTTATTTTGGAGAACAATTGTCTGAAAGTAATGTGTCAGATACAAAAAATGTTTGGCGACAAATGTTATATATTTGGCGCTCAGAGGAAACAAGTTGGAGTAAATTAATATTAGTAGGTTGTATAAATGTAGCAACAATTTCACTTATTATAGTGGCTCAAGTAGAACATCATATATTTTTTACTATGTGGGTATTATGTCTATTTATTTGTAATTTAATTATTTATTACATATATTATCTAGTTCAAAAAATAAGGCATAATGAGTGGATTAGTTTAAAAAAGTGGGTGGGGTTAGTAATAAGCTTAACTATTTTATCTCTAGCAATTCTAGTTTTTGAAATACCTGTAACGAATAAATCATTGACACATAAAGAATCTAATGAATTAAATAAGCCGTGTATATTATTTAATTTTTGGGATTATCACGACTTATGGCATATTCTATCGGCAATTGGTTTATTTGGCATTTTAACGAACATATATTTTTTAGATACAGATACATATGCTAGATATACTACAGATTATAATTATCCTATTTTTTAATTTTATCGATCATTTAAACTAAAATTGATTTTTACTTTCAATAAATATTTTAGTATTTCATCCTAAAATCATTAGGCATTCAAGGAACATTGTAGAAGGATAAAAATATTCAATACCCGTTATTTTACGATATTACAAAAAGATTTCTCAGTATCATTCAAGATGGGAAAATTTAGTCCCTTTTGTCGAGACAGACTTTTAAGATCTCATATTCAACAGTGTGTAGATGGAGGTGCCAAATTTGTTATTATTCCAGGTAATCAACCACCAAAAAAACCAACAAAAAAAAAGCAACAAAGTCCTCTTAGAAGAGAAGTAACTGCAAAAACAATATCAAAGAAGCCAGACGACCAAGTTCCAATTGTCGAATTTACAACAAGTAGCACATCCGCATATATAAATTTATCAATTTTATCGGAATTCGGATCAATTAGTACGCTATCAATAAATGATTATTTTATTATCGGCGATGAAGGTCTAGATGGAGTAAGTGATTGTTTAGTGTAAGTTTGTTGCAAATCGTTTTTAAACTTAATGTAAAACATACTGATTTTCTCTTTAATCTATTTTAAAAAAAAATTGATTTCAAAAATGATTTACAACCAAACCAATACAACAGATTGAAAGCAATCAGGCAAACAATCAAGCAATCAGGCAATCAAGCAATCAAACAAGATGGCTACAGCAGAGAAGACTTCTTCTTCGTATCTACCGAACACTCTGTGTCACGGTTGTGATGAAAGGAACTCAATGCCACCCGGCAATTGGACTCCCGACATCCACGGTGTCACCGATTGTCTATGCGATGAATGTCACTTCTGCGGGAGGACGTACTACCATTACGATGATGGAGAGGTGAGTTCTGGTCTCCCTTGCACTTGCCCTCGTGCAACGAAAGCAGAAGCGAAGGCGAAGGCGAAGGTAGCGGAGAAGGCGAAGGCAAAGGCGAAGCCCCCATTTTCACGGGTGGAGTTCTTGGCGATTGCCAAGAATCGCGCCCACGGAGCCCTTGGAACAGGGGGGTCAATGGCGGCTGCTATGTCGTTTATGAGCGACATCCAAAAGTCGCGAGGAACAGCATACGAGCTGTACCCGAAGGGGCACCTGGCGGAGCAGATGTGTCTGATGGGAGCTCATATGTTTGACGCAGCCTTCATTGACGGGCATCGTTAATGCCTATTGGTTATGATCCAATAGGAGTTAGGAGGATAGGATACTCATTAATAAATAGAAGAGTAAATTAGGATAGACTTGTTCTATTTTTTTCCTATTATTATAATAAATGACATCAACTACTAAAAGAACAAAAAAGAAAAATATATCAAAATCAAAATCCCCAAGATCTAAAATAATTTTATTAGAAAAAATTAAAATTACAAGTAAAGAAAATACTAAAAATTATCTACAACTTAAAAGTGACATTATTAGGCCAAAAATATGGGAACTTAATAATCGTAAAACATTTTATAATTGGTTACATAAAAATTTTGGAGAATATGATTCCAGTAATCCTGAAACTCCAAAATCGACAGATTCTAATAAGCAAGAGTTTTTTCGTATTCAAAAATTAGTTCGCGATTTTATGCAGACCGAAAGTCCATATCGAGGGATATTACTTTATCACGAATTAGGTACGGGGAAAACGTGTAGCTCTATTGCTATTTCCGAAGCAATTCGAAATATGAAAGAAGTTTTAATTTTATCCAAAGCGGCACTTGAACCAAACTATAAAGCAAATATTTACAAATGTGGTTTTGACTATATGAGGACAAATAATTATTGGGTATTTGTTAAAGGTGAAACTGTTGCAGAAAAAGAACTTATAAAACAATTAAATATTCCTAAAAGTATTATTACTGAAAATGGCGGAGTTTATTTAATAGATCATACAGTTAAAACTCCTAATTTCGAAGAATTGGGATCTCATAAAACAAAGATCGAGAATCAAGTTATGGCTACTTTAAATCATAAATTTAAATTTATTCATTCAGATGATACAGGTATTATAAAAAAAATTAAACCCGATGATTTTGATAATAAAGTAATTATTGTAGATGAAGTGCATAATCTGTTAAATAGCATGGCCAATAATTCTAGTACTGGTGTTTTTTTTTATAATTTATTAATGAATGCCAAAAACTGTAAAATAATATTCTTGTCGGGAACACCTTTGATGAATACGATATATGAATCTACTAAATTGTTTAATATATTACGTGGTTATATACCAACATTAGAATACCGTTTAGTACCCGAATTTGGTAAAAATATTCAATGGCAGGCTATTAAACAAAAACTTATAAAAAATACTTATGTAGATCAAGTTGTAATTGACAAAATAAAGAAACAAGTTAAAATAACAAAGAATCCAGATAATTTTATTGCACACAAAGATAATAAAGGTTTAATATATCGTCCAAATGAGAATATTAGTTTTGAGGAATTTGGTAATAAGATTGATGCTGTAATGACTAATAATAAACAAGGTGGTGGTTATAATAAAGCAATTTTAACTAAGGAAATGAACACATGTCTTCCAGAAAATATTAAAGAATTTAATAGAATATTTTATAATACAGAATTAAATAAGTTAAAAAAGAAAGATGTATTTAGAAAACGTATAGTTGGATTAACCTCATTTTATGGAAAGATAGATAAATCGAGTTTTCCAACTTTAAGATTCGTTAGCATAATCCCTGTTCCAATGAGTGATTATCAATTATCTAAATATCAATCATTTCGTATTGTAGAAATTGAAAAAAGAGAGAAACAAATGAAG
>Ga0114933_10002385_pt1 | contig 19639 bp, 16 predicted proteins | sample 4SBtaG_FD_89691 | JGI IMG/M metagenome (GOLD analysis project Ga0114933, IMG submission 89691) | Deep subsurface microbial communities from Kolumbo volcano to uncover new lineages of life (NeLLi) - 4SBTROV12_W25 metaG | ecosystem: Environmental > Aquatic > Marine > Volcanic | place: Kolumbo... | reverse complement strand
CGAAGGTACCTATACCGATGCCGACCCCTGCGGTGTCTCCCGGGGTCACAGAAACATCCCCAGGTTTCACACCCAGCCGGTCAGCGACGATTTGCGCCAGCATAGTTTGATGGCCTTGTCCCTGCGGTGCAGCCCCTGTCTGAACAACAATCTTGCCGCTCATTTCAACCTTGACGTTAACACCTTCGAATGGCCCGAGTCCGGTCCCCTCCACATAGCTGCCAAGACCTATACCGATATAACGCCCTTCTTCGCAGGCTGCCGCCTGCCGTGTTCGAAACCCCTCATAGTCGGCAAGCTCCAGGGACTTCGCCTGACACTCCGGATAGTCGCCGCTGTCATAAACGACCGGACTGCCGTCGCGGAATACGAGCCCAACCGGATAGGGCATCTGTTCCGGTTGAATGAAATTTCGACGTCGCACTTCGGCCGGATCAAGACCAACCTGTTGGGCAATTCGATCCATCAGTCGTTCCATGACGAAAGCCGCCTGCGGACGCCCCGCTCCGCGCACCGGCGTCGTCGCAACCTTGTTGGTGAAGACGGCGACGAGATTGATGTGATAGGCGGGCAACACGTAAGGGCCCGGCACCGTCGTTGAAGATATGAACGGCGTAATGATGCCCCAGGGCATATAAGCGCCGCTGTCATGGATCAATCGTCCCCGAGTGCCGAGCAGTTTCCCGTCACTATCGACAGCAACTTCCATATCCCAGTACTGATCACGCTCCTGATAGGTGGCGATGAAATTTTCGCGGCGGTCTTCAATCCATTTTACCGGGCGACCCAGTTTTTGAGCGGCAGCCGCAGTGCAGAATTGCTCCTGATAGTACATGCCTTTCGGACCGAAACCGCCACCAACATCCGGTGGTGCGATGACACGGACCTGCCCCTCACTGATCCCCATCATGCGAGCATAAACGTTGCGCAGCATGTGCGGCGCCTGGGTATTGCTCCAAAGGGTCATCGAGTCCGTTACAGGGTCGTGCGCCGCGACGATACCGCGGCACTCCATCGCGTGCCCACCTCCGCGATGGGTGAAAAAGCTTTCCTTAATGACATGTGCTGCATCGGCAAAGGCAGCGTCTATATCGCCATAGGTCATCGGAAAATCAGCGGCAATATTGTCATTTAGGTCTGCATGTGCTGTCGCCGCACCGGGCTCCAGCGCCACCTTGCAGTCAGAAGCAGCCGGCAATGGCTCATAGTCAATTATCACCCGCTCTGCCGCGTCTTCCGCGATATACCGATCTTCGGCGACAACAAAAGCCACTGCCTCGCCGGCGAAACAGACTTCATCCTTAGCCAGTGCAAAGCATGTGACAGGGTGGCGGATCGCTGGGTTCGGCACCAGCAAAAGCAACCGTTCATCGCGGAAGGGTTGCGGGAGGTCGTCTTGGGTCAGAACAGCGTATACGCCCGGCACGGCTAGCGCTTCGCTGGGATCAACATCACGCACCCTTGCGTGTGCGTAAGGGCTCCGCACAAAGGCAGCATGCAACATATTCGGCAGATGCAAATCGTCTATGAATTGGCCACGCCCGGAAAGAAGTGCCGGATCCTCAAGTCTCGGAACCGAACTTCCAACCCAGCTCATGTCGCGCCACCTTTGCGCGCTTCGACGAAAGCAAGTGCCGCATCAACCATACCTTGATAGCCCGTGCAGCGGCAGAGATTGCCGGAAAGCGCGATGCGGATTTCCTCTTCGTTGGGGTCGGCATTCGTTTCCAGGAACTCCGTGAGCGTGCACAACACACCGGGCGTGCAGTAACCGCATTGCAGTCCGTGATGGTCGGAAAATGCTTGCTGCAGCGGACTTAACCCTTCGGTCGGAGACAAACCTTCGACAGTCGTGATGTCACAACCGTCGGCCTGCACAGCGAAGGTTAAGCAAGACCGCGCCGACCGACCGTCGAGCAACACCGTGCACGCGCCACAGACACCGTGTTCGCAACCCACATGGGTGCCGGTTAGCTCGAGTTCATGACGCAGGAAATCGACAAGTGTCCAGCGCACCTCTATCTCGCGGGTTACTGCCTGACCATTAACAGTCAATTCGATTTCGCGCTTTTCACCCATGGTTACCCCCCGCCTCGAGCGCCCGCTGATGGGCTTTGGTCAACGCTCGCCGCGTATATACGACCGCCAACCGCTTCCGATAAGCTGCCGGAGCATGCACATCATCGATACCCGCAACAGCCTTAGCCGATTTCGAAACCTCCGCAAAAAGTGCTTCGCTTGGCCTCTGCCCGACAAGGTTTGATATCAAATCTTGCAGCCGGACAGGACCTACATCGACCCCAGCAAGGGCCACCGCCACCCGTGCGATTGTCCCATCAGCATGAAGGGCCATCAACGCTCCTGCGCCGGCCATCGCGAAATCGCCGTGTCGGCGCGCCAATTCCAAGAAAGCGTGCCCATGACCTTCCGGCCAACAGGGTACGGTAATGCCAATAAGTAGTTCGTCCGGTTCCAGGTTCGGCATCATGTAGCCAAGCGACCAATCGGCAATTGCAATGTCGCGCGTGCCCCGCTCGCTCTTCACATGCAATACCGCGTCTAGCGCGCTGAATACCGCCGGTATCTCGGCTGAGGGGTCGAGATGCGAAAGGCTACCCCCAATCGTGCCCCGATTACGCGTCTGAATATGGCCGACGTTTTCAAGTGCTTCGATTAAAAGCGGGCAACGCGCCAGTACTAAGGGTGATTCCATAGCGTCGCGCTGCCGGACCATCGCACCGAAACGGATCGCATCACCTTCTTCCCGTATCTCTGTCAGCTCCGGAATACGGTTGATGTCCACTATATGCTCAGGCGCGAGATAGCGAAAATTCATCATCGCTATTAATGACTGCCCGCCGGCCAGGATCTTGGCATCTTCCAGACTGGCTAGCATCGCCACGGCATCGGCAACACTTTCCGGGCGGTGATAGGAAAAGGGGGCGGGCTTCATGTCAAAGGATAACTCGTTGCTGGGTGGATGGACGAAGCGATCATCAAAGTCTGTACAAATGGATGCAAGCCTGAATTTCTATTCAATCTCCAAACAATGGTTCCGTTAGCCGCAGCAGCTTGAACGGACTGAATAGGATTGTCCCGCTATCATGGGTTCGGACCAAGCACAACGCCTTCACTTTTTCGACTAGTTTTACAACCACACTGAGGAAGCCATAACGAATTGTAATAATCAGCTGCTGTTCGATTTACGCCAAACCTTTAGACAGCTGGATATGAATAATGGGCATAAATCCATCGCCCAGCGCGTAGCCAATTGCTATCAGGCCGAGCTCATAACACTGAAAATAGCATGTCCGATGAAAGGGTCACGGATATGATTATCTGGAACGGTGGCCGGCTGTCGCAGAGAAACGCGGACGACCAGCAGAGCTTCGTATGAACTGGGAAAACTATTCGCAAGGGCCAGCCTGCTTCAGTAAAGGAAACCTTAGACAGTTTCGAAGAGACAGCTAATGAGAGTACACGTCCGATAACGCCTCAAAATCCAAGCCTACTGCGCTTTTGGTTAATCGCGAGGCGTTGCTGCTTCTCGCGCACCGGTCTAGGGTAGCCAGCAACCGTACTGTGAACGACGAAGGTATTTCTCCATGAAGTTCGGAATTTTTTATGAATTGCAGTTGCCTCGACCCTGGGGACCGGACAGCGAACGCCAATTGTTCAACAACGCGCTCGATCAAATGGAGCTCGCCGACGGGCTTGGCTTCGATTACGCCTGGGAGGTCGAGCACCACTTCCTGGAGGAGTATTCACACTGTCCATCCCCCGAGGTATTCCTCGGCGCTGCCAGCCAGCGGACGAAAAATATCCGCTTGGGCCATGGCATTATCCAACTGACCACCAATCATCCAGCTCGCGTAGCTGAAAAGGTATCCTCGCTCGATCTGCTCAGTAACGGCCGCGTCGAATTCGGCATGGGCGAGGGCGGCAGCGTGACCGAGCTTGGTCCGTTCGACCGCCCGTTAGAGACAAAGCGTGAAGTATGGGAGGACGCAGTGCGCGCCGTCATCCCAATGTTCAATGATGGCGGTTGGGAATATCACGGCGAATATTTTGACTTCCCGCTGCGTAATGTATTGCCGAAACCTATACAAAAACCTCATCCGCCGCTTTGGGTGGCCTGCTCACAGCTTAAGACGATCGAGTATGCGGGCCGCCGAGGTATGGGGGCGCTAGGCTTCCAATTTGTCAGCGGCGACGCGGCTAAAGCTTGGGTTAATGCCTATTATAACTCTATCACCAAGCGTATGGATAAGCTGACTAACTATCAGACCAATCCAAACATGGCGCTTGTTAGCTACTTTATGTGTGCAGAAACCGACGAGGAAGCACGCCGCCGCGCCGACGGCATCCCGTTTTTCCAGTTTGCTCTGCAGTTTTACAGCGCCGGCCGTATCGGCGCACAACGCGACCGGCCGCCGCCCGGGACCGTTGACCTTTGGGCGGAATACGAGCGCTGGAAATCAGAAAACCCGGACGCGCATGCTCGGGCCATCTCCGGTGGCCTGATCGGCTCTCCAGAAACCATCCGCAAGCGCCTACGCAAATATTCTACTTCCCATGTAGACCAGATCATCCTGCTGAACCAAGCCGGCAAGAACACACATGAGCATATTTGCGAAAGCCTAGAACTTTTCGCCAAAGAGGTTATGCCTGAATTCCAGGCAAACGAGCCGGAACATCAGGAGTGGAAGCAAAAGGTGCTGTCGGGCGAAACACAGCTCGAAGAGATCGACACCACGCCATACGAGAGCCGTTTTAGTAAGAACTCGGTGCAGGCAGAAAGCATCCGTACCGCTGACGCCGCTGACTAGCGGCCTTCAGCTTTACGGCACATCAACGGCGTCGATTTCAACCAGACGCTTGATGCTAGCGAACCCGCTAACAATCAAGCCGACACCAACAGGATACACGTTAATAAAATACAGTCCTGTTGCAGGATAAACCGCATACCTTTAGGCGTGGACGGCGATGTCGATGGCGATATTGGACATATAAATTAAACTTGAGGCCACTCCCTCCAACGACGCCCTGATACTCCGTATGGCTTGACCCACCTGCGCACCATTGTCGCCATGAGTGGAACCTAGGCGTTCCAGCGACGTACCAGTTTGTTCACACAAATAGACAGGTGCACCGACAACAACTGCCTTGCAGAAATGCGGGCCGGACTTATGTCATTGGACGCACAAATTGCGATTATCCCAAATGATTGACCCAAAACCCGGTTAGGCGAGAATAGGAAAGAATTTCGGAGAAGGTGTTAGACGAATGACCACGATCAAGCTTCAAGTGAACGGCACGCCACATGACGTTGAAGTTGACGCGGCGACACCGTTGCTCTTTGTGCTGCGAAATGAAATGGGATTGACCGGCACGAAACTCGGGTGCGGCCTTGAGCAATGCGGTGCCTGCACCGTTTTAGTCGATGGGGAACCGGTATTGAGTTGCGTGCGCGCTGTTTCAGAGTTTGCTGGGAACCAGATTCAAACCGTCGAGGGATTGGCTGAAAACGGCAACCCCAACAAGGTGCAGCAAGCCTTTATTGCGGAAAATGCTGCCCAATGTGGTTACTGTACCAGTGGTCTTATCATTGCCACGACCGCATTGATGGAACGCAACCCCAAACCTAGTCGTTCGGACATCAACGAGGCCTTGGCAGATCATCTTTGCCGCTGTGGCTCACACGTACGGGTGCTGAAAGCGATCGAAAAGTTGTCCAGCGTTGGAGGTTCCGATGACCGCTAGTCTGGCAAAACAACCGCTATTGGACCAATGGATTGCGATTACGGCTGATGGCCGGGTAATTGTGCGCAGCGGCAAGGTAGAAATCGGCCAACGCATTTCCACAGCGCTTGCCGCCATCGCCGCCGAAGAGCTTGATGTGGCACTGCATCGCATCGACATGGCAACTGTTGAGACCGGAAACTCCCCCGACGAAGGTGTAACGTCGGGTAGTAATTCGATGCAAGATTCCGGTCAGGCGATCCGACTTGCCGCTGCAACGGCACGCCAGCACCTGATCACCCAAGCCGCGGCTCAATTACAAGTAGACGCTGGCTCTCTAGAACTGTCTGACGGCCTAGTCCGGTCGCGCGACACGAACCGTTCCATTACCTATTGGGAGCTTCAGGGAGACCAACCCTTCGAAATTCCCATAGACCCGAAGGTGGACGTCAAATTACCCGAAGCCTATTCCGAGGTGGGTAAGGCACAAACCGCCCGGGGACTTTCCGGTCTTGTCACCGGATCGGCAAAATTCGTTCATGACATGGTGATGCCGGGGATGTTGCATGCCCGAGTAGTACGCCCACCGCATTATCACGCACGCCTGCGATCCTTGGATAAAGATGTTTGCAAACGGCTTAAAAAAAACGGAATACGCGTGGTCCGCGACGGCAGCTATCTCGCAGTTGCGGGTGCAGATGAATACTCCGTTATACAAGCGGCAGAACGATTGGTCGCGGCGGCCGATTGGAATATGAGCGATGGACTAATTACCGCCGACATATATGAAAGCATGAAATCCAACGAACGGGTGAGCTTGCCGGTTTCTGAGGGCGTTCCGCAGCGCCAACCAGTCCCGAAACTGCCCGAACCGCCAGCAAATGCCGTGCAGACCCTGACCGCTCGCTATGAAAAACCCTACCATATGCATGGCTCGATCGGGCCATCGGCGGCCCTGGCCCAGACCGAGAACAGCAAAATCCATATCTGGACGCACAGCCAGGGGATCTATGTATTGCGCGAGGCTCTGGCGGATGGCCTAGGCTTGGACCAGGACGACCTTCACTTAGTCCATGTCCCAGGAGCCGGCTGCTACGGTCACAACGGCGCTGACGATGTCGCAGTCGACGCGGCACTTGTCGCGCGAGCGCTGCCGGGCACGCCAATCCTTATGAAATGGACGCGAGAAGACGAGCACGCTTGGGAACCTTACTCTACGTGCATGGCGATGGCGGTTCAGGCGAGCCTAGATGCAGACGGTAATGTCGTCGCCTGGTCACAGGAAAGCTACGGCGACACATTTATGATGCGACCGCGCAATAGCCCACCGGGCGAAGGCGCGCGACGCCTCCTGCCGCTGCGCTATATCGAAAACGGTGCAGAGGACCCAATCCCCCAACCAGCCATGCGCTATCATGTTGGCATTCACCGCAACCTGGACCCACTCTACAATTTCCCAAATCCGCGTCTGGTAAAAAATCTAGTGCGAGGGCTACCTTTAAGAACATCTGCCCTACGCACGCTGGGCGGCTTCGCCAATGTCTACGCCATCGAATGTTTCCTAGACGAACTGGCCAAGGCGGCTGACATCGACCCTGTCGAATTCCGGCTGCGCCATCTCGAAGACGAACGCGCCAAGGCGTGTGTTCGAGTGGTGGCCGACAATTTGTTTAAGAGTAAAAAGCAGGCAAACAAAGGACGCGGTATCGGCTTTGCGCAATACACGAACTCGAAGGCCTACTCAGCGGTTGGCGTGGAATTGGAAGTCGGCGACGATGCCGTTGTCAAACTTCATCGCGCCGTAGTTTCCGTGGATGCGGGACAAATCGTCGATCCAGACGGATTGATAATGCAGAGCGAGGGTGGCTTCATCCAGGCGGCCAGCTGGGCTTTGCATGAAGAAGTGAAGTTCGATCGTGACGGCATTATCAGCCGTGATTGGGACACTTATCCAATCATACGTTTCGATAACATACCAGAAATCGAGACGATCCTATTGGACCGGCCCGGCCACCCCTACCTCGGTGCCGGCGAGGCGGTTAGCGGACCGGCTGGGGCCGCAATTGCCAACGCAATCCACGATGTAACTGGATTACGGCTACGACGTATGCCCTTCACGCCGGAGACGATACGCGCAGCTGCTATCGTTTAGGTGCAGCCCGCCGGGCCATTCCTTCTCACCAAAGTAGTTACCCCGGTTTGGCGATTACGACGACGCGTATTTTACCCCCCAAATGTATTACATAAAACGTCCCACCAATCTCCGTAAACGCAGTAAGATCAGCCATGCCCAAAAACTGAAATCCAAATTGATCGATAGTAGCGTCGACGAATACCTCGTTAAAACCGCTAACGAGAAACGCTGTTTAACCGCGCCAACAACGATAAATATGTTGGCTCGAATAACCGGCTACGAACCGTAAATCTGGGGCACGAGCATTATCGGCTTTAATAGCTGCCATAATAATTATAGGAACGGCGTATCGTGCCACTATAAAAACAGGAGCGCGTCACTTTCGTGATATTGGAAAAATTGATAGCTCGGATCTTTGCCAATATGTGGGATCGTTGTACCTACATCGACAATGCAGCGTAAAGACAGGAAAATGGTCACCTGCGAACAGAAACCAGCAATTGGACCTTCGATCTGGCGGGGCGCAAGCCTGGATGAGGATGACAGCTGGATTTACCGGCTCAGTGAGGCCGATATCCAAGAGATTGATTCGGCATTGGAGACCTTACCAACAGCATTGGCCGATTTGCGGCATTTCGATATCAAGACATTTCCACTGCCAAACCTGTCCAGCCGGCTCTACGCCCTACAACATGACATCGTCGAAGGCCGAGGCTTCGTTCTAATCAAAGGCATGCCTATCTATCGGTACACCCTTTTCCAAGCTGCGGCGGCATATTGGCTTATTGGACGGCATTTCGGCGAGCCCGTCTCCCAAAATGCCGAGGGCCATTTGCTCGGCCATGTTAGAGATCAAAGAGCCGCTACAGGCAATCCAAGTCGGCGCGCCTACCAAACTAGCGAGGCCCTGCGGTTTCACACAGATTCATGCGACATCGTCGGACTGTTCTGCCGGCATGCGGCGGCGAAAGGCGGCTTGAGCCGCATCGCCAGCGCAGGCGCCGTACACAACGCCATTCGAGACACCAGACCGGACCTTCTTGGCGCGCTTTACCAGCCCTTTGCGGTATCTCGTATAGGTGAGATTCCCATAGGAAAATTGCCCTGGTACATGACCCCTATTTTCAACGATTTCGGTGGCTGCTTGACCTGCATCTATCCGGCCCGCGACCTTCGCGCAGCAGAGACCCTCTCCAAGGCCCCACGCCTGACCAAACAGCAGGAAGAAGCGCTCGAACTCCTTGACAAGCTTGCGGAAGAATTTTGCTTGAAAATGGATTTCGAGCCGGGCGACATGCAGTTCCTGCACAATCACACGATCCTGCATGGGCGAACGGCCTACGACGATGAAAACACACAAGGCGGGCACAGACATCTGCTGCGCCTTTGGTTATCAGCACCGAACGGCCGGCCGCTGCCACCGCATTTCGCCGAACGGTATGGCACGGTCGAACAAGGCGCTGTGCGGGGCGGTATAATTTGCCCAGACACCGAACTCTCAACGCCGATCGATATTGACTAGCCGTCAATAATTTCTTCGAAATGACGGTCAAACCGATCGTAACAAGTTCGCATATGCTTGCGGACCGCCTCGAATTCCGGGCTGTCAGCACGCGATTGAAGATCACGGTCTCGCTCCTCGATCGAACTGAACTCGCACTGCCACGTGACATCCGGACCTTTATCTGACTGGTTAACCTTATGCTGAACCGTCCCGCGTTTCAGCCCAATTGCTTCGCGCACGTCACAGGCGCGTCCTCGGGTCTGGCGCACTTCATCTACCTTGCCAGGCTTCGCGTAGTAGTGGGTACGTTCGATGAACATGAAAACAGAAACTACTCAGAATACTTGCCGGTGAGCTGTGGTGTATGACGGCCCCCCAGCCCTTGTTCTGCGTGTTCGTGCCGCGTGGTACGCGCCCAAGTACGCTTCAAATCATCACGAACATTGAACTTGAGCCGGCCCATGCCTTCGCATTCAAGCTCGATTACATCGCCGTCCATGAAGCTGCTGAGACCACGATGGTTTGTGCCAGTCGCCAGAATATCACCAGGAACAAGCGTGTGGATCGATGTGACCCACTCGATACAGCGCGAGATGTCATGAGCCATATCATTAGTGTTGAAGTTCTGCTTCACCTCGCCATTGACACATAGTGTGATGCCGAGATTTTGTGGATCCTCGACTTCGTCCGCCGTGACAATGTAGGGCCCGATCGGCGCGAAGCTGTCTCGTGACTTCATTTGGAAGAACACATTGCCAGAGGGAGGCAGTCCGCGCGCCGAGCCATCGATGAAGTTCATGTAACCGAACACATAGTCCATCGCATCAGCCGCTTTAACGTTTGACGCGTGCTTTCCGATCACAACAGCGAGTTCCGCCTCGCCCTCAAAGATCGTAGCGGGCACGTCGGGCAACAGCATCGTATCACCGGGACCGATGATGGCACTCGGTGATTTCTGGAAGGCATTGATTGGCGCCGGCTCGCTGAGCGTTCCGTCTTCCATATAGTTGACGGCCATACAGTCAATCGTGACCGGCCGGGGCAAAGGTGGCCGAATGCGGACACTCGACATCGAGATGCCCGAACCAGCTTCTGCTCCCGCTTCCAGCGCTTGACGGTAATCAACAAAATTTTCGATCAAATCATTGATCAAATCGTGCGGCCCGCTGTGGGGTATTTCCCGCACGACATCTGATACGTCGACGACCTCGTCGTCCTTTACGACGCCCAGCTTAAAATCATCAAAATAGCATAACTTCATTTTATTGTTCCTTATTCGTACTCCGGGTAGGGAATGCTGTCTGGGTCCATCGTGCGACGAACATACTGCTGCACCTCCGGGCGGTAGATCTCCCAGAGAAAACGCAACTCGGTAAGCGGTGCACGGTCAAATTCAACACGCAGATCCACAAGCGGAAAAGATTGCTCGTCAACGACCAGAACAGCGGCCGACTTCAATAACCGAAATTCGCCGCCAGCTTCTTCGCCTGCTTCCAAAGCCAGGATCAACCGTTCCGCCAATGGCTCAGCTGCGTTCGCCTCGAACGTCGCGACCATTGCCGCTGGGATCTGTCCGTTACGGATTATGTTACCGGTCGCACAGCAACCATCACCTTCCGCACCTGCATGTATCGACTTAATACGATCACCATGAAAACAGGCGGTGCCGCCTTCTTTGTCGATCACTGCAAGTTGCCGCCAACCAATCGTCGGGTCGTCCGCGATCAATTCGGCAACTGTCTCAGTTGCCGTCTTACCTGCTTCCAATAAATCGAGGCCACGGGCCCCAAGCCGTGGGTCGGTGCGATGCTGGGTGCAAACGGCACCAACTCCGGCCCGCGCCCAAGGCACGCGGCAACCCACGCCTATACTCGATGTGGTTACTGCCGCACCGAACATTCCGGTCCTATTGCATTTTCCCACCAGCGAAAATGTCATGCCTTCCTCCCACACTTACGATCAACGATAACACACGTAATTCCTTCTTGGGATGGAAGCAGTTTTTTTAAGCATGCCAGGACTAAATCCACGGTCGATTAGATTTTTGTAATAGCCATGTCTCTCATTTTGAAAGCAAGGTGTCCGAGTTTCGTTGCTGTTCTCTCAAGCCACAGCACAACCATTTATGGCCAAAACGCCCGACTTCGCAGGCCCGAGAATTGGTGCTGTAAACACACCCATAAAACCCAAATTTTCGAGGGCTGCCTGAACTATTCTAAAAAAAATTTGCATACAGGCGCGCTCCACTTTGAGAGGAACAGACTTTGGGGGCACCTTAAAATATTTCACAACTTAAATAAGGTCACCTCGGTTTCGTACCCGCATCAGGGACAGTGAGAACCCGAAGTGGCCTTAGGTTTTGCTGATTAAGGCTTTCTCGTCGGCCTTAACAACGCCATGCCGAACGGCTTCTTTTCGATCCGGTCGGCGCTGCTTTTGCTGCCGATTTTCGCACCTTCTTTAAATATTTTTGACCTCGCCAATCGTGGCTGCCTTTTACGCAACAATGGCGCAGACTAATTCTCCGTCAGCTGGGTGCAGCCAATGACGGCGCAAGAACGTACTCGTTGTAACTTTGAAAACACCGAGTAATCTTTACCTTCATTCAGCGGGAGCATTCATCGCTTTCAAGGCAAGTCTAATGTGGGTCGCGCCATCTCTGAAACACCGACGTTAAGGCATAACAACGATCTTGCCGTGCGCCTTACGGTCAGTAAGTAACTTGATGGCATCAACCGTTTTTTCTAGCGGCATGATATGCGTCACGAGAGGCTTGAGACGCCCTTGCTTGTACCAGCCGATCAAGGCTTCGACGGATGCCTCAAGCTTCTCCGGCGCATGCCATCGAAAATACCGCAGAGACGAACCCAGAACGGCGCGGTGCTTCACCAGTATCCGGTTTGCTGGGATCCGCTGCAGACCGCCAGCAAACCCGATAACCAAATAGCGGCCGCCCCAACCGGTCGAGGAAAAAGCGGGATCAAATAAGTCACCGCCGACCGGGTCGTATACCACATCAACGCCCTTGCCGTCGGTGAGCGCCATAACGCGTTCCTTTAGATTTTCCGTCGCATAATTTATGCCTTCGTCTGCACCCCGGCTGGCCGCAGCGGCAAGTTTCTCAGAGGAACTAGCACCAGCGATCACACGGGCTCCCATCGCCTTACCTATCTCGACAGCGGTCAATCCCACGCCACCCGCCGCTCCGAGCACTAGCATCGTTTCTCCAGTCGCCAGTCGTGCCTGCCAGCGGATCGCCACGTCGCTGGATAAATAGGAAACGGGAAAGGCGCCCCCTTCTTCGAAACCCATATTGTCCGGCATCGGGAAAGCATCAGTCTCAAGTGTCACCACCCGTTCCGCAAAACCGCCATAAGCCAGCAACGCCATTGCACGATCACCCGGCTTAAACCTTGTGACACCGTCGCCACAGGCCGCGACGATACCAGCCCCTTCTAGGCCCGGGCTGAACGGCAGCTCAGGTTTAGTCTGATAGTTGCCGGCAACCAAGATCGAATCAGCGAAATTCACACCAGTCGACTTTACGTCTAAGAGAATTTCTCCCGGGCCAGGCACCGGTGCTTCTATATGTTCTACAACCAAACCTTCGACAGGTCCCCAAGCCTTGCAAACAACGGCGCGCACTATTCAAACTCCATTCGTAACGGTTTTATTCGGCCAAGAGATTAAGTTTTCGCATCTATGAGATGTAGCGAAATTTGCGTAATCGGGCCAGTAAAGGTTACCGTTTGCAATAACGCTCACGTGCCTACTCCTCTATTGGAAGGAAAAACGATGAAAGACGGATTGCGTTTTGTAGATTGCGACATGCATATCATGGAACCGGTGGACCTTTTCGACCGGTATCTCGACAAGAAGTTTAGGGACCGAGTGACCCTTCCGGTGGATGCGAAAGGGCAATACAAGCGCGGTATGGTCATAATCGATGGGCAACCGACGAGCTACGATGCCTTGACACAGGAGCATCGCAAACCGAAGAAGGGTCGGGAAAAAGCCGAAATTTCTTCTCAACCGCTTTCGGGTTCACGCATGGCGGACAGCGGTCGTCTCGATTTCGCACTAGAGCGAAACTACGACGCCGTAGCACAGGTGATGGGAATGGAGTTGGAAGGCATCGACATTGCCGTGCTGTTTCCGACTATGGGCCTCAGCCTTCTGGCGAGGGATAATATGGACCCTCAACTCTCCTTGGCCCTGGCACAAGCCTATAACAATTGGATGTATGAGTTCTGTCAGTACAGCCCGGACCAACTCAAATTTGCTGCGATGCTGCCGGTGCATGATGTGAACCTAGCCTGCCAGGAGCTCGTCCGGTGTGTGACCGAACTTGGCGCGACAGGTTCGTTCGTGCGACCAAACGTCATCAATGGACGGTTCTGGCATTCGAATTACTGGAACCCTCTCTTCCAACTTCATGAAGATCTCGATGTTAGCATGGGCTTCCATGAAGGCACGGGCGCGGCAAATTCCTACATGAACACGCTTTATGGTGAGAACCGTTTTTATCGCCATGTGGCGAGCCATTGGATCGAGATGCAGCAATGCATGATTGCTATGCTCATCGCCGGCGTCTTCGAATTTTACCCAAAACTGCGTGTAGGCTACCTGGAAGCACAGAATTCGTGGGTCCCCGGCATCCTGACGCGGATTGAATGGGACTACCCCCAATACCGCGACAGCCATGCCTCTTACCTGTCCCTGACGCCTAAGGAATACTTCCAGCGAAATTGCTGGGCTGCGGTGGAAGGCAGCGAGCCGGAAATTGAAGCCACTGCGGGTCTAATAGGGGCGGATCGTATGTGCATCTCGACCGATTATCCCCATTTCGATTCGAATTTCCCGAACGTGGCAAACAACCTACTAAACAACGTGAAGAGGGAAACTGCGGCTGCAATCTTCATGGGTGGTGCGCATCTGCATAATTTCACCGACGAAGATTTCGCCAAGGCGGATCAGGCGATGGAAGAGAAGCAGAAGGCTATGGCCGCCGAATAATCTGGCTTCTCTTGCAAGCAAAAACGGCGCGGAGCCTTAATGGGCCCGCGCCGTAATGTTTTTGTTGAAACGCTATTTCAAGTACGTATCAAGAAACGCCAACAATTTGCCCCAAGCGTCCTCCGATGAACCTTGGCGATAACGCTCGTCATTACAAAAATCCTGAAATCCGTGTCCCGCACCGTCATAGCGGTGAAACTCATGCGCCACGCCCGCTTTAGTCAACGCCGCATCGAGATCGTCAACATCTTCCGGTGAAGGGTTGGCATCCTCGTTTCCAAATATCCCCATCACCGGGCAAGCCATACTGCCACAGAGATCGATTGGGGCAATCGCTCCTTCGCCCATGCTCGACTTAATTCGGCCGCCATAGAGCGTGACGAGGGCCTTATATTGGTTGTTATGGCACGCGTGCAGCCAGGACAGCCGACCGCCCCAACAATGCCCAATGATCCCAATTCGCTTCTCATCGACCCTCCCAGAGCGACACAAAACATCAAAGGCAGCGTCATAATCAGCGACGGCATGGTCGTCTCGGAATTCTTCTCTCTTCACCGCGATATCTTCATCGGGGTCCCACCAGTGGAACACAAAAGGTGTAACTGAGGCGTATCCGGCTTTGGCCAGACGCTCCCCAACATCGATGGTAAAGGGATCTTTCTCGAGACCTTCGTGCGCGATCGGCAAATGTTGTGCGACAACAACACCTGGGAATGGCCCTGTCCCTTCAGGGTAGAAGGAGAGCACTTCCATAGGACTGCCTTGAATATCGATGGTTTGTTTCTCGTACACGTTTGGATCCTTTCCCGGCACCTATTGGAACTGCGGTCTGATCTGCTCGGCGAAGACACGCATATAGTGGATTTGCCGGTCCAGGTCACCGCGTTCCGTGCTGAACCATATTTTATCTGCCCCAGCCTCCGCCAAAGCACTAATACGCTCAATCCAATCCCCTGCATCACCAGCCAACGCGTAACGTTTCAAAGCGTAGTCTGTAAGGCCCAGCTCGGACATCCGTTTAGGATTGCGGCCAGCCTCAAGTACGTGATCGTACAATTCATAGCCATCCACATATTTTTGGATCTTGTCGCGGAGATTTTTTGGCACGTTTTTGTTGTCGAGACCGAACCGCATGGAGTGATTAAGGATCGAAGAGACCGAAGCGTGAATCGCTTCAACCGCTCGCTTGCCATCTATGTCCAAGGAAGACCGGGTCGTAAACCAGACATCAACATCATCGGCCTTTCGCCCTTCTGATAATGCTCCTGCACGGACCCGAGCAATAGTGTCAGATATCACCTCCGGCAACACACCGGTACCAGCAATCACTCCATCGAAGATACGGCCACCTAAATGCAACGTGCGCGGCCCCTCCGCACAGAACGTGATAGGGACGCGCTTTTTCACTGTCTCCTCGTGCCAACGCACTCGTTGCGAACGTCCACTATAGGATGAAATTCCATCAGACAGCAGACCACGAATACACGTCACATAATCCTCAATTTGGGCCCGGGTCGCTGCCTTCATGCCGATGTTGTAAACCGCACTATCGCCACTCGCGATATCCATAAACGCACGACCCTCCGTCATCGCATCAATTGAGGCCAGGAAACCTGCCATAACCTGTGGTTCCCGAGTCAGTGGGTTTGTAGGGTGCAACCCTACCAAGGCATTCTTCGCGGTTTGCGCAATTAAAGTCGCCCGCACATAGGCGTCGCCGCCTATGAAAGTCGTGTCGTAGGTTCCAATCATTTCAACACCACAATCGTCAATAATCCGGATAAGTTCCGCGAATTTCTCCAGATCAGAACGGTGTGGGAACGGTGCTCCGCCCGAAACCATTACCCCAAAACGTACTTTCATTTGGCCTCTACCCCCATGATATTGCCAGGCTCAACGGCAACCTTAGAATGCCTATGCGGTATCTTAAAACTGGCGAAAGGGCGAGACAAAATGACCGACACGTTCATGGAAAACGGCAAAGAGCTTCATCCGGACATGAAACACCTAATAGATGCGCGTGCCGCTGCCGGCCCAGCCACAACGATCGAAGAGCAGAGGCGCGCCTGGACCAAATACAGCGCGGCAATGTCCGAACCGAATCCTGCTGACATGAAAGTAGACGACCGCAAACTCGCCTGTAGTCATGGCTACGTCCTCGTCCGTGTCTACCGACCGGCATCCTCTTCCACTGCAGCGCCCTGCATTATCTATTCTCATGGTGGTGGCTTCATGAAGGGTGACCTGGACAGCTCTGATAATTTCGCCTGGGGTCTGTCACAAGAAACCGGCTCAGTTGTCATCAGCGTTGACTACCGTCTGACGCCAGAGCACCCCTTCCCCGCCGCATTCAACGATGTCTACGGTGTGATTTGTTATGTCGCCGAGAACCCCTTGAAATTTGGGATTAATGCAAATTACATCGCGGTCTGTGGTGATAGCGCTGGCGGCAATCTGTCAGCTGCAGCGTGTTTAAAAGCCCGCGACGAGAGCGGTCCCAAGATTATCGCGCAATCTTTAATTTATCCGGGCACCGGATTGGATCAAACGTCTGGGTCTTATGAAGAAAATGCTAACGCTCCTGGCTTAACGAAAGCAGCGACTGAAAAGTACCGTGACATGTACATGACCCGACCGGAAGATCACGAAAACCCCTACGCTAGACCTGTCATCGCAGAAAACCATACCGGGCTGCCCCCAGCTTGGGTGCATACCGCACAACATGACCCGATCCGTGATGACGGAACAATTTACGCCGACAAATTACGCGCTGACGGCAATGATGTAACCTATCGATGCGCTAAACTAATGATCCATGGCTTCCTACGTGCCCGCGCCCTCGGCCCCGGCGGACGTACTGAGTTCAAAGCGGTAATCGATTGGCTTAACGAAAAGCTTGCTTAGCGAGCATTTAGTTCCAGCTTCGAACCATCGGTGAAGCGGGAAAGACGAAACGGTTCCAAATCAAGACGCGATTTTCCGCCCGTCACGAGTTCCGACATTATCAACCCTGTGGCCGCGCCCATACCAAAGCCATGTCCGGAAAAGCCAGTGGCAATATAGTAACCCTCCAAATCATCGACACCACTCCAGACCGGTATCGCGTCTGGCGTTACTTCAATCATGCCGGCCCAGCTCTCAGCGACTTCCAACGAACCAAGCTGGGGAAAGTTATTTTGCGCCGTTGTTAACACTTCACGCAGAGTTCCCGCATCGGGGACAGGGTTCAGCACGCGTGTCTTTTCGAATTCCGTGACGTCGTCGCCCGACCATTTCCGCGGGCGCATCAATTCCTTAATGAAATCGCCGCCGATCCGCAGGCGAGGCTTCATAGAGGTCTGAAGGGCCGGCAAAAATTCACGGAAATATTTAAAAGCGTCCGGCGTAATTTGGAAATAACTGCTGCCCGACCGCGCTATCGTGTAGCCACCATCCTGCCGTCTCCGCAACGACGCGCCAGGGGATCCAATGCTGCTTTGCGAAATCAGCGGAGCCGGCTTCGTGCGCAGCACAGATGCTTTCACTTTTAACTGTGGAAATGCATGGCCCAGATTGCCTGAAAAAAAGCTCGACCATGCACCGGCGGCGCACACTACGGCCTGGCAACCGATCGCTCCCTTCTCCGTCACAACACCAGACACTTTTCCGGTCACGCTCTCGACCGTCCGTACCGCACATTCCGTCAATACCGTACCACCAAGCTTCTCGAAAGCCTTGGACACGGCTGGCGCCGCCTTGGCTGGCTCGGCGCGTCCGTCAGATGGTGTGAAGAGACCGCCCTTCCATTTACGTCCCTCACTACCGGTCAATTCATCGACCTCATCTGGCGATAGCATACGACTATCAAGCTGATATTCTTGCGCGTGACCAAGCCATTCTTCGTAGTAGGCGAGATCATCGTCAGATTTTGCAATGTAAAGAGTACCTGCTTGATGCCAACCGACATCTGTTTCTATCTCTTTCTCAAGCCCTTCCCAGATGCGAAGTGACTCAATGATGGCGGGTATCTCACGATAATCGCGACCCTGTTTGCGGACCCAACCCCAATTTCGCGAGGACTGCTCGCCGGCCACCCTACCTTTCTCGCACAACACTGTCGGCACACCCCGCTTGGCGAGCTGGTAGGCAGTCATCGTACCGGCGATGCCGGCGCCAATGACAACAACTTCAGTTTGTTTTGGAACGCCACTCAAGTCCGGATCCTCGAAGTTGTGTTTCTTATGTCACATAATGCGGGAATGTTGAGAGCACGCAAGACTATAGAACGTCTCAAAAGATATGCCGGCGGCATATTGTTAGCTTAAAACTTCGCACTTCATCATTGAGGCCAAATTCGTTTCATAGGGCTGTTCCTAGACAACAAGGATTTGGAGCCCAGAAACGCTCCTCTATAAAGTATCACGCTAAGACGCATCGAACCGCATCACTCCACAAAATTATAACCGACGCATTTGAGGATTGGCCGCGGAATAACACCTAGTAAAACGAGGAACCAATGACTTACACCACCGGAGTACTGTTGTTCGAAAATCTCGAGGAACTCGACGCGATTGGGCCTTGGGAAGTTTTCACCATGGCCGCCAATGAGCGGGGTAGCGGCAAGGTCGTAACGATTTCGCAACAGGGCGGGCTCGTCCGCTGCGCCAAGGGTCTGCGCATCGATTCAGACTACAGTTTCGCCGATGCCCCAAAACTCGATATTATCGTGGTGCCTGGAGGGCAAGGCACTCGCACCGAAGTCAATAACAGGATCCTGATCAACTGGATCGCCAAGGTCTCACAGGAGTGTACCTGGGTGACAAGCGTCTGTACTGGCTCGATGCTACTTGTCGAGGCGGGCCCAGCGCGGGACAAGCGGGTAACATCTCATTGGGGCTTCATCGATACTTTGCGAAAGCGTGGTGGTGCTGCAGAAGTCGTCGACGACATGCGCTTCGTGCGCGATGGCAACGTGGTCACTTCTGCCGGCGTTTCCGCCGGGATAGACATGGCGCTTTGGGTCGTCGGTCAGATGGACGACGTGGCCTTCGCTCGGCATGTGCAACGACGCATGGAATACGACCCAGCCCCACCTTATACAGCTGCCGCATAGGAGCGCTCTCCGGTTTGCAAATCGCGATTGCCAAAATAGCTGGCGATCTGACCCGCTTAAACGCAATCCATCTTTCGCAAAACAAACCGCGAAAGCCACGCGGCGCGACCTCTGTATTTAGACGGCTGACTGCGGCACTCCGTATCGATAT
>Ga0114933_10002384_pt1 | contig 19645 bp, 17 predicted proteins | sample 4SBtaG_FD_89691 | JGI IMG/M metagenome (GOLD analysis project Ga0114933, IMG submission 89691) | Deep subsurface microbial communities from Kolumbo volcano to uncover new lineages of life (NeLLi) - 4SBTROV12_W25 metaG | ecosystem: Environmental > Aquatic > Marine > Volcanic | place: Kolumbo... | reverse complement strand
TCTCCAATAAAAAAACCCGTCCCTGAAGGGACGGGTTTGATTCTTATACCCGCGGTACCACCCTTCTTCTTGGAGTAGGTGCTCCAAGCAGCTTTGGATGTCGATTTCGAGACAAACCGTTTCCCCTACTACTATTTCAGAGAAATCGCTCCTGGGCGAGTTCGCAATTCGTTAGCCGCTTGCTCCCACCATGTACAAGCTCTCTCTAAGGCGCGCAATTGCTACTACTCCCATTCGTAGCGTGAACCTTTGAAATATTATCAATTGAGGTGTTAGATGTCAATACAATTCGTAGTAGAGGAGACAGTTTGTTTATTTATGAATCGATATAAGCTAATATAATATGGTAAAGATTTCATAAAAACGATACAAATCGAGGATTATTTGCCAGAAAATATTTTCATCGGAGTTGCTTGGCCTTATGCCAATGGACCGTTGCATATGGGACATGTGGCGGGATGCTATTTGGCTTCAGACATTTTTGCTCGATATCACAGATCTAAAGGCAACAATGTTCTTATGGTTTCAGGTAGTGATAGCCATGGGACCCCGATCACGATTAAGGCAGAGGCCCAAGGAGTATCTCCCGAAGACATTTTCAGGGAATTTCATTCCTTATTTTTGGAATGCTGGGACCAACTTGGTATTTCTTTTGATTTGTTTACTGACACTCATACCCAGAACCATGCGGAAGTTGTACATAGAATTTTTAATAAGCTGTATGACGATGGGCATATTTATAAAGATAATATGCTGCTAGCTTATTGCGATGAGTGTAAACGATTTCTGCCAGATCGGTACGTAGAAGGGGAATGTCCTAATTGTCATGACCCTAAAGCACGTGGTGATCAGTGCGATAACTGCGGTAGAACTCTTGACCCCCAAGATTTGATTAAACCAACATGTGCGATAAGTGGAGCGACTCCTGAATTCCGAGAATCTGAACACTTTTTTCTTAAATTGTCAGCTTTTGAAGACCAGCTGCTTGCTTGGGTCGAAGATAAAAACCACTGGAGACCTAACGTTAAAAATTTCACCACTCGATTTTTACAAGATGGATTGAAAGATAGGGCAATAAGTAGAGACCTGGACTGGGGAATCAGTGTGCCAGTTGAGGGATATACGGAAAAGAAAATATATGTGTGGTTTGAAGCTGTAATTGGGTATTATTCAGCTGCTATTGAATGGGCTAAAAATACGGGGTCTGACTATACTCAGTTTTGGGAAGATGAGGCCACTAAAGCCTATTATTTCATAGGGAAAGATAATATACCTTTCCACACCATAATTTGGCCCGCGATCATTATGGCACATGGAGGATTGAACTTGCCCTTTGATGTTCCGGCCAACGAATTTCTGAGTTTGGAGAATAGGAAAATTTCAACCTCCCAAAACTGGGCTGTTTGGTTGCCTGATTATCTGGAAAAATTTGATCCCGATCCATTGAGATATGCCCTGTCTATTAATATGCCTGAAACTGGAGATACCGATTTCAGTTGGTCTGAATTTATTCGCCGAAACAATGATGAGTTGGTTGCAACTTATGGGAATTTAGTTAATAGAGTACTTTCATTCACATACAGAAATTTCGATCATAAAATTCCAGAAAAACTTGAGCTTCATCCGGAAGACCTGGAATTATTAAATAAAGCGAAGAACGTTATGTCAGACGTGGATAATGACTTGTATCATTGTAAGTTTAAATCAGCAATCAGCCGGATATTTGGCATGGCGCAAGAATGTAATCGTTACTTGGATTATGCCGCTCCTTGGAAAGTTATCAAAGAAGATAAGGCAAGAGCTGGGACTATCTTGTGGACTTGTATAGCGACAATAAATTGTTTAAAAACTATGGTGGCTCCGTTTCTTCCTTTTAGTTCGGCCGAGATTGATTTCATGCTGAATTTGGGTGTGACTACTACTTCGTGGAATGCCGAAGAGGTGATCGATCAAATTAAATCGGGCTATACGTTAAATGAGCCTACTCCTTTGTTTAAGAAACTAGAATTAGAAGATGTGAATGTCTAGGAGCACTACTTCAAGAAAGATTAATGAATCTAAAAAATAAGATAACAAAAATATATTCCCCAGTATCTTCAGAATTGAAACTTGTTGACGAACGGTTGATGGATTTTGCTTATACTGCTCCTTCGTATGCAAAGCCTGTTTTGGAATATGCAGTAGGAAGATCGGGTAAGCGAGTCAGACCAGTAATGACACTTCTTTCTGCGTCTGTGTTTGGGGAGATTTCTGAGCACCCCATTAAGATGGCTGCCGCAACAGAGTTATTGCATCTGGCTACGTTGATTCATGACGACACCATAGATAATGCGGATCTACGAAGAGGTGCAGATACAATTAGTAAGAAATGGGGTAATCATGTGGCAGTTTTGATTGGTGATTACATCTTTGCGAAATCTGCAGTGATGGTTTGCGAAACTGGCAATACCGCGGTTGTCAAAAGGTTTGCTGAAACCATAATGGAGCTTTCCTCAGGAGAACTCAAAGAATACTTTGATATCGGTGACGTAAGCTGTGATATCAACGGGTACTGGGAAAGGATTTACAATAAGACAGCATCATTGTTTGCTACTGCAACAGAATCGGGCGCAGTCCTCGCAGGGGCAAGCAGGGAAGATGCAGAAAAATTAAAAATTTATGGAAACAAAATAGGGATGGCCTTTCAAGTGATGGATGATGTGTTAGATATCACAGGTACCTCATCTGAATTAGGTAAGCCATCAGGTAATGATTTGATACAAGGGGTAATGACCTTACCTAGTATTTTGTTTTGCTCAAAATATTCCGGAGATGACTCCGTTAAAGCTTTTATACAAAATCCCAAAGACACCAAGAACATATTAAAACTGTCAGACAACGTTAGAAATTCTGATGTAATTTCCGAATGTGAATCAATAATAGGCAAATACTGTGAAGAAGCTATAAAGCAATGCCAATCATTACCTAAAAATAAAGCTTCTGATGCACTTATGACTCTGGTAGAGTACCTAATGGAGCGTCAAAGTTAAGGCCTGAGAATTCCAGACAATTTGCCCGTCAAGTATAGTCAGTAAGACAGGGTTTGAGCTTCCTATAAGAGAGGTGTCTAGAATGGCTAAGTCTGCCAATAGGCCAGTACGTAAGGTTCCTTTATTATTATGCTGTCCCTCCACTTTAGCTCCATTAGTAGTGTAACAGTTGATGATTTCGTTGAAAGATAATCTTTCAGTGGGTGCTCCCAGTAACTTTCCTTGAAGGGTGTTGCGTGATTGGGCACTTACAAATCCTTCCCAAGGATCTGGAGGAATAACAGGGCTATCAGAACTTAATGCTAGTACACTCGAGCTTTCCAACATCGAGCGTAAAGGGTATAAATTTCGAAGTTTATCGTTAGAATTGGATTGCATGTAATAGTCTCCACGGTGCAATATGAATCCGGGCTGAGTGACCGAACAAAAAGGGATTGTTTTGGCTTTTTCTATAATCGCTGGACTGTACTCACTGCAATGCTCTATTCTATTAATTATGTGAGGATATTGATTATGGGCACTTCTGAACGCGTCTAAAGTCATATCAATAGCTTCTTCCTCTACGGCATGTACAGCGACCCTGAAATGATGACTGTTAGCCAAATTTATTAAGGTCTCGAGTTCCGATTTTGAAGGAATGTAATTCCCTGTAGCTTCTGACAGCATAATTTTCAACCCTATGAATTTCACCATATCCGTATTTATTTCATTACTGATGTAAGCTAGTTCATTTATATTTTGGATGTTACAGCCAATCATTAAACCTATTCTGAGCCTGTTTAAATCGGTGATTGCGGAAAGCCGCTTTATTTTTTGAATCTGATTATTGTGTCCAGCATCCTGTACTGATGTGATTCCTTTTTCATGAAGCAAAGAGAAAAATGTGGGCAGATTATGATCTGCATGAAATTGATTAGTGACTTGATTTATCTTATGAAAAATTATGCTGTTCATATCAAAAAACTTACCAGTGAGTTGACCGTTTTCATTAACGTCTGTGACTCCATATGTCACAGTTGAGTCAGGCTGGTTTATATTAAGGAGTTGCATAGCCTTGGAATTTAAGATTATGGCGTGCCCGGTTTCATTAGAAATGAAAACCGGATCACTCATTGTTATTTGATCTAACCAGGCTGCACTGAAGTTAAGGTCAAAGAAAAACCGATCATCCAACCCATGAGCTCCAATCCATTTAGGTTGAGTTGTGTGGTCCAGGATAGTGGCTATGGCATCTTTAAGTTTTGCGTAATCGTATGCTGGTATATGGTGCATTCGTTCTTGGGTTAATACTGCGGCGGATGATAGTAAATGGATGTGAGCGTCATTTATACCAGGTACGACAAGATTATTAAAACAGTTAATCCGCACGGAACTCCCAGGCACTGTTTCTTTACCAGATGGGGAATAAAAAATATTCGTGATTGTATTGCCTTCGATGAGAATATTATTACACTGTTTTACGATAGGGTCTTGTGAATGGATCACACAATTTGTTAACAGAATACGCCCGTTGGGATTTTCTTTCGTTCCATCACTCATGAGTGACCCGTTAAGTTTTTATGTTGTAGCAGATAAATGTTGCTCGTCGGCATGATAAGAGCTTCTTACTAATGGCCCTGATGCCACGTGTTTAAATCCTAATGATAATCCAATTTGTTTGAGCTGTTCGAATTCTTCAGGTTTGTAATACTTAACTGTTTTTAAATGCTTCTGCGATGGCCTTAGGTATTGCCCTATAGTTAATAGATCGCAATCCACTTTCCTAAGATCTTCCATAGTTCTTTTTAGTTGAACGGTCGTTTCACCCATGCCGACTATGATCCCTGATTTGGTTACTATATCTGGGTCGATAGATTTGGTTTTTGATATTAGTTCTAGAGATAAGTCATAATTTCCTTTTGCTCTAACTATAGGAAACACTTCTCGAGTAGATTCTATATTGTGATTTAAGACGTCTGGTTTTTGGTCCAGTATTGTCTTGAGAGCATCCCAATTTCCTTGAAGATCAGGTATGAGGACTTCTACTTTGCAGCTAGGGCTAGTTTCTCGAATACGTTTGATACACTCAGCGAATATTGCTGCACCGCCATCATTCAGGTCATCCCGGTTGACCGCAGTTATAACACAATAGCTTAGATTCATTGATTTAACAGATTCTGCAACTCTTATCGGCTCGAACGTGTCTAACTCATTAGGTTTCCCGGTTGTCACTGCGCAATAGCGACATGCACGGGTACATATTTCACCTAATATCATAAATGTGGCTGTTCCTAGCTCCCAGCATTCACCAATGTTTGGGCAATGCGCTTCTTCACAAACAGTGTGGAGGTTTTTTTTCCTCATTAGATCTTTGAGTTCCATGTATTTTGGTCCGCCAGGCATTTTGGCTTTAATCCATGGAGGCAATCGAGTTTCCGAAGTTCTGTTTTCAGGCATATGTCACCTTAAGTAATCTCTATATGAGGTCGATTTAGTCTTTGCTTCTCTGCGGCCAAAATAGTGTCTATTTGGTTTACAGTACTTTCTAAACTATTCTCTTTATTAATTATATAATATTCGAAGTCGTTTAGCTTGGATAATTCTTCACGTGCCACTTCAAGTCTGAGTTGTAATTGGTCTTCTGATTCAGTCATACGAGTTCTTAACCGATTTTCCAAATCGTTTAGGGTTCCTGGGATCATGAAAATCGAGATTGCGTTTGGTATTAGGGATTTGATTGTGGCTGCTCCCTGTATGTCCACTTTTAGGATTACGTCTAAACCTTGTTTAAGAGGTCCTGACACTTGAGACTTTGGCACTCCATACCACTTATCATAAACATTAGCCGATTCTAAAAATTCATTGTTTTCGAGAGCTGTTCTAAATTCTGCTTCATCCATGAATATGTAATCAACTCCGTCAGTCTCATTGTGCCTTCTAGGTCTGGTAGTTGCTGTTACAACGTAATGCCAGGGTCGTTCTGATTTTTTCAGCTCGTTTAAGGCGGCATCTTTCCCAACACCGGACGGTCCCGTTAAGATCACGACTAATGGTTGGTTATTATGTTGTTGTACGGACTCAGATATTTCCATTCATTAACTGGTGCGCTTGTCCCCAGAATGAGGGGTAAGATATCGATGCAGATTCTGGGTTGACGATTGTTGTTTCTCCGGATGATAGTAGGCCTGCTATAGCTGACGACATTGCTAGCCTATGATCATGGTGACTGTTGCACTCTGCTCCTTGTAATTTACCTGTACCTTGGATTATGAGACCATCTTCTGTAGGCTCAATGCTACCTCCCAGGGCTTGTACCATTTCTACGGTGGTGGCGATCCTGTCGGATTCTTTTACCCTCAATTCTGCTGCGTCTTTAATTGTCGTGATCCCTTCTGCAAAACATGCAGCAATCGCAAGTATTGGGACTTCGTCAATTAAAAGCGGAATCAAGTCTCCACTCAATTCTACTCCTCGTAATTGGCAGGAAGATACTTCTATGTCAGCTACCGGTTCTCCTCCCTGAATTCGATGGGAAGTTAAGTTAAGGGATTTTTCAGCCCCCATCATTTCTAGTGCGGTTAATATTCCTGTTCGGGATGGGTTTATACCAATATTTTGAATTTTCAATTTGGCATCGGGATGACAGAGCGCTGCAACCATCCAAAAAGCAGCTGAGCTTATATCCCCTGGTACCTCCACATCTATGGTATTTATTTCTGATGGATGTATGGTTAGTTCGAGATCTGTGGAAGATAGTTGGCATCCCATAGCGCTGAGCATGAGCTCAGTATGATCTCTGGAAACGGCAGGCTGTATTAAAGTGGTGGATGAATCAGCTGAAAGCCCCGCAATTAATAAGCAGGATTTTACTTGGGCGCTGGCCACTGGCATAGTATATTTTATTCCCTTGAGGTTTCCGCCATTGATAGCGAAAGGAGCCAAAGAATTATCTTTTCTCCCCAAAATAGTTGCGCCCATTTCAATCAAAGGATCGATTACTCTTCCCATTGGTCTACTGTTAAGAGATGCATCTCCGCTTAAAACGGAAAAAATGTCTGCACTTGCTAACAATCCTGATATTAATCTCATCGAGGTGCCGCTGTTACCCGCATCCAATATGTGAGGACTTTCACTGAAAGCCCCGTTAGTTCCAGTGATTTTGTATTCTCCCGGGAGTTTCCCGTCTATGATAGACACTCCTATATTTTGTAATATCCCCTTTGTAGACAATACGTCTTGGCCGCTTGAAAGTCCCGAGACGTATCCGGTACCTGCACCTAATGAGTTAAGTATAAGTGACCTATGAGATATGGATTTATCTCCTGGAACTCGTAATTCACCTCTTAAGTGTTTGGGTGACGATATTATTTCTACCAATATAAAACCCCGTTATTTTCGTTTTTTGCTAGATCCCCAATCTCCCATCATACGCTTGCGCGCATCCATGAGTCGTTTCCCTAAAAACATCTCTCCTACACCGTCTGAAAAACTGGGGACGTCTTTGTTAAAATCATACCCTCGAGCAGAAAGCCCACCAGATTTAGTGAGCCAAGACTCTCTTGATATTAATGCCTTGGTAAAGTAGTCAAGAACTTCTTCTGAAGATTCTTCTGAAGGTTCGCGCTCGTCTTGCACTGCAAGGAGTTGTTTGAATGATTCTAGGTTAGTAATCAGCATATCGATCCAATGAGTTATATGTTCTGAATTGGATACCGAGATGTCTTTGTGCATTACAGGGTCACCAGAAGCCAGCCTTGTTATATCTCTGAACCCTGAAGCAGCTAAATGAGAGATATCATCCCAGTTTTCGCTTCCTGAAGTACACTGAATTAGAGCTGTGGATAGAACGAATGGGAGATGGCTTACAGCAGCGACATAACTGTCGTGTTCGTCTAAGCTAATGTAGTATGGTTCAGATTTGACAGCAGTTGCTAGTTTACTTATCTGTTCCACTGATTCTTTGGATGCTGTAGGACTCGGAATTATGCAATAGACTTTGTCTGTGAAGAGGTTTGCTTCAGCATTTTCGGGTCCATGGGTTTCTTTGCCTGCCATTGGATGACCACCTACGTAGTCAACATGTTCGGGAAGGATGGATGAGGCCCACTCAGCTATGGTTCGCTTAGTGGAGCCCACGTCGGTAACTATGCACCCTTCCTTTAGTTCTGGTGCTATATAGCCCATTGTCTCTTCCATTGCCATTACTGGTACTGCTAATATGACTATGTCAGCATCGTGAATCGCGTTTAACAACTTGTTTTCAATTTTATCGAAGCCACCAGATTTTTGGGCTCCTACTCGTGAATCTCGATTATAGTCAGTGCCCACGATCTCAAGATTATTTATATTAGCTTCCTTCAAAGCTAATGCCATGGAAGTCCCGATAAGACCTGTTCCTACTATAGTTAATTTAGCCATATTTTCCTCTTAAACACAATGTTATTATACGTCCTGTATTCAAGTAAACATTTCTGCGCTATTTATTTAGTTTCGTATGTCGACCTGTTTGAAGTATAATGCGATTCCTGATTATAACTTAATAAAGGAGGGATTATGAAGTTATTAGTGTTGAGTGGTGGTAGGCATCCTTACGATGAATCCACCCCAGTTTTAGATCAATTTTTGCAAGATGCGGGTCACGACGTTACCGTCACAGAAGATGCCTCGATTCTTTCCGACGAAAACATGATGTCAAGCTTTGACTCGGTCGTTTTCAACACAAGGCGAGAAAACTTACCTGATTTTGAACCACTAGCATTCAACCAAGCCGAAAAGACTGGTATTACTAATTATATTTCCAATGGAGGAGGGTTTGTATGTATACACATCTCGACTTGCGTTGCTGATTCTTGGCCCGAATATCATGACATCACCGGTGGAGGCTGGATCACAGGAACAAGCTTCCATCCACCTTACGGAAAATTTACCGTAAATGTGAGCAATGATAATCATCCCGGAGTACAAGGTGTAACAGATTTTGAGACTGACGATGAACTTTATATGGGGTTAGCATTGAAAGATGGTAATGACGTATTTATCACAGGGGATTCCGAGGAAGGCACTCATCCGTGGGGGCCAGATAAGAATCCTATGCTTATGCCCGGAGGTACTTTCCCATTAGGTTGGACCAGGACATACGGCGAAGGTAAAGTATTTGTTTTGCTTCTTGGTCATGACGGGAAAAGTTTTAAAAGCCCCGAATTTCAAAGAATCGTTCTTAACGGTGTGGAGATAGTTAATAGCTAGGGTCCCACAGCAAGGTTTTGATGAAGGATAAGATGCACATTGTATTAGTAGAGCCTAGAATTCCTGCAAACACTGGGAATTTGATTAGATTGACTGCTAATATGGGTGCATCTCTTCATTTGATTCACCCACTAGGGTTTAATCTGGAAGATGCTAAGTTGCGTAGAGCCGGTTTAGATTACTCTGACTTGTCTGAAGTCTATGAGTATCAAGAGTTTGATGCTTACGTATCCTCAAATCCAGACCGCAGGTTAATATTTTTTTCAGCTAAAGGAAACGTGTTGTACTCTGAATGTTCATATACAAATTATGATTCCTTGATATTTGGATCAGAAGACACTGGATTAAACAATGAACTACTCCAAAAACATGAGGATGCTATCAAAAGTTATATCCCGATGATGCCTCATAATAGAAGCATCAATTTGTCGAATGCTGTAGCGGTAGTTGCATTCGAAGCTTGGAGGCAAATGGGATTTAATCATGCTGAATATTCTCCCAGGAACACCCGTTTTAGTTAACATAACATATAATTTGAATCTATTATAGTGTTTGGAATTTGATTTATTTACCTATAAATGCGTTATTTGATTTGACGGAAAGGGTGATTTCAGGGTAGGGTTTAAGAATCCAAAACGAAACATGGTGTTTTTTATCGCTTGCGAAATTATCAAGGAGGACAAATCATGAAGCACGTTAAATTATTGTTTCTTTCATTAGTTATTTCAATGATGACCGTAGCCTTAGTTGCTTGTGGCTCAGAACCACAAGTTGTTACTGAGACTGTAGAAGTGGTCAAAGAAGTCGAAGTAGTTAAAGAAGTAGAAGTGGTTAAAACTGAAACCGTTACCGAAACCGTAGAGGTTGAGGTAGAGGTGGAAGCAACTCGAGAAAAACGAGAAATCATATTTGCCGGATTGGACTGGACCAGTGTGATGGTTCAAAATGGCGTAGCCAGTTACATAGTAGAACATGGGTATGGATACCCTGTTAGCTCTGTTCCTGGTTCAACAGTCCCATTATTTCAGGGATTGATTAAAGGGGATGTCGACATCAACATGGAAGTTTGGCTCCCTAACCAGAACGAAGCTTGGGACAAAGGAACCAAGAACGGTCAAGTTATCGGTGTAGGCAAAAGCTTAGCAGATAACTGGCAGAGTACTTTCGTAGTACATCAACACACCCTCGATGCTAACCCTGGTCTAGTAAAAGCTACAGACTTGTTGGAATACCATCATTTGTTTACGGAACCAGATAGTGGCGGGAAAGGTGTCCTTGTAGGATGTATAGCTGGATGGGCTTGCCGTGGTGTTAACGAAGCTCAGATTGAAGTACTTGGACTATCTGATGTTATCGAACTCAGAGATCCAGGCAGCCAGGCTGGTCTGTTCGCGTCTATCGGAGCAGCCGGTGACAAAGGTACAGACTGGTTGGGATACATGTGGGGACCCACTCAACCAGACATAGATTATGATCTAGTCGTATTAGAACAAGATCCTGCTGAAGATTGTGGAGGAGAACCTAAATTAGGTTGTTCCTTCGGCCTAGCAGAGGTTTTGGTCGCTGTTCATGCTACTATGTTGGAAGATGCTCCTGATGTAGTATCTTTCCTCAACAAGTACAGTTGGCCAGCTGAGTATCAGTTGCCTGCTGAGGCTTGGTATAACGACAACAAAGACAAGTCAGAATACAAAGATGATCCAGGAGCAGCAGTTGCAGAGTGGTTCTTAACTGAACACGATGGCTGGGAAGACTGGTTAACAGATGAAGCTGTAGAGAATGTTCATGAGGCTCTGGGGAATCATTAATACCTAGGATAATCCTGAGTATTTCAAGGGCAAGTCACTACGGTGATTTGCCCTTTTTTATTTTACGCGCAGCTTGGGAGGTTTTACTGTGCACATGATGACGGAATTCAGTACGCAGACTGATAAGAGGATCCACCATGATCTGAAATAATCTCCATCGGCATCCCTTAAGTAACCTATGAGAGGAGCCCCAATACCAGCACTTGCAAGTGTGGCGGGCATCACTATTCCGCGAATAGAACCGAGAAATTCCCTGCCATAAAAATGAGCAAAAATGAATGAATGCAAGACCATGTTAGCCCCTACTGCTAACCCAAATGTTATGCCTGAAGCAAACAACCAGAAATTGTTGGTCGCTCCGATCATCATTATGAATGAAACAGTAAACCCTAAAAAGGACCCTATTCCTATGTGGACAATGTTGATCCTATCAGCTAACCACCCTGCTATGAGAGCCATGGTTGCTGCGCCCGCTGCGTCCGCGGCAAAGGAATAGGATACAATCCTTGGGTCAAAGCCTTGCTCCACCCAGTAAGGGATTCTGTGGACAGTTGTTCCGCCTTGTACTAAGCCTAACAGAGTGAAGACAACGACTAATTTCCAAAAGGTTGTAGTCTTGCATGCCAAAGAGACTGTCCAAATGAAATTCATTGGCATGTTGGTACCTTGCTCATTTTCTGGTGAAGGTAGTAAACCATCAGGATGTAGGCCAATGTCTTCAGGCTGCCTTTTTAAGAATATAAGAGCCAAAGGTACCGATAAAAGTACGAATATAATAGATAATATAGCCCAGGTGTTTCTCCATCCCGTGGTCTCTATTAATATTTGAGTGAAAGGGAGAAAAAATATCCCTCCGATTCCCAGTCCCGATGTTGCAACAGCTAAAGCTTTGCCTCTATTTCTTTCGAACCACTTAGCCACAGGAACAGATGTAACAATGCTATTTGGCGCTCCTAAACCTGAGATTCCTAGGATGGCAAATAAAACTATAAAATGCCACGGATTTGTGATGACCGAACACAGAAATAATGAGATTCCAATAGTCAAGGAAGACAAGGCGATTAAGGATCGAGGTCCGTACTGATCTAGGATTCTGCCAACGAAAAAACTAGAGCACCCAGCAGTCACTCGACGCATAGTGGCAGCCCATCCAAATTGTTGTCTGCTCATATTCAATGACTGAGCCATAGGTAATATGAAGAGTCCTAGGTTGAGATTGCCCGTGGCCATCGTTGCGAAGTTAATTGACCACATGGTCGCTACAATGACCCACCCGTAGAATACTTTTTCAGCTAATTTCTTCTGCATATAGGCAGATTGTATCAGGCAGCTTTGTTTTGAACACCTTTATCTGTCTTGCGTAACCCTAGTTCTCCTTTTGCAACAGATATTTGGATGTGGTCTCCGGTTTGGAATTCTCCGTTGAGGATTTTCTGAGAAAACAGATTCTCTATTTGACGCTGTATTACTCTTTTTAATGGGCGCGCTCCAAATACTGGATCAAATCCTTGAGTTGCTAAATGAAGCTTTGCTGCAGGAGTTGTTTCAAAAGATATGTTTTGTTCAGTCAGTCGTTGTCGTAATTTGTTCAAAACCAGGTCCACCATTTTTAACACTTCTTCTTGAGTCAACGGGTTGAATACTACTGTTTCGTCAATCCTATTCAGAAACTCCGGCCGGAACGTTTTGTTCAAGGCTTCATTGACTGATTGTTCCAGTCGAGCCTTTTCGTCTTGATCATCTGTATCTTTTCTGAACCCGAAAGGGACTCGTCTAAATTCTGAGGTGCCTAAATTGCTCGTCATTATGATTACCGTGTTAGTGAAGTCTACAGTCCTTCCGTGACCGTCAGTTAATCTGCCGTCATCAAGTATTTGCAGCAGTATGTTGAATACATCAGGATGAGCTTTTTCGATTTCATCGAATAAAATCACCCGGTAAGGACGTCGTCTGACAGCTTCTACTAATTGACCGCTACTCTCTTCGTATCCTACGTATCCAGGAGGGGCTCCAATGAGTCTAGACACGGTGTGTTTCTCCATGTATTCAGACATATCTATTCGTACCATTGCTGATTCGTCATCGAAAAGGAATTCCGCTAGTGTTTTTGTCAATTCTGTTTTTCCAACTCCAGTTGGGCCAAGGAACATGAAGCTTCCTATGGGACGATTAGGGTCACTGATTCCAGACCTGGACCTTCTTATGGCATCAGATATGGCTGTAACGGCATGGTTCTGTCCGATAATTCTATTGTGTAGGGTTTCCTCCATATCTAACAGTTTTCCAGATTCTGATTCCAGTAACCTGCCTACTGGAATACCTGTCCAGGAGGATACTAGGGCTGCGATATCATTCTCGTTGACTACAAGTTCACTTTTGTTGTCACCTAATATAGAATCTTTTTCGTTATCTAATTCGGCTTCTAATTTAAGGCGTTCCGTTTTAATCTCTGCTGCGGTTTCATATTCAGATAATTGCGCAGATGCTTCTTCTTGATCTTGTAACTCTGAAATTTTGCGTTCTAAATGTTGTAAGTTTGCCGGTAAACTTTCCATGTCTATTCTCAGTTTACTTGCGGCTTCATCTATGAAATCGACCGCTTTGTCGGGTAATTGTCTATCAACAACGTATCTATTACTCAGCCGAGCTGCTGCTTCTAAAGCAGCATCTTCTATTGTCACTTTATGGTGAGCTTCGTACCGCGGACGGAGAGCTCTCAATATTTCTACGGTCTCTTCCAAGTTAGGTTCTTCCAGATAAACTGATTGAAATCTACGTTCTAATGCGGCGTCTTTTTCAATGTGCTTACGGTATTCTTCTATGGTCGTAGCTCCGACACACTGGAGTTCTCCCCTGGCTAAAGCGGGCTTAAGTAAGTTACTGGCATCGATTCCCCCTTCAGATGCCCCGGCTCCGACCATGGTGTGTATTTCATCTAGAAATAGGATGATTTCTCTGTGTGCTAATTTCACTTCATCCATTACTAGCTTTAATCGTTCCTCGAATTCTCCTCTGAATTTCGATCCTGCGACGAGAGCGCCCATGTCTAACGCTAGAACTTTCTTGCCTTTTAATGAATCAGGCACATCATCTGCCACTATCCTAGCGGATAGTCCTTCTACAATAGCTGTTTTACCAACACCCGCTTCACCTATAATTACGGGATTGTTCTTTTTTCTTCTAGTCAATGTTTGCATGACTCTTCGAATTTCAGCGTCTCTGCCTATAACAGGATCTAGTTTGCCTTCTTTGGCTAATTTAGTTAAATCCACACTATACTTTTCTAATGATCCATATTTACTCTCAGCTTTTGGGTCATCTACTCGGTGATTTCCTCGGACCTGCATTAATGCAGAATATACTTTTTCTTGGTCTATACCGAATCGTTGGAGCAGTACTGAAGTGACACCTTGCGTCTCTCTCACTGCAGCTACAAAGATATGCTCTACACTTATAAATTCGTCGTTGAGACGGTCAGATTCTTCCTTAGCCATCTCCAACAAGTGCGCCACTCTGGGAGTAGTGTATATTTGGTTCCCGGTTCTATTTATTTTAGGGGCGCTTTCCAAAGATTGGCCGAGCTGGGTTTTCAATTCTGTAGTGTCTATTTCCAGATTATTTAGAATATCTGACACTACACCATTTTTGAAATATAGGAGTGCCATTAATACATGTTCTACATCCCATTGAGTGTGGTTGTATTTACGCACTATCTCTTGTGAATTCTGCAAAACTTGCTGTGCTTGTTCTGTAAATTGTTCCGGTCTTAGCATATTTATACCCCCTGTTGGTTGTTCGCTGATGGTTTTCTTACTACTCGATCTTGTAGCCTGGTAAGTGTTTCCTGAGTTGTATTGAGTTTGCTTTCGAGTTCATCTATCCGTTTTAATAATTTTAAAATTATTTCAGCTCCGGCTAAGTTGACACCAAGGTCTTCTGTTAACTCTTTGATTCTACGGAGCCGTTCAATGTCTGCAGGAGAATATAATCTTTGCTTTCCAACTGACCTACTGGGCCAGATTAATCCAACTCTTTCGTAGTATCGTAAAGTTTGAGCATGGACTCCTACCATCCTTGCCGCAATGCTTATTACGAAACAAGGTTCTTCTTTGAATTGTTCTTGGAATACCATACTAATCCGCCTTATTTCTGATTTGGTCTAATTGTTTGAAAAGTTCTAATTCTTCAGTAGTTAGGTCGTCCGGTATAACGACTTGCATCACCACAATTAAATCACCTGTCATATCATTCTTGTTCAGTGCAGGAATCCCTTTGCCTGCCAATCTAATAGTTGTGTTATTTTGGGTTTGTTGTTGAATTTCTAATTTGTGTGTTGTCCCATCTAGGTCTATTACTTCGAGGTCTCCTCCTAAAACAGCATCTAATAAAGGGATATCAATATCGACATATATGTCATTTCCTTTTCTTGAATAGATGAGACTGTCTTGCATGGATATATTTAAATACAAGTCTTTTATCGTGTTAGTTTTGAGTTTGATATGGACACGAGATCCTTGTTTTACTCCAGGTGGGATAGATATCTGAAGACGTTTACCATCTATGTTTACTACTCGCTTCGCGCCATGGAACGCTTCTTCTAACGTGACCTCAACCTCTAATTCTTTCTCATGACTTATAGGTTGAGGATTGGTTTGTTGGGTCTGTCTTCCAAACATGGATGAGAAAAAGTCGGAATTCTGGAAATTTGATCCATTAAAGTTCATATTTCCGAAATTATTCCCACCAAAAAAGTCTCCGGTATTGAAATTTCCCCGTGAAGAACCGAACCTATCATATTGGCTACGTTTTTCCGGATCAGAGAGGACGCTATGAGCTTCATTGATTTCCTTGAATTTTTCTTCTGCTTTTGTATCTCCAGGATTTACATCTGGATGATGTTTCCTGGCGAGTTTTCTGAATGCAGAGGTGATTTCTTTTTGAGAGGCACTTTTTTCGATGCCTAGTATGTCGTAATAATTATCACTCATTGTTAAAACTCTTACTAGTTTCCTTGAAAACAATATTAATAAACCTGATAGGTGATTGTCAAGTTTTATGTGCTTCATGTGTTAACCCAAGATGTCAACCGTCTAGTTTTCGCTCCGTATTGCTATTGAGAGGTGTTGAGTAAAGTGCTACAATTTTCGTCTGACAGAAAGATCCGCAGTAGCTCAGTGGTAGAGCAATCGGCTGTTAACCGATCGGTCGTAGGTTCGAATCCTACCTGCGGAGCCACAACTGTGCCAGTTAATGAGGTTTATGGATATAAGAAGACTTGTGGTTTCGGCCATGTTACTGCCAGTACTAATGATCGCATGTGCATCCCCTGCTATTAATGACCCTCAGGATGCTTTTTCAGAAACTAAAATTTCTCAAGAACCTAATCTGGGAACATCCAGTCAAAATGAGCTAGAGAGAGCACTCGAGGACCAAGTGGTCCAATTAGAACTGGAGAAACGTATTCTGGAATTAGAGGCGCAGCTAAGCCAAACCAAAGACTCTAATTCGCCGAATTTGATAGATCATTCTGCTATAACTGAAAGTCCTGAATTGCATTCCAAAACAGATATCATTGAGCCAACATTCGACGCGTACTATCAAGAACACCACGAGCCATCTGGAGAACAACCAACAATTGATTCAGATACTCCAAGTTACTTCGCATCTACTAGTAATATTCTAAGTGAGGCTGCTAGACTTGCAGGAGGCAATCTAATAAGCAAGGGATGGAATTCTCCTACCAAAATCGAGACGACATATATGCTTGCTTCGGATTTGAGCTCTGATTCCCTACAGGAAGTCAAAAGGGGCATTGACGTAGTGGAAGACTATTTAGGGATTTATGGTCCTTACAAGGTTTATATTGTCGGTACCGATGAAAAAGAAGCTGAGATAATGGCGGAGGATTATTGTGAGTGGGCGTACGACAGGCAGGATTTCAGTCATTGTATGAACGATCAAGGAGTAGCGATCAAAGAGATAGCTCACTATAAAGGTGCTAACGCTTTTGCTCAACACTCACATCATCTCGAAAAACCGAATCAGTCTTTTGTGATTGGGAATCCTCTACAAATAGGTGTTGGCTTTGGATCTAAAGTAGCTGCTCATGAAACTGTGCATATATATCAAAATGCACATCACGTATATCGTTTTGATCCAGAAACCCATCAATCTCTAAATTATGATAGTTTGCCTAGATGGCTAGAAGAAGGTTCGGCAGAATTTCTTGCTTTGTATTTGTCAGACAAGGAAGGCTGGGTTTCTTTTGGTCAAATGATGGAAGAGGCTATGGGTGCTGTCCATGAGCTCCGAGGAGAATATCCTCAGTTATCTATTCGAGATTTGCATGATGAAGAATCGACTTATGCCACTGAAAAAGTTTGCGACTATTGTGTGGGTAGGCTCCAATATGAATTTGGGCAATGGGCCACAGCTTTGCTTGTAGCAAAGAGTTCGATAGATATTTTGTACAAAGATTTCATCCAAGAAATGCATTTAGTCGGGCGAGATAGTGCTTTCAAACAATATTTCGGGCTCACTATGGAAGAATTTTATTCAGAATTCGAATCGTTTTTGGAACAAGATATTGACGCTCAAATGAGGATACTGCCAAAATAATCTTAATAGAGGTGTATGTTGGATATATTGCTTTTATTGTGCGTTTCAATAATTTTATTGATAGCTCTAACGGTGTTAATTAAATCGCTGATCCAGGCTAAACGAAAAATTAAATTACTGGACCACAGTATAAGAAGCCAGTCAGTTATATCAGGACTTAACTTCGAACAATGGGTCCCGTTATCTGTTGATTATCCATTTGATCCTAGGCAATTCAGATTTCTAGGCAATCCTATAGACGGGATACAGTTTGAAGAAGATAAAATCATATTGCTTGAGTTTAAATCCGGCAAATCTAAATTGAGTTCTAAGCAAAATCATATCAAACACTTAGTGGAAAGTGGAAAAGTTGAATTTCTAGAGGTCCGGCAAGCACCGGAGTTGACATAATATAATATACTAAATTCGTTACATATGTGGAGTGAGTTAACGGATATAGTATAAATAATTAGTAATATGACCTATTAATGAGTTAAAAACTTCGATTAGCGTCAAATATTCGAAAAGTTGTTTACGTGTTAATTTGACACTGGTTGTTCAAAACGGTATCCTTACCAAATGTCCAATACTGTACAAAAAACTAAAGAACCGCTTTACTACGATTCTTAGCGCAAAACTCACCAATTAGATACGTCAGGCTGATTGACGAAAAGGAGGAGTTTAATGCTACAAAATAACACTACTACAGAATCACCCTTAGCCCCAATAATATCCGTGAGGTCTTTATGGAAGATCTTCGGAAGCAATCAAGATGAAATTGTGAATGCAGATGAAGGAGACACTGATAAAAGTGAGGTCCTTCAAGAATCCGGTGACGTTATAGCACTGAATGATGTTTCATTTGATGTATTCCCTGGTGAAACCTTTGTCGTGATGGGTTTGTCAGGCAGTGGCAAATCCACTTTGGTTAGATGCTTATTAAGACTTATTGAGCCGTCTAGTGGTGAGATTAATATCAATGATGATGATATCTTGCTCTATGATGCGGCAAAACTTCGAGAGTTCAGGCGTAATGAAATGGCCATGGTGTTTCAGCATTTTGGATTACTCCCCCACCGAAACGTTATAGATAATGCGGCGTACGGACTAGAACTCAAAGGCATTGATAAAGATGAAAGATATGAAATTGCGAAACACATGTTGGAAAAAGTTGGACTGGATGGCTGGGAAGAAGCTCGGACATCTGAGTTAAGCGGAGGTATGCAGCAGCGCGTTGGTCTTGCTAGGGCTTTGACAGTGGACCCTACAATCCTTCTTATGGACGAACCATTTAGCGGCTTAGATCCTTTAATTAGGCGTCAAATGAGGGAAGAATTAGCTGATTTACAGGCCGAATTGCAAAAGACGATTGTTTTTATCACTCATGATTTGGACGAAGCCGTTACGATTGGTGACCGAATAGCGATTATGAGAGACGGCAGAATTACTCAATTGGGTACCCCTGAAGAGATTATTACTAACCCTGCAGATGATTTTATTAAAGAATTCACTAGAGATATAAGTCAAACTAGGGTTTTGTCAGTTCAATCCATTGCCTCTGACCTAGAACAAGTTTTTGAAACCACAGCGAGGGTATCAGAAATTATAGAAGGGATGGAAGATACAGGAAAAGAATTTGCTTTTATAGTAGATAATGATAACAAACTTCTCGGGTTTATAGATAAAGAAGCTATTGAAGCAGCAGGAAACGATGCGCCTCTTAAAGACATGGATTTATCTGTGATTGAGCCAATTCATGAATCAACCGTGATTGAAGATGTAGTGCAATTGACTCTAGATAATCCATATCCGATACCTATAGTTGATGATGAAAACATACTTACTGGATTAGCAACACATGATGCCATATTACAGGCATTTGCTGAAAATGCGTTGCAACAACAAAGTAATTAAGATAGGCACGGTACTATATTATGGCTACTGAAAATCCCAACGAAACTGATAATAATATTTCAAAGATATCTA
>Ga0114933_10002382_pt1 | contig 19657 bp, 18 predicted proteins | sample 4SBtaG_FD_89691 | JGI IMG/M metagenome (GOLD analysis project Ga0114933, IMG submission 89691) | Deep subsurface microbial communities from Kolumbo volcano to uncover new lineages of life (NeLLi) - 4SBTROV12_W25 metaG | ecosystem: Environmental > Aquatic > Marine > Volcanic | place: Kolumbo... | reverse complement strand
GATTGGCACGCGGCGGTGCAAAGAGCCATGTGCACAACTTCTCCGTGAGCCAACCATCGAATACCTGAATAAATAGAACTATGATGATGGTTGTTACAACTAAACCGCCCAAGATTTGATCAGTTATGAATTCCATTTGTGAGTGCTTCTAGTGAGAGTATTGAGGGCTTATTACTGGTACTGTTAATTGACCATATATCAAACAATTATACAGAGAAAATAGTCTTTAATCACTTTGACCTCGTGAAGTCCAGGCATCGTCATCGGAATTATTCTGAATCACAGCTTCCGGGGGAATGGTCGACTCCAAATCAGTGACCGTTCCCGTTGTACTATCACTTCCAAGGCGTACTGGAATTCGAATGACGCCGTTGCTATTTCCCGATTCTGAGGACGTACGAGTGTTTGATACATCCTGCTGATACGACATCGGCTGAATGGAAGGCTCTGTGGCAACGCGAATGGAATCTCTGGCACGCGGTGACCAGGAATCAGAACCAGCGACCTGTTGTGGGGCTGTTGCGGTATTACCTATTCGCTCTTGCTGCTGTTGGTAGTACACGGTTTCGCCATTTGTTGTACCCGGTGCAGGGACTTTCGTATTACCGATGGGACCGAAGGCACCCTGGCATCCTAACGCCATTAGGGCGACCAGCGATAATGTGGTGGATAATTGCTTGTTCATTTTCATCTTCGAATTCACTAACCACTTATGACATTAAACACGTATGAATAGCTACGTCGATTAACAGGTTTCGCACATTTACTTTTCTTAATCGTCGGTAGATTAGCGAAAACAGGCTGTTTAACCAAGAGCGAATAGAGAGCTCCGAGAGTGAAACCGTGTTGGCAGCCACCAAACCTCGCGGTTACCGTCATCTAAATGTTGTTAGTGACACACCGATCACTGACTTACAAACAGAGGTTCGCGGTTTGTGACACCCTGCGTGTGAAGATCATAAAACTCCGACATGGTGCGGCTATGGAATTTACGTGCAATGCGTTCAAACAACTGTTCTAGATCTTCGTATAGTTCATGCACTTCTCGTTCTGATTGAAAACGTGCATTGCCGGACATTAGGAAGTCGGATGAGTTCAAGACTAACTGAACGTAATCTTGCTGAGCAAATTCAGCTTCATCAATCAACTGCAGCATGGATACGAGATTGCGCCCATTAGGTCTCAGCCAAATAACGCTAGGGAAGAGTCGACGTGTCGCACGTTGGACGTAACTGAGTGACATGCGTTGCAAGGCGTAAACCGATGCAGGTGCAATGCGATTACGATGTACCGGTCGTACGGAAACAGGCACTTGCATCATGGAGGAATTGCCCGGCAGTAGTGGATCCTCAGGGTCCATGAGGTAATGCTGATACGGGGCATTTAGATAATTACTTCCACCGTGGCCACCTGGTACACCAGGTACCTTGCGCCATGACACAAATGGCGTCACGCTGCAGTCGACACGATATCCTCGGTCACGCAAACATCGGATATAGTGCGAGTCGATTCCCCATCGACCTGCCCGATGAGTGGTGATGGGCGTTTGAAAGGTGTTTTCAAGAGTATCTGTCAGGCAGTTGACTTTGTCACGCAGGACGCTTTCCGGCCATTCAAATCCATAGGGTTGATAAAAGCAATCATCTTCAGACACCAAATGATGCGGTGGACAGGTCCAACCATGAAGATGAGCGCCGATTTCGCCGGATTGCCGCTGAATTACGGATTTACCAAATTCCTGAAAGCACGGGCAAACGGCCATTTCATAGCTCGTCAGCCAGGTTGGGCGAATGCGATATTGTTGGAACAGACCTTGTACGCGATCCAGCATTTCACCATTTCTCGTGGTGATGATGGCTGGACGAGTCTGAAGGTTGTCACCTTCGACGCAAACCGTCACAAGTAGACTTGGCATGGTCATGCCAGGCTATCCCCAATACAGAAGTCACTAAAACCAAATTCGCCGCGTGGTCTATTCAAAGATCGAGAGAAGCGGTGCAGCAATTAAACCTTACCGCCCTACTCGTGAATGTACCGCTAGATCGCGTTTTTTAACAGATTTTGAACACTTTAAATCACGGCTTAGATTCACCAGCAAGTCGTTTTTTGGTGAATCAAAAACTCGATATCTGCATTAATCGTTCGAATTAGCTGATTGCTTTAGTCGTTCATCGATACTTTTTTGCAGTTCTTTGAGCACTGATCCGTTACTTTCTGATGCGATTGCTCTTTCAAGCATCAAAAGTGAGTCTGGTGATGAGATTCTACCTATCGCCCATGCGCATGCACTGCGTACTAACGGTTCGGTATCTGATAGCCCTCTGTTGAGTGCTGGTATGCTCTCACAATGTGCTTGATTGCCAAGCACAATCGCTGCATTTCGCAGGATGCCTCGTCGCTTGGGCCGCCATAACGGAGTTTTCCGAAAACGACTACGGAATGCATCGTCATCAAGATCAAAGAGTTGGTGCAGTTCGAGATTGGTTGCTTCATTAGATGACTGTAGGTCGGATTCTTCGCAGTGATCACCATGTCGGTTCCACGGGCAAACCTCCTGACAAATATCACATCCAAAAAGCCAATTACCAATTCCGGAACGCAGGTTTTCGGAGATTTCATCGCGATTTTCGATTGTCAGATAACTGATACATCGATTGGCGTTAAGAACAAAGGGCTCTGGAAAAGCATCCGTTGGACATGCATCTAGGCACGCGGTACACGTTCCGCAATGGTCAGTTGTTTGAGGGGTATCGGCGGGTAGATCTGCTGTGCTTAAAAGGGCAGCAAGGAAAAAGTAACTGCCCTGCTCTTTACTGATGAGCATTGTATTTTTTCCAATCCAGCCGATGCCGGCGAGTTGTGCAAATTCGCGCTCTAATAGCGGTGCTGTATCCACAACACCCCGACTAGATTCCGCTGGCAGCAAGTCATCGTGAAATGCTCGAAGCAACTTGAGTCTGGAGTGAATTAAATCGTGGTAGTCGACCGTTCCGGTTGCGTATCTTGCAACACGACCGTGGCCGGCGTTGGTTAACGGAATGTTTTCGTTGCCTGCGTAGTGCATCCCGAGCATCAATACGCTTCGTACGCCTTTAAGGACGAGATTCGGATCAGCGTACGCATTCTGCCGTTCAGCGATGTAACTCATTTGGCCGGCATAACCGTTGTCCAACCAGTCGATTAGACGGTGCAGGCCCTCAGGTGTGACAGCCGGAGCAACGCCGGAAAACTGGAATCCCAGTTCCACTGCCCGCCTTTTTAGTGAATCGGCAGGATTTGACATCTATTTACAATCGGGCCTGGCTATTTGTAAATCTTGAATTCATCATTCTTGTAGCGTCCCCAGTATTCCTTGAGGTCGGCATATATCTTAGGTGAAAGCAATGCTACCCCCAATACATTTGGAAATGCCATGCACAGAATCATGATGTCAGAGAAACTAAGAACTGCACCTAAATCGACGAGTGCTCCCAAGAGAGTGGCAGCAACAAAAAGTAGTCGGTAAACCATAATGCTGTTGGCACCAAAAAGCCGCTCCCAACATTTTTCACCATAGTAACTCCATGAGATCATCGTACTGTATGCAAATAGCACAACCGCAACCGTCAGTACCACGGGAAACCAGGAAATCTGATCTCCAAACGCTCGGCTTGTCAGAGCAGCACCTTCCAGTCCTTCACCATTGATCCAGGCATTATTGTCCCAGGCACCGGTCAGAAGAATGACGAGTGCTGTCATCGAGCAAACGATGATCGTGTCAATAAACGGACCGAGTAGCGCCACCGTGCCTTCCCGTACTGGCTCGTCCGTTTTTGCAGCGCTGTGTGCGATCGATGCGCTTCCAACTCCGGCTTCATTACTGAATGCCGCACGTTGTACACCGATGACCAAAATCCCGATAAAGCCGCCGCCAAATGCTTCAGGCGAAAACGCTTCACTAAAAATGAGACTGATCATCGCCGGAACATCTGAAATATTCCCAAGAATGATATAGAGACATGCTGCAACGTAAATTAAACACATCGAAGGCACAATTTTTTCGGCAGCCTTGCCGATTCGCTTGATTCCTCCAATGATCACCACGCCCACCAATGCTGCCATGATGATCCCGTAGACCCATTTGAATTTACCTTCGAACGAACTGACGTTGTTCTGTAACTGATCCCGTTGCTCTTGAAGTGTTTCTGATTCGCCAACACGTCCTTGCCCAGCGAGCTCCTTGATCTCTTTATCTAACCGGGCGATTTCACTTGTGTCGTCGCCTTGCACTTGTGCTAAAAGCAGAGCACCTGCTTGCTGAGCTTGAAACATATTTCCACCACCAAAGCTGGCGAAAATACACATGACCGTGAACGTGATTCCAAGTACTGCTCCCAAGCCACCGAGCTTGAGCTCGGCTAAACCCTGAGGAAGGTACTGCATCGGCCCGCCGAGAATGGTGCCGTCTTCTTTGACTTTGCGATACTTCTGCCCAAGTGTGCATTCAACAAACTTGCTGGTCATCCCAAAGAATCCGCACATCAACATCCAGAAGAATGCGCCAGGGCCACCAAGTGTCATTGCAATGGTCACGCCCGCGATGTTTCCAAGTCCAACCGTGGCACTTAGCGCTGAAGAAAGAGCCTGAAAGTGAGTTACTTCCCCATCCTCATCCGGGTTGTCATACTTGCCGCGCACAATCTCCACAGCGTGACGGAAACCCCAGATGTTATATCCACGCATCATTAGCGTGAAAAATAAAGCCCCACACGCCAGCCAAAGCACGACTATCGGCATGCCGTTTACAGATTCCAATTGGAGATGGTTGTCTGTTTCCGTTAGAGCTAGTAGCCCGGCGGCATGAGCATCCTGTATTTCGTCAATCGATTTGGTATTGCCGGAGTCAATTTTTTGGTGAAGATCCTGATTTATTAAATGAAACTCGTCGCCGGACTCAGTGGTAACTCTCACATACTTCCCCGCATTCACCACGCGGCTGACAAATTCAACAGGCACCTCTGTTCCGTCTGATGCCGTTGTGGTTCCAGCGGCAACTTCCGTCTGCTCGTAATCGCCGGCGATTAATTTTCTGGCCACCTCGTCAGCAGAAATGGAGTGCGGTGAACCCGTTGATTCATCAACCGCACGGAAAACTGCGATATGATGCTGTTGCGATGGCGTTAACTGATCAATCTCACTCTGGCTTAAGTCGATTGGACTGGCCAATCTCGTATAGGGTGTATCGGGTGCTGCTGTTACCGGACGGATATAGTATTCACGATGATCAAACTGCACGAATTGACGCTCAGTAGCCATTAATTCATAAAACAGTACGCCGGCAATTTTTTTCACTGCTGTGTCAAAAGCAGATTCGATTTTCTCACTTAATGCCAGGTCCTTTTCAGCTTCTTTGTCCGGTGTGACCTTTTGACGGGACAATACCTCGGTAAAAGCCAACCCTTCGTCAGTCGTAACGAATTCCAGCTGCGATGGTTCCGACTCATCTTGCGTCAGCGCGATGCCGGATTGAAGTGTTACAAAGCCAGTCACAAGAAGGAGGATCCAAAATAGTGACTTTCGGACTGATAGGCGTTGTTGCATGGCCAATTGACTCGGAGGGGTTGGATGTTTAGGTAGTCAGTGATATAGGCCGTAATTTAGACCTAATAGCATCAATAAGTAAGCACTCAACAGAGTGTCTCATATGATGTCAATATTCTTGTGGATGTCGATTATAACTGTTTGCTGCCAAAAGGTTTACGTCACTTAAACAACGAGCATTATTTTTCACATACTCAGTTGTCAAAAAGATTTGAAATCGCTACTATGTAAGAGGTTGGCGCCAGTTTCAATAAATAGATAATACTGTCTTGTCATTGGTGCCGAACACTGGCATTTTTCGTTAAAGCCCTTTGTTTATAGTTGTTTATAGTTGCTTCATGGTAATTTCGGTGGCTTAAAAGCCATCTGCAACAAGGTACTTACATTATGGTTCAGCATGTAATCGAATCCGACGTTGCGGTACTGGATCTACTACGCAAGAATCAGGCAATGGCCGTCGCCGAGCTGGCAAAGTCACTGGGTGTGACGGCAACCGCCGTTCGACAACGGCTGACACGATTAATGGAAGAGGGCTGTATCGAGCGTGCCGTAAAACCAACTAAGCGCGGCAGACCACAGCACGAGTATTCACTCACGACCAAGGGAAGACGTCAAACTGGAGAGAACTTTGGCGATTTAGCCATGGTGTTGTGGCAGGAGATTCGCATTATTGAAGATCCTGTTGTCAGACGCGGTCTCATAGGGCGAGTGTCGCACCGGCTTGCTGATTTGTATGCGGAACAGATTAGTGGCACCACTGTTGAACAAAGAATGCTTGAATTAGCAGCACTGTTCGCCGAACGGCGGCTTCCATTGGAGATTGATCAATCGGGCGAATTGCCCGTGATCAGTGTGGGCGCATGCCCATACCCGGAACTTGCTGAGCAGGATCGTTCTGTTTGTAGTATGGAAAGAATGCTGATTTCCGAGATCCTTGGTGAAACCGTACGTCTCAGCCAATGCCGTTTAGACGGTGGTTGCGGTTGCACCTTTGAAGTGTCGCCGGCAGAGAAACAGCCAGAACAGCAAACCAGTACAACAACTCAAAAGCGACCTGTTTTTTAAATAACGAACAGGTCATATTTCACACAACCGTACACACACTTTTGAAATCAAATTGGGAATTGAGATGAGTCAACCATTACCATGGATTGAAGGTCGATTTGAAGAAAACGTCATTACGACCACGGTTGAACAGGCAATCAACTGGGGTCGTCAGTCGAGCGTTTGGCCGATGACTTTCGGTTTGGCATGCTGTGCGATTGAAATGATGGCAACCGGTGCCAGCAAGTACGACATAGATCGTTTTGGAGCAGGTGCATTCCGTGCTACTCCACGTCAGAGCGACTTGATGATCGTTGCAGGCACGGTGACCTATAAGATGGCCAGCCGTGTTCGCCGTCTCTACAACATGATGCCCGATCCAAAATTCGTAATCGCCATGGGTGCCTGCACCGTAGGCGGCGGACCATATTTCAAGTACGGATACCACGTTGTGAAGGGCGTTGACTTGGTAGTACCCGTTGACGTTTATGTTCCAGGTTGTCCTCCTCGCCCGGAAGCGCTGCTCGAGGGACTCATGCGAATTCAGGACAAGATTCGTGGGCATCGAATTTCCAAACGCAAGAATTCGTTAGTGAAACGAGGCCGTGTTGGAGCCAAAGTCGACGACGTGCTTCCGCTTCCTCACCACAGCGGTTACGTGCAGGTTCCAGAAGGCGAGCCAGAAGATTTCGTAACGGATCACCAGAAGATTACAGGGTAGTTAAAAGACACACCTCGTCTTGGACGTCACAGGACATGTCCGGCAGGTTTGTGCGGTTAACTGCCATTAACAATGCATTTTGTATGCCAACTAACTAAGGCAAGAAATAAGTAATGTCACACACATTAAAAATCCAAGATCTACATGTAAGCGTTGAGGGTAAGCCCATTTTGCGGGGTGTAAATCTGGAAATCCAGCATGGTGAAACTCATGCGTTAATGGGCCCGAATGGCTCGGGAAAGAGCACGCTTGGCTTAGCCATCATGGGGCATCCTAATTATGAAGTCACTGGTGGATCGATCACACTGGACGGCGATGAGATTCTTGAGATGTCACCGGATGAACGATGTCGAGCTGGCATCTTCATGGCCTTTCAGCGACCGGTAGCGATTCCGGGGGTCAAAATGGCCGACTTCTTGCGGCACGCTACGACCAACGTTCGCAATCCGGAACGAGCCGAAGGTGAAGATTTAATTCCTATGCGAGAATTTCGTAAGGAACTCAAAGGGAAAATGGAACAGCTTCGTATGGATGTCGAATTCGCGCGAAGATATGTCAACGACGGCTTCTCCGGTGGCGAGATGAAGCGTGCAGAAATCTTACAGCTGGCGATGTTGCAGCCCAAGTTTGCTGTTTTGGATGAAACAGATAGTGGCCTGGATGCAGATGCCGTTCGATTGGCCAGTGAGAGTATTGCAGACATCGGACGGGAAAAAATGGGCTTGCTCATTATTACTCATCACGACAAATTGCTTGTGCATAATCCACCGGAATTTACACACGTCATGCTCGGCGGACGCGTTGTCGAGACGGGCGGTCCGGAATTAGCTGAGGAATTGCACTCCAACGGTTATGAACGGATTCGGTCAACCTATCCGCAAGCCGAAGCGGAAAATCAGGAAATGGCACAGGAAGAGGTGGCAAGCTGAATCTCAGAAGCATTAAGCAGCTGAGTTAGGTTTTGTGATCACATAGGAAAAGAAATTATGGCAACGGAAATCAAAACTGGTGACGACAATCAATCCATTGGGGAAATCAATAAGTACGATTTTCAAACGGAAACAGAAGCCGTCTTCAAGGCCCGCAAGGGTATCGACCGCGAGATCGTAGAACAGATCTCCGCAATGAAGGGCGAGCCGGACTGGATGCTCGAGTTTCGCCTTAAGTCCCTCGAAATATTTGAATCAAAGCCGACACCGGATTGGGGTGGCAACTGCCACATCAATTTTCAGGATATCTACTATTACCTTAAGCCAACTGAAGGTCAGGGTCGTACCTGGGATGAGGTGCCTGATGAAATCAAGGACACCTTTGATCGCCTGGGTATTCCAGAAGCAGAACGTGAATTCCTTGCTGGGGTGAAGGCACAATTCGAAAGCGAAGTCGTATATGGTTCCTTGCAGGAAGATCTGGAGAAGAAAGGTGTCATCTTTACCGATACCGACACAGCTGTAAAAGAATACCCGGAGTTGTTGCGTGAATACTTCGGCAAGATTATTCCTCCCGATGATAATAAGTTCGCTGCACTGAACTCTGCCGTCTGGTCAGGTGGTTCATTTATCTATATCCCACCTGGCGTCAAAATCGAATGTCCATTGCAGGCTTACTTCAGAATTAATGCTGAAAGCATGGGACAGTTCGAACGAACGCTGATCATCGTGGATGAAGGTGCAGAAGTACATTACGTCGAAGGATGTACTGCTCCGATGTACTCCACAGAAAGTTTGCATTCCGCTGTCGTTGAGGTTATTTGCAAAAAGGGTTCACGTTGTCGTTATTCGACTATTCAGAACTGGGCGAATAATATTTTGAATCTGGTTACAAAGCGTGCGATGGCCTATGAAGATGCCACGATGGAATGGGTTGATGGCAATCTTGGCAGCCAACTTACGATGAAGTATCCCGCCGTTTACATGATGGAACCCGGGGCTCGTGGTGAGATTCTTTCGATCGCATTTTCGGGTAAAAACCAACATCAGGATGCCGGTGCGAAACTTGTACACTGTGCACCGAATACGACAGGGCAGATCATTTCCAAGTCGATTTCGAAGGACGGTGGGCGTAGTAGCTATCGAGGTCTCGTTCGCGTTGAAAAAGGCGCGAAGAATTCCAAGTGCAACGTCGTTTGTGACGCACTGATACTTGACCCCGAGAGTCGTAGTGACACTTATCCTTATATTGAAATAGCAGAACAAGACGTATCGGTCGGGCATGAAGCAAGCGTGTCACGCATTGGTGAAGAACAGATGTTCTATTTGCAAAGTCGTGGCCTTACGGAAACGGAAGCAAGTGCCATGATCGTAAACGGATTCATCGAGCCGCTCGTTAAGGAATTGCCGATGGAATATGCGGTAGAACTTAACCGCCTGATTCAACTGCAAATGGAAGGGTCTGTAGGCTAGGCACTCTGCATGGCCAGTTGTAAACCAGCATAAAGCAACAAGTTTTCAGCCGTCGTCTTCTCCGATGTTTCGGCATTACCACCTTGCGATTATTGAATAATCGCGAAACCGCAAAAAGCATCGATTTTCATATGACCAATACTGTGGATGTCACTGAGTTTAACTCCGAAGGATTTGAGTCTTTCTTGTCCGCTCGTCCGCAACCTTCGTGGTTGGAGCAGCGGCGTAGAACCGCGTGGTCGGCATTCGAAGAAATGGATTGGCCGACACGTCGTCAGGAGGAATGGATTCGCACCGATATCCGCCTCTTTAATCTCAATAAATTCGGTTTACCTACGGTACTCGATGCACCGTCGGAAGCGGTCCACTCTCTTTTGGGCGATGGTCTCGAATTGGGCGGTCAGGTAACCAATGTCGATGGAGTCTGTGTTTCATCTAGCGTTAGCGACGAACTCGACGCTCAGGGAGTGATCTTTGGAAGTCTAGACGAACTGGCCGGTGAACATAGTGAACTAATCGAATCGCACTTAATGAAGAGTGGATTTGACGCTGCTACCGATCGATTTTCAGCGTTGCATGCAGCGTGTTTTACGGGGGGCGTATTCCTTTATGTGCCTCGCGGAGTCAATGTCGAGTTGCCGCTTCATTCTGTTTCACAACTAAGTGATGGTGCTGTTGATCTGGGACACACTCTGGTGATTCTCGAAGATGGTGCAAATGCCACACTATTGGCGGAGTCGCATTCGACGTCAGAAGATGCAAGTGGACTCCATTGTGGTGGGATTGAACTCGTCGTAGGCAACGACGCACATCTGCGATATGTGAATCTGCAAGATTGGGGGCAAGGTGTGTGGCACTTTGGCCATCAGCACGCAGATGTAGGAAGAAACGGTAGTTTGCAATGGACCTCTGCTGCACTCGGAAGTCGACTTGCGAAAATCAATCAACACGTTTCGCTCAGTGGCGAATACGCCGACTGCCAGGTAAACGGGGTATTGTTTACTGAGGGTAAACAACATCTCTCCTATCACACCATGCAGCATCACGTGGCGCCAAATTGCCATAGTGACTTTCTCTATAAGGCGGCACTTCAGGATAAGTCGCGCACTGTTTGGCGTGGCATGATCAAAGTAGATCCGGATGCCCAAAGAACGGACGGGTACCAGCGTAATGACAATTTGTTGTTATCGGAAAATTGCCGGGCGGACTCGATTCCAGGGTTGGAGATCGAGGCAGATGACGTGCGGTGTACACATGGCTCGACATCTGGCAAAGTTGATGAAGAGCTGATCTTCTATGCTCAATGTCGCGGCTATACAAGAAACGAAGCTATCCGTTTGATTGTGACCGGATTCTTTCAGCAAATCTTTGATCGAATCACGATCGATAGCGTCCGCGATGCACTTGGATTAGCAATCGCACGACGTGTGCGTGAGTACGAATAGAACCTGGAATTGGCATTTGCTCCTTGAAGCATCCGTCGTATTGCCTCCTCCGATAAATAGAGAGTCTGATAAATCGTTATGTCAGAGTTTGTGAAAGTTGCATGTACCGCTGATTTTGCCGATGAGTGCAAAATTTTGCTTGAGGTAGATGACAGATTAGTTGTCGTTGTCCGAGTAAATGATGAATATCATTGTGTCGATGACGTGTGTACACACGATGGCGGACCTCTCGGTGACGGGGAACTGGACGGCTGTCACTTAATCTGCCCTCGTCATGGCGCGAAATTTGACGTGACAGACGGCAGTGCAGTAACGATGCCAGCAACCCAGTCGACCGGCTCGCATGAGGTAAAGGTCGAAGGCGATGATATATACGTTAGAATTAACGAGTAAATAGCTGCGGCGGTGAAGAAACATCCCTTTTTTGGTGGCAACGACTACTGAAACCCAGAGGAAAACCAAATGGCATTGTCAGAAGATCTTGTTCTTGAAGAGCTAAAAAAAGTAATCGATCCGGAGTTGTTCGTGAACATCGTCGACCTCGGATTGATCTATAAAGTCGAAATGACTGATGCTGAAGAGGAAGGTGTGGAGGATGTACACATCGATATGACGTTGACCAGTCCGATGTGCCCCGCGGGCCCACAAATGATTGCTAATAGCAAGCAAGTACTTGCACAGATTGATGGAATCGGTGACGTGGAGATCAAAGTCGTTATGGAACCGGTCTGGACTCCGGATCGCATGACCGAAGATGCACGAGATCAACTGGGCATTTTCTAAGTGGAAGCGTTTTGCACACCGACATTTCTCTCAGCGGTTCGCCATCCACATTTTAACGGTGACCTAAATGCGCATTCTCCTACTTGAGTTCTTTTCAAGTGGCGGGATATTTATCGATTCAGAATGTGAAAGAAGTCCTCATGAGCGGTCGACGCTTGTGGATGAAGGCTGGAAGATGCTGCAGGCTCTCCTGCGGGACGCTCTACGCAGAGATGGCTTGTACATTGATGTATTGTTGGATGAATCATGTGATCATACGACTGAGGAGGCGCTCTCGCATGCGAATGTAAACTGTCATCCAGTTGCAAATGCAGAGCAATTCACACAGCAACTAGATGATCTTGCTGTAACGGCTGATTATGTTATCGCGATCGCACCGGAAACCGATGAGCTGCTCAGTCAATTGGCAGCTAGATTGCGAAAATGTGGTGCCAGCGTACTCTTACCATCCGCCAGTCAAATCTGTTGGTCATCCAGCAAGACTCAGACTTGTCAAATGCTCACTGACTACAACATTCCTACACCTGGAATCTTGAGTCAGAAGCAACTGGTATCACTGAATCAAGATGCGTTTGTGGTGATGAAGCCAGACGATGGAGCAGGATGTGTAGACACGCGTGTTCTTACCATTGCAGAGTTGTCTTCGGTGAAACCGAATTCAGATATGCTGATACAGCCATACCAAAGTGGGACGGATGTTAGTGTATCTGTCATCATGGGAAACAATCCCGTGGTCATGTCACCGTTATACCAACAGATCAAGAATGTTAATCAGGTTTTGAGCTTCACTGGAGTCGAGGGTGATGTGGCGGCTGAGCATGCGGAACGAGCTACACAGCTTGCTGATCGCTGCATACCGTTATTTTCTGGAGCCAGGGGTTGGATCGGAATTGATATGGTCATAGGCGAGACGCCCGAGGACGACATGGTGATTGAAATCAATCCCCGGCTAACATCGTCGTTTTGCACACTATCAGAGATCGCCGATGTTAGCCTTGTCGGTATGATACTGGACAATGCGACTTGTCATGAATCGACGTAGCGTCGTCCGGCAGAGCGCTGCGGCAACGACCGACGTGTGCTATGCGCGTAGATTTACGAATTCGACGGATGTGTTGTGACTGAGCATCGATATGAATGCCGAATCGATGTAATTGCACTCTTGTAGACTTTCAAGGTCATCAGTCGGCGGTGCATCCGATTTAAGCAGGACCACATTCGGGATATCAAAGACTGTGGCGATTCGGGCCGCAATTGAATCACTCGTCGCTGACCAATTGTGAGGTAGAACGCTCCCCTCACAGCGTGGCTCGTTGGTATTCAGGAAAGTTGAAACCGCAATGGCGGTGTAGTCGTTTTCTGGTGATGGCATTTGCGGGTACTTCAACTCTACGACATTGAGACCAACGAGTTCAGCCGTTTCATAAGTGTTCGCATCCATGGCCAGGACAGCCAGATCGTGCGTTTCGGCATCGCACCATTCCGCCCAAGGTTGTCTGGCACGGATGGAGTCAGCATACTCACCACCTCCACAGATCACCCAGGCCGGGGTAAGTTCGAATTGCTGTAACCAATTCTGTAGTCGCCCGTTTAGGTCAGGAAGATCCAGTACGCTACCGCCTACTTTGATGATGGTCTGGATCACGACAAGGACTTTGCAACCAAATGTTGTTGAAGCAGCGTGGCAACTGCAAGAGCCGGAGCACAGCGGAGCTGTTCGGGTGTTAAGCAGTTTCCTAACGATGATGTATTAATCGGGACGTTGAGTTTCTCTTGAATTCTTGACAGGAGAAATCCACCGTGACCTGTACATAGCAATGTATCCAACTGGTGCTGGCTCTGTTGAGACTCAATCGCTTGAGTAATCAAAAGTGTCAGACTCTCTGCAATTGCTTCGGCCATCAGTTTCGCATCCTCATCGGTCACATCAGAGGGACATGCACAGACCATTCTCGCCAATCGATCCTTGGCGGCTGTTTTGGTTCTCGGCATTCCATCTGCCGTGTCGGTACATTCCGAATCCTCGGGTAAGTCGCCGAGAATGACAAATGCGTCCTCGGTTGTGGCGAAGAGTTCGCGTGCAACCGGAATATTGCGTGATCGAAAGGGAAGCGTATTCACAATGGAACAGACCGGTGTTCTTTGTATGCCAGCGTAAACCAGCGATTTGTTCTGTAGCCGATCCATGTCCGTCGCACCGTCAAAGACAGGAGCGCCTTTTATAACAGGGACCACGTCCACCGTCGTTGAACCAATGTCGAGTATGAGAGAAGACGCATCCGATTTTGCATGCAATGCATGTGCGAATCTAGCGAGAGCGTGCCAGTTAGATGCTGCCACCGTTGCTGAGCATGCGCATGCTTCGGCGGGAGTTTTCCAATCACCATTGGTGCAATAGACGCGTGCCTTCCGGGCATCAGCTTTGCAAAGGGAATCAAGAATGTACTTCACGCCAGCTTCTTTGCTCTCAAAGCAGTCGGCTAATTCGCCAGTGACCGTGACTGCCAGATATTCCGTTTGCGGTGCCTGGCGCAGCACATCGACTAGAATCTCCGAAAGCGCTTCATGGCGGGCCCACATCGGGAATGGCACATTTTGTACAAAGCCGCATGTGCTTGCTGCCTTGATGTTTGCACCACCAATGTCTATGCCGACGACTTCCATAAATATCTATATCACAGTTGCGTTTGAAGCGATGAATCCGAATCGTAGCGTAATATCAAACGGCGCATGAAAAAAGCCCCTCTGAATATCAGAGGGGCTTTTTTGCTGTTTGTTAAGACGTGTCTGGAGTTAATTCCACCAGAATTCACCACTACTGTTGCTTTCGACACCCTTGGACCATACGGACTTAACCGCGTTATCCATCTGCTCCTGATTAACAGCTTGCCATGATTCAATCTGGACACCGCCGGAGGCCGTTACGATGACACCTTTGTTGGTTCGCAAGAAGCTGCAGTGAGGTGCAATTTGTTTCGGTGCATTCCACTTGGCAATTTGCAAGTCGCTTTGATCAGAATCCACAAGCATCGGTACCTGACAGTTAGCTTTTTCAAACAATCCCTGTTTCCGAATGAGTGCGGCGACAACACACATGTCCATGATGTTTCGCAGTTCGCCGAAGACAGCGTGTTTTTCAGCTAGCTCGGCGTATTTATCCGTCATCAAGTCAGCCCATTTTTGAGCTCGCGGATCAACCTTACCCGTTGCTGCCACCTGACCTTGATCATTAACGACTTCGTTCTCAGTCATAGCTTTAACGCCCTGCCCACGGATTTCCCAAGCTAGCCCATCAACACTGCGAGCAAGTGGCTCATAGTCACACGCCAACCACCAACGTGGATTTACGTCCGGTCGGATATTGGTTGCAGTTCGGATCATGTGAAGGAAGCTCGGCATGCCACGTACCGGTGTTTCGTCAATGTTCATAGCCAGACGCTTCATTTTGTAGTCCGCAGCAACCATGACACGAGCGAAGTGGCTGTCATCAGGCACGCCGGTAATGGAGACGTTCTGTGGTCCAAAGGCCTGCTTTAATGCTGGTTCAAGCGTGCGGAGACTTACGTTTCCACCACTTTGGCGGGCACGGTTTAACAATACGTTTGCACGTTGGAATCCCTCTTCTGTTGGATCGATCGAGCAACTGATGCCGACCTGCCGAGCCTGATCGACGTGGCGCAGAGCCGTAATAAGATTGTCCAAACGAAGCACTGGGCGACCTGTTGTGATACCCACAACATTGCCGTCTTCTTTGATTTTCCAGCCTTCACCAGGACCAGCTAACACGATATCGTTTTGTTCCGGATAAACGAGAACATATTGAATACGCTGCAAACCGGCCAGGAACTGAACACTTTCAGGAAGCTGACCCAGGTTGTTTTGCATTGCATCCTTAATAGCGCTATTTAATCCACGCAGCGAGACCATGCGCAAACCGGTTGGTACGGCCATTGCACCTTCTGCCGGCTTAATTTCATTACGCAATTCGTCTAGCAGAGCTTTAGTACTTGCTGCATCAGCGTTACGGACAAACCCCTGAGGATCAATAGTAATACCACCAACCCCGCCATTTCGGATGGCTATACCACCCCATGAAGTGGTAGTTAGCACAACAAATGAAAACGCCAGCACTAATGCGGTTGCTGCTGATGCCAATCGGTTGTGTCGAGAAATTTGGCTCGACATGGTACTACTCCTAATTAACAGCTTTTCGTTACTAAGCTTGCTTTATATTTAGCTTCGATATGTCCTTGTTCCCTTAAGGCCAATTGGCAATTTAGCACAATTGGTACTTATAGGTACTCCTAAGAGACTTCGTCAAATAAGTACTTCCGACACAAAGAATAATCCCGATTAAGGATAATCCTGTAACCCGAACTATTCAAGAAAAGTCTCCTCAATCGTTACAGTTTTACACTTCAAATGCAGCACTTAACCCGTACCATCTGAATTGCTAATTCACTAGACACCTTGCTTAAGGTGTTTTGGTTACAATAGTAGTGATTTTGACGATAATTCGGCCAAATGAATACCACACGCCGTTCCGGCTGGTGGTGGTGACAATTCGCAGGTCTTTACCAAAGCTGAATTCCTGTTGAGCCGATTGAAACGATTATAGCGAGTTAAAATGCCCTACTTGGTTATTCGCGAAGGCGCTAAATGGACGGATGTTGTACGGCTGACGATCGGCCGTACCATCACAATGGGTCGTGCGTCAACGAATCAAATCGTTATAAACGATGAAAGAGCAAGCCGCGCTCATGCGGAAGTCTTCTATACAGAAGGCAACTGGGTGCTCCGTGATTTAGACAGTCGCAATGGCACAATCGTGAATAAAGAACCTATTCACGGAGATTTTCTGCTGAATGCAAACGATCGAATTCATGTTGCCAATTACCATATTTCATTTGTAGAGGACTTGTCATCTGCGTTTCCAGAAAATCCTGAGCCGGATACCGGTGTATTAAAAGATCATTTAGGTGACAGTACGGATGATAATCTTGTAGGCGATAGCCATGTCCTGGAATATTTGCCACCGACAACAATTACCCATCGCAAAAACCAGACGAATATGCTCGAGCGTGCTCAGGCAACTTCGTCCGACAAGATAGGGCAAGCCTTTGCGGCACTTTGCAGGATCGCATTTGATCTGGCAGGCCAACCCGATTCTGCGGGAATCGCTAACACCGCAATCAACGGATTGTTGGAAGGCACAGCAGGGCAAGCCGCTGGCATACTCCTGGGTGCAGGAGAAGATGAGGCGGATCTGGTGGGTGCGGACTTGGAAGTCATTGGCTGTAAGAGTCAGGACGGTGAAAAGTATCAACGCGTAACGGGCTATCTTGCAGCCACCGTGCTCGAAGGTGGAGAAGCGGTGTTAGCACGTAATGTCGGTGACGACAGTGCATTGGCAGGACGTGATAGTAAGGGCGAAATCCTTCTTACCAGTGTGGTTTGTGCTCCGATTCGATTCGAGGGTGCTGTATTGGGACTCGTACATCTTTATTCACTTGATTCTGCTCAGGAACTGGAACCAGACGATTTGGAGTTTGCATTAGCCGTCGCGGACAATGTGGGACTGGCAATCAACAGCTTGTACCGTGAACGTGAATTGGAAGAAGACCTTTCGATGTCACGTAATGAAATACAACAATTGCGAACTCAACTTGGCGAAGAATCTGAGATTGTCGGTGTAAGTGCGGAATTGGAGCAGGTTAAGCAAAATGTAATACAAGCCGCTCCAAGTCGTGCGACAGTGTTGATTCGTGGCGAAAGCGGTGTTGGTAAAGAGTTGATTGCCCGTGCGGTCCATTTTGCGAGCCCGCGTAAGGACGGACCATTTGTTTGCTTAAATTGCGCAGCTCTATCCGAATCGCTGCTTGAAAGCGAATTATTCGGGCATGAGAAAGGTGCCTTTACCGGCGCGACGGAACGGAAGATCGGTAAGTTTGAATCTGCTGATCAGGGAACGTTAATGCTCGATGAGATTGGCGAGATGAGCTCATCGATACAGGCAAAGTTCCTCAGAGTGTTGGAGGGTCATCCCTTTGAGCGTGTCGGCGGAAATCAACCAATAGAAGTTGATGTCCGCGTCATCGCGGCTACGAATCGTGACTTGGAAGTTGCTGTGGCTGAAGGACGATTTAGACGGGATCTTTACTTTCGACTACATGTTGTGGAGATCTTAGTTCCGTCGTTAAGAAAACGCCCGGAAGATGTTGAATTGCTGGCCTATCACTTCCTTGATCGCTTTAAGGCTGAAACCGGAAGACGGTTGTCGGGTTTCTCAGAAGCTGCCATGGACCAGTTGCGTAAGTACCGCTGGCCGGGGAACGTACGGGAACTCAAGAATATGGTCGAGCGAGCTGTGGTTCTTTGCCGCAGCGAGGAAATTGGTGTAGATAATCTGACGCTGAGCAGTCTGTCAACCGCATCAGAATCGACAGAAATCGATCCACTTGACTCCGGGTCTTATCGTCCGATGTCGCTATCCGATATAGAGCGAATTCACATACAGCAAACACTCGACCATAACGAGTGGAATAAAAGTCGCACGGCGACCGTTCTTGGAGTAGAGCGTTCAACACTTGACCGCAAGATTAAGCGGTACAACATTAGACGTTCTGGCGATTAGTCGTCGTGACGTTGCTGGTCATCACGTCTGTATTCAGCGATTAATTCGTCCGGTGACTTCCCCTTATTAAATCGCCGTAGAATCGACCGGTTCTTTAACGTCTGACGTATGACGCCATTGCGTTGCCAACGTCTGGCATCCACGTTCAATGGTCCTGCTAAAAAGGTAACTACCTGGTCTTTCGGCAGGGATTGCATCAGCATGACATCCTCAAGAAAAGGCACATCAGCGAAGCCGCCGAGCTGTTCGAAGAGCACTCTGGATATGAAGATTCCCTGGTCGCCAAATGGTAGTTTTCTTCGTCTTGCACGATATCCGTTTCCCCATTCGAGTAATCGGTATTTGATGCCACGTGCATCGATTCGTTGTTTGAATGCGCCGACAATCAGAGGGGTTGAATCCGCCGCCTCGCGAATTTGAGCAATACAGTTGCTTGATAACCAGTTGTCAGCATGCAGAAATAACAATATGTCAGCCGACGCGGTGGCGACTCCTGCATTTTGTTGAATGCCACGACCGACGCTCGTTGAAACCGTGGTGACCGCATGTTTTTCAGCAATGGCAAGAGTTGCATCTTCACTGCCACCGTCGACAAGGATGATCTGATCCGCGTCACTAGCGCTTTCAATGCAACGTTCAATTACACTTGCCTCATTCATGGTTGGAATAACGACGGAAACGGTGAGCATGAGTTATATACAGTCGACGGATTGCCGAATCCTTAACCATGAAATTAAAGATGATGTTATCAATCTGCCGAAACCTTCAACTTTAAACGTTGCCATTGAATCGGCGAGTTTATAATAACGGTTAATGCGATCAGTGGAGAGCATACCGGTCATAACTCTATCCTTCACAACTCTCTTGGGACTACTTGGATGAAGCTTCGCGTTGGTGTGGTCGGTCTCGGGGATGCCTGGGAAAACCGTCACCGCCCTGCTCTTCGGGCTTTAGCGGATCGGTTTGAAGTTATCGCGGTATGTGCCGAGGTGCAGTCCCTTGCGCAACGCGCGGCAGAGGATTTCAATGCCGTGGCTGTGGAAGGCGT
>Ga0114933_10002379_pt1 | contig 19668 bp, 11 predicted proteins | sample 4SBtaG_FD_89691 | JGI IMG/M metagenome (GOLD analysis project Ga0114933, IMG submission 89691) | Deep subsurface microbial communities from Kolumbo volcano to uncover new lineages of life (NeLLi) - 4SBTROV12_W25 metaG | ecosystem: Environmental > Aquatic > Marine > Volcanic | place: Kolumbo... | reverse complement strand
TTCCCGCAAAAACAGGGAGAAACCACCATAGACATCGCGGGCACTCAGGGATGGTATGACCTGATGGTCCTTCCACATCCGTTCGATCCGGATGTCGTGTTCATGGGTGGAATTCGGATGTACCGGCTCACCTCGGAGGGGGAGCAACAAGTACGCGCGTTCTCGGGAGTGGATCAAGAAAACACGTCGAGTTTCCTGTCATTCGTGAATTTCGGAGCGGATCATCTTGGAGGTGGTCTGAGACTGGGCACAGAGGAAGAGGAAAGCAGCATCCTCCCGAATCAGATGGTTTCGGTTGAAGTCCGCTTCGGCCCGGGACGATCCCAGTTCGCCCATCGCTTTGCCCCTCCGGATGAGGCCGGTGTTGCCCTGGCTGACTATCCGTATCGGGACTACGTCGAAGTCCCGTTCGAGGTGTGGGATATCACAAATGACCGGCAGCTTCACGTCTCGTTCCGAGACCGCCGTGGCGATGGGGAGTTCAATCTCATAGAAAGGGACGAGGCCAATCTAGGACGCGAGTACGTCCTGATTTCGGCCAGGCCATACGACGAATCGTCACCAGACCCTGAGATAGCGGTTGACGGCGGAGTGGTTACGCAACTGGCCTATTTCTTCTGGCCGATGCTCACGACCGGTGGGACCTGGGATCCGGCAGATCTTCCCGAGTCGATTCTGCGACTCAACTTTTTGGATGTCCTCGCCCAGACCAGAAACACGTCACTGATCGCTTCGGGCGTTCATGTGGATCAGCACACGATGGAATATTTCCCGACCGGCAACGAAGGGGAAGAATTCCAACTGGTGGCGGGAAACGACGGAGGGGTGTTCTACTCGGGTGACGGAGGCTCGAACTGGAACGGAAGATTTCGAGGCTATAACACAACCCAGTTTTACGGAGTAGACAAGAAACCCGGTGCTGACATCTATCTCGGTGGCACGCAGGACAATGGCTCATGGCGCTCTCTTGGCAGTCCTACGGCTGAATCCGCCTGGCAGAATGCAGGTGGTGGTGACGGGTTTGACGTGATCTGGCACAAACAAAATCCTTCGCAAGTCATCACGACCTCCCAGTACACCAGTATCAGGCGCTCCCTCAATGGGGGTGCCAGTTTCAGCACTTCACTGCTGGGGCTGGGCGATACTGGTCAGGACTGCGCTTGCGCACAATTCATCACCAGCCTCTCACACAATCGGTTCAATTCAAACGAGGTATATACGCTCGGCAAAACCGGTGTCTGGAAAAGTCGCAACTTTGCCGGATCCTGGGAATCGCGACCCATACCCATCGAAGAATGGGGATATAATGGAAGTGGCCGCGTTCACGTGTCAAATGCAACCGGGAGCGTGGTGTGGGCTGGCTACGAAATGGATGTTGTCGCGGGAGGAAGCGACCATGCCGGACATTTGCAGGTATCAACCGACCAGGGAGAGTCCTTTTCAGCGACGACCACTCCTGATTGGGCTCCGGGAAGAGTTTCGGGTATTTCCAGCAGCTTCGAGGACAGCGCGACCGTCTATGTCACATTCTCGTTTTTCGACAGAGCAAAACTGATCCGCAGCAGGGACATGGGCCAGACCTGGGAAGATCTGTCTGGTTTTCGCTCCGGTTCGTCGGGTGTGATCAGCGACAACGGATTCCCAGACGTACCGACCTATGATGTGATCGATTTCCCCGGGACTCCTGTACTCTGGGCGGCGACGGAAATTGGTCTCATGGAATCGTTGAATGACGGTGAAACGTGGCATGTCGCTGACAACGGCCTTCCGGCCGTGTCGATGTGGCAGATGCGTTTGATCGACGAGCAGGTGGTCGTCGCCACTCACGGACGAGGTATCTGGTCGCTGCCGCTTTCGGCGGTACCGGTTGACATCGACCTGTCAGACGACATCATTCCATCTGAATTCGCTCTGAACAGCGTTTATCCGAATCCTCTTCGCAGCACGGGCACCCTGGAATGGACTGCGGATCGCGCCGGCCGGGCCAGCATCGAGTTGTTTGATGTTCAAGGCAGAAGCGTTTCGACCGTTTTTGAGGGGTTTGTAACGGCCGGCGCACATCAACACACGCTGAACACAGAAAGCCTGGCTTCTGGTGTCTACTTCGCGAAAATCGTCACCGAATCGGGTATCAGGACGCGTTCTTTCGTGCGAGCCAGATAACGCTAAATTTCTGTTTTCTGACGTATAGTTCAGTGGACGACAAACCGCCTTTCTTATCGTCCTTCTGATTGAAGAGGGAGCTTCAATGCTCTCCGTGATATAAATGCGCCGATTCTGGGCTGTATTCGCTCTTTTGCTGTTCTTTGGCCTGCGCTCTCAAGCGCAGGATGTACGTGTTGTATACAACGTCGAGAGTGTATATAACGGGCAGTACACCTCACACGTCATGATTACCAACATGACGGATCACGATCTGACGGATTGGAAAATGACGTTCCTGTTTGATCAGGAAATCACCAATATTGAGCATGTCTGGTCCAATTCTGACGTTGCCGGATCGTACGAGGTAAGAGGCCAGGGATGGACGCGAACGATAAAACCCGGCGAAATCGCCTGGTTTACAATTACCGGTATCGCCTACGATCCGGAAACGCCCGAAACGCCGCGAAATTGCTTTTTTAATGATGTCGGCTGCTCGGTCGTCATCCACCCAGAGTCTCAACAAGAGTTCGCTCAGGCCCACGAAATGATTGTTTCTGCGTGGATCGAGGAGTACGATTTTACTACCTATCGCGGCTTTTTTGTTGTGCAGAACCCTACCGAGTACGAGTTTCCTGCGCCTTGGAGGCTACAATTCTCGACTCCGTCGCAGATGATGGACATCGAAAATGTCAATTGGAGGCGATCCGGGACTGAATACGAAGTTGAGGGACATGGCGGGACCGATCTGGTGCGCGCCAATGACTTTGTTCTGATCCCCTTTCGTGGGGTGCATACAGGTCTTATTCCGCAGCTCCCTTCCAATTGCAGGCTGAACGGAACCGCCTGCTCATTTCAGCCACCGGACAGACTGGTGGATACCCCTCGGCTCGAGGTCAAAATTGTGATGGCTGAGCTTTCAGAAACGGAGTGGGAGGGTTATATCAAAATTGACAACCCTACGCAGAACGAACTCCGTGGTTGGGTCCTGCGCTTTGGAACGGAAAACTTCCTCTCTGAAGCCGAAGGCATGATCGTTGAACGGGCAGAAGGCATCGTGACTATTCGCCCTGAATTTGGACGAGGTCGGATTTTACAAGAAAGTGATTATGTGTTCGCCATCCGCGGATTTTGGAGCGACAGCCTCAAGGCTCCGCAAGGCTGTACCCTCAATTCTGTGCCCTGCCGGCTCAAGTTCCAGATTCAACAGGATGTTGACGAAGATGATGATGGGGGTGGGGATTCTGGTTCGACAGGCGGTGGCGACGACACCGGAGGAACAGGAGGAGACCCCACCGTCACCTGTGACAGTCCGGGAACCGGAGTGCCACAATTGCCCGTCATCGATTTCAGATTCCTCAGACCTCTGTCGCCTTATGTTGGGTTCATTGATATGACCAACACAGGGCCTGGTGTCATCAAGGGATGGGCATTGGAATTCAAGTTGGTTGACGGTATGACCGTAGACGACATTTGGCCAGCAGAGTGGGAGTTCATCGGCGGAAACTATCGTGTTACTTCCGTGGATGAAAATCACTGTATTCTTCCAGGCGAGACCAAGAGAATAAGTATTCGAGGTACCCACGATGGTAGATTTGGAGAACCCATCGGTTGTAATTTTGGCGGCAACATCTGCGTTTTCCAGAAGATCTCTTCTGTGGGTACCGAAGAGGATGATGTTTATCTCCCCGAGGACAGCGCCTCATTGCATCCCGCTTATCCCAACCCGTTCAACCCCCAGTCGCGAATTTCATTCGATGTACCGGTGACCCAGTCAGTCCGGGTTGAATTGTGGGACGCCCTTGGCAGAAAGCGACGGCTTCTCTACGACGGCTATGCGCAAGCGGGCATCTCGCACGGCGTGCAGATTGATGGATCTTCACTGGCATCGGGCATGTATTTCGTTCGCCTCGTTCCTGAAAACGGAATCGTTCAGACCCAGACGATAATTCTACAGAAGTAGCCCTTCTGGAGCTTTCGACCTGATCGAATCCGACCCGGTCTACGTATCACCCCTCAGTTCCGTACGCCGAACTTCGTAGTTTAATTCGAAGGATCACGTATACATCTGATTAAGTCTTTTGCCGACTACCAAATCAGGGTTTTTCCCCGTATATGAATAGTGTAGATGTTGTCCCTCAGGCAGCGACACTTATATCCTTACTGCTATTCATGCGTGCTCTCTTCCTCGTCCTTGTTTTCGGCCTTACGGTTGCCCTATTCCCCTCTCGGGGATATGCGCAAGTATCAGGCTCGCATACGGTTACCATCCGAATCGATCCTATTTCAGTGATTGCTGTTTCGGGTGATCCGATGCCCCTGATGATCGACAAGGCGAGCGATGAAGACGAAGCCAGCGCAATCGATGAGTCGTCATTTTACAACCTGACGACAAACATGCCGGACGTGGAGATCTGGGCAGAGCTGGACTTTGCTATGCCGGAAGGAGTTGACCTCTGGCTGACCGCAGAATCTGCGCTCGGCGCAAGCACCGGAAAGGTTCAACTCGATGGCTCCGGTCGTGACGAGCGCTTGATCACACGAATTGATCGCGGTCTCGAAAACGGTCGGTCTCTGCGGTATGAGCTCTTCGCTGGAGCAGGGATCGGCGAAATTCCTTTTCAGAGTCGGCTGATCACACTGTCGATCAATGATCCGGCCACCGGCGCTCGGCAACAGGTCACACAGACCGTGTCGTTTGGTGTGACGCTTCCCGCAACTGCGGAAGAAACCAACTGATCGGCATCTGAGTATTTTCCCAGGAATCAGGCTGCACGCCTGAGGCCTTCGTCCACCACTTCCGCCAGTCTCGTCAGCGCCGTGCGTCTCAGTTGAGATACCCGCGCCTCAGACACACCGATGATGCTGCCTATTTCGCCGAGGGTCATATCCTCTCCGAAATAGAGTTCCAGGACAAGGCGATCTCTTTCGGCAAGCTCTTCACTTACCTCTTCGAGGTGAACACGTACGTCGTCCCATTCCATTTCGTCAAAGTGCTCGGCCCCGTGTTGATCTGCCAACACATCGATGAGCTGATGACCTTCTTCTTCATCTCCTTTCGGGTCGAACAGATACACAACACGACGTCTCAACACATCTTGCTGGATATTTCGGTAGTCCGAAACCGAGATCTCCATGGACTCGGCTATGGATGATTCATCCGGAGCCGTGCCGTGAGCCTGGGCCAGGCGGTCAAATGTCTCGCGTGCGGCAGCGACCTTCGCTCTTCTTCTCCGTGGAAGGGGATCCAGCCGACGTAGAAAGTCGATGATCCCCCCACGAATTCTGGGATAGGCGAACGTCACGAAGCGGGTTCCTGTGTCTGGTTTGAACATGTCCAGCGCCTGAAGTACTGCCATCACACCTACGTGATAGAGTTCATCGGGCCTAGCGAGATCATCGCCTGGACGGGTTATTCGGGAAATAATTGACCGGATCACGGGCTCTGTCGCAAAAACAACGTTGTCTCGATTCTCCTGAGTCTGATTTTTCTTGTAGGCCTGAGCGCATCGCTCGGCACCGTGTTTATCTGACATCGGATGACATGGTCTGGTGAGTGCGCTGCCAGACACCTTGACTGGCGGCTGCACCCATCAGATATCAAGTCATATGCCGCTAAGCCCTCTGTTTGACTTCCGCTTGTAAACGGGCATCATAAACACCGTTATTGGGTTGTTTTGGGCGTTTTTGTTCAAATAAAAGGGCGGCCCCGCAGGGGCCGCCCAACACCGGAAAAAGAATAGTGTTATGCCAGCGAAACAGTGACGAGGCGGAGATAAAACACCTTGTCGTCGGCGCTACGATTTCCTGTTCAGCTATCTGTCGTCGGCCCTGTACCTGTTCAATGCTGCCGTTTCTTCGGCTGTGAGCGGTCCCTGTTTCGGAATGACGAGAGCTTGCCCTCGCTGAAGAACGTTCGGGTTTGGAATGGCATTTTGGTTGGCCTTCCAGATTCTTATCCAGTGACTGGAAGAACCATAGAAGGCCTCGGCCAGAATTGAAAGAGTTTCCCCGGCGGCGACGACGTGAAGCTTCTGTCCTTTCGGTTCCAGCGCGTCTGGCTGCCCTAGCTGTTCCTCGTCATTCGGCGCCTCGGCATCTGCCTGCCGAGGCGCACCGAGACTGATGGCTTTACCCAGCAAGACACCACCCGGAGAAACAATCTTGATTTCGCGAATCTTCGGAATCAGTGTGACCTTGACCAACTCATCTTCTACTGGGTCAATCTGCACCTGCGCTGTATCGGGGCGCGTTTCATATCCGGCCGGCAGGGAAGAGCCGACTATAAATACCCGCCATTGGCCCGGCACGAGATCTGAGAAACGAGCAGTACCATCGCGGTCCGTCAGTCTTCGCATTCGTGTTTCAGAACCGCGAATCTCGACTATGAGTCCTGCAACGGCATTAGCATCCAATTCCTTGCTCAGGGCCGAATCTCGATTCTGGGACTGTCCTTCTTCTTTTGCGACCTTGACCTCAAGCCTGCCACTGCGCACGATCCCGATTACGAGTGGACCCTCGGTAGCGCTTTGTGCTGAGACAAGCATCGGAAACGTGTCCACAGGTCGGCGCTCGAAGCCGATGGACTGGCGGTCGATACTCAGGTACGCTGCCGGATTCGATCCCATATCGAATTCAAACGAGCCATCTTCCTGTGTCGCGGCCGTTTCAGTATCCAGCAAAACGACCACGTCAGACAACGGAAGCCCCGTCTCGATATCGACCACCCGCCCTTTCAACTTCGGTGCTTCGTTCCTTCCGGATCCAGGAGCGGGGACATACAGGGGAATGGAATACGTAAATCCGACTGTGCCGCTGCGAATGGAAGAATCGAAATCGGTCTGGGCCATTCTCGCCCTGAGGGTGACCTCATGCATGAATGGAAATCGGTGAACTATCCGGGCATCGGCCAACGTGAACTCCTGATTGGAAAATGTCAGATCCTTGCTCCGAAATATCCCAACGTTGACACGCGTTCTGGCTCCGGTGTCCCACCCCGCATTGAATCCCAGGGTCATCCTCTCCTGCGGAACAGGATTGTAAAAAGTTGGCCCGTCCGTATAGGACCCAGACATATTGAACGAGAATCCACCGCGGGTGGCGAAGACTGACGCACTTCCCCGTCTATTCGAATCCAGCTTCGGAGAAATCGGGTCTCGTGTTTGACCGGCTGCGAGAGTAGCGTTGAGACCGAACCGACGCCGGTTCAGGCCAATTCTTCCTTCAACACCATTTTCCTTCCTGTTCTGGCGTGAAAGAGTGTTTTCATTGAACTGGCCAACGCCGGCAACCGAAATGAATAGGCGGCTTCTGTCTCCGGAATGGATCAGCGTGAACCCTGCACGCCCCGAGCCTATGGTCTGCGTGGCAATCGATCCATCGGACAGATCGTAGTGACGACGGCGCCCCCTGGCTTGCGCCTCAACTCTCAGCCAGTCGCTCAGAGAGATAACGACTGCAGACGACGCGCCTTCGGTATTCTGGATCGACCCAAGAAAACTGTTGTCGGCCTTTTCGGCCTGAAAAGAGAATGAGGATTGGCCCCATGAAGTGTTTGCGCGCACCTGCATGGCGTCGCCTCTTTGGCCCCCAAACCACCCGATGGCATATTCTGCACGCATGAACGATGAGCCCGGTTCGGACTGGGCGGCAATGGAGATGGCTTCACCTTCTTCGAAGTCCCGTTTTACGATGGCGTTCGCCTCGATCCGAAACGAGGGGTTGACCCGGTAGTGAATGAATGCCGCAGCCTGATCACCTTTCGGAAATACTCGTCTGCTTCGCTGTGCCCAAGCGCCGGCCGAATACGACGTCCGTTGCACCTGTGCACCCGCCCCAAATCCCAGTGTGCCCGACTCAAGCAGCTCCGTCGATTCATAGGTATGGTCACCAAGCATCATCTCCCAATCAGTTGCCGTGATGCGGAAGGAGTAGCGGTCGGGAGCCGCAAAAACCGAAGTGTTTCGCACATCCGGGGTTCGAATCAAGGCTTCGTAGATGCGCCCATCCACCACCGTCTCTTCGAGAGCCAACTCGAGCTGACCCGCCTTGTCGTCTTCTTCAACGGATCCGGTCATTGACACAGTAACGGGCAGCACTCCCTCGCGACTCAGGGACGCGTTGCGTTTGCCCGGGAGTACATCGGTCACAAAAGAGAGCAGGACAGGAGGTGCGTTGCCTTCTGCTCCCGTATTGATTTCTACGACGAGCGAGTGGGCTAGAACCGATGTCGCGTCATCGCCAGTTCGAACAGACACCTCCACCTCTTCACTTTCGCCCGAATTCAAGCGAACGGTTCCGCTCGATTGTGTGACGGGATACCCAAGGGAACTACGTACCTGAATGGCCCATTCCCCAGGAGCATTTCCCGCGTTCACGATCGCCAGCGCCCCGTGGATGAGCGATCCGGCTCGAACGATTTTCTGACGACGTATCCATTCTGCCCGAATCCTCAGATCCTGTCTGACCCGCACGTTCAATCGAAAAGACACATCTGGAAGATCCTCAGCGGTGACGAGAACTGAATACATTCCGGCTGGGGCGTCACCGGGCACCTGAAAGGATATGAGTTCGTGAACCGTTTGCCCTTCATCTATTTGATGGTTTGGAGAAGGGATCAAGACCGACCAACCAGTTGGCAGGGTCGGGAGCAATCTTATAGTTTTCTTTCCGCCCGAGTTGACGCTTATCGAAACGAGCCGGGTACCCACACCACCCGCGTCCACTACGATAGCCGTGCTGTCTCGTGCAACGAGCGACACGTCCTGGGCACTGGTCAGCTCGACACAGGCCGCGCACAGAAGCGATACAATCAACAGTATGCGCGGACATGGCCTCATTTGCGCCTACAGCGTCAGTTCGTATTGGCCACCAAAGACGGCGTCATCACCATTGTCCACGATCAGCAGAGCCTGGTAGGTACCGGCCTCCAGACTGGAGAGGTCAATCCTCTGACGCACTGACGTCCCCGGGTACATCCGGAATTGGACGCCCTCGAGGGGCCCATATTCCGTTCCGTCTTCCGCGAACAGTCGCATATAAACGTTCGGCCTCAGCATGGCGGTGCCAATATTATGAACGTCGGCCTGAAAAAAGGTGTTACCCTCTTCGTCTGCGAAAAGTTGGACGGCTTCAAATGCTACGTTCTGCTCGGCTTCTCCCGCGACATGAACGGCCAGCTGTACGCCATATCGGGTAACCTGCCGAAAACCAACCTGTCGTTCGGCCGCCTCTTCAGACGTGGACTCCGCCGACGAGGGATCGACGCCTTCAACCATCAACATGCTCCAGTATGACCCTGCATCGGTGCTGTCTGGCACGAACATGCTGTACGAAACGGTTACCGATCCACCCGGAGGAATCGTCATGTTCTCCGGCGAAAAACGGACCCAGGGAGCGCTTGATCGTTCGTTCGTTCCGGGATCGTCATAGGCGTTCGTGCCGTCTGCGAAAAACATGTAGTCCCGCAGATACACCTTGGCCTGCTGCGGCTCCTGTGTTTCGTTGTCGACTATAACGGAGCCGGAGATTTCTTGTCCGGACATCGCGGACAGATCGTGAGCCAGTCTGCCCCGTACCGTAATCTGGGCCTGACTCGCCGGGGCATATACAAAAAGGCCCACAACCAGAAGAACCAGAACAATGTGTCGATTGAATTTCATTTCTACTGGTCGGTTATGGTGAACGTGACCGTATGAACGTCAGCAAACTCCGTTTCGGTGTTTCCTTGTTCAATGCCGGCCTTTGCAACGTAACGAATGCGAGCCGAGCCTGATTTCTTTTTGTTGATGTTAACAATTAAATCTGTATCCATCATTCCATCAACCAGCTTGATGCTCCCGGTCGATTTTCCGTTCTTCGTTCGCCTGGCTTCAATCTCCAGATCAAACTTCTGTCCCGGACTGAAGGTTGAAACGGTGACTTTGGAGCGCCGCTTTCGCTTGCCCCACATCAATCGGGTAGAGTTGTTCCGATCCTCTGCGACATCTGATGCAAGCCCTTGTGGTACCACATTGAGCTGAATAGCCGGGGAGCCGACCAGATGAAGACCCGACTGCTGAGCCTGCGCGTTCTTGCCAGTGAATGGCAGAATCATCATGATCAGCACCGTTGCCTGAATCATGCCACGGGTCAGTCTCTGGGGCAATATGTGGAAATGCGTTTTCATTGCTCTTAGCGATTGCGCGGCTGTTTGTGCACCGCGCGCGACTATTGTCAATCAAACCGTGTGCCAGCACCGAAAACGGGCCAGAAGCCCTATTGGGGCTCTTGTTCTGTTTCGCGGGCGATACACCATGGTGTGCGCCCAAAACACGTTCGATGGGCGGCTTTGCCGACAACCGCTGGGAATCGCCGGCACCGAAAGGATCCTTTTACAGGATCCATCCGGACACTTCTCGTTTTCCGGTCTTCGGATTGATGATTTCCGGCCCTGCGAGCCTGAACAGGGGACATTGGGTGCTTTTCAGTACCTCGTGGGCCGTATACGCCCGCCGAAGACCGAGGTCTTTCAGGTCTACGACGAAGCTCAGGCCTTCGTTTTCTGGTGCCCACTCCGTCAAGGAGTACAGGCTTTCATAAAGATGCATGCGATTGCCTCTCGTGCTGATTGTGATAATCGTGAGCATCAATCAGCCTTCAAGACGTATGCCAGCCAGCCATTATTCGAATCACGAGGTGTAGACAAGCACCGTTCTGGTCCGTTGTGGGCCGGTTTCTGCCCTCAATTGATTGTTAGAGCACCATCGCGTGAGACAGGCAGTTGAGTCAGAAGTGTTTCGCCTGCGCAACACCTGCGCCCCTGCTTCAAAACGAATACTCTGCCCAAGAAGCCGTGGGGGAAGACGGCATATTCCCTATTTTGAATCCTCCATTTGGAGCAGGACCATTCTCTCAACACAGTGCCCCATGCCTGAAGCCCAAACTTCTCCGAACCGCTTTGTTCTCGTAGTCGACGACAGCGAAATGAATCGCGAGCTTCTCGTAGATTATCTGGAGATGTTGGGCCATGATTCAGCATCTGTCGCGGATGGGGAGCAGGCCCTGGACAGTATTCGTCAAAACAAGCCTGATGCCGTTCTTCTGGATATGGATATGCCTGTGATGAATGGTCTGGAGGTCTTGAAACACCTCGCCGGGGATGACGAACTCAGACACATTCCCGTAATTATGATCTCCGGCCGCGACGATCAGGAAACGATTGTGTCAGCCATCGGTGAGGGTGCGATTGATTTCCTCGGAAAACCATTCAATCCCACCATCTTGAATGCCCGCCTGACATCGTCCTTTGAAAAAAAGGACCTCCAGGATCGCGAACGTGCCTTGATGGCCTCCCTTGAAAAGAGCTATGCGGACCTCAAAGCGGCGGAGTCTTCGCGCGACGCACTGACCCACATGATCGTCCATGACCTTGGCAACCCCCTGTCCGTAATAAAAATGAATACGGATCTGCTGAAAATGGGGCCGGCCATGGGGATGCCTGTCACCGAAGAAGCTCTCGACGAGCGTCTAGGGCACATTTCCACTGCCACATCTTCGATGGGAACGATGATTCAGAGCATGCTCGACGTTTCAAAAATCGAATCAGGGCAGCTGACCCCTGACATCGTATCCTTCGATCTCGTCACCTTAGTCAAAGAATTGGCAGATCAATACCACGTATCCAGCCATGAGCGCGATATCCAATTGGCGGTTGAGGGCGAAGGTGAATTGTTGGTATCGAGCGACAAAACGCTTCTCACTCGCATGCTTTCAAACTTGATATCGAACACGTACAAGTATGCCTCTGGAGCCAAACATCTCACGATTGGCGTACATCGTGATTCCGGCGGAGTCGAAATAGTTGTGGAAGACGACGGCGAAGGAATCCCGGAAGAGCTGCACAATCGCATATTCGACAAGTTCTTTCAGGTCGAGTCTAAAGGCACAGGCGTCAAGGCAGGTGTTGGACTGGGGCTCGCGTTCTGCCGCATGGCTTCGGAGGCACTGGGCGGAGCAATCCGGGCGGAAGCGGCCACTCCGCGCGGCACCCGATTTATCATTTCTCTTCCCGCGGACTAGGAAGTCCCAGAACTTTTATTCCTTGATTCCAAATTTCTTCAGCTTGGCGTAGATGTTCGAGCGCTGAAGATCTATCGATTCGCTCATTTTACTGATATTTCCATCGAACTCTGTTAGCTTTCGCCTGAGAAACGCTTCTTCAGCGGCATCCCGGAACGAGCTGATCGTGTCGTTTTGGCCCACCAGATATGCTATCGAGTCCTTCGGTGCAGAACCTGGATTCGAAAACAGGTCCACATCTTCTTCCGTAATCTCATCGGCATCACTCAGTACGATGAGTCGCTCTGTAGCGTTGTGTAATTCCCTCACATTTCCGCGCCAGGGATACGTAGCGAGCAGGGCCAGGGCCTTTTTCGAAAAATGCTTCTCGGGCCGGGCGTTTCGCACGCTCAGCTTTTCGCAGAAATAGTTTGCCAGAACAGGAATGTCGTCGGTCCGCTCTCTCAGCGGCGGTGACTCGATTCGGATCACCGCCAGGCGGTGAAACAGATCATCTCTGAATTCCCCATTCTCTATCGCCGTTTCAAGATCTTTATTCGTGGCGCTTACCACTCGGACATCGATGGATATATCGCTGTCTCCACCCACTCGCCGAACCCTGCTTTCCTGAAGTACACGGAGCACTTTCGCCTGAGCCGTGGTGCTCATGTCTCCAATTTCGTCCAGAAACAGCGTTCCGCCGTCAGCCTGTTCGAAGGATCCTATATGCTGCTTGTGCGCGCCCGTGAAAGAGCCTTTTTCATGGCCGAACAATTCGCTCTCGATCAGCTCGCCCGGAATCGCAGCACAGTTCACTGCCACGAACGGCCCTTCGCGGCGATCGGACAACTGGTGCACCCATTGCGCTATCAATTCTTTGCCCGAGCCTGCTTCGCCCGTTACCAGGACGCGCGCCTCACTGGGCGCAGCTTTTTCCAGTAGCTTGTTGATACGCTGCATGGCTTTGCTTTCACCCAGAAGCGGCGCAATATCGGAGTCAATTTTTTCGAGCCGCGCCTTCATCCGAGTATGCTCTTTTTTCAGCTCTTTGGTGTCCAGCGCGTTTCGCACGGCAACCAGAAAGTGCTGCAGGTTCGGCGGTTTGGATACGAAATCGTATGCACCCACCCGGATGGCCTCAACGGCCGACTCAATTGTGGCGTGAGCCGTGAGCATGATGAACGGCAGATCCGGGTATTTCTCCCTGGACACTCTCAGCATCTCCATTCCATCCATTTTGGGCATCTGGATGTCTGACAGTACCAGATCGTAGGACCCCGACTGAATCTTTTCGAGTCCTTCGGCGCCGTTTTCAGCCTCTTCAACCTCATAGCCCTGCATTGTCATCAGGTCTTTCAGGGTTCTCCTGATTCCGGCTTCATCGTCTACAATTAACAGGCGCGGCATATTGGGGGGGGTGATCGAATGGATCTCGCCCAATATAGCACCCTCTGCCTTCGTGCAAAACGTTACCGTTGGATGCGTTTGCCTTATTATTGGAGCAAGAATGCGTATTCAGCACGTCAACATATTTCTTCTCTGGATTCTTGTGTTGGGATTGTCGTCCAGCCAGATTGCTGAAGCACGGCAACAGGGTTATCCGGTTGTCTCACGCTATCGGCCCTCCGAGTACAACCACAATCCCCGAAACCTGGATGTGGCGATCTCAAAGGAGGGTATTCTGTACGTAGCCAATCAGGACGGTCTTCTGGAGTTTGACGGAGACACATGGCGCCTGATTTCTCTTCCGGACCGCAGAACGGCAGCTCAACTTTCCTTCGATGAGGACGGAGCCATATTGATCGGGGCAAACGGAGACGTCGGCACCCTTGTCGCCGACTCCCTCTACCTCCCGACGTTTCGTTCGTTTTTAGATGACGGCGAAATAGAAGCCGGAAGTTTTGAGCAGATCACCCAGATCCTACATGCCGATTCCGGTACCTACTTCATCAGTGCGGGTAGAATATTTCTCGAGACCGACGGCACGGTTCAGGCCCTCATACCGGATGCCCCAATACAGTATGCATTTGTAAACGAGGGAAATGTCTTTGTCAGCCTTTGGGGTCGAGGGCTCACCAGAATCAATCAGGGTGGTTTTGAAGCCGTTCCGGCGGGGGCTCCATTTGCTCGCGATGAGCTCGTCCATTCATCCGCATTGAGCGATTCTTCTTCTTTGCTAATTACGGCCTCGGGCAGATTCCTGACCTTCGCCGATCAAGAACTTGCACCCTGGGACTCGACCGCTACGGCCGCTCTTCAGGGAAAAACAGTGCTTTCTTCCAAATTGTTGTCCAACGGCGCTCTCGCGCTCGGCCTCAAGCAGGATGGCCTCGCGTTGTTCAGTCCGCCGGACAACTCGGTTGTCTTTTTCGATTATCGTGACGGCCTTCCGTCGGGTGCGATAAATGGGGTTACTGAAGATGAGCGCGGGCGGGTCTGGCTGGCGACCGATGACGGTATTGTTCGTGTGGACCTGAACAGTCCTGTCTCCAAGCCGCCCGACCTGGCTGGTATTTTCGGCCCTGCCCGTGCGGTTGTCTATTCCGGAGGCGGACTCTTTGTAGGGACCGATCAAGGGTTGTTCAAGGCAAACAGCGATTCCTCACTGCCGCGAGAATTCGAATCTGTACCGGGAATGGAGTTTCCTGTCCGTTCTCTTCTCGCCGCTCGCAGCGACCTGCTTGCTGTGAGTGACAATGAAATCATTGTTCTTCCTTTCAACAATTCTCTTCTGGAGTATCGTCTCGAAATAGGCTCACCCGTTCAGACGATGGCATTATCCGATTTCGATTCGGAGGTGGTTTATGTTGGGCACGAAGGGGGGCTCTCTCGCGTGTCTATTGACTCAACTACATCACGATGGGTTGTTTCGGGTCAAGTGCTCAATTCTTCTCTGCAGCCGCACTCGATCACCGAGCAGTCGAGCGGTGAAATATGGGCCGGAATCGCGCCGAGTGGGCTTGCAAAAATTTCTTGGGCCAGGTCAGACTCGACTGCCGACTCCATACTGCTCTATGATCAGAGAAACGGACTTCCGATGAGTCGCTCAACACCCTTGATGAGCGGAAGCGATGTCGTTTCGTATTCGAACAACGGCTTTTCGTCCTTTGATGAAGCTTCCAATCGATTTTACCCGGGAAACAGCCTCGGATTGTCTGGCCAGTCCTCAATTACCGATATCCGCTTCATTCATGCGACAAAAGGGGACAGCATCTGGATCATCACCGGGGAATTCGCCGGTTTAATTCCTCCTCCCGAGAGCGCTGGTCGACGGATTGACCTCATCGAGGGAATGAACCGCTTTGCCGAATCACACGTGTATCAACTTGCCTGTGATGGACCTGCCGGGCGCGCCGGCTGCTGGTTCGCCACCGACAGAGGATTAATGCGGCTCGAGCACCTGGCCGTACCGGCTCTCGCGTCCAGCCCAACGGTATTCGTCCGAACCATTGCCTCAAGCCAGCGCCTCTTGTTCGGCGGTGGTGTTCCGGGAAGCGTCGAAGCGCCCGACTACAAGATGTTGTTCGACGAAAGCGGAATCACGTTTGACTACTCAACTCCGTTTGTTGAGGATTTCACGGATGTCAGGTATCAGTATCGACTCGTTGGCGCGGAAGAAGAGTGGTCCGCCTGGACTCGAGACACATCTGCTCGTTTTTCGGGCCTGATTGAGAACTCGTATGCGTTCGAAGTGCGCGCCATGTCCAGTTCCGGAAGGATCGGCCCAACGTCGACGGCGACTTTCACCATCAGTCCGCCCTGGTTCAGGACGCTGTGGGCCTTCAGCCTCTATGGCATTCTGTTTGCGTTTTCAGTCTTCCTTGCCGGAAAAAGCCTGTCCCGATTCCACGTCCGCCAATTGAGTGACAGTAATCAGCGCCTGGCCAAAACGCTGAAGGCGCGCACTGAAGAGGTGCAGGAGCAGAAGCGACAGCTTGAGTTGCACAACCAGGATCTAGGAAGTCGCCATCAGGAGTTATCAACCCAGCAGCGAACCCTTGAAATCCGACACGAAGAGTTGAGAAAGAACAAAGCCCGAATCGAAGAGCAAGCCGAACAGATGGCAGCCCAGAATCGGGAGTTGGAAATTCAGCGGCGCGAAGTTGACCGTCAGCGGCGGTTATTGGCCAAATCCAATGAGGCATTGGAAGAAAGCAGCGATCGGGCGTCACGATTTGCCCGCGATGCGGAAGAGGCCACCAGCGCTAAGAGTCGTTTCCTGGCTAACATGAGCCATGAAATCAGAACCCCCATGAACGCCATCATCGGTTTCACAGACCTTTTGACGAGAAAGGTCGAAGATATCGAGGTGCGCAAATATGTGGATCACATCCAGACGTCAAGCCGCTCACTCCTGACCCTGATCAACGATATTCTTGACCTGTCAAAGGTGGAGGCAGGCAAGTTGGACATCGTGTCGACTGCGATGGATTTGAGACAGGTAGTGAAGGACATGCCTTTGATGTTCGGCGAGCGCGCCGAACGAAAAGGTCTTCATTTTTCCGCTTTTGCAGACGAATCTGTCCCGGAGCGAGTCGTCATGGATGACGCACGCATCCGGCAGGTGCTGATCAATCTCATCGGAAATGCGATCAAGTTCACCGAAAAGGGAAAGGTCAGCCTTGACGTCAGGGCGGCTCAACTGGAGGAGGACGGTCCCGGGCAGATGTCGCTCATGATGCGTGTTGAAGACACGGGCGTGGGCATCAGCCCGGAGGAGCAGGAACACATTTTTGGTGCTTTCGACCAGGCTCGCGGGCAGGCCCATTCTGAATTTGGGGGTACCGGCCTGGGTCTCGCGATATCTCAGAAGCTGATCGAGCTGATGGGTGGAACGATCTATCTGGAATCAGAGCCTGGGCGAGGCTCTGTGTTCACCGTTTCGATTCCGTCGGTCGAATTTCTCAGTTCACCTGAAGAGGACGAGGCCTTTCCTGTTTCGATGGACAACATCCGCTTCTTTGGATCGTCGGTGTTGGTGGCCGACGATGTGCCGGAAAATCTGGTGCTCATGAAAGAGATGTTCCAATTGGTAGGGCTCAAGTTCATGGGCGCCAACAACGGTGACCGGGTTTTGGAGATTCTTCGTTCTACATCGATCGACCTGCTTCTTCTCGACCTGCATATGCCGGGCAAAAACGGAATCGAGGTTGTCGAACAACTGATGTCCGGAGAGACGCGGCCACCCTATCCGATCATCGCGTTTTCGGCCTCAGTAATGGGTGATGACGCCGATAGTTTTCGCGAGATTACCGACGGCTTCATTGCCAAGCCGCTTACCCATGAGAAGCTCATGGAAATGTTGGCCGTGCATCTTCCGAACGAAATCGTGGCGAGCTCCCCGGTCGAGTCTTCGAAACGATCCGACTCCGGCCCGCGCCAGCCTGCTGATCCAGAATTGACAGCCCGGCTTGCCGCTGAGCACGACAGATGGAAGGATTTGCTCTATCGACAGACCGTGAATGAAATAGAGACTTTCGGCAAAGAGATGAGTGATCTGGGAGAAAAACACTCGTTCGAACCGCTCCAGGAGTGGGGGAAAGCCGTCGCTCTGGCAGCACACCATTTTGAGCTCGAAAGTCTTTTTGCCCAATTCGAACTCTATCCACTTTTTCTATCGAATGACGCGTGATTGAACGAGGCGGTCATATTCTGATTGTAGATGACACACCCAAGAACATTCAGGTTCTCGGGGGAATCCTCCGGGATGCGGGCTACGACATCAATGTGGCGACCGACGGTCGGGCCGCACTGGATTCGCTCGCACGAGTAATTCCGGACCTGGTTCTGCTCGATGTCATCATGCCCGAAATGGACGGCTTCCAAGTCTGCCGAAGGATGAAGGAAGATCCCAACCTTGCAGAAATACCGGTGATATTTCTGACCGCAAAAGTCGAGACAGACGATATTGTCCGCGGATTCGACCTGGGCGCCGTCGACTACGTGACCAAGCCATTTCGTTCTGCCGAACTTCTCAAGCGTGTCGACACGCACATGACGCTCAGCCGGCTTAGATCCGAATTGGGTGCCCGCGTCGGTGAACTCTCCTCGGCCTTGTCACAGATCGAGCAGTTGCACCGCGAGCAGGATTCTTTCCTGCGTCACGAGCTGAACAACGTAATCAATCCGATTGCCGGATATACGGACTTGCTTCGAGCCAAAATATCTGGCGATCTGGACGAAAAACAGTTGGGGTGGCTCAACTCCATCACACGCGGCGCGTCTTCGATGCAGACGATGCTCGGTGAAATGAAAAAGCTTCAAGATTTTGAGCGTGGCGAACACAAGCTCAACACGATGGCTGTCCCCATCCACGGCATTCTCTCAGATATCGTCAAGGATGTCGCGCTAATCATGGAGAACCGGGTCGACATCGAGTTGTCTTCCGAGAGGGAGGATGCACGAGTGGCTGCCGACCTGTCTTTCTTGCCCGGCGTCTTCAAGAATCTTATTAAAAACGCTGCCGAACACGTTGTATCCCTGACGGATCAAGAACGAAGCGTCCGAGTGGATTCGTTGCTGAATGGCACGTCTGTTGTTATCTCGATCGCCAATGGGGGCGAGCCTATTCCCGAGGATCGGCTTGCGACCTTCTTCGAAAAGTTCAATTCCACAAAAGGCGGGTCCGGCGGGACCGGCCTTGGCACGTCATACGCTCGTCTCGTGACCCTGGCGCATGGCGGGCTGATATCTGTTCAGTCTTCACGGGTAGAAGGCACTGTTGTTCGGGTTACCCTTCCACTGGCCGACGGCTAATAAAATGGGGGGCCGCCGCTGGCGGCCCCCCGCGAAACGCCCATCAGGCTCTCCTACTCCGTCCTGCATCCCCACACTACTGTACCACTTCTACAGGCGCGGAATCGGAGAGGTCTCTTCCGGGGTTTAGAGGTTCACACAAAGCCCTCCGATAATGGTAAGCGTCGAGAGTTCGCTCCTAACCATCGTTGCCGGGTTGGATCCTCCTGGAAACATCGGGTTTTTCCATTCGCCTTCAACTTCAGTATTGAGAGCGTACTGGCCGGCGAATGATGCTTTGATTTTGTCCGTGACGTTGAATGAAATTCCCCCGGATATATGACTCATCACCAAAGCAGGAGCGGGTGTGTTGAAAAACGCTACGTCGTCGCCAATTGGATTGTCATTCCATGAGTAGCCGAATCTGACAGGTACGCCATCTGCGACTTCATACTGCAGACCAAGAGCGACTACCGTGATCGCATCCCAGCCGAATCCTTTGACGGCGAACCGATCGTCGAAGCCCACTTCGTCGAAGCCTTTTGTGTTCGCATAGTCGATGTAACGGACATCGGCAGCCAGGATCAGCTTGTCTACACCTGTATAGGCTATGCCCCCTGAGATGATCGTCGGAAAGTCCATCCGGAAGGTATAATCTGCGGCGCCCGCGGTTTGAGGATCGTACTCAAAGTCTGAGAACTTCTGAGGGCTTTTGAAGGAAATGCCTACTGAGACGTCTTCGTTCACGACCGC
>Ga0114933_10002378_pt1 | contig 19676 bp, 8 predicted proteins | sample 4SBtaG_FD_89691 | JGI IMG/M metagenome (GOLD analysis project Ga0114933, IMG submission 89691) | Deep subsurface microbial communities from Kolumbo volcano to uncover new lineages of life (NeLLi) - 4SBTROV12_W25 metaG | ecosystem: Environmental > Aquatic > Marine > Volcanic | place: Kolumbo... | reverse complement strand
GGTGCTGGTCAAGGAGCCCGACGCGCTGGCGGCCTATGCCGAGCTCGGGGTGGAGCGGGCGCTGGTGCCCTGGTACGCCACGGGCGAGGCCGACCCGGTGAGCGCGATCCGGCGGATCGCGGACGTGGCTGGGCTGGGGTGAGGGTCGCTACAGGAGATCCAAGCGATGCCCCATCCGGGAGGGGAAGCGGTAGCGAACACCCCGTTCAGCTCAGCGGCACCAGCTCCTCGTCGAGCACATCGAAGCGCAGAGTGCTTGTCGGCGGGGCCTTGAGCGGAAGTCGCTGGCGCTGGACCCAGACCACGGGCTCTCCGTCGGTGCCCCGGGCGAGCACCCAGCGTCGCCGGAGACGGAGTCCGGTGGCCGGAAGGGTCGAGGGCTCGATCTGGTGGACCGGACCCACCTGGTTGGCGGGGTCGGCAGCGTAGTTCGCCGTGTCCCGGAGCAGAGTTGCCTGCGCTTCGTCGTAGAGCCGAGGCGGGTTCTTGCGCAGGTCGACAGCCCGTCCCTGCACGAAGCGCCGCCTGCCCCCGACCTCTTGGAGCACGTAGGGGTGCCAGAATTCCCGGCCGCCGTGCGACGCTCGGTAGCTGTAAGTCTTGCGGGCCGAGGCATCCTGGCTGGTTGGGGGTGGTGGGGGCTGGTCGAATTCCAGCTTGAGGTCGCGTCCGCCGACCCGCAGCTCGACAGCCCACAACAGGTTGGCGTCCTCGTCGACCCCCAGCACGACCTCTTCTTCGATGGCCCCGGTGAGGGGGCTGGCGACCGATGGCCAGACCAGCAGCGCCGTGTCCTGGAGCCCCTTGACCTGGAACATCGACCAGCCGGCGGGCGGATCGATCTCCCAGTCCTCGTCGAAGCTGTCCCGGACGACGAGTTCTTCGATGCGCACCACCGAGCCGGCCTGGGACAAGACGGGGAAGGTGAACCAGTCATCGGAGTGGCTGACGATGAGATCGATGAGCAACAGGGTGGCGAAGTGGCCGCGGTCCGGAGGAAAACCGCCCACGTCGACAGCGGCGTTCTCGATCTCCCACCAGCGGGGATGGGGCGCACCCGGGTAGCGCATGCGGGTGGGCAGGACTTTGTCGGTGCGCAGGGTGCCCCCTGCCACGGCCTGGTCCGACACCACGCTGTGCCAGTCCAGGTGTCCGCCGTCGTGGCGTTCGATGGCAAGGCTCGCCCCGCCGCAGGGGAAGGACGCGCTGTAGCTGAGTTCCGCTGGATCCCACAGATCGATTGGGTCCGCCGGCACGCCCGCGAACACTGGGTGTGCCGAGTCGGTCTGCCAGAGCACGTGGCCGTCGTAGGCCTTCCCACTGAAGCGCTCGTATGGGGCGGGCAGCTTCAGGACACGCGGATCGGGGACCGCCGAGTCCGGGTCTGGCGTGGGGAGTCCTTCTGCCGCGGCATAAGCAGCGCCGAGCCGCAACCGCCGGCCAGGCGTCCACCAATCTCCCGCCTCGGACTCGATCACGGCTTCGGGGGGCACGACCTGGGGGTCGTGCTGGGGCTGGGCGGGCAGTGCGTCGACGGTGACATGTCGGGTCTTCGCGACCACGCCCACCGGCGACGAGGCGTCCTCGCCCTGGTGTTCGCCGAGCTGCCACTGGCGACCCAGGAACCAGGCCGGGTCGTGGACCTCGGCGCGGAAGCCCCGCTGCAGATCAGACTGGGGTCGCGGTGGCTCCAAGCGGCGGTAGATGTCGTAGCGGGCCATCAGGGGGGGTCCCAGGGCAAGAGGTCGACGCGGGTGTCGCCCATGGCGGGGAACATCGAGGTGGGCACGCCACCGGCGTAGGCGCCCAGGTCCTCTGTGCCCGCCATGCGGGCACGGGCCAGCTCCCGGGTCTCGACCAGGGTCTGGATCAGGATCCCGTTGTCCAGGATGCCGTCCGCCCGGGGCGACGCCGCGAGCAGGACGGCTTGGGGGGCGCGGGCTGCCGGGGCATTGAAGCCGAAGGCAGCGGTGGTGGCGTGTTCGACTTCGGGCACCACCTCGCTCCACTGGTCGATCAAGCCCACCGCCCGGGTGAAGGTCACAGCGACATCGAGCCCGGTCAGGACACCGTCGGGGCCGTAGACGACGATCAGGCGACTGTCCGCCAGGCGCCCGGTGTCGGGGTCGGCCGCGCCAGTCTGTTGCCAGGCATCGCCGGGCAGGTTGGTCCAGACGGCCAGCGGAGCCGGCGCGGCCTTCAGCACCGCGGCCTCGAGCTGGACGGCCTCCAGCGACGCCAGGGCGGGCCTGACGGGTGCCACCACGGCGAGCCAGGCGTCGTCCAAGGGATTGGTGAGCACGCCGGCACCCCGCGCATCGAGGGTCAGCCCGGGGGCGTGGGCCGCCAGGTCGATGCGAGAGAGCACCGGCCAGGCCCCGTCGTCGGTCGCCAGCTCGGCGATGGCCTTGCCCAGCTCCTCGGCACTGAGCACCAAGGGATCCGCGGGGTAGTCCTCCAGCCGGGTGATCAACGCATCCCGGGCGCCGGAGACCCGTGCATCCAGGTCCAGATCGGCGTCTGGGTGGGCTTGGATGCCCCAGCGCAGGGCGGTGCGAAGGGCCCCGGACTTCTCGGCGTCGGTGCCGGACAGGGTGAGATCGATGGCATCGCGGGCCAGCTCGGCGGCCTTCTTGACGGCCTTGAGACGCTTCCGCAGCTCCTCGCGCACATCCGCGTCGTCGGGCTTGGGGCCCGTGACCGCGTGCTCCGGGAGCGCAGGTCGCGTTCCCAGGGTGGTCGCAAGGCGCCGTACGAGCCGGTGTGTGGCGCTGGCGGCGGAGTCCTTCACCACGACGGCCCCGACGCCCGCGTGGGCCACCACGACTTGTTCCAGCATGCCCTTGGCCAGCACAGCGGCATCCGAGACGCCCAGTGACAGATCGGCCAGCGTGACCTGGCCGGCCACCCCAGCCAGGTCCGTGTCCCAGGTCCAGGCCGCCGCACCCGGCAGCGCGGTCTGGTCCTGGAGCCAGTCCGCCACAGCCGGATCCGCGAGCTGGGTCGGGCTGACCTGGGCTGTCAGTGCGGGGGCGACCACGTCGGGAAGACAGGTCAACACGGTCGACGCAACCCTCCGGCCCGTCCGCGGGGTCTTGAGCACCTCGAGACTGGGCGGCGCGGAGAGACCCGCCGCGGCCTTCATCGCAGCACCGGCGACCTCGCCGCGACCCTGGACCACATGGTGCACCGCCTCGGCCACCAACAGGTCCCCGTAGGCGTCGACGCCCGCCCGCAGAGGCTTCAGCGCGGTCAGGGTGGCCGCCGGGAGCCCGAGGGTGGCTTCATCCGCCGCCAGCACCTTCTGGCCGTCACAGGGCCGGCGGCCGTCGTGCTCGACCCGCAAGGGGAAGGTCTGCCGAAGTTGCTCGATCGCGTTCTTGGTGCCCACCACACGCTCGACCTCGCGCCCCAGGACCTCCGCCAGGTGTCCGCCCACACGGACCGCGCCAGCCAGGCGCTTGGCCACACGAACCGTGCCGGAGTCCAGGTCCATGTCCCAGCGATCCGGCTGTGGGTCGTGGAGCTGCTTGTCGCGGATGATGACCGCGGTCAGGCACTGGGCCTCGGAAGGCGCGTGCAGGAGCCCACCTGCGGTCGGGCCCGCGCCGCCAGGTCGGGGGGAGTCGACCCACCCGTACCAGCCCAGCCGCCGCTTGGCGCCGCTCTGGACCAGCCCGTGGACCCGGCGGGTCGCAAAGGCCGTGATCCAGGGATCGATGCGGTACAGCGCGGCGTCGAGCACCGCCCGGAAGGCCCGCTCGATGGCCACGACGTCCATGACAGACAGCAACTTGATGGCCACGTCGACCCGCTCCTGCAGGACCCGGGCGGGCTCTTCGGGGCCCAGCGCCTGGAAGGGGGTGTGGACGTCCTGGGACAGCAAGGTCTCGCTGTGGTCGTCGGCGATCAGCACGTCGAGCGCCTCGGCCAGGCCCCGGGCCTTGCGGGAGGAGTCGGCGTCGGTGCGCAGTCGGGCGTGGACCAACAGGCGGAACAGCAGGCTGTTGGGCAACGACCCCCCATAGGGTGGCAGCCACCGCTCCAGCGACGTCAGGCTTCCGACGCTGAACCCCAACAGGACCTGGAGACACTGGGCAAAGGTCTTGGGCGTGGTGCCGTCGTCGCCCAGGTTGTCCGGCACGACCAGTGGGATGCGAAGCTGGTGTTGCCAGCCCAGCCCGATGTAGACGCGCTGGGGCGACAGCGGGAGCGCCAAGAGCCCTGCGACCTGGGCCGTCCACCAGGCCATCAATTGACTGGGCAATGTGCCCTGTCCCAACCACCACATCAGCAGGATGAGCAGGTTGCTGCCCAGGAAGTGCCGGTAGACGTAGTCGTGGCTGGATCCGGTCCGTCCGAGCATGGCCAACAAGGCCTCGGTGTCCGCGCCCGCAACGGTGCCCCGCCCCTCGGCGGCGGCCGCCCATTGGGCCCGTAGGGCCAGCAGGTGCGGACGCAGCTTCTCTTCGATGGCCGGGTCGTCGGGGTGGACCTCCCAGGACGACAGCGCTGTGGTCGGCAACAGCCCGTAGGGTTGGCGTCCTACCCGCAGAGTGGGCCACGGGCCCTCGGGCCGCACGTGGTCGCCCGCCCAGACCCCAGCGTCGTGGACCCCGTCCCCCAGGCCCCAGATGTCCTTGGCTGCGTGACCCCAGAGCACCGGCCACAAGCCCGAGATCAGGGCGGCTCCGACACTGTCGACCTCGGCGTCGCCTCCAGGGATGGGGTTGAGACCCGCAGGGTTGCCCAGCAGGAGCTCCCCGAGCTCGGCGGCGCCGGCCTGGGGGGGCGAAGACAGGCTCGCCGCCCACTCCTCGGGCGACAGATCGAGGGGTGCCGCCGCGTCGCCGTGCACCGTGTTCGTGGGTGTGCCCGGGGGGAGGAGCGCCAGCTGACCCGCTCGGTGGTGCGCCTCGAACAGCGCCTTGGGGGACTCGGTGCTCAGACCCACCGCATAGATGACGTCGATGTCGTCGCCGACGGCGCCCAGAGAGATCTCACCCGCCATGCCCACGGCCAGGGCTCGTGCGTAGCTGCTCCACCAGGTCAGATCGCTCGCGTCACTGGGGTCCGGGAGCCGGATCTGGGTGATGGCCGAACGCTTGACTTGGAGGGTCAGGGCGAGAGCGGGTGCTGCGCCGCCGCGGGCTAGCCAGATCTCGACCTTGGACGGGATGCCCCGAAGTTCACCGACGTCGGGCTCGGTGCGGAAGTTGGCGGGCGGGGTGATGGTCGGTCCATCGGCGTTGATGGTGACCGGGAATTTCCGGCGCAGCCAGGTGGCCCGAGCCCCTCCGAGCTTGGCCACCAGTCGCCGCCAGGCCGGCGCAGCAGTCGCCGAGCTGTCCAGCCAGGCGGCCTCCTCCCAGAAGGTCCGCAGCGCCTGGAACTCCTCTTCGCCGACCGCCTCGTCGTGGCGCTCGACGCAGATGCTGTCAGGCACGACCCGCAACCGGAGGAGCCAGTCGGCGTGGGCCGCATCCGGGGGGTAGAACCGGGTCTCCAGCCGGACTGGCAGGAGCACGCCCAGTGTCGGGGTCGGCGCCAGCGGGATGAGGGGCAGGAAGCAGCCGGTGTAGACGAGGTCCCAGAGCAGGAACTCGCTGATTCCCGGGACCGACGCCAGGTCTTCGATCCGCCGGATGCGTCCGCGTGGTTGAAGGGCTCGGTGGCCCAGGATCGTGCGCGCTTCGCGTGTACTCAGCTTGCGGACCCGGGCCCGGGCGATGACGAGACTGGCCGGATCGGCCCGGAATGCGCTGATCAGATCGGCAGGGGTCCGGGCCTCGTTGAGCCACAGCAGCGCCCGCTTGTAGCAGCGCGCCGCCTCGACAGGATCCGTGGGCACACGTGTCCGGGCTGCGGTGAGCTCCGCCAGGGTGGTGCTGAGTGATGCCAGGGCCCCCAGAGACTCACCGGCCCGCCTGATCTTCGCCAGCTCGGGTCCTGTGAGCCGCCGGGACAAGCTCACCCTGGGGCGCCCAGGGCCAGGCGGGATCATCCAGTCCCGCAGCGCACGAATCTCCGCCGCACCTGGGCCAAGCGGCAGGCCCGGGATCCTGGCGGGGATCGCCCGGCCACGGACCATCTCAGTCGCCAGCACCTCGGTGAGCCAACCTGGCGCTCCGCGCAACGCGGACTTGTTCCGGGCGATGTCCGTCTCTGTGATGGCGATCGCCTTGTCCAGCCACTCACGGCGATCGAGAAGTCCAGGCATCGACTCAGAGCTCCGGGATCAGACGGGGCCCACGAATGAGCACCCGGGTCGGGTCGTTGAGGCGGGTGACGGCGTAGCCGCCGCCGGTGTCCAGGCCGACTGCAGGGATGTCGGCCACCACCACCGGATCGGCCAGGTCGCTGCGGAAGCGCAGCCCTGCCGGCGGCTCCTCCAGGACGAGCCAGTAGGCCCGGGCCTGGGTCGGGGTCAGGGGGAAGCCGAAGAAGGTGACGTCGTCGCCTATCGAGCCTTGGAAGACGGGCCAGACCTTGTCCTGGGTGCCGTCCGGGGCATTGGCCTCGGTGAAGGAGGGCTCGCCGGCGTCGAGCTTGGCCTTGACAGCAGCCACCACGGTCTCGGGGTAGCGGCGGAAGATCTCGCTCTTGAACACCAGCACGAGCTGTGTGCCCCCTGCCCCCGGAGGATGGTGGGTCGACGCTGCCATCTCCGAGGCGTCGGGCCACAGGTGCACACCGCGCATGTCGTCGAGCTCTGTCGTGGCGGTGGGATCGATGCGGCTCCAGAACCGGCGCAGGGGGGTGCACCCGGTCACGATGGGCAGGTTGCGCCAGCGGAGCTCGGCGAGGGCCTGGTGGTTGAGGCCCAGCAGGAAGGCCTCGACGAAGACCGGGTTGCTCTCGAAGGCATAGACCGCGTTGCCCTCGAGACTTCCGACACCGGGCAGCAGGAAGTCTGGCGCCATGTCCCGGAGGATGCGCCAAGCCGGCAGGTCCACGCTGGTGCAGACCTCGGTCGGGGCCAGCACGGGGTCCTGGAGTCCCGTGATCGTCGCAAGGACACGCTCCCGCATCCAGGCGTTGGGGCCGGTCGGGTCGAAGGCGGCTGTGAGCTTCTTCTCCAGCAGGAGCAGGTCGACCGGATCGCAGGGGTCGCGCTTGGACGTCGCCAGGGTCTCCTTGGCCAGGTCGGTGAGGTCGAGACCGCCAGGGCTGGCGCTGTTGAGGAGGTTCTCGAGGAACCCGGCGACCTTGCCCGGGGTGAGGTCTTCCTGACGATCCGCCAGCTCCATCAACGACAACATGTCGACCCAGGAGAGCCGCCGCGGGTCCGCTGCTGCAAGTTGCTGGAGCAACTGCTGGACGCGTTGGTCGTGGCCGAAGCGCTTCAGGGCATCGATCAGGGCCTTGACCACCCCCGCCGGGTCGGGCGGTCCGCCACCGGGGAAGTGCAGCCCGTTCTGCTTGGCAAAGGCCTCGACCGACGGCCCCAGAGCCACGGGCTCCACCACCGGCGGACATTGGTTGGCCAGGGGGATGACCGTGGCCGGGTGCATGGCGCCGGGCTTGACCAGGTCCCCCCGGGCCGTGCCACCCCGCAGGATGCGCCTGGCCGCCGAGGAGAACAAGCCGGCGGGCAGGGGCCGGGCGCCCGAGCTGACCGCGTCCAGCGCCGAGCCTGTGGCGGTCGGAATCGCCGCCAGAGCAGGGCCGTAGAGCTGGAGGCGGTGCATCGGATCTTTGGGCCGGCGCCGCCGCCACAGGGAGCCCGCGGCAGCGAGTCCGGTCACCAGGCTCCGGATGCGCCCGGCGACGTGGAGCACCGGTCCGGCCTGCTCCACGACCGCGTCGGTGATCGTGTCCTGCTCCACGATGCCCGCCGCCGTGCCCAGCCCTGCCACGCCCCGGTGCCGGGGGTCCTGGTTGACGGTCAGACCCCAGGGCGTGGCCAGGGGATCGGCCTTCCAGTCGGCGCCATAGGTCGGGGGCCCGACGATCGGGCGGCCCCTCGGGTCGCTGACCGGGGTCAACAGGGCCAAGGCGTCGGCCGAGACGGCAGCGTCTAGCGCCCTGTCCTTGCCGTCTACCGGGCCTATGGCGCCGCGGATCTCCAACTTCTCCGCCAGATTCAGCCGGGGATAGCCCACAGGTGCCCGCCCGCTCTCCTCGCCCGCTGGGAGCGCCCGGAGCTGGGCAGCCAGCGTGCGGAAGTCGCCCTGGTCCCCGGTCCGAAAGCGCCAGTGGTGGTACCGCGCCACCACGACTTGCTGGGCCCCGGCCCAACTGTCGGTGCCGTCGGCGTTGAAGGCCGGCACGATGACAGCGATGTGCTCCGCGTTCGGCGTGAGCTGCCGGGGCGAGACCAGCCGCGACCGCTCTCGGATGGCATTGGTGCTCTGGAGCAGGGCCAGCTCGGCCTCGGTCTTGATGGGCAGGGCCGTGCCGGCGTCGACCTCGGTGTCCAGGTCCACCTGGACGTGGGCCCACCGCGCCGACTCCAGCAGGTCGTGGTCTCCGGTGGCTGTGGCCGCGAGCCGGACCTCGTTGTCCGGGAGCAGCTCGATCTCGTCGATCGTGCCGACGACGAGCACGATCCAGGGTCGCAGCTCATCGCCGGCAGCGAGCTCGGGGGTGTACCGCCAGGGCAGGCTGGCGTCGGCCAGCTCGGCGTGCACCGACAGCGTGGTCTCCACATCGACGGCGTGGGGCTGGGGGGCGCGGCGTGTGACCGCAGCGGGCTTGAGCCCGTCGACATCGCCGGGGCCCATGATGAGGAACGGCACGGTGGCCGTGTGGGTGCCGGCCCCGTCCCGCTCGTCGAGGGTCAGGGTCACCGACGCGGTGAGGCGGGCCACCGCCACGCCGGGGTCGACTGCAAGCCCGTAGACGCCGGAGCGCTTCCACCCCAGGAACAGCATGGTGTTGGCCACTCAGATCCCTCCCAGGTCGACCGCGTCCTTGTCGACCGCGGCCATGCCGCCCTGGAACCGCGCCCTCTGGTGGGCATCGGTGGCGCTGAGGCCGGTCCCGACCACCCCACCGGCGCCGTCGTGCAGTGTCCAGCCCTCGTCGCCCATGGCGAGCTGAGGGTCCTTGCGCACGAACACGCCGGGCGCTGCCCGACGCAGCTCAGCGGCACCGGTCACCAGGGTCGGGAAAGTCAGCGCGAAGACCAACAGCGGGTTGTTCTTGGGCAGGATGAAGGTCTTGACCGACACGTTTCGGGCAACCAGGGCCGACTCCGCCCCAGCAAAGCCCAGCTCGACCCCCGCGGGGAGCCGCTCGAAGGCCGGTCGGTTCAACGCCTCCGCGCCGCTCAGACTGGCAAAGGACCCGGGACTGAAGAGGTCCTTGACCACCACGCCCGACGACTGCGGCGAGCTGACGGTCACGGCCTGAGGCCCACCCTGGAGCGGATCTCCGGCGAAGCGGTCCAGGAGCGTGTCCATCGGAGCGACGCGCTGGGACCAGGCCAGGCCACCCACCGGAGAGACGACCGCCATGTCGCCGGCTGTCAGCGCAGCGCTCGATGTCGCCAGGTTGTCCACCGCACCGACCGCGGCCAGGTTTCGGGCGAGTCCCAGCTCCGGCACCAGAGCCAACAACAAGCTCGCGACGGTCTCGACCGCCTGGGTCACCGCGGCGCCGATGTCGAAGCTGTCGCTCCAGCAGATGTCGAAGAACAGGATCTCGATGCAGAACTCGGCGGCGATCGTGATCGGGCCGGGGCCCGACAGGGTTCCCGTGACCCGAACGCCGCACAGGGTGATGGCCTTGAACCGGACCCGGAACCCGGCGCTGATCGACGCCGTGAACCAGAAGGGCTTGAACTGGATCAAGACGTCGTAGGCCAGCCACCCGACCGCATTCACAGGGCCCGCGCGAATCCCCACTTCGGTGAGCCCGCCCATCTGGAGCGAGTTGGTGGTGATGGCGAAATAGAATTCCTTGCGGAACCAGATCTTGAAGCCCAGCTCGTAGTCGTAGGCGATGCCAAGCCGCGCCAGCTCCGGGAACTGGGCCGGTGCCGGGTCAAAGGCCGGATGGAAGCCCCCGAGCGTGAACATCGCGTAGGTGTGGTGGCCCCAGGACAGCCGAAACGCCGTGTCGCCGGTGAGCACGAAGTAGTAGAGGATTTTCGAGCTCACGAGCGAAGCGTCGAATTCGACCACGCCCTCGACCCGGTCGTAGAAGCCGACGATGTCGAGCTGGATGTCGATCAGCCTGAAGTCCTCGGGCCCGAGCCGACAGTGGGCGCTGCCCAACAGCAGGACCTTGGTGAGACCGGTGGTGCCGTAGACCCCCGCGCCCACCGCGATCTCGAAGAACAGCCCGATGTCGAAGTGGACCAGCTCGATCCAGCTGATCCGCATGGTGGGCCCGCCCACGTGAACCTGGTCCGCTGCGGGGAACAGGGCGTCCAGATCCCCCAGGATGATCGGCGCGTTCTTGACTGGGTCGGGGGCGAAGAGCACGTTGCCGACCGCGCCCACAGAGAGCCGGAACCGCAGCGCGTCGGTGTCGATCCGGCGGTTGATGCCCACCAGGCCGCCGAAGCCCGTGATGGCGAAGCCCCAGCCCAGGGCGATGCCGGGCGAGAACCGCGCGCCGAGCACCGCGACGAATGAGGTTCTCCCGCCCTCGGTGCGCTCGTGGATGCCGAAGGCGGTGACCTCGATCGCGTAGATCTTGAGGTACAGCAGTCCGGCGTACTTGTCGTTGTCGCCGCCCTTCCAGTCGACAAAGCCGCCGCCGATGACCGGGCCGATCTCGACGGAGAGCCCAGCGCCGGTGGGCGGCAGGAGCCCGAACCAGTCGGCGATGCGCCAACCCGGGTCCGGCGCCGGGGCTGGCCACCAGCCCAGCCAGAATCCTGGCCCGTCCACCACGATGCCAACCGGACCGATCTGCCCCGAGACGTGCAACAGGAGCTTGGCCCGGGCCTGGATTCCGTCTTCGTCGGCCTGGAGCTCGACCACCAGTCGAATGCTGTGGAGCTTGAGCTCCCACCCGTCGCCACCGGTCTTCCAATTCACGTTCCAGACGATCTCCAGCCCCGAGGTGAGGTTGAGCGTGACCCCGACCCCGACGCCGTAGGAGAAGGCCATCGACAGGTCGAAGCGCACGCCCTCACGCCAGAGATCGCTGGGCTGTCCGAAGTCCCGCCACCAACGCGGTGCCAGCACCGCCCGCATGCCCTCGATGTCGAAGCCGATCTCGAAGACCGGTGTCGCCTCGCGGAACTTGACCCACGCTCCCAGGTCCTCGATGGCGAAGTGGGTGTCGTAGGGCGGGCCGAAGATCAGATCCGGACGGCCCCCTGGGACCTCCCGGCCCACCGACACCGTGATCGGATCGCTGGGATCCGAGGGCAGCAGAGGGTTGTTGACCTGGAGCGGGGCAAACGCGCCGTGCCACTGGTCGGCGACGCCGTCCTTGCCGAAACCGGCACCGAGCCCCGGCTCCACCTGGATGAACCAGTGGTTGCCCAACTCGTGCTTCCACACATCGGCGTCCAGGCCCAGGGCCAGCCAGGCCTCGAAGTCGGTGACGGTGTCCAAGCCCTGGGCCCGACGGGCGCTCCTGAACGCCAGGGTTGCGCTCATGTCCGGTGCCAGATCCGCCTGCCAGTGCATGGCACCAGGCGGGTTCGGACTCACCGCCAGCGGATCGCCGAACGGCAGGGTGAACGAGAGCCACTCCGACGAGCCGTCGCGGTACTGTGCCCACGCCGACGCGTTGTCGCCGCTGTAGATCGGCGGGTTGGGCAGGCCGTCGACACCGAGCTGGTTGCGGTGCAGGGCCAGGATCGTCCGCGGCGCCAGGAGGATCATCGCCGCAAGCACCGCCGGCAGCCGTCCCGAGTGCGGGTGCCCCAGATCGGCGAAGAGATCCTCCCAGGTCTGCTCGTTGATGAGCGTCTCCGGGTCCAGGAAGAAGTCCTGGAGCGCTGGCCAGTCGATGTCCCAGCTCGTGTTGCCCGCAGTGTCGGTCTCGGCCGTGATGACACCCACCGTCACCAGGGTCGCCGCCGTGCGCGGGAATTGGGAGAACAGCACCCGGACCAGCAGCTGGTCCAACGCGTCGGTGGCCGCAGTGAAGGCCGCCTGGGCCAGGTTCTCCAGGCTGGCCATCCAGGCATTGGCAACCGGCACCCAGGCGTCGATGTCCGCCGCATCGGCAATGGCCTGGGTCGCGGAGTCGAAGGCGTCCCTGGCCGTCTGGACCGCGGCGTCGGTGCCCGTGATCCTGGGGAGCTGGCGACTGGCGTCGTCGAGGGCCTGGCCCACGGCGTCGGCAACAGCGGCGAACAGGTCCTTGGGGTCCATCAGCCCAGGTCCACGGAGGTGGAGGTGGTGATGACGTCATCGCCCGGGTCATCGCCGGTCGACACGAGCAGATCCTGGGAGACCACCAGGGGCCCCGTGGAGAAGGAGATGCGGGCCAGCTGGGGCAGGCCCACCAGGACCCGGCCGATGCGGTGCAAGTCCGACGCCCGCAGCGCCCTGATCATCGCCACGGACTTGGTCCGGTCCCAGCCGGTCCATGGAAAGCCAGCGCCGGAGACCGACGCCATGGCGGTCGCCTCCGGACCCGGGGGCGCGGCGGTCTCGTCGTCGACGTGCTTGATGCTGTATTGCCAGTCCGGACCGGCGATGGCATAGGCCTGGGCGACCTCTTGGCTGAGCACGGCCGGGGTCTCCTGGCCGGCCCGCAGGACCCGACCCAGCAGGACATCGACCATGTCGTCATAGGGCAGCGTGCTGCCGTTCGGCGGGGGCGACTGGAGCAGGGTGCGTTGGGCCGGGGTCAGCGCGGCGTGCCCATGGAAGGTGCGATCGCGGATGAGCCCCAGCTTCATCATCGCGTCGCCCAACAGGTGCAGCGTGAGGGTCAGTCCGCTGGTGTACTTGGCACCGCTGGAGACGAAATTCACCGCCCGCGAGGTGGTGCCGCCCACCGTGTAGCTCAGGTCTTTGGCGTAGCCGAAGTGCACGTCGCCCGACAGCAGCACCACCTGTTTCCAAGCCGCGATGCGCGTCAGCACGTTCTCGTAGGACGCCCGCCACGAGGTCCAGGCCTCGAAGTCCACCCCGCTGTCGCCATCGGGGAGCAACGAGCCCGCGGGCTGGAGCACGTGTTCGATCAGATGCAGCCCCAGCATGGGCGCCGGTGCCACGACCACGGTCGGGGTGTCGGCCTGGGTGCCAACCGGCGCCGGCCACATCTGGTTCAGAGCCGCGGTCCCGATGCGGCCCGCGGGCTTGTCGTCCTCGCCCCAGAACCGCACGGTGCGCTCGTCGAGGAAGACCAGGTTGCAGGGGTAGCCGTCTGCAGCGCCGTGACTGTGGTCGTAGCGCAGCGAGGTGCCGTCCAGGAGCCGCATCGGTGCACCGGCTGCCGGCAAGGGATCCGGCACCACCACCGGCAGCCCGAGCCGCAGCTCCATGGTGGCGTCGATGGGGCTGTTGCCGCTGAAGGTCGCCGCCGTGAGGGTCAGCTGCTCCACGCTGCCGCCCCCGAACTGTCCGGGCACGTTGCCCCAGTGCTGGAACAGGAAGTACGCCAACAGGCCATTGGCGATGGTTCGGCGCCCCTGGGCAGCGCCGTAGATCTGCTTGCACCACCGGTGGTTCAGGTTGAAGTCGTCGGTGACCTCGTGATCGTCGAAGATCATGAAGACGGGAATGTTGGCCAGCACCTTGCGCACCTCGGGCAGCGCGTCCCGGTAGCGCTGGAGGTTGAACACCTCGGCGTCGAAGCCGGCCTGATCCAGGGCGGCGTCGATCTCTCCCGGATCCGCACTGGCGAACGCCGGCAGGTTGGCCGGCCAGAGGACGTCGGACCACGCCAGCAGGTAGTGGGCAACAAACTCGCCAAAGGTCCACAGGTGGTTTCCCGCGGCCCCACTGGTCAGCCCGAAGGCCTCTCCCGCGGCCTGGCGCCCGGCCAGCGACGGCAGGGCGCCGAAGACCCCGGTCTCGTCGATGCCGATCATGTCCGTCGCGACCCGGCGGATCCGGGCCATCAACGCTGTGGCGACGTCGTCGGCGTAGATCTGGTCGCCGGAGAGGAAGAGGACCGCCGGCCTCGAGGGTCCCTCCAGCTCGGGCAGGGCCTGGACCAACCCGTCCCGGCGGTTGCCATGCGGCCGGCGACAGGACGCGTGGAGGATGCGAAAGCCCGCCAGAGACGCCGGCAGTCCCAGGAAGGTGGGCTTGTTCTGGCCAGCCAGGGCGAAGTCCCCCGCCACCCAGCCGGGGGCATTCAGGGTGTAGCCGTAGAGCGCTCCCGCGCCGAAGGCCCCGCCGGGTGCGGCCACCGTGACCAGGACGGCCCAGACGTGCTGCCCGATGCGTGTGGGGGTCGCGGTGGCGGTGGTGGTCGGTCCGGTCCCATCGGCGAGCTGGACGCTGACGGTCAGATCGGTGGCCGCGCGCAACGCCACCCACACGGACACCGCGGTGTCCGTGAGCTTGCGCACCACGGGGCCTGCCAGTACCACGGGCAGACCCGCGGGGACGATCGCCACGCCGTCCAGGGCCACTTGGATTCTCCTGCCTGCTGGCAGGCTACAGCAGATCCGGGGATCCGGGAACCGGTCTGTCGAGTTGTGTCCGGGGAGTTCAACAGGTAATCGCCGACGATCACCATTCTGATCCGAGCACGGCGCCCTGGGGCATGCCCAGTCCCTGCACCCAGGCGAGACCGACGCCCTCGCGGCCTTCTAGTGGGATGGTGTGGCCCCTGGGCACTGGACGGTCCCCACAGCCCAGCCGGACCTGTTGCCGACCTTGCTGGACGCCCTCGCTCTGACAGGGCCGCCGGACAGCGAGGGCTGACGGGTCGAGCGCTCGCGAACCGCCGGTAACCCTCCGGGGAGCGCTGTGAACCAACTGTCCCCGTCGGGTCGGCAGCGTAGACTGTGCAGCCTTTCCGTCCTTCCCCGGAATGATGCCCATGAAGTTGCTGCCCACTCTCGCACTGCTCTGCTCAACCTGGCTGATCGTCTTGCCGGCCGCCCTGGCCGCGCCGACCCCCGAGGCTGCAACGCGAGACCCTCACGTGCTCCGCAAGACCTCGGATGGCAAGGTCGTCTACCTGCTCTCCGAGACCTCGATCTCCAACGCGATCTCGGGGCGCCCTGTCTTTTTGTTGGACACCGAGGGCCTCGATCCACTGGGCCGCTCGGCCCTGGTCCAGGCAATCCTGGATGGTGGCGCCGTGCGCCTGATGGAGCGCGATGCTCTGGGAGCGCTGGTCGCCGGAGGTCCGGCGACTGCCCCAGACGGGGAACCCGCACCCGTCAGGGACGGTGGAACCTTTGAACTGTCGACACGTCACCTCCACGTCGAGGCACCGGACGGGGTCCGGCAGTGGGCAGCCCCAGACAAGTTGTTCCGTTTCACCGTCCACCGTTCACCGGATCCGCGGGTCGCCAGACAGAACCTGGTCGAAGGGGCGGATGCCGAGGCGTCACTGCAGTGCGTGGTCCTCCGTTCGATCAGCAGCGCGACCGGTGAGCTGGTCTCGGAGACCCTGACCTGCGGCGAGGTCAACGACTCGGCGCTCGAAGCCATGGCCGCGGCGCTCTTGAGCTCCGTGACCCGGAGCGGCAACGGCTGCGGGGGGCGGGCCCGGGCTCTGCAGCTCCCGGTCGAGGTGGCTCGGGGCGACGGGACAGAGACACTGCCCGCCGACCACAAGGCCTATGCCTTGTTCAATCGCAGCATGGGCCAGGCCGGGTGCCAGGTCATGGACATCCCCCCCGGAGCACTCTCCGGCCAGGGACCGTACCGCTACGACACGCGGGCCTTTGATCTCCCCGTCGCACCCACCCTGGTTCAGGGTTGGCTCCCAGCCACCCACGTGCTCCAGCTCCGGGCCAGCGAGGACACCGAGTCCGCTGGGAAGCTCGTGAAGCGGCTGGAAGACATGGACCCCCAGCTCGTCGACCCCGATCTGGTCCGCAAGGGCGAGGCAGAGGCCGTGCCCCGGCGGGTGCTGGAGCTCAAGGTCGTGGACCTGGAGACCGGCCTGGTCCTCAATGCCGGTCGGCTGGAGGTGGGCCCGGACGTGCCCACGACGGTCGTCGCAGAGGCGTTGGCCGGCATGGGCCTCAATCGGCGTCCCCAGACATGGGTCGAGCTTCGACCGATCCCAGAGACGGGGCTTGTCAAGGTGGACAGGCGCTTCGAGAGCATCGCCGAAGGCTACGGGCTGGTGGCGCTGTCCGGTGGTGACCACAGGGCCGGGCTGCACCTGACCGAGAAGGGCAAGGCCGAGGCGGTCGCCGAGTTCACCACCGAGGGCTGGGGCTACGGTGTGCTGCCCCTGGCGGCGCCGTTCGGCACACTGACGGTGAAGACCACCCCAGAGGGGGCGACAGTCACGGTGGATGAGCAGACCTGGGGGCCTTCGCCCGTGTCCAGGACCATCGGCGGAGGCATGCATGCCATCAAGGCCTCCCAGGAGGGCTGCGGCGAGGACAGCGCCGAGGCCGAGGTCCTCATCGGTGATGAGACGTCGAGGCTCCTCCATCTTCCGGGTTTCATCCAGGCCCAGGTGACCCCGGCCAGGGCCGAGATCCTGGTCAACGGTGAGGTCATCGGCAAGGGCGAGGCCCGGGTCAAGGTCCCCTATGGCGACAACACGGTGACCTACCGCCTCGATGGCTACGAGGATGTGATCGAGCGTGTGATGGTCCAGAGCTGCCAAGACGCCGAGGTCGAGCACCTGTTCGACGGGACGATCCAGGTCGCGTCGACCCCGCCCCGTTCGCTCGTGCGGCTCGACGGAGAGGACCGAGCGCGGGCCCCGGCGGATCTCATCGTGAGGCCCGGAGAGTACCTGGTCAGCTGTCACTGGTGCGAGGTCGGCGCCAGCGGCGCCCAGGTCGCCGTCGAGCCGGGCGCGACCAGCCAGAAGGACCTTGTGCTCCCGACGACGGGCCCACGGGCTTCATTTGGTGTCTACGGTGCCGTGCGCAGCGGGGGTGAAGCCACCGCCGAGATCGGGGCCGACGTGGAGATCTGGGGCAACAGCAAGGTCGGCGCAGACCTGAGGCTGGGCATCGGAGGGAGCGGCTTCCGCACCGTGCACGCTGGCGTCGGAGGCGCGTACCGTCTGCTCGCTCCTGCGCCGATGCTGAACATTCCGTTGGGCCTCCGGGTGGACTTCCTGGTGGACCTGGACCTTCTGGACAGTCCGGCGGGCGGCGCTCTGGGCGTGGCCCCGGCGGCCTTTGTGGAGGCTCACTTGTGTCTCGGCCGGTTGTTCACACTCCAGGTCGGCCTCGAAGCTGGCTACGACGTGCTCGGTCGGTCTCCCCTGGTCGGCCTGAGCGTGGGGCTCAGTGGCTACACCGGGAGTACTTGGAAGTGACCCCGCCGAGGGTCGCCGCACTGCTGGCCCTCGGGTTGGTGGGTGCGTCGTGGCCGGACCTGTCCCAGGCCCCGGTAGGCTCGGGTGCGGGATCCCGAGACGCCGCTGTGATCGTGGCGATCGAGGACTACGCCTACGTCGAAGACGTGGTCGGGGCTCGCCAGAACGGTGTCGACTGGTACACGTGGCTGATCGACGCGCAGGGGCTCTCCCCTGACCAGGTGCACCTGCTGCGCGATGGCCAGGCCAAGGACCACCGAATCCTCGACAAGGTCGACCTGGCCCTTGACCAGGTCGGGGAGGGTGCCACGATCTGGTTCGTCTTCATCGGGCATGGCGCCCCGTCGCCGGACGGTCGGGACGGCCTTCTCGTCGGCGCCGATGCCGACCGTTCAGCCGACGGAATTCAGCGCAGGAGCCTGTCCCAGGCGGCGCTCCTGGCGAAGCTCGAAGGGGGGCACGGCGGCATGCCCGTGGTCGTGATCGATGCCTGCTTCAGCGGCCAGTCGACCCGAGGGCTGCCCCTTGTCCCCGGCCTCCAGCCGCTGGTTCCGAACTACTCCCTGCCAGGGACGGAGGCCTTGGTGCTTTCTGCTGGAAGCGCTGACCAATTCGCCGGCGATCTCCCTGGCGCGTCTCGACCGGCGTTCAGCTACCTGCTGCTGGGCGCTCTGCGCGGCTGGGGAGATCGCAACGGCGATGCTGAAGTGACCGCAGAGGAGGCCGTCGCCTACGCCCGCGGCGCGCTGTTGGTCACCACACCCGACCGCCTCCAGACACCCACCGTGGTCGCCGGTCCCGGCGGGCGGGTCCTGGGTCGGGGCACCGAGTCTGGTCCCGACCTGCCCGCCTTGGTGATTCGCGGCGACCAGGGCCAGGGCGAGCTGCTGGAGGAGGTGCGTTCGATTGCGATCCCGACTGTGCCCCCCCCTGAGTCGGCCCCAGCGCCCCAGGCGATAGACGTCGAGGCGCTGGCAGCCGCTCGTCAGGCCGAGGTGGCCCCTCGCGTCCGAGACCTGCAGGCCGAAGCGGCAGACACCTGGCAGGCGTTGCTTCCGTTGCTGGAGGCCCAAGCCCCGGAAGCACCAGCGCTGCTCCAGCGCTTCCTGTACCGCTTCGGGAACGCCCGCCTGGAGGTCGAAGACGCCCACGGGGTCCAGGTGTTCCCAGTCGACGTGCCCCAGGTCCGTGAGGCGCTCGTCTGGCAGGAGCGCTTGGCCCGGCTCCCGGACACGGGTGAGCCCCCCGAGGCCTTCAGCGTGGAGCGGATGCTGGTGCGCTCCGCGGAGGTCCAGACCTGCTTCTCCGTCGAGGCCACTGCTCAGGGTCTCCCGGCCTTGCGAGAACCGGTGGAGATCGCCATTGGCCTCTCGCCGGATGGCGGCGTGGCGGAGTTCGCCGTGTCCGGCAGGCAGTGGCGGAAGTCATCCTTCGCCGAGTGCCTCGATGCAGCGGTTCAGACCCTCGTCGTCCCGTCCTTCCAAGGCGAGCAGACGGTGACCTACGTGATTCCGCTCCTGCCGTGACAGGATGTCCGGGATGTCCACTGAGGGGTAGGTATGTGTCACTTCGCAGAATGGCTCTGGTGGTTCCGCTTCTGACCGTGGGAGCGATGGGTGCAAAAAGACCGGGACCGAGTTGGACTGGTCGCATCCGAGTTCCACTTCAAGGCTCACGAAACCCATGTCAGGCACATCGAAGCTCGACGAAGACACGAATGACCGGATTCGGGGCCTGGTTGAGATCTGCTGTTGCGCATACCCTCTCTTCGATGAGGTGAGCCCTGGCAGGCCCACCACCGGCGAGTCGAAGCCAGACAATGAAGTGGACGACGAAATCGCTTGTGATGCGCAGGTCCGGCCAGAGCGCCTGCGGGATTCCTACGGATTCGATTGGATGGCCAAGCCGGTGGTGCGCGAGACAACCTGGGGAGATGCATCAACGATGTGGCAGGGCTCCTACGAGACCAAGCCGTGTGGGTACTCACTGGTCACAGTGATTGATGACGAGGGCAAGAAAGTCCCAATGCGGCGACCGAACGGAGAATACGTACCCGGGGACGAGGGCAAAGACGCAAACGACCACCAGATCTCGCCAAGGTCCCCGTGACCTGACCCATCCCTCCGGCGAACCCGTCGACCCTCGGGACCCCAGGGGCCGAACAGTGCAACCACGACCGGTTGCCATCCCACCAGCCACCCCTCGACATCACCAGCCCCTACTGCCCCCAGCCGTCGAACACCCCGATCGCCCCCAGGTAGTCGGAGTCAGGGCTCGTGTTCACCGCCGGGACGCCCACACCGAAGCTGTCGATGCCGTCGCCGTCCAGGTCC
>Ga0114933_10002376_pt1 | contig 19693 bp, 20 predicted proteins | sample 4SBtaG_FD_89691 | JGI IMG/M metagenome (GOLD analysis project Ga0114933, IMG submission 89691) | Deep subsurface microbial communities from Kolumbo volcano to uncover new lineages of life (NeLLi) - 4SBTROV12_W25 metaG | ecosystem: Environmental > Aquatic > Marine > Volcanic | place: Kolumbo... | reverse complement strand
TCATCAGTTGGATGGGCGTGCCCGTCGTGGTGTCATTGTACACGCCCGAAAGGATTTCCACCGCGTCCGCCTCGCGCCGCTGAGTGGTGTATTTATTCTGCCCAGGTTTGCGGCGGTCCAGCCAAAACTGCAGCATTTCAGCCCGCAGCGGTACGCCTGGCGGGCACCCGTCGATCGTTGCACCCAAGGCCGGTCCGTGGCTTTCGCCCCATGTCGTGAACCGGAAGAGATGGCCAAAGGCGTTCATGGACATGTGCGGGTCTCCTTGCTTTTCTGTGGCATAGAGCAACGGCCATAAAGGCGCAACGCTTTGGCCTTGCGCCCGATTGCACCGTTTTCTATGATTGTTCCACCTCGGGGCGCCTGATCAGGCTGAGATTTGCAACCAGCATCACCCGTCGAACCTGAACCGGATCATACCGGCGGAGGGAAGGTAGACGACGACCCCGTCCTTTGCCGCCTTGCAGCCGGTCGCAAGAAAAGGACGCGTCATGCGGCAACTATTCACAATACTAACGGCCCTTAATGTGGCGGTGGTTGGCACGCTTTGGGCCGCCGAACCGCCGGTTCTGACGGTGATGACCTATGACAGCTTTGTCACGCAGTGGGGTCCGGGACCGCAAGTCGAAGCGGCTTTTGAGACAACGTGCAAGTGTGATCTGCAATTTGTCGGTGCCGGGGACGGCGCGGCGTTGCTGGCCCGCATACGGCTGGAAGGCAAGCGAAGCGACGCGGATATCGTGCTGGGGCTTGATACGTCGCTCACCGCGCAAGCCCGCGCCACCGGTTTGTTTGCCGATCACGGGTTGCCTGAAAAGGACTACGACCTGCCGGTACCGTGGAGCGATCCGATCTTTATTCCATATGACTGGGGGTACTTCGCGTTCGTCTACGACAACACAAAACTGACCGCCCCACCGGCCAGCTTTGACGATCTGATCAACGCGCCAAAGGATCTGAAAATTGTCATTCAGGACCCGCGAAGCTCGACCCCCGGATTGGGTCTGTTGCTGTGGGTCAAATCGGTTTACGGCGACGACGCCCCCGGTATCTGGGAGGCGCTTTCACCACGAATTTTGACTGTCACCAAGGGGTGGTCCGAAGCCTACGGCATGTTTCTGGCGGGCGAGGCCGATATGGTTTTGTCCTACACCACGTCGCCGAGTTATCATCTCATCGCGGAGAACGACGCCACCAAAGCCGCAGCATCGTTCAGCGACGGGCATTACATGCAAATCGAAGTGGCGGCGAAACTGGCGTCAAGCGATCAGCCCGAACTTGCAGACGCCTTCCTTGATTTCATGACGTCAGAAAGGTTTCAGTCGATTATCCCGACGACGAACTGGATGTACCCGGTTGTCATGACCGATAACATTCCTGACGGGTTCGACACCTTTGGCACTCCTGACAAAACGCTACTGTTCAGTGACGTGCAAGCGGCATCCGTCCGCGACGAGGCCCTGAGCGAATGGCTGGCCGCGCTCAGCCGGTAAATTTTACGACCCTCGCAGGGTTGGTGGCGGCTGCGCTAATCGTGGCGCTGACGGTTGGCACCGTTGCGACTGTCGCGTTGCGTGCCGAATATTCGGCCCGCCTCAATCCGGCTGACTGGGCCGCTATCCGATTCACTGTCAGGCAGGCGTTGGTCTCTGCCATGTTTAGTGTCCTGTTTGCCATTCCTGTGGCACGCGCGCTGGCCAGACGGCAGTTTTGGGGCCGGTCCATGATGATCACGTTGCTGGGTGCGCCGTTTATTCTACCGGTGATCGTGGCCATTTTTGGTTTGCTGGCGGTTTTCGGGCGCACGGGTCTGTTCAGTCAAATCCTTGCGTCGTTTGGCGTGGGTCCGCTCAACATCTACGGCTTTCAGGGCATCGTGCTGGCGCATGTATTCTTTAATCTGCCGCTGGCCACCCGTCTGATATTGCGGGGCTGGCAGACGATTCCTGCGGAACATTTCCGCCTTGCGGCGCAGCTGAGTCTGGAGTCAAATCATGTGTTCCGACACCTGGAACGGCCCATGCTGCGCGGCACGCTTCCGGGTGCTTTTGCGGTGATTTTCCTGCTTTCGGCGGCCAGTTTTGCGGTGGCGCTGGCACTGGGGGGCGGCCCCAAGGCCACAACCGTGGAATTGGCGATTTATCAGGCCTTTCGCTTTGATTTCGACCTTGGCAAAGCGGCTTTTCTGGCGCTTGTGCAGCTGGCCCTGTCGGCAACCGCGGCGCTGGTGGCGTGGAAATTCACGGCGCGGCGGGCGTTTGATGCAGGTTTCGGCAGACGCATTCGCCGGTGGGACGGCTTGAACGCAGTCAGTATTGCTCAGGATATTGCTGTTCTGTCCTGCGCGGCACTTTTCTTGTTTTTGCCGCTGTCGATGGTTGTGCTGCGCGGCGTGGCGCATCTGAATGAGATTCCCGCCCCCGTGTTTCCCGCCATAGTTCGCTCGTTGATTGTTGCAGTCGTGTCAGCCGGGCTGGCGGTTTTTCTGGCGCTTATTTTGGCGCGCGCGGCGTTGGACTTCCGGAAAAACGGTAAATCATTCGCAGGCTGGATTGAATCTGTCGGTTTTTTGACACTGGCCACGTCACCTATGGTTATAGGCGCGGGGCTGTTCATTTTGTTGTTTCGGTTTTTTAGCCCGTCGTCGATGGCATTGCCCGTCACCATCACCGTCAATGCCGCCCTTAGCCTGCCTTTTGCGCTTTATTCCATCTTGCCGGCGCTGCGCGACGCCGAGGCGCATTACGGTCGGCTCGCCGACAGTTTGGGAATGCGTGGTGTGACACGTTTCAGGCTGGCCATATGGCCACGCATACGCCCGTCGGTTGGATTTGCGGCCGGACTGTCGGCAGCTTTGTCCATGGGTGATCTGGGGGTCATTGCTTTGTTTGCGGACGCCGACAATGCCACGCTGCCGCTGGTGATGTACCGCCTCATGGCCGGTTACCAGATGGACGCCGCCAGTGCCGTGGCTCTGTTGCTACTGGCGCTTAGCCTGGCTTTGTTTTGGCTATTTGATCGCGGGGGGCGATTGAATGCTGCAACTTGAGGCTTTGCACATCCGTCAGGGTGACTTTTCGCTGCGCGCCGATTTCGCTGTCGCCCAAGGTATTAAACTGGCAATAATCGGGCCATCAGGCGGCGGCAAATCGACCCTGTTGTCCACTATTGCGGGGTTCGTTACCCCGGTAACGGGACGCGTCCTGTTGGGCGGCACGGACATAACGCACATTGCACCGGGTAAGCGCGCCGTGAGCCTTCTGTTTCAGGACAACAATCTGTTTTCGCACCTCACGGTTTTTCAAAACACTGCGCTGGGTGTTAAACCCGATCTAAAACTCACGCGCGATCAAAGGTTACAAATCCACACGGCGCTGGATCGTGTCGGTTTGCGAAGTCGCGGCGATGAGCACCCGGCCGCGTTATCCGGCGGGCAACGTCAGCGCGTGGCACTGGCGCGCGCGCTTTTGCGCGACAAACCACTCCTGATGCTGGACGAACCCTTTGCGGCGCTTGGTCCTGCGCTCAAGGCCGATATGCTGGATTTGGTTGACGCCATGGTCAAAGACAACGGTGCCACATTGTTAATGGTGACGCACGAGCCAAACGACGCAAGCCGTATTGCAGACGAAACCGTCGTCGTTGCCGACGGGCAGGCGTCGGCCCCCAAGCCTACCGATCAACTGTTTGCCGATCCGCCCCGTGCGCTGGCGGCCTATCTGGGGTAAGTGACGCGCAGAAAAGGCGCCGACAATGCGCCCTTTTCAACTGCGTTATTTTTGGGCCTTGCGTTTGGGTCCTGCCCAAAGACGTTTGCTGCTGAGATACAGGAGCACCGTAAGCAGCAGCATGAACGATATTGCCAACAGCCCGGTTTTTTTGCGGGCCATCATGTGCGGTTCGGCTGTCCACATCAGGAATGCAGCGACGTCCTGCGACATATGTTCGACCGTCGCGCTGTGCCCGTCAGCGAATTCGACCAGATCGTCTTCCAGTGGCGGCGGCATGGAAATCCATCCACCCGGGAAAGCGGTGTTTTCATAAAGCGTAACGCCGGCCTCTTCCTTTTCCTCGCCGGTATAACCGTGCATCAAAGAGGCGATATATTCGGCGCCGCCCATGCCTTTGAACAACTGGTTCAGGCCAGAGCCGTAAGGGCCGTGAAAACCGGCACGGCCTTTGGCCATAAGGCTTAGGTCGGGCGCGTCTTCAAGTGGGCTGCCGGGAAATTTGTCCGACAAAATGGCCTCGCGCGTGTCGTCAAGTTCGGCGTCATACACTTCGAACAATTTAGCAAACGCCTTGACCTGCTCGGGCTCCATCTGCGGGCCGCCATGATCGGTCAAATTGCGAAACGCCACCTGCCGAAGGCCGTGACAGGCCGAACAGACTTCGGTGTAAATCTGCAATCCACGCTGCAATTGATGCGTGTCGAATTTTCCGAATGGCCCTTCAAACGAGAATTTGAAATTCTCAACATGGCCGTCCTCGGATGCCGCAGCCATGCCTGATCCAAAGCCAAAGGCAACCAATGCGATAAGTAGAGCGTTCCTGATCATGGTTGGTCCCCCTATTCTGCCGCCGACGCCGGGGCGTCTTTGGGCGGGTAATGTGCATCAAAATCGGCTTCGATTGTGGCAGGCGGTGTAGAGGATTTTTCAAAGTATCCAAGCAAAGGCAGGATAACCAAAAAGAAACCGTACCAATAATATGCCCCGATCAACGAAATCATCGGCACCAGTCCCATTGCGGGTTGCGAGCCGGCCCACGTCAGCACGATGAGATCCAGGACCAATAGCCAGAACCACCAGCGAAACATCGGGCGGTACCGGCCTGACCGTGTTTTTGACGTGTCCAGCCACGGCACGAAAACCGTGACGACAATCGCGCCAAACATAGCCAGCACGCCAAAGAACTTGGCGTCAATAAAACCACGGGTCAGCCAATGCGTCAGTTCAACGATGGCCACGTCCTGTGTAAATGCGCGCAGGATTGCAAACAGCCACAGGTAATACCACTCGGGTACAATGTGCGACGGCGTCACCAGCGGGTTGGCCTCGACGTAGTTGTCCGGGTGGTTCAAATAATTTGGCATGAAGTAAACCATGACAAAGAATATCGTCACCACGACGCCCAGCGCGAACAGGTCTTTGACCACAAAGTAAGGCCAAAAAGGCAAAGTGTCTTTTTTTGCCTCGGATTTTGAACCACGACGTACTTCGACACCCGAAGGATTGCTGTTGCCGGTGGTGTGGAAGGCCCAGATATGAAGCACCACAAGCGCAACAAGAACGAAGGGGAGAAGGTAATGCAGGCTGAAGAACCGGTTCAGAGTGGCATTGTCAACAGCCGGACCACCCAATATCCACGTTTGAATGGCGTCGCCAATCCCCGGAATGGCACCAAAGAAACCAGAAATGACCGTCGCACCCCAGAACGACATCTGACCCCAGACCAGTGCATAGCCCAGAAAACCCGTGGCCATCATGGCCAGATAGATCAGCATGCCTAAAATCCACACGACCTCACGCGGGGATTTATAGGAGCCGTAGTAAAGACCCCGAAAAATATGCAGATAAACCGCGAAAAAGAAAAGCGAGGCACCGTTGGCGTGAAGATACCGCAGCGCCCAGCCGCCGTTCACATCGCGCATGATGTGTTCGATGCTGTCAAAGGCCATGCCCACGTTTGGTGTATAATGCATCGCCAGCACGACACCGGTGATGATCTGCAACACCAGACAAAACATCAGAACGACGCCCCAGACCCACATCCAGTTCAGGTTCTTTGGAGTCGGGATCATCAACGTATCATACGCCAAACTGACAATCGGCAACCGTTCGTGCAGCCATTTTTCAAACCCCGTTTTGGGTTCGTAATGATCGTGTGGAATTCCGGCCATTTTACTGTTCCCTTATCCGAGTCTAATCGTTGTGTCGTCGATGAAAGTTGCCAGCGGCACCGCCAGATTTTCAGGGGCCGGCCCCTTGCGAATGCGACCGGCGGTATCGTAATGAGAACCGTGGCACGGACAGAACCAACCGCCAAAATCGCCGGCACCGTCGCCCAGAGGCACACATCCGAGATGCGTGCAAACCCCGATCATAACGAGCCACTCTCCGGCCTCGTCAAGAGCGCGGTTTTGGTCGGCGGCGTCCATTCCCGCGGCGTTGGCATTGCGGGAAGTATTGTCGGGCAGTTTGTCCGGATTCTGGGCACGCGCCTCTTCTATTTCTGTGGCGTTGCGATGACGAACAAAAACCGGTTTGCCGCGCCATTTCACGGTGAGCTGTGTGCCGACTTCAACGTCGGACAGATCGATTTCAATCGACGCCAGCGCCCGTACATCCGCAGATGGATTCATTTGATTGACCAGTGGCCAGACGGCGGCACCAACGGCGACGGCCCCGGTGGCAGAGGTCGCCACATACAAAAAATCGCGGCGTGTGCCCGGACTGTCATTTGCTTGAGACACGAAATACTCTCCTTTGTCCTGCCCTCAAAAAAGGCCAATACATATCGTCAAAACGCCAAATTGCTTTGGAACATCTTGGCGGTTACTACACACCCTGTCAGGGGGCGTCCAGCGGACAATCGGGCGCAGGATCTGCTGAAAAGGTTAGATTTATGAAACTTGCTGTTTATCAACCCGACATTGCGGCCAATTTGGGCGCGATCATCCGAATTGGCGCCTGTTTTGGCGCAGCAATTCACGTGATTGAGCCGTGCGGTTTTCCATTTTCGGCGAAACCTCTACGCCGTTCGGCAATGGATTATTTCGATATTGCCAAGATTGTTCACCATGATTCGTGGGATGATTTTGCAGCGGCCAATAAAGGTGGACGCATGATCTTGTTGTCGACCAAAGGGCGTTGCGAACTGTGGGGTTTTGCGTTTCGGCCGGACGATTTTTTGCTGTTGGGGCAGGAAAGCGCGGGCGTTCCCAGCGAGGTCGCAGACTCATGCGCTGAGACGGTCAAGATTCCGATGCCGGGCCCGGGCCGGTCGCTGAACGTTGCTGTCAGCGCCGGGATTGCACTGAGCGAAGCTATGCGGCAAACACGATAAACAGACGCGATCATCAGGAACGGCTTTTTTGCTTTTTGGCGATCGGAAAAAAACAGGGACTGGAAATGCGCCTCTCGCAGAAATGGAAAATAAGAAGTATCATTGCTGTACTGATACTGACCTTTTTTATTACCGAGCGGAACGTCGAAAAATACGGCGACAATTATCAGATTGCGCTGCCTGTCATGGCGCTCGCGTGTTCGGTCACCAATGGTCAGGCCGCAGATTTTCTGTGGCGCTACGTTGCCGGTTTCACAATTTTGCACGGTTCAAAAATCCTGTTGGGAGAGACCGAAATAAACCGTCGCCCCAATGGGGGTTACAGAGGGTTTCCATCAGGCCACACGACGGCCGCGGCGTTTGGCGCAAGTTATCTGGTGCATGAATGTATCGAGAAAAACCTTTGGATAAAGGGCGTAGTTATTATCACGGCAGGGTATGTAGGCGGGTCACGTATAGACGCGGGCGCCCATGACGTCTGGCAGGTTTTGTTTGGTGCACTTCTGGGTTGGTTGACCGACAGGGCGTTTCGGCACTCGACCACGCCATTGGGGTGGATCAAACGGGTTTTTCGTGCAATGCTTGGGTCGCGAAAACAATCTCTGGATTAATTGGATAGCGCCATGAAAAACCGCGTAGCATTGCTTTTGGTGGCTGCCGGTTTATCATTGGGTTCCAGCGCCGCCGCAGAAATGACCCTTAGCCTTTATACCGGCCCGCAATCCGCACCTCATAGCAGGGTATGGGGCTTTGATCCGGCCGGAATTGGCGCGTTCAACTTTCTGGCCGGATGGGAAGGCAGGTCGTTCTCCATACCGCTTCATTACGGTATACGCGTCATGTGGTGGGGTCAGGGGAACTGGGGTTTTGGTCTCGACCTTAATCACAACAAAATCTACGCGGACGCGGCGACATTAGGCGTTGCTGGTACAAGCGGTGGATTTCAGGTACTTGAATTTACAGACGGCCTGAACACGTTTACCGCCAACGCGACCTACAAATGGCAGCGAGAGGGCCGCAAATTATCGCCGTATCTTGGAGCCGGACTAGGGGTGGCTATTCCACACGTCGAGGTCAAAACGTCCGTTGCCGCGCCCAGAACATTCAGATACCAGATCACCGGCCCGGCGATGATGCTCCATGCTGGTGTCGAATATCGATTTTCGCGTCGGCTATCAGCCTTTGGCGAATTGAAATCTACTTACAACATTGTAAGGGTAAAACTGGACGGTGGCGGGCATTTGAACACCAACATTGTAACCAACGCGCTTAATCTTGGATTGACTGTGCATTTTGTCAAACGGTGAATTGTGTCCAACAACTATTTGTATGACGCTCTGATCTTTGCGTCGGCCGACCGCGCTGACCGTATTTTTGCCACCGATCCCGCCGGGCGGGAAACGTCGTTTGCGGCATTTTTTGCGGGTGCGCGGCGAATGGCCATGATGTTGACCGGTCTCGGCATGCAGCCCGGTGACCGGATCGCCGTGCAGGTGGAAAAATCGCTCGAGGCGCTGCAGTTATATATTGGCACTGTCATGGCAGGCGGTGTGTTTCTGCCGCTCAACCCGGCTTATACCCTGGGCGAGGTCACCTATTTTCTGAAGGACGCCGAACCGATGGCGTTTGTCAGTGATCCTGCGACGGTCATGGACATGATGCCGGCGGTTTCCGCGTCGGGCGTCAAAAACGTTCTGACGCTAGACGTGGACGGTACCGGCAGCATCGTGGCAATTTCTGAAACCCTGCCGGATACGATAACGCCGGTGCCGCGCGGTCCTGACGATTTGGCCGCGATCCTATATACATCCGGCACGACGGGCCGATCAAAGGGCGCCATGCTGACCCACCGCGCGTTGGTCTCCAACAGCAGGACTTTGGTAGACGTCTGGCAGTTTACGCAGGACGATATGCTGATCCACGCCTTGCCGATTTTTCACACACACGGATTATTCGTGGCCACCAACGTGGCGCTTATGGCCGGTGCGTCGATCCTGTTTGAGCCGAAATTCGACGCAACCCGCATCATCGAACTTTTGCCCAAAGCCACGTCAATGATGGGCGTACCGACGTTTTATACACGCCTGCTCGACCAAAAAGGCCTGACCAAGGCCGCCACAAAAAGCATGCGTTTGTTTATTTCGGGTTCGGCACCTTTGCTGGCGGACACCCACGCGCGCTGGACGGCCCGGACCGGCCATTCCATTCTCGAGCGCTACGGCATGACCGAAACCAGTATGAACACGTCCAACCCTTATTTTGGTGAACGTCGCCCCGGAACCGTTGGCTTTGCCTTGCCTGACGTCGAAGTAAAAATCTGCGATCCCGACAGTGGTGCGACGCTGCCGGACGGCGAAATTGGTGTATTAGAAGTCCGCGGCCCCAATGTTTTTGCCGGTTATTGGAAAATGCCGGATAAAACCGCACAAGAGCTGCGCAAGGACGGATTTTTCATCACCGGCGACTTGGGCCTGATCGACAAAGACGGCTACATCACGATCGTCGGGCGATCCAGAGACCTGATTATTTCGGGCGGTTTCAACGTTTATCCGAAAGAGGTCGAAAGCGTGATCGACGATCTGAAAGGGGTTAAGGAAAGCGCAGTGATCGGTCTGCCCGACGCGGATTTCGGTGAAGCGGTGGTGGCGGTGATCGTGCCCGACGATTCTATTGACCTGACGGTCGGGAACATTACAGCCGGTCTTGCCGGAAAACTGGCCAAATTCAAACTGCCCAAAAGGATAGAGTTCGTACAGGCATTGCCCCGCAATACTTTGGGCAAGGTGCAAAAGAACGTGTTGCGCGACAGGTACTGACTTAGCCGACCGGAACTGTGCTGACCATGCTTTCGCGTGCTGAAAATGCCTTTTCCCATTCAGCCAAATGCGGGCGCTGTGCGCGCCAGTTTTTGTCACCAAGTCGGAAATCAAGATAGGACAATGCACACCCCAATGCGATTTGACCCATATCAAAGCGACCGTTCAGATGGCTCATCCAGCGTTCTTCAAGCGCGTCGAGTGCACGGGATACTTTGGCCCACTGTCCGTCTATCCAAGGATCCATCGCTTTTTCCGGCGGGCGCAGACGCATCTCGTACACGATCAGAATCGCCGCATCAACGATCCCGTCGGCCAGCGATTCAAGCGTCAGCGTCTCGTAAAGCCGTGGCGCGGCCGGGTAGAGTTTCCCACCGGCGCGATCATCCAGAAACCGGCAAATAACACGGCTGTCAAACAGGGCAGATCCGTCATTGCGCACCAACGCCGGGATTTTCCCCAGCGGGTTGTGCCCGGTGGGCATCTGATCTGAATTTAACGGCGACCCCATGGCCGACAGTATTTCCACGTCGTCGAATTGACCGGTCTCCTGCAGCAGAACCATGATTTTTCGCACAAACGGTGACGTGGCAGAGTGGTAAAGTTGCACCGCTAAAATTTCCTGAACCTGAGACGCCCCAACGCGGCACCGTCGACTTCCAATCCGGGACCGGAGCGGCCAAACCGGATGATCCGCCGAAAACGCGCTGAGGCATTGAATTGTTGGCGATCCAAAGGTCGGCTCGCGGTCAGGCCCTCAGGGACGCGGTCCAGCGCGTCCTCGTTTTCCTGATGAATTTCAGAGCGTTGCAACTGGCGCGCCACGCCGTAGGCGAAAACAGCCACAGCACCGTAGCGGGCCAATGTGAACGCAATCGGCGCAAGGGGTAGTGCCATGGGAAACCTCCTGTGATGTGAATAACTTAGACACAGATTGGCGTCATTACAAGCTATCGGTCTGTTGCCTCGTTCATCCGGCGGGCGATGTCATGCACCTCTTGGCCGAGGCCATGTTCCGCTATGGCCCCACCTGCAGCGCGGCGTGCGGCATGACCCTTGTTCTGCCCCAGCTTCCAGGTGCCGTCGACTTCCGCAATGTGCATGCGCACCGGCACGATCATCCGCATCATTTTGACCAGCGCATCGGCGTCAACTTTATCCGCTGTCCAAAGGGGTTTGGGGTGTAAACGCTTTTCAAATTCGCCCGACAAATCGTCAAGATGTCCGCGCAGGTCGCTGTCAGCGCGCAAGCGCAGTTCCCCGCGCATATGCACCGCTAAATAATTCCACGTCGGCACCTGGTCGTCGATACCGTACCAGTCCGGTGACACGTAGCTGTCGCCGCCACTGACCGCCAAAACCGCCTTGGCCGCCCCGTCTTTCAATGCCCGTGCAATCGGGTTGGACCGGACGAGATGGGCCTCGACCGATTTATCGTCGGGCGTCAAAACGAACGGAACGTGGCTGACCAAGGGACCGTCTGCACCGTTAATCGTCAGAACCCCAAAACCGCGCTTACGGGCAAAAGTCAGATTTTGTGCCCGCGTAGCGTCGTGGAAAACCGGATTGGGATGCATATCAGGGCCTTTCGGGAAACAGCGTTACCGGGTCACCGGACCGCCATTTGGGATATTTTTGCATGACGCTGGCAAAACGCTGTGAATTCAGAAAGTCCTCCAGCCATCGGTGTAGGCGGGGCAGGGGCAGTGCGTCAAACCAGTCGCGATCCACGCTGGCAAACTGGCGCACGAACGGCGCGATGGCCATGTCGGCGATGCAGATACGGTTGCCAAACAGATAGGAATTTTCTGTCAGACGACCGTCCAATCCAGCCAGAAAATCCGCGGCCCGGTCGCGCGCCTTTGTCGACTCTCCGGTATCAAACCGGCTGGCGTATTTATAGCGGTCAAGGTTGTGCTTAAAATCACCGTCCGCCGTTTTGATCAGCGAAACGGCTGACTCAAGGTTGCCAAACCCGGGGTGAAGCCAGCGTTCAGGGTCGTTAGCCGTCAGTGCCCAGTGCATGATTTCAAAGCTTTCCTCAAGCGTCGCACCGTCTTGTGTGACGATCACCGGTACCGTTCCCTTGGCCGAAGCCGCCAGAAATTCCGGCGCTTTGTCGCGGAGCAATATCTCGCGCAACTCGCAGGTCACGCCTGCCGATTGCACGGCCAGACGAGCGCGCATGGCGTAAGGGCAGCGGCGGAACGAATAGAGAATCGGGCGGGACATGTGGCGCGGCCTTAGGCTGTCAACTGGCCGTTACAATGACCGGAAATTTTGGCGGATACAATCTGGCCGACGGGTTGATCGCTGGAAAATGCCACCGGCGCAAACCCTGCTGTGCGGCCCATACGCGGGCCTTCAAGAAGAACGGAATGCGTTTGGCCCGCTTGTGCCGCAAGATGGCGTTGAACGCGGGCTTCACCGGTCTGGCGCAAACGCGCGGCGCGCGCTTTGATTGTTGCACCGTCCACCTGGGGCATCTTGGCGGCGGGAGTTCCGTGGCGCACAGAATAAGGAAAAACATGCAGCCACGTCAGGCCGCAGTCTTCGATCAGATGCTCGGAATTTTCAAACATCGCGTCCGTTTCCGTGGGAAATCCCGCAATCAAATCGGCACCAAAAACCATGTCGGGGCGGGCGGCTTTGATGTCGGCGCAAAAGGCTATGGCGTCATCGCGCAAATGCCGCCTTTTCATGCGTTTCAGGATCATATCGTCGCCCGCCTGCAGTGATAAATGCAAATGCGGCATCAGTCGGGATTCAGTCGCGATGGTTTCAATCAAAACCGGATCGGCCTCGATGGAATCGATCGACGAAATCCGCAATCTCGGCAAGTCCGGCACCGTCTTTAGTATCCGCGCCACAAGATCGCCCAGTCGGGGATGCCCGGGTAAATCGGCACCCCAGCCGGTCATATCGACACCGGTCAACACCACCTCGTTATATCCGTTTCCCACCAGCCGTTTGATCTGTTCCACGACAGTATCGGCGGGCACCGAGCGTGAATTCCCGCGCCCAAAAGGGATAATACAAAACGTACAGCGGTGATCACAGCCGTTTTGCACCTGCACATAGGCACGCGCGCGGGTGCCAAATCCGTCGATCAGATGGCCGGAGGTTTTGGTCACCGCCATGATGTCGTCAACCTGAATTTTTGAATGGCGAGTGAAATCATCCTTCACCAAATCCGTCCAAGCCGCCCCTTGCATTTTTTCCACGTTGCCCAAAACCAGATCGACCTCGTCCATTTTGGCGAAACTTTCAGGCTCGATCTGTGCGGCGCATCCCGTGACGATCATTTTCGACCCCGGGTTTTCGCGGGCCAACCGTCGGATTTTACGCCGCGCCTGACGTACGGCCTCGGCGGTAACCGCACAGGTATTCACGACAACAGTATTCGCAAGCTCTGCCTGATTGCCAAGCGCCTCCATTGCCTTGGTTTCATAGGCGTTCAGGCGGCAGCCAAGCGTGGCAAAGACCGGCGTGTTTTTCATGCGAAACCGTCCAGAAATGTGGGGGAAAAAACGCCATCAAAGACATGAGACGTTGGACCAGTCATCCACACGCCATCGTCGCGCCAGTCAATTTCAAGTTCCCCACCGTCGACGTTGACCGCGCAGCACTTGTTGGTCAGTTCTAACCGAGCGGTTGCCACGACCGCCGCGCAGGCGCACGAGCCGCTGGCCAGCGTTACACCGACGCCGCGCTCCCAGATCCGCAGCCGAATTTCGTTGCGCGACAGTATGTGTACAAATTCCACATTTGTGCGTTCGGGAAATAGTTCATGCCCCTCGATTAACGCGCCCAGCTTTTGCAGATCAACGGCCTCGGCGTCGTCCACGATGAACACGCAGTGCGGGTTGCCCATGCCCAACGCCACCGGCGCACCTTTTATGGGCAGCGCCAGTGTATCCACATCGCGCGCCAGTGGCACGTCGGCCCAGTCCAGTTGCGGCGCGCCCATGTTGACACGGGTCAAATCCATGCCAACGTCGCTGCAGGTCAGCAATCCCCGTCCGGTTTTCAAAACCAATTCGGTCAGGCCGCTTTCGTCCATCAAATGGCGTGCGACGCAGCGTGTGGCATTGCCGCAAGCCGCCGACAGACTGCCGTCGGCGTTCCAGAAATCCAGTCGTGCGTTGGCGTCCGCGCTGTCCAATATCACTGCCAGCTGATCAAACCCGACACCGCGATGCCGGTCGCCGATTGCGATGGCCAGATTTGCGCTCATGGGGTCGCAGCGCCCACGCGCATCCACCACAACGAAATCGTTGCCAAGCCCGTGCATTTTCATGAACGGCAAGCCGTTGTCGCGCCAGTATTGATCCATTTTGCGCCTATATCTCGGATTTTTGTAAAAGACCATAAGGGGCCGCAAAAGGCCTGTGCAAACAGGGGCATTGCGGCGGTGAAACGCGCCTTTTACACTTGACCGACGCCACCTCCCCTTATACGACGCGCATTCTAGTGGGCCCGTAGCTCAGTTGGTAGAGCAACTGACTTTTAATCAGTGGGTCACAGGTTCGAATCCTGTCGGGCTCACCAATAAAATCAACAACTTGCCTCAATTCTTGCAAATGAGTTCGAACGATTTTGTTTGTGAGCCACTCAACGTTTCACTTTTTGCGTGCGTGGTTTTTTGATGGGTCACAACTACATTGGTCTAATGCCCTCTGCGTCAGTGCGCCTTCGACTACAGTAAACCGCGCTTTATCTGAGATATCCAATATCGCCTGGCACGTTGAAACCTTTGATTTCAGGTCTCTTCGGGCGAGTCTGATTAGAAGCGAAAAGCTTTAGTCACGCGCGTAAACGTCCTCGTACCTGATAATATCATCTTCGCCCAAATAAGATCCTGTCTGCACTTCGATAATAACCATTGGTACCTTGCCCGGGTTTTCCATCCTGTGGACTGCACCAAGCGGAACATAGACCGACTGGTTCTCGGTCACGAGCAGCACTTTATCGTCGACGGTGACCTGAGCCGTGCCTTCAACGACGATCCAGTGTTCCGCACGATGACGGTGACTTTGCAAACTCAGCGCTGCGCCGGGATGCACGACGATGCGCTTGACCTGAAACCGCGGGCCAATGGCCAGACTTTCAAACCAACCCCAGGGGCGATAGTCGTGCGGCAGAGTTTCGGCTTGCGCCACGTTCTGTTGCTTGAGCGCGCGAACGGCTTCTTTGACATCCTGCACACGGTCCTTGTGTGCAACCAGCACCGCATCCGGCATGGCAATCGCCACGATATCCGAAAGACCGATTCCAACAAGTTGCTGGTTGCTGTCCTCGGCACGAAGCAAGGTGTCGTTACATTCGATGGCAGTAGCCGGGCCCGTCCTTACAACACCCGAGCCGTCCGGCCCGCAATCGCGCCAAACAGCGTCCCATCCTCCAAGGTCTGACCATGCACCGCCATATGGAACCACAGTCAGATTAGTGGCTTTTTCCATTACCGCGTAGTCAATTGACACCGCGTCCAAGTCAGACCACGGGCCGGTTGCGAGGCGCGTAAAGCCAAGATCAGACTCAGCTGCTTCGACGGCCGCCCGTGTTGTCTTCAGCATATCCGGTTCATGGATACCAAAAGAGTCAATGATGGCATCAGTGGAGAACAGGAAAATGCCGGCGTTCCACAAATGCTTGCCGCCGGTCAGCATGGCGTCGGCAGTTGCGGCGTCAGGTTTCTCGACAAATCGTTTGAGATCCTGTGGCACCGGAGCAAATTCGGCATCGGGAGGCGAGCTTATTTCCAGCCAGCCGTAGCCGGTTTCTGCCCGATCTGGCCGGATGCCGAATGTGACTATCTTACCCGATTGTGCAGCGGGAGCGGCAGCATGAACTGCGGCGCGAAAACGAGAGCCATCGGGAATCACGTGATCCGACGGTGCCACCAGCATCAGACTGCCCGGGGCCCGGGCTTCCTGGGTTAGTGCGGCCGCCAGAATTGCCGGTGCGGTGTTGCGCCCTTCGGGTTCGATCAGGGTGGCAGCAGGCGTGACTTCGACAGCCGCGAGCTGCTCGATCACAATAAAGCGGAAGTCCGATCCGGTGACCACGATAGGGGGTTCAAAGCCCTCACCGGACAACCGTCGAGCTGTGGTCTGAAATAGGCTTTCTTCGCCCGTGAGGCGGACGAATTGTTTGGGAAAACTTTTCCGGCTGAGCGGCCAGAGGCGGGTCCCCGAGCCACCACAAAGCAATAACGGATGAATAGGATGGCTCATCAACATAGTCCTTCAAGTAGGGAGCTCAACGACGAATATTGTTTTGGTTCTCCAGAAACCACCGGTAAGTATCATTCAGACCATCGTCGAGAGAAATGCGCGCGCTCCAACCCATGTCGGTCAGTCGCGAGACGTCCATCAGTTTGCGCATTGTGCCGTCCGGTTTGGTCGGATCGGTGACGATGCGCCCCTTGAAACCAATGACATTTGCCACTTTTTGCGCCAAATCCGCGATCGTGATGTCTGTGCCGGACCCGACATTGATATGACTCAACATCGGCGAGGTATTGGCGTCATAAATTTCTTTGGACAGGTCGAGAACGAAAAGCGACGCCTCAGCCATGTCATCGACATGCAGAAACTCGCGCCGTGGCGTTCCACTGCCCCAGATCACCACCTCTTCCAGACCCTCATGCGCAGCCTCATGAAAACGGCGGATCAGGGCGGGCAGCACGTGCGAGTTCTCGGGGTGGAAATTGTCGCCCGGCCCATAGAGATTGGTCGGCATGACGCTGCGATAATCGGTGCCGTATTGACGGTTATAACTTTCGCAAAGCTTGATCCCAGCGATCTTGGCGATGGCGTAGGGTTCGTTGGTGGGTTCAAGCGGGCCTGTGAGAAGTGCTTCTTCGCGCATGGGCTGCGACACCTCGCCAGGGTAGATGCAGCTTGACCCCAGTTGCAAAATCCTGGTTACGCCCGCCTGATACGCAGCATTTATCACGTTGCCCGTCATCATCAGATTTTCATAGATGAATTGCGCCGGATAGGCGTTATTGGCGACGATGCCGCCGACCTTGGCGGCAGCAAGAATCACCTGATCTGGCTTTTCCGTTTGCATAAAATCGCGCGTGGCGGCCTGATCGGTCAGGTCCAGTTCGGCGCTGGTGCGCAGGATCAGTTCGGTCGCTTTACCGGCTGACCGGCGTGCCTCCAGCCGACGCAAAATAGCGCCACCCACCATGCCCCGGTGTCCGGCTAAAAATATGCGCATAGGGTTCTCCGCAACAATTCCGACATGGTTCTAAGACTAATAAAATTTGTCAAAAACTTGCCGATCCGGTTGTTGAGGCCAAATATTTTTGTGTGGCTTCAAGTGAAAAACTACAACATCGGGCTGTTTGCGGTAATTGAAATCCTTCACCCATTTTCCACCGACACTGGCAGGTCCATCCCGTGTTCTTTTAGCAGTGCATGGCGTTTCGCTGCGATTAAGTCGTGGGCCACCATCTCGGCGCACATGTCCCGGGCGGTGATCTCGGGGACCCAGCCCAGTTCTTGCCTGGCTTTGGTCGCATCACCCAAAAGGGTCTCCACTTCGGTTGGGCGGAAATAGCGACGGTCGATCCGCACCAGAACGTCTCCGGGATTGACCATTGGCGCATCGTCACTTTTGACTGCATTTACAATGCCGATCTCGTCCAGTCCTTCACCTTCAAAACGCAGTGAAATTCCCAGTTCTTCAGCAGCCCACGTGATGAATTTGCGCACAGAATACTGTTGGCCTGTGGCGATGACAAAATCTTCAGGCTTGTCCTGTTGCAGCATCAGCCACTGCATGCGCACATAATCCTTGGCGTGGCCCCAGTCGCGCAGCGCGTCTATGTTGCCCATGTAAATGCAATCTTCCAGTCCTTGTGCGATATTTGCCAGCCCACGGGTGATTTTGCGGGTGACAAAGGTTTCGCCCCTGCGCGGGCTTTCGTGGTTAAACAGGATGCCATTGCAGGCGTACATGCCGTAAGCTTCGCGATAGTTTATGGTGATCCAATAGGAATAAAGCTTGGCGACCGCGTAGGGGGACCGTGGATAAAACGGCGTGGATTCGGTTTGCGGGGTTTCCTGCACCAGTCCGTAAAGCTCTGACGTTGAGGCCTGATAAAAGCGGGCTTTGTCGGTGAGATTCAAGAACCGCATGGCTTCAAGCAAGCGCAGCGTGCCCATGCCAACAACGTCGGCAGTATATTCCGGGGCCTCAAAACTGACCGCCACGTGGGATTGGGCGCCAAGATTATAAACTTCGTCCGGCTGCACTTCCGAAAGAATTCTTGTCAGGTTGGAACTGTCGGTCAGATCACCGTAATGCAACTTAAAGGCTGTATGATTGCTGTGTGGGTCTTCGTAAATATGGTCGATACGCTGGGTATTGAAAAGTGATGAACGTCGCTTGATCCCGTGAACTTCATAGCCTTTTTCCAGCAGAAATTCAGCGAGATATGAACCGTCCTGACCAGTAACTCCGGTGATAAGGGCTTTTTTCATGCCGTTCCTGAAAAAGTTGCACACATTGGATTGCGAACCACGGTTAAGTGATTTTGGTATCAGATTAAAGCCGGAATTGGTCGTTTATCCTGACAGAATGAACCGAATTTGTCTGAAGAATGCCCCCAGATTGTCAGGTTCAGGACCTTGATGAAGGTGAATTGGTCCTGCAAGTTCCGGAAGTCCGATCAGGCGGCGTCCAAATTGATGAAAGAATACGAAAACGGACAGGTGACCAAAATGCTTTACGTGTATTTGGAATGAGCGCAAAGCGCGGATTCCGTACGCGTCCGAATTCCTGTTGATGTCTAAAGGGGGACGAATAAATTGTCCCGACGACAGGGTGTCATGCAGACGTCGATTTCAGACATATCACGAGTCTTTACTTCCCGTACTCGCCCTTGACCCGGGATTTTGTCGGGTCAAAATGGGGAAAGGCGCTGACGGTGGCGGCAAGACGTTTTTGCTGGCCGTCAAGTTGGCCAACTTCGACCGATGTACCAATTTCGGCGTGGGTTACATTCAGGCGTCCAAGCGCGATCACTTTGCCCAGCATTGGTGATTTCATGGCCGAGGTAATCTCGCCGATTTGGGCTTTGCCCAGACGGATGCAATCGCCGGGCGACGGCACAAGACCACCTGCGATTTCCAGCCCCACCAGCTTGCGGTGCGGATGAGCCTTGCGTTCCTCAAGCGCTGTGCGCCCGATAAAGTCATCTTCCATGGATTTCAGCGGCACTGTAAACCCGATCCCGGCCTCGTATGGGTCGGTCTGGTCGTCAAACTCGCTGCCCGCAAAAATCAGCCCGCCTTCGATCCGCAACATGTCAAGCGCACCAAGGCCAAGCGGCGTCATTCCCATGGGTTCGCCCACTTCCCAAATACGGTCAAACACCTCGACCGCATCCTTGGGGTGGCAAAAAACCTCGTAACCCAGCTCGCCCGAATAGCCTGTGCGGCTGATCACTACAGCGGTGCCGCTGACGTCGTCGATACGTGCGACGGTCAGACGGAACCAGCCAAGTTCGTTGATCGTGGGCTGTGCGGGTGCGGTCCAGAATACCCGATCCATGATCTCGCGCGACAGGCGGCCCTGTACGGCGATATTGTGTAACTGGTCCGTGCTGTCGCGCACCCACGCGTTTAACCCGTGTTTTTCCGCCTGTTCGCGCAACCACAAACCGCTGGTGTCGTTGCCGCCGATCCAGCGGAAATTCATGTCGCCAAGACGGTACACGGTGCCATCGTCGATCATACCGCCGTGCTCATAACACATAGCGGTATAAACCACCTGGCCGACGGACAGCTTTT
>Ga0114933_10002375_pt1 | contig 19694 bp, 20 predicted proteins | sample 4SBtaG_FD_89691 | JGI IMG/M metagenome (GOLD analysis project Ga0114933, IMG submission 89691) | Deep subsurface microbial communities from Kolumbo volcano to uncover new lineages of life (NeLLi) - 4SBTROV12_W25 metaG | ecosystem: Environmental > Aquatic > Marine > Volcanic | place: Kolumbo... | reverse complement strand
TGTTAAAAGTGAACCATAAGGTAATTTTTGGTAATTCTCATTCATCAAACCATCTTCTAATATTTCAAATGCTTTGTTACAAAAAAATTTTGTATATGGATTAGCATTTTTACTATCATATGCTTCCGTAGATTGAGCACAAGCATCAATTGCAGAATTTTTGATTACTTGGATTGGTGTATTTTTTATAAAAAATGGATCTATAATAGCAGTATTTGCAATTAGTTCATCATCATGAAAACTTTGTTTTTTTCCATCCACTGTTAAAACTGATATTCTAGTTACTTCGCTACCACTACCAAATGTAGTTGGAATCATAATTTTCTTTTTTTTTAATTTCTTTGCAACGTATTTTGCTACATCCAAAGAACTTCCACCTCCTAATCCAATAACATGACTAAAATCTAAGTTTTGAAATTCAGATATTATTTTTTTTGCAGTGTCAATAGATGGATTTGGTTCAACATTATCAAAAATTTGCTGATCCTCAATTTTTAAATGCTCTAGCCATCTTCTTGATTTGGTTCCTTTTGAGGTAATTACAAGACATTGTTCTGGATATGAGAATGATTCGGAAGCATTTTCACCAAAAATTATTTCAGATGGCTGTTTCACAGTCCACATGTAAAAAATATGGAAAGATGTATTATTATAGATTAAATTACATCTCAATTAACTGATTTTAATGGAGTCTAATTCTGATTTTCTTCACTCAAAACTACAGGAAAAACCAATTCTGAAAGTATCTGGCGCATTTGATGCAATGTCAGCAAAATTAGTAGAAATTAATGGATTTGATGCAATATGGGCGGGAAGTTTTGGAATATCAGCAACACATGCATTGCCTGATGCAAGTATACTAACCATGACAGAATTTCTAGCATCTGCATCAAATATGGTTGATGCATGTTCAATCCCTGTTATTGCTGATTGCGATACTGGTTTTGGTGGTCCTAATAATGTTAGTCATATGATAAAAAAATATGAAAATGCAGGAATTGCTGCAATTAGTATTGAAGATAAAGTTTTTCCAAAACAAAATAGCCTCCTTGAAAATGGCAATCAAGAGTTACTTTCTGAAAAAGATTTTGTTGCAAAAATTATTGCTGCTAAGAATGCAAAAAAAAATCCTAACTTTATGATAATAGCAAGAGTTGAAGCACTTATTGCAGGACTTGGAAATGATGAAGCATTAAAACGAGCAACTGCATATGAAGAGGCAGGTGCAGATGCAATTTTAATTCATTCTAAGCAAAATACACCAAACGAATTCTTTAATTTTTGTGACAGTTGGAGGGGAAATATACCTATTATTTCTATACCAACATCATATCCATCTGTTACACTAAATCAATTACAAAGTCATAATGTAAAAATGGTTATTTATGCAAATCAATCTCTTAGAAAAGCACATTGGGCAATGGAAAATTATTTACAAACACTTTCCAAAGTTCAGAGTCTTTCTGAAATTAATTCCGAACTGTCTACAATGGAAAATATTTTCAACTTACAAGAGATGTATAAAATCAAAAAACAAGAATCAGAAATTGAAGATGATTTAAAAAAATTGGGATACATAAATGAATGAAAAAATACAACGAAAATTATTTTCATATCTAGCAAAAAATAAAGTAGATAATTTTATTGGGGTTCCAGATTCTACAATGAAATTTTTTATAGATGAAGGATTAAGAAATAAAAAAATAATTATCACAACTAGAGAAGAAGAGGCAATAGGTATTTGTGTTGGTATGTCACTTTCAAAAAGTTCTTCATTAGTATTTATGCAGAATGCAGGATTTGCAAACTCATTAAGTACAATCACATCATTAGTCCAACTTTACAAAATTCCTTTGATATTTTTAATCGGTTGGAGAGGATATCTAAAAAATGATGCGCCTGAACATCAAAAAATTGGAAAAATTCAACCAAAATTACTGAAAACAATTGGCCTTAAATCCAAAATTATAGATGAAAAAAATTGGAAGACTTCATGTGATTGGGCACTTAAACATAGTAAAAACAACACACCGTGTGCCCTAATTATTAGGAGAATTTTCAATGATTAGAAAAAATGCTATTAGAATAATTTGCAAAAACTTAGTAAAGAATCCAATAGTATCTGCTAATGGTTTCATTAGTAGGGATTTATTTGAGATTTGTGATAAAAAATCAAATTTCTATATGATTGGTTCTATGGGGCTTGCTTCATCAATTGGATTAGGCATTGCATTAAAAAATCCAAAGAAAACTATTTTTATTTTTGATGGTGATGGTAATATTCTTATGAATATGGGTTCACTTGTAACAATTGGAAGTTTAAGTCCAAAAAATCTTGTTCATATTGTATTTGATAATGAGGTTCATGAATCTACTGGCAGTCAACCAACTAATTCTAAAAATGTATCTTTAGAAAAAATAGCATCAAATCTAAATTATAAAGTGTATAAAATAACATCAGAATCTAAATTAATTAAAATTTTAAAACAAATTAAAAATAAACCTGGGCCAATATTTTTACTAGTTAAAATTTCAAAAAGCAAAGAACAAAGTTCTCGCGTATCCTGGGATCCTGAAATAATACGTAACAGGTTTATGGCATCATTGTGATAATCTATGAAAATAATCATAATAGCTGCAGGTTCTGCAACAAGATTGGGTGAGTATACAGAAGACTTACCTAAGGGTTTATTGAAAGTTAACAATAAATCAATAATCGATATACAAATAGATTTGTTCAAAAAAAAACAATTATCTGATATTACAATAATAACAGGATCAAACAGAGAGAAATTTCAATTTAAAAATGTGAAATATATTCAAGATAATGAATTTCAAAATCATGATGTTTTAGGCTCACTAATGACGGCTGATTCAATAATGAATGATGAAGTATTGACTTCATATTCTGATATTATTTTTGATAAAAATATTTTGGACTCAATGCTAGATTTCCAAGGTGATATTGGAATTGGAGTTGATTTAAACTGGGAAAAAAACTATGTTGATCGTAAACAACATCCAAAGAGTCAAGCTGATAATGTTTTAATTGAAAATAATCGAATATTAAAAATTAAAAAAAATATTGTAAAAAAAGACTCTAAACAGAGTTTAGGTGAATTTATTGGCGTGATGAAATTATCCAGAAAAGGTACCAAAATTTTTGTTGAAAAATTTAATCAATTAATGAAATCTCATGAGGGAAAATTCCATGATGCATCATCATTACAAGAAGCATACTTAACTGATATGATACAAGAGTTGATTGATTCGGGGTTTTTGGTAGAACCTGTAATAATAAATGGAAATTGGTATGAAATTGATACATTGGAAGATCTAGAAAGAGTAAAAAAAATAGTAAAAAGCTAAATTTCCTCTGAATTATTTTTTTTTGATTGGATATCTAAAAATTTATTCCAAAGTAGATCCTGAATTTCTATATCTGTATGAATAAGATTTGTGTTTTCGCTAGGATCATTTTCTAAATCATATAGTTCTTTAGAATTATTATATTCATTTACAATCAATTTCCATTTTGATGTTCTAACAGATTTTGTATTAGGAATTTTAGGAGGTCTTTTTTCTTCCAAGGGATTACCTGTTTCTGAATATGCAATTTTTTCAGGAATATTTTCTCCATTGATCAATGGTAATAATGATTCACCGTCTAACTCTGAATATTTTTTATCTAATTCTATATTCAATAAATCTAGAATAGTAGGCATAAAATCAACTGTTCTAACTTGTTGTGAAATCTCTAACGAATTATAATTAGGCATTAAGAAATAAGCAAAAGTTCTAATCGTATAGTCATAACAGAACGCACCATACGCACGTTCACCAATTTTTTCACCAACACTAATCCCATGATCAGACATAATCAATATTACAGAATTTTTTTGTAATTCTAATGAATAGATTTTTCCAAGTATTTTATCTAAATAAGATTCACTTTTTTTAAAAAGTTCATCGTATCTTTTTCTGTTAAATTTTTTATTTTCAAAATATTCCTTACTGTAATTGTTATATACCTTTAGAACTTCATTACTTATTCCAGTATGAATATTACTGAACTGCAAATAAAGAAAAAATTTTTTATTATTTGCAGAAGTTTTTTCGATTATATCTAAATGTCTAGTGGTTAAATCATCATTTTGTTCATCATGTATTTGAAATTGATCAAAGCCTTGTTTAGGAATTACTATTTTACTTACAACATCACATGATGTGTAATATTTTTGATCATGAAGATATTCAGTAATTGTTTTAAACTGATTTTTTTTAAAGTTGTAAGTTGACCAATAGCTATCAGTACCAGTACGTGTACCATAACAACCACTAAACGTTGCATGCATCGCAGCAATAGTATGTGGTCCATAAGTTATTGGTTGTGAGAAAAATACTGATTTTTCTTTTAATTTTTTGTAAAAATCAGATTGAATTGAACTATCATATCTTCCACCATCGATCATTATAACAATAACATTTAACTCTGGCAAACTCTTTCTCATTTTTGCTTGGTGTTATGTTATCTATATTCTCTTACTTTTCTGATATTAGATATTAGAAATTAATTAAGATCACCTGTTACAAGAAAAATGAATTTACTAATTTTTAGCAAGCTTAAATTAGGTTAGAAAAAAAATGAGGTTGTGACTAATGAGTAGGAAAAATATGAATACAGGTAATTAATTTGTCATCAAATAATTTTAATTTAAGATTTAAAAATTCTAGTGAAGAGCTGCAAAATCAATTAAAATTATTTTTAAAAAAAAATATTTTTGAAAAATATGGTTTTGAAAAACAAGACCAGAGCAATTATCATAATTCTATTATTCAGAATACATTAAGTAATATTGAATATTGGCTTTGCCAAGATATCCCATCTGAATATAAGGAATATGTATTTTTAGCAATTGATGAAAAGCGTTGGTCGGATATTATAGAATCCTTTTATCAAGAACTTGATTTTGGTACAAGTGGAATTCGAGGAAAAATTTCTATCTCTTTAGATGATCAACTTTGTGAAAATCAACTAAACCAATTTTTAAAATTTAATGTTGATTCTACTGTTTTACGTGGTACTAACACTGTAAATGAAATCATGATTGCCAAATATGCTAAAGGTTTAGCACACTATATGAAGAAAAGAGGTATGACAAAATTTGTTGTTGGGTATGATAATAGAATTATGAGTAAAGTATTTGCACGAATTGTAACAAAAATTTTTCTTAAAAATGAATTAACTGTATTTTTTTTTAATGATATAACATCTTTTCCCGAACTATGTTTTTCACTTACCACACTTGGTGCTGATCTTGGAATAGAAATTACCGCTAGTCACAATGATAAAAGGCATAATGGAGTAAAAATTATTACAGAATTGGGTTCACCACCAAATTCTAATGAACGAAATGAAATGGCTAAAGAAATTTTTATGAATAATGAAACACCTATTTTACTAGAAAAAAATGATGATGAGGATTTTATAAAAGAAAAATTAAAACAGAATAAATTAATTTATTTGGGAAATAAAAGTACATTAAAAAGCGATAATACTACTTTAACTGAAATTCAACATAAATACATCAATCAAATCAAGAAGTTTGTTTTACAACCAGGCATTATTGAAAAATATGGCTCTTTAATCAAAATTGGCTATTCTGCTAGCAATGGTACAGGTTCACAATTGATACTCAGATTACTTAATGATGTAGGATTTGATGATGTTAAGACAATTTCCAATCTAAATTATCCAAATCCAACATTTCCCTCATTTCCATTAAAACAAATCCTTGATCCTAGTGATGAAAAAGTTTCTCAAATTACAATTAATGAATTTATCAAGGAGTATGGAGAAGAAAATCTTGAGAGGTTAGACATTTTAATTTATTCTGATCCTGATGCTGATAGGCTAGGATTCATTGGTAAAGTTCCAATAGAGGAACAAAAATTTTTCGGAAAATGGAAATTTATCAAAGCAAATGATATCTATACATTAATTCTTTGGTATTATCTAAAAAACTTATTTGATTCTAATCCTAGTTTATCCAAAAAGAATGATCTATTTATTGTAAAAAGCTATGTTACTTCTGATTCAATTGACGCCGTAGCAAAAAAATTTAAAATTTTGTGCTTAAATGGAAAGGTAGGTTTTAGTGATTTATCAAATATTGTTCGTGAATTTTGGAAAAAAGGAAAAATCAATGTTGGAATGTTTGAAGAAAGTAACGGTATTGGTGTTGCAGGAAGTCTAGAAAAAGATTCACACACGTTATCACACATTCTTGAAAAAGATGCTGCTCTAGCTGCTATTTTAATTGCTGAAGTTTGTACATATGCCAAGTCTCAAAACACTACCATAATAGAACTTTTAAACCAACTCTATCTTGATTCTGAAATTGGATATTATGCCACATTTCGATTAGATTTACCAGAAGAAAAAATGTTTGGTGGTATTGCAACTGAATTATATAAACAACAAATTATTAAAAACGCTGAAAAAATTGCCAAAGATGCATCTGAAAAAATAAAAAATAATTCCATATATCATCTGGCAAATGTGCCTATTTCTAGAATTGAAAAGTATTCAACTGGAAGATATGATAAAAAATACTGGAAAAACTTTCCAGATGAAGGTATTAGATTTTTTTTGAGTGATAATAAAGGTCATATCACAATACGCTCCTCTGGAACTGAATCTAAAATTAGAATTTTTGTACAGTATAAAATTTATAATATAACTAAAGAAAATCTTCCAAAAGAGAAGTTCAATAGTGAAAAATTAGTTCAAAAAATTGCATTTGATGTAAAACAGATTTTAGAACAATTGTATTAGAAGTTTAACTTTCTATTTTTTGAAATTCATTAACGAATGTGTTCAACTCGTCAGGACTTCCTAAAGGCCACATTTTTTTAATTGGATATGTTATGACCTTTTTTTTATATTTAACAAATATGTTGTATATCAAGGATATGTAAAACTCATTTTTTGCTCGAATATTATTTTTGATTATTTCATCAGCATATCTAACAAAATTGGAGCCATTTTTAAAATAATGTAGACCCACTAATGCTGTATCACTAATTCTAGATTTCTCGGCAGCCTTTACAACATATCCATCCTTATCGAGAATTACATAGCTAGATTTTTCCTCTGTTCGTGGTTCTGGAAAAACCATTGTGCATGCATCAAATTTTTGAGGTACAATGTTTTTCTGAAAAAAATTACTATCCCAATCCAAAAAATGATCAGCATCAGAAATTAGTAAATCCTCATTATTATCAATAAATTTCCTAGCATGTAAAATAGTTTCTAATGCACCTTGAGTTTGATACTCTATAGATATCACTTTACAATCAGGTTTAATTTTTTTTAATTGTTCAGATATTTTGAATTCTTCATCATGTTTTTTATTTATACAAAAGATATAATTTCCATCTAAATTTAGTGATTGAACTGACCATTCAAGTATAGTTTTACCTAATATTTTGATTAGAGGTTTTGGATTTGATGAATAATAACCTAACCTACTACCTCTTCCTCCCATTGGAAATAATATATTCATTTATTCTCTCCATAAAATTCAGAACATTCAATAGGAAAATTTGTGCATATACCATCAAATCCAATTTCATTTATTCTACTCCATTCATTTTCAATCTCAGTAAACGTAGATTGTTGAATAAGTTCTAAAGAATGTGCAAAAAGAATTTTATTTTGTTTTTGCAATTCTAATATTGTTTTTCTATCAAACCATCGTTCGTTAGTTTCGTCACACCATAAAATTTTCTCGTTAACATTATTTGGAAATTTATTTGCATAAAATCCGATTTCAATAAAATTTTCATTTGGGATATTTTTTCCATCTGTATTATATAAAACACAATTTTTAATAGAATATTGTTTAAGTAATTGAATAGTTTCTTCAATTACTTGCATTTCTTTTATATGAAATATAGTTTTACATTTTGATCCTGATAAAATTTCACATGCATCTTTTAACAATTCAGCAGTATCAGAGATATCATGTGACATATATATTCCATTTTTTCCATATCTAAGATCTAATTCTAAACCAATTCCAGATTCAACATAATTTTTAATTCCTTCTAAACTATGCTCTCGAGATTTATACAAAGCTCTATGAGCAAAAATTTCATTCATCGTTCTATAACATATTTATCATTAACATCTGAGATTGTTTTTATTACAACAAGTCTTGTATCCTGAAGAAACAGTGGATCAACAATCTCATTTGGTTCAACGATAAAAATATCTCCCTTTGAAAAGATCTCATCATTGACTTTAACTTTACCTTCAACTACTAGAGTAATTTCTCTTGCAATCTTATGGTAATGCTTTTGCCATATATCCCCTTTTTTATGATGCAAGAATCCCACTTCAAAATTTTTTGTTTTATATGCAGTAGGTTCAAAATCTCCTATAAACCACCCTCTATACATTTTATCAAAGTTAAACTTCTGCATAGATTATCTCTTAACTAGATTTTCCATTTATGTTTTGTCACCTAACAATGATAATTTTTCATGTATCAGTTGAAGCACGTTTTGGAGAAGCTCTTGTGTATAGCTCTTGATATTCATAAAATTTATTGATTTTTTCCCACTCAATTTGAAAATCAGAGTGAAAGTCTTTGATGTAAAAATATTTTTTTAGTGATAAGTTCCAAGAGGAGTTATCATTTTTGATATTTCTTACATAATTTTTAGTCATATATCTTGCTGATTCAACAGCAAATGACCCATCAAATAATGGAATTGAGCTCCAATAATCTAATAAAATTTTTTTTGTAGATAATTGACAAAAATCTGATGTCCTATAATCAATTGATTCATAAGTTCCAAGACTAGGAATCATTATTTTTTCTTTAGGACATTCCTTTTCATAAATTTCAAAAATTCTTTTATTATGAATAAATTGATCCGATCTACATTTCAGGATCACATCACTATGAATATTTTCTAGACCATTTTGTGTACCTATTATTTGAAAATTAACTGTAGATTTATGTGGCGTTGGAAGTGGGGGACTATCTAAATAGGAAATATCACAATCAATTCCTTCTACGTCTTCATTTTTCCAAGTTGTAAAATGTATATCAACATCTGGAAAATTTTTCTTGTATTCCTTAACTATATCTTTAGTCCATTTTGATGCAGGGCCTTGAAGGAGAATTCCTTTATCAGATGATTGCATATATTTTTGATTAATACATAATAAAAATAGTTAACCTTTTTATGCTAATTTTTTCATTTAAAGAAATTGTCAAATACTAATTTATGGTCATTTACTAATCCATTTTTAGATAGTAAACTACGTTATGAATTTTCAAACCAATATGTTAAAGGAAAAGTTTTGGATTATAATTTTACTTCTCATATGGCATATTATGGGTCAAGAATTCTTCTAGAAAGTAATGCTAGAGAAATCTGGCATTATAACATGTCTGAAAAAAATATTATGTGTACTATTCGAAAATATGATCAAAATGGTTCTATTGACTATAATTTGATTGAAAATGCAGAATTTACTGAAAATTCATTTGACAGTTTGGTTTCATTTGATAGTCTACTTTTTGCTAAAAACCGTATTGACACATTAAAGACATTTAATTATATTCTCAAAAGTGATGGATTAGCAATTATCTCCATACCTAATCTCAGGCTTTTTGACTATCCAATATATAAAAAACTTGATATAGAAAAAAATTATTTTAAAGAGGATTTTTTCAATGATTTAGAAAAATATTTTGAAACCGAGTTATACACATTGAAATTTAAAAATGAATCTGATAAAAAACTCAATCTAGGCTCAAAAATTGTTAATGAACCACAGCTCTTTCTTTTAAACTCTGTGAAAAAACCTGGAAAATTTCTTGCATCCAAAATAGATAAAGATTTCAATTTTTTTGATTTACATCTGAAAAATAAATACATTAAACTTACTGATTATGAAAAGAAGAAATTATCAAAGCAATTAGAAATAATCCCTTCAAAAAATAAAGATGATTCTGATTCTTTGTATTATATTGCTATAGTACGAATTTCTAAAAAGTAATTCATCTTTTTTTATTTTTCATTTCATTAATTATCGCACTAACTAATTTTCTAGTTCTATCATCAATGAAATATGTTAATACTAGATATCCACCAATTCCCAGTCCTACAAATAACAAAAGATTTGGTAGAAAATCTAGAATGTTAGGTTTAAACTCTAAGAATTCTAATGATAGCAAATATGAACCACCAATAGTGGCAATACTTGCTACCAGATATTTGACAAATTTCTTTGTTTCTAACTTAAATTTGAAATTCTTTTTCGTTAGAATATAGAAATAGATGAATATTGGGATTTCTGTAGCTAACCAAACAATTGACCAGTATATTATTAATTCCACATCTGTACTTCCTGAAACTACTATCATCAAAATAAAGATCAATGATATCAAATATACTGAATATTGAATAACTCGAACAGTAGGAACTAGAAATAATTTACTTTTAATATAATCCTTAAAACTTGCTTTTTCATCAGTATCTACTTTTTCAATTCCCTTCAAAAAATCCGCAAAAGGTACAGTATATGCAAAAAGAAAACAACGTATAGTCATGAAAATTATTGCAGGATATGCATCTACATAAATTGGATTTAATGCGTATATTGCTGGTTTTGCAAAAAAGATTGACCCAGTAGCCAATGGAATAGCAAAAAAACTTAGCAATGAGATATTTCTTTGTATCAAACTTCCTAACTCCTTACCTTCTAATAATTTTGGATACACTGCATTTGCAACCAATATTGCATTATCACATAATTTAGAAATAATTATTGCTGCACCGTGGTATGCTAAACCAACAACAGAACCAGTCAAGATAGAAAAAATTAGAACATCTAATGCTGCTACAATCGAGCCAAAGCTAGGATAAAGCGGTACCCAAAAAAGCTTTAACCATTTTTTGAAAAATTTTATCTGTAATTCATTTTTGAGTTTTTCTTTAGAATAGATAAAAAGAATAACAATACTTGGTACATACGCAATTGTCATTGCAGTAATTATTCCAAATACACCCATTTCAAACCAAATTATTGTAATTAATAAAAGAGGAATTTTACTACCTTCAAGAGCAAGAAATCCATAGTTTACTGCATGTGGTTTCCAACCAAAAGTGATTGCATGTAAAAGATTGTATAAAAAAATCATTGGAATCATAATCATTGCAGACAACATAATGTTCACGTCTGCATCTGTTTGATCAGATATAGAATAGACAATTATCAGATAGATGGCTATTGCAATACATGAAAAAAATCCATTTGCTAGTATTGCAGTTTTTCCTGTTGCAATATTTCTAGCACTTTCTCTTATTGCCCAGAACGTGATTATGGGTTGGATATATACAACATACACAAGTAAATTAATTATTAATCTCCATGTTCCAAATTCCTCTGGACTAAGACTTCTTGTAATAATAAGAGTAACTATTAACCCAAATACAATTGCAATTATACCCGAAACAAATGCAATTAAACCAGTATAAGTTACTCTAATTCCAGACAATTTTTTACCTAAATCTGATTTAAGATTGGTTGGAGTTAAATAAAATCTAAGAATGAATTTTACTAATGAGGTAGATAACTTTAATAATATCTTTCCAAAATTGTCTTTTCGTGAAAACTAATTTTAAAAAAATTGAATCTCAGGATTCTAATAAAAAAGAATTAGAAACTGCAGATAAAGATAGTCAAGAAAAACCATTAACCCAGGAAGAATTTGAAGAATATGTCATAAATTCAGGTGCAAAAGGCTCTTTTATGGTATATAGATCTAATTCCAAAGAAGATGAATTAGGTATTGATGAGTTATAACATATTTTAATTGCTAGAATAAATTTTTGGATTAACGTTATTCTTAAACCAAATGAATAAATTGAAAAAAATATTTTAAGATATGATATAAAGCATGACCAATTCTAATAATGAAAAAAATAATTCTATTCAAATGTTACTAGAAGAATCAATGAAGAAGATTCATTATGAATCGTATGAGCAATGGGTAAATAATTTTGCAATTAATTTAGACAGCATATGGGAAGAATCATCAGCTAAGAAATTACCTGAATCAAAACCAAATAGTTCAGCTATTGTAATCGGTAGAGGACCTTCAATTAGAAAATTTCAACATTTAGAATTACTCAGAGACAGTGGCTATAATGGTTCTATAGTTTGTTGTGATGGTGCACTAATAGATACTCTAAAAGCAGGAGTTACACCAGAAAAATTTCCAAATTTTTATGTTGTTACAATTGATCCCGTTCCTTTAATCAAAAAATGCTATGATGATAAAATTGTAGATGAATTTGGTCCCAAAATAAAAGGTGCTTTTACAACAATTTCTCATCCATCAGTAGTTGATAGAGCAAGAAAAGCTGGCATCAAGATACATTGGTTTCATTCTTTATTTGACTATAATGAGGGAAAAAAATCATTTAATAATATTTCAGCATTAATGGTTAGAGCAAAAAATCATTCTAATGGACTACCTGCTATCCAAACAGGTGGAAATGTTGGAACATCTTCTTGGTTTCTTTCTTGGAAAGTATTAAAATGCTCAAATGTTGCACTAATTGGTCTTAATCATGGTTGGGAAGAAGATGATTCATGGGATTTAATTTTACGTCATGGTTTAAAGCATCTTTCTGTTAAAATAGACACTAACAGTCCTAGTTTTAAAAAATTATTTCCAAAGATTTTCAATCCTGAAATTGGTAAATACTGTATTTTGGATCCAATTTTTCAATTTTATAGTTCAGCGTTTAAAGAATTTATTTCCAGATCTCCTTCCTGGCTAACAACAATTAATGCTACTGAAGGTGGTTCAATATTTGGGAATAGAATCAATTGCATAACTTTTAGTGAATTCCTTGAAAATTATAAATATTAAAACAAATTGCACCATTAGTTTAAATATATTATTTTGACACTCTGAGTTATTGAAAGTACTTTTTGTTATCCCTGAAATTCGCTTAGATTCAGCCCCAACTAATATGCCATTCTGGGCTGGAATTCTTGCTGCAATAGTTGAACAAAAAGGAGGGCAAGTTGGAATTTTAGATTTAAACGCACTTAGAATGAAATATGATGGAAGGCAAGTTCCTCTCAAAGTAATATCTGAAGAAATTTCTGCAGAAAAATGGGACATGATTGGAATTGGTGGTCTTACAACCACTTATGGACGCATTAAAGAAATTGCACCTCTAATACGAAAGCTTTCACCTGATTCATTATTTGTATCAGGTGGTGGATGGTGTAGTTATAATCCAGATGAAATTTTACAACTAGTTCCAGAGATTGATTTAATTTGTATTGGTGAGGGCGAGGAAACATTCTCTGAACTTTATGACGAAGTTGAACATGGTTCAAGGGATTTTGAAAAAATTAATGGACTATGTTTCAGAGATGGAAGTAATTTCAAATTTTCTGGACCACGCGCATTAATACCAGATCTAGATACAGTTCCATATCCAGCCTATGAATTATTTGAATTGGATTTGTACTTCAAATATTCATCTGTAATGTATTCATATGAAGCATTTAACTCAAAAAGAAGAGCCTCAGTAGTTTGGGAGAGAGGATGTCCTAGAGGATGTACTTTTTGTTCGCATAATGGTATGTCAAGGATAGATTTACAGAATATTTATGGGGATGGAGATAGAAGGGCAGGTGAAAAACTAGTTAGAATTTCAGATGCAGAAAATGATACTTTTCAATTACCAGCAAGATGGCCTACACCAAAATATGCAGTAGATAATGTCAAACTGTTACATGAGAAATTTGATGTTGATTTTATTACTATAGTTGATGAGAATATGACAAGTAATAAGAAATGGACCAATGAATTTTGTGATCTTTACATAAAAGAAGGTCTAAGTGAGACTATAAAATGGGGAACACTTGGGGATGCACCAAGTGTAGCAACCCAACCTGATTTAGTAAAAACTATGATTAATGCTGGTTGTACGTACATTTCATTTGGATTTGAATCTGCTTCTGATAAAGTTTTAAATCAAGATATTCAAAAAGGCCAAACTAGGAGTCATTTACAAAAAACTATTGATACTATTAAACAAACAAAACTAAAACCAATTACTACATTCATGATTGGTAATGCACATGAAAATATTGATGATTTAATGGAGACAGTTGATTTTTGGATTCAAAATGATGCTAGAGTAGAACCTTTCATTTGTACACCTTATGTAGGAAGTCCAATTTTTTACGATAACAAAGATTATGTCTTAGGACAATACGATGAACGTCTTAAATTAGTAAGCGAAGGAAAGGCACGCATAGACGAAGGTGTTGTCAAGAAATGGAAATTAGATGCATTAGACAAATTCATGAAGGAATGTGGTGATGCCTTTCAATATACAGCAACAGTTAGTCAATATTTTACAATTCCAGAATTATTTGCCATAAAACAATTCATGTTTACACACGATGTTAGAAGACTCCTACAATGGGCTCATCAACGATATGAGGAAACAGGTTTACCACAATGGAAGCATTCAAAGAAATGGATGAAATATTGTGAAGTGTGTAAATCTAAGGTTGAATTGTTAGAAAAAATTCAAAACGCATAAAGAAATTTAGAGTAATATGATAATTGGAAGATCGCCACTAAGAATTAGTTTCTCTGGTGGAGGAACAGATTTGGAGGAATATCATTCAAGATTTAATGGTTATGCTATTTCACAAACCATAAACAAATTTACTTATGTTATTGCAAAATTACGTCGAGACGATAAGCTACAAGGTTTTTCCCCAGATTTTGCATCTCATTTACCACCAAAGAAACATCACAATACTAAACCATTACAGGGGCAAGAAATTGTTTTAGCAGGTTTAAAAGAATTAAAATTTTCACGTGGTGTTGATGTCTATCTTAGCAGTGATGTCGAACCGAATTCAGGATTAGGTGCATCATCGGCACTAACCACTAATTTTGTAAATGTAATATTACATCTAAACGAGAAAAAATGGACTAAAAATAGAATTGCACTTAAAGCATATGAAATAGGACATGACGTTCTAAAATGGGGAATAGGGAAGCAGGATGAGTTTGCATCAGCATATGGAGGATTTAATATTTTTAAATTTACGAAAGACAAAGTTACTGTAACCCCGATTTCATTAAAAAGTTCAACACAAAAGGAATTGGAAAATAATTCATTATTGTTTCGTCTTGGTGATAGGAAGCATTCAGCTGGAATTCTAAAATCACAAATAAAAGCAATTAATAGATCAGATCCATCCACATTAGATGCACTTCATAATGCAAAAAACTTGACTTTAAAAATGCGAGACGCATTAAAAGAAAACGATTTAGTTTCTTTTTACCAAATAATCAATGAAGGCTGGAAATTTAAGAAAAAATTTGCTAAAGGTGTAAGTAATGATAGAATAGATAGTATCTCAAAATTAATATTTTCAAAAGGTGCAAATGCTGTCAAAGTGACAGGTGCAGGTGGAGGTGGGCACATGTATGTTTATGCAGAACCAAAAAAGCATAACCTAATTAAAAAAGAATTGAAGAAAATTGGAGTTTTACACGTGGATTTCAAGTTTGAAAAGTCAGGCGCAGATGTTTTTGATGTAAACAATTTATAGAATCTTTTTTGTAAAAACCATATGAATGAGAATGAAATAATTAATGATTATTTTGATAATCAGTTATCATGTATAGGTGATTTAAAAAAATTGTCAGAGACCATAAAGATTATTTTCCAAAAATTAATTTCTGCTAGAGATAACGGAAATTCTATATTCATAATGGGTAATGGTGGCAGTGCATCAACTGCAACACATTTCACATCTGATTTACTAAAAACAGCTATTACAAAGAACGAAAAAAGATTCATGGTTCATTCACTTTCAGATAACACACCTGTTGTTTTAGCTTGGGCAAATGACGTTGAATATAATAATATTTTTTTAGGCCAACTTGAGAATTTTCTTAAAAAAGATAATATTGTAATAGGTATTAGTGGTAGTGGAAATTCTGAAAATGTAATTAGGGCAATTGAATTTGCTAATAGTCAAAATGCAATTACTATAACTTTAACAGGAAAAGATGGAGGGAAACTAGCAAAATTATCACAGATTAATTTAACAGTACCTAGTGATGATATGCTTACAATTGAAACAATGCATCTTATGATCTGTCATTTAATTACTACAATGATAAGAGCTGGTGGAGAACCTCAGTTTTCATATTAATCATGTCTAGAGCAGTTTTTCTTGATCGTGATGGTGTCATAAATAAAGAAAGAAAAGATTATGTAAAAAATTTAGATGAATTTGAAATTTTTAATGGTGTTTCCAAAGCAATAAAAATTTTAAAGGAGAAAAATTTTCTTGTGATAATAATAACCAATCAGTCAGCTATAAATCGAAATTTACTTACAACGGATCGATTAGATGAAATACACAATTACCTTCAGGAAATTTTAAAAAAAGATAACACAGCTTTTGATGCAATATATTATTGTCCACATAAACCAGAAGAAAATTGTGATTGTAGAAAACCTAAACCTGGTTTACTCTTATGTGCATCTAAAGATCATAACATAGATTTGAAAAGTAGTTTTTTCATAGGAGATTCAATTACAGATATGGAGGCTGCAAATGCAGCAGGATGTAATGGAGTTTTACTAGAAAATAAATCACTTTTGGAAACAGTAGAAAGATTATCCATTAGTTTTTGAACAGATAAAAGATAATCCAGAATCTAAATCACAGAATTCCATTCCAATTAGATTTTCTAGTTTTGTTGCATCTAGACATCCATATTTTGGTCTAGGCGCAAGTTGTTTTTTTTCTGATGATAGTGTTGGTACAATAAGTTTTTTATCAAGCTTAAATCTTTCCGCTAATTTTATTGCAAAATCATAACGACTTACACATGTTTTTCCAGAGGCATGAAACAATCCTGTGATATCAAATTCAATAATTTTTTTTATTGCTTTTGATAAATCATCTACTAATGTTGGAGTATTATATTGATCAGTAAATGCTGTTACAGGAACATTATTTTTCAAATTTTCAACAACCCAATTAGTAAACCGTGAACGTTTGTGTTGCCCGTATATGACAGTTGTTCGCAAAACTACGTTCCTATCATTTTCATTGAGAATAATTTCTTCTGCATTAAGTTTAGTTTGACCATAGTAGCTTAATGGATTAGGTATTTCAGACTCAGAATATTTTTGATTTTTTTTACCGTCAAATACTGCATCAGTTGAAAAATAGATTAATTTTGAATTAGTTTCTTTACAAGCTTGTGTTATATCTTTAGTAATTTCAACATGTAATAAATTGGCTAATTCATTATTTGTTTCACAAAAATCAACACTAGAAAATGCTACTGTATGAATTACTACTTCAGGTCTTATTTTATTTATGTATTCAGAGATTTTATTTCTGTCCTTGATTAAATCAATTTTTTCAGATGTATTATGAGATTTGTTTTCAGAGGAATTATGTAGTGTTGCAGCTATTTCAGCATCATTTGGTGCATAATCAATAAAAGTACTTCCTACAAGGCTAGCACCTCCAATAACTAAAATTTTTTGTGACATAATTATTCTTTAATTGTATTCCATTTCTTCCAATCGTAATCATCATACGATACATTATGCTCATCACGTTTGTTAGGTTTCCAAGATGGATTAACCAATGCAAGAATTATGCTAGGTTCACTTGAAAGGTTAATGTGTGCTGATGAACGATTTTTTGGTATTTCCACCAGTACGGGTTCGTCTTCACCCGACTCAATTTCCAAGTATTTACCAGAGTCTTCTTTTATAATAAAAACCACTTTACCTTTTATGCAGACGTAGTAGCTGTGTCTAATTATATGAAGATGTGGTCCTTTAATCTCACCAGGATTAATTGTTGTTATGTAGATCATTTTTGGTTCAACAGTAATGATCTTATCCCAATCTCTCCAAATAGGAACTAAATAACCATTAACATGTTCATCATGAATATCTTTTGTATCATGTTTTTCAAGTTTATATGATTTAATATCATTTTCAGACAAATCAACATGATTTAGGACAGAGAATATTTAAAGAATTGAAAAAAATTTTAAGAAACTTTTTTTAAATTAATTTCTGATTTATCGCATGAATAGTGAAATAGTGTAAAAAATGTCTTTTTCCATACACAAAATCACAACATAGTTAGATTCAGATGAATTAATGAACATTAATCAAGAATACCAATAAAACATGATTTCATCAAATTTACTAAGATTCTTAGGAAAGTTTCTTAAATCTAGTAAAATATTTAATCACATGAAAGATAGGATATTATTTTGGATTGATGCGGGATTAATGCATTTTGGGGTAGCAAAAAATTTACAAAAATTATTAGATGCAGAACTTTATGCAATTTATGATCTTAACAATCACTTGGCAAAATCATTTAAAAAACAAAAACTTGTTAATTTTAAAAAAGAATGGTATTTCTGGGAAAATATTTCTGGGATAAACAAAACAATCGATATAGAATATTTAAAAAAATTTGAAGAAAAATTTAAAATTAATTTGTGGGAGATTGCTTATACAGAACGTGGATTTTATAAATATAATCCATTTTATAAATTCAAAAGAGAAGAAATTTTATCAATTTTTGAACAAGAATGTAAATTTTTTGAAAATGTTCTCGATGAAGTTAAACCAAATTTTCTTATAATCAAAACCACGGATCTACATAGAAATCACCTTTTGGCAGAAATATGCAGATCCAGTGGTATCAAAATTTTAATGCTTTCAGCTAGTCGGTTGGGTTTTAGATCTGCAATTTCATCTCAATCTGACAAGATTGATTACGAGTTAGATGAAAAATCTGAAAACAAAATTGAAATCCACTCATTTGATCATTTAAAGGAATACTTAAAAAAATACAATAAATTTCAGCAAGTTAAAGGAATTGATTCTGGAGGAATGAGTATTCCATTTCCAAAAAAAATCAACCAAGGATTAAGATGGATGGGAGAAACATTTGATGATGAATATAAACAGGATTATGTACATTATGGAGTTTCTCGTTATAGTGCAGTCAAAGAATATTTTTCAGTCATGCTTAAAGGCAAACGGAGAAAATTTTTTATTGATAAACACTCTTTTTACAAAATAATTTCTGATGAAAAATTTGTTTTTTTCCCTCTACAAGTTCAACCTGAGCGTAATGTGGATATTGATGCTCCATTTTATGCAAATCAAATTGAGGTTGTTACGAATATAGCCAAAGCGCTTCCAGCAGATTATAAGCTATATGTAAAAGAGCACCCAAAAATGTATTTACGGCATTGGAGGGAAATTTCTGATTATAAAGAGATTATAGAATTGCCTAATGTAAAATTAATTCATCCTTCAGTGGATCCAAAAAATCTATTGAAAAACTGCTCATTGGTAATTACAATTGCAGGAACAACTGGATTAGATGCAGCAATTTATAAAAAACCATGTATAGTTTTTGCTGATACAATTTATTCTACTCTTCCTTCCGTATATAGACTAGAAAGTTTAGAAAAACTTCCAGATGCAATAAAGGAATCATTAAAGAAAGAAGTTCAATTATCTGATGTAACTGAATTTATAAGCAT
>Ga0114933_10002374_pt1 | contig 19704 bp, 18 predicted proteins | sample 4SBtaG_FD_89691 | JGI IMG/M metagenome (GOLD analysis project Ga0114933, IMG submission 89691) | Deep subsurface microbial communities from Kolumbo volcano to uncover new lineages of life (NeLLi) - 4SBTROV12_W25 metaG | ecosystem: Environmental > Aquatic > Marine > Volcanic | place: Kolumbo... | reverse complement strand
TGCATTGTCCAATGTTTGTTGATCTGAATCTATAGCTGCCGCCTCAATCAGAGTGTTTTTCATACTATCGTATCTTTCTGTGCCCCATATATCGCTGTATGTTCTAAGGGCTTGTTTGAATGATTCAATATCACCTGCTTCTTCTGGCAGAATGCCGCCTTTGAGCGCTACCTTCAATGCACGTTTATTTTCCTCCGAAGATGAATTTGCTGCCATGAAAAAAGTTAAATGCATCAGGCTGTTATAGTAATTTTTACCTTCGGCTAACGAAATAGCCAGTAGCAATTTTTTATCACTCTCTAGCCCTAAATTTACAGGCTGCGTAGCTGTTATAGGTTTTACTGATGGCATATCGTTCCTATTATTTTGTGTACGAATACAATCTTGTTATATTTTATTATACCTAACAAACCTTAAATAAAGATTAAATTAACGTAAATATTAACTGGCCAATCATTTGTTTCGCTAGGGGGCCGTAGAGGTTTTTTTTGTGTATCTGTTTTTTGTTTTAAATTAATATATTAGTTAGATTGTCCGGTCTGGTTGCTGGTATCTTGGGTATGTGAGTTTTTACCTAGGCTGGATTGTTGCTTGTGATTTTCTGTGGTAACTGCTTGATTTAGCAATCAACGCCCTATGTTTTAAGGTTATAAGTCGCGATAATCGAACATATTTCATAGCACGATAAATCAAGGGGTTTTACGCCAGGTTTTGGTAATAAGTAAAGTACGTAATTAGGCCGCATAATACAGACACAAATAACCCTATAACCCGCTATAACCATTAGACCCAGGCTATATATGAACTCCATTGTATATCTGGAAAATGACAGTGAAATGGGGCTAATTAACCAACAAATACAAAGAAAGCTGCACGGAACCATGTTATTTAACATTTTCTTAAGCATTACCTGTCATAATAAGAGCAATAGTCACTACAGGGAGTCCTAATACAACACCACGGATAGAAAGCACTACCATAGGGGTGTTTCTATGCCATCCACAGGTCAAGGCCAACCCGTCACCGGCTGGACCAACGCCACGCAGAAAGAATACTGCGAGGCTACAGAGCAGCCACAGCTAAATGTCGCATGGACATGCCTAGGAACAGGGGATCTACAATCTACTGCAAAGCAAGGCATAGAAGTTGACATTTATAATGCGACACAAGCTAGCGCAACAATTCAGGGGTGCTTTAAGGCAAATGAAGTTAAATACAAAAAGATAGAAGAGGGAAGCAGAGTAACCATAAACGGTACAGGTGTAGATGCAGGCAACTCTATGGGAGGACGATTACTAATACAAGAAACTGGTAATAATTGGTACCTATACACACACGAAGAACGCAGACCAAAAGCTTTAGCAGAAGTTGAAGAAAGCCAAATAGATCAGAATATAGCTAGATTAGTCCGTAGAGCAAAGAACGCTCTGTCATATCATGCCTTATCAACGGCAGCGAGAAACCAGCGTGAACAAGATATAGCGAAAAGCCTTCCAACATACTCTGACATAAAGGCAGGAGCGTATGAAGACATCAGACCAAAAAAAGAAAAATCCAAACAGAGCGTCAAAGAAGAACACAAAACGAGCGTCAGTGAAATTTACACTGGGTTCTCCTCAACTGCAGAACTTAATTCCAATCAAACTAAGCTATTACAAGATTTAATGTATCTACAATGCTTTATAGATAACACAAAGAAAGAAAAAGAAAGTGTAGCGCCAGAAGCGAGCGAACAAGAAGCAGCAATTGAACAAGAACAAGAACAAGCAAGAGCAGCACTAAATAAATATTACCAACTAACTCCTACAGAACAAAAAAGAATAACAGGCTTGAGTATCATAACAGCAGCAAAAGACAAGGCTAAAGCTGCGATTCAGAAGATTAGGCCAACTACAACAACAAAACTAGATTCACTTGTTCTAGGCGCCGCTGGGACACGTGGTTTTGCCTATATTGGCGCATTAGAGTTCTTTGAAGATGCAAACATCAAATTTAAAAAGGTACATGGCTCTTCGGCAGGTGCGATTACTGCACTACTACATTCTGACGGCGTAAATTCAGCATTTCTCAAAGAATACACAAAGAACGAATCACTCCAGAGTTTACTAGCCAGAAGAAAAGTTACACATAGTATGAGCAACCCAAACAGCTGGAATCTTCCAAGCATGCAATATGATATGAGTTATTTTATGCATGAAATATCTCTAATATCATATATAACAAAGCTACATCACTTAACAAGCTTGTCGCCAGAACAGAAAGATGATGTTGCTGGGTTAATTAAAAAACTAGGGGATCTGATTAAGGATCTTTTTACAAGTGATGTTTTGATTGATAATAGAATCACATTCATTATCAACACACTAACTGACACTCAAGTTATAAATAAAGGTACACAGAAAGTCATTCAAGACATGCATGATACTGCTGTCCCCAGAATATCACTAAGCGACGTAAAAAGTTCCTTTTTTGGACCAGGTGAGGAGAAACCATCACATATAACAGAAGCAAAAAAAGAAATAGAAATGACGCCTGCGCACGTGGCGACAATAGCAGCGTCATTCAGCGGCGCGTAGCGATACTGTCATTGCGAGGAGTGTAACGACAAAGCAATCCATACCACTGTCATTGCGAGGAGTTTACGACGCGGCAATCCATACCACTGTCATTGCGAGGAGTTTACGACGCGGCAATCCATACCACTGTCATTGCGAGGAGTGTAACGACAAAGCAATCCATACCACTGTCATTGCGAGGAGTGTAACGACGCGGCAATCCAGGGACAATCAGGTTAACTCACACAAAGGCCAACGCGCTCTAGGCATAATAGACAAATCATCATGTTCGCCACGAGCAAGGCGCAAAAACCCTGTGTAAGCAACCATAGCTCCATTATCAGTGCAATATTCTAATCTAGGGTAGTACACAGTAGCACTATGCTCTGCAAGCTTAGCTGCCAACTGTAGCCTAAGTTGCTTATTAGCACTAACCCCACCTGCAACAACCAATGAGTGGCAGCTTGTTTGTGCTAAAGCGCGCTTACATTTAATCACTAAAGTATCAATAACAGCTTGTTCAAATGCATGTGCGATATCGGCTTTTGTTTGATGATCGAGCTGATACTCATTACAAACATTAACTGCATGTGTTTTTAACCCACTAAAACTAAAGTCTAAACCAGGACGATTAACCATTGGTCTTGGGAAAATAAATCTTTTCGCAACACCACTCTCGGCCAAGGCAGCTAGTGCTGGCCCACCAGGATATGGCAATCCTAGTAGTTTGGCTGTTTTATCGAAGGCCTCACCTACAGCATCATCTAAAGTTTCACCAAGCAGTTCATACTTACCTAGCCCTCGAACATATGCAAGCATAGTATGCCCGCCTGAAACAATTAAGGTTACAAAAGGATACTCAGGCTTATTAGGCTCTAACATGGCAGCCATTAAATGAGCCTCAATGTGATGAATACCAATAGCCGGAATCTGCCAGGCAAACGCCAAACTACGTGCAACACTAGCACCAACCATAAGAGCGCCAATTAAACCAGGGCCGCGAGTATACGCCACTCCCGCAATATCACTAGGCTGACACTTAGCTTCAGCTAAACTGGCCGCTATTAATGGCATGGTTTTACGAACATGATCACGCGATGCCAGCTCAGGAACAACTCCGCCATATTCTGCATGCAGCGATATTTGACTATATATCTGATGCGCTAACAAGCCTCTATCACCACTATATATAGCAATAGCTGTCTCATCGCATGATGTTTCCACTCCTAGTACATACATATAAAAACCCTAATAATGATAATATCATTGCAGCGCAACAATAGAATGCTACAATAATCGCGTTTTATAACATAGGATAGCTCAATAATGCCAACACTTACTTTAATTCGTCACGGACAATCAATCTGGAATCAGCAAAATATATTTACTGGGTGGGCTAATATACCACTATCTGACAAAGGCCGAACAGAGGCTATAAATGCTGGCATCCAACTTGCAAATAACCCCATTGATCTGGTTTTTACCTCTACATTATTACGCGCCCAACAAACAGCCACACTAGTAATGCAGCAGCACTTTCAACAACGAACCCCATTACTCAGCCCAATTAATGACCCGCAACACCCTATTGAATGGCATCAATCACATAATGATGACATTTTAGATAGCTGTATCCCATTTTATACTGACTGGCATCTTAATGAACGCTACTACGGCGACCTACAAGGCATGAATAAAGATGAGGCACGTCAAAAATTTGGGGAAGAACAAATTCATATTTGGCGCCGCAGCTATGATATACCCCCACCTAATGGTGAGAGCCTTAAAATGACAGCCGATAGAACCATACCCTTTTTTAAAAAAGAAATACTAAGTCGCCTACAGCAAGGCCAAAACATATTAATTAGTGCACATGGTAATTCACTTAGATCTATTGTAATGGAGCTTGAAAACTTAAGTAAAAACGAGGTGTTATCTTTAGAAATACAAACTGGTATGCCAATTAGTTATTCATATACTAGTGGTGAATTTCAAAAAATCACGTAGTGATAGTGAGCCTCAGGTGCTAGGACGCCTGACCTATCACAATAATCACAGTAAGATGTCATTGGTTTAATATTTCCTTAAGTTACTAGGTGTACAATAAGGTATATTTAAAAATGCAAGTGGGTGGGTAAATAATTTTTTTACTTCCAACAACCAATAGAAATCAACATGGAACAGCTATGCCAACTGCCACTGTAACCATCCCAGACAAATCCAAGCTTGCAAAGAAACTAAAGACAGATAATGTTCCAGCTGAACTGCATGAGATAATTAGACTCCAGTATCTAGAAGTTAGAAAAGCAGCGGATAGGCATTTGATCACCCATAACTTATACCTAGAAGCCTATAAGAAATATGGAAATAATAAGATATACGTCCTACGTGACCGGGAAACAAAAGAGATAACAGCCTGCGCTGTAGTAAAACAAGATAAAAATACAACTGAAGATGGTAGAAGCATAAGCACCTGCACTATTGAGGAGGTACTATCATTTAGGCGTGGAGCAGGCAAAGAAATCCTACAATACATAACTGCCACGCAGCTTATAAATCACCAACAGGGAGATGCCCGTATATATATAGAAGCCGTAAATGGTGCCATTAATATTTATGAAAACATAGGCTTCGAAAAGCTGAGAGATGGAGATGGAGATGGATACGAAAGTGATTATGATGCAGAGCTAGAAGCTATGGAACCTACTAATAATAAATTTGGATTTGGCCAGACGACCCATATGTGTCTTGATCTAGATCACGACAATATACCTCCTGCCGCCAAGAGTTTTACACCGGATATTAAGTCAGAATTTTTAGGTAATATAAAATCAGCTGGCAGATCACAAGAATCAACGGAGCTAAAGACTAAATTATATACTGAATATGAAAAAGCAATGAAAGAATACAGAAATGCTCAAACCAAATACATAACACTACTAGAGCATGCCACTAATAAGGAAGTTCAGCTTGAACTGCCTAGATACGTAGAAAGCTTAAAATCAGCCGGGCACACTGATATGCAGATATTGAAACATGTTAACCGCAACCTTACACTTCCAAAGCAACCCGTATCAACTCCAACAAAAATGATGACTAAAAAGCTCAAGGAACGCAATAACAGAAGAGCATGCGTCGCCGGCAGCTGTGATACTCTATTCCTAACACCAACCAAAGACCTATCGGTGTTATCGGTGTCGACACCACCTAACCCTAACCCTAACCCTCAACAAGGTTAGAATAATAATGCTTGGCCAATAGCAAAGATGCGGTAATTAGCACGCCAATTATTACGGTAAGTAGCGGGAAGGTTATAAAGCCAAAGACCTGTATATGGATAACACTACAGTCAGCACCCGCACTACAAAGCTTAATAGGAGCAAACCCTGGAATCATTTGCTCTAAATACTGATACATCCCAAAGACAGCAGCTAATATAGGAGACCATATAACTGACGGAATAATGCAGCCATCGCCACGAAAGCAAGCAACACCTAGAATCCAGACCAAAGGATACAAACAAACTCGCTGATACCAACACAAGGTGCAAACACTCATCTTTAAGACTTCGCTACTATACAACGAAAGCAATGTTGCAAATAAAGCGAAAAACCAAGCAATAAAAAGATAGCTGTACATTTTATCTTCTTCTGACATTTATATCTCCCATACTACTTAGAGGTCTGTGCAACAATCTTCTTAAATTGATCTTTTGATAACGGCCGAACCAACACACCATTAACATACAATGTAGGGGTCGCCAATTCACCATTCATAACATCACTAGCATAATTAGTATTATCTACGATATGAGACACATTATTACTATCTGTTAAGCAAGTCATGAAAGCATCTTGATCTAAATTATCAACTTGTTGTGCCAGCTGTAACAGCTTCGCCATGTTTGCCCAATTAGATGTCTCGTCACCCTGATTGTTATATAGGGTATCAACATACTGATAAAAAGCAGGCGAGCTTTGCTGACCAGCACAGTAAGCACCAACTGCTGCCTGAGTTGAATCAGGCAAGAAAGCGACAACAATCATAGTGTAATTAGCTTTGTGCGTAACAATATAATTATCGCGAATCCAAGGCAATAATGACTGATCAAACCGCTTGCAATTAGCGCATTTTAAATCTTCAAATGCTACAATTTTAATTGGGGAATTAGGCTTGCCCTGCATTGGCTGGCCTGTAGTATTTAAAACTATAGGCGTGACTTCTGGCTGACTTTTAAGATGAGAAAACCATTGTGGCTTATCATGATATAAATAAAATAACACAATAAGAATAATAACAATAAGTACAATAACAAACTTAACCACCTTTTTAACCGACACACCAAGCTCCATGCAACACAAAAGTTAATGTATTCTGACACGCCTCGTAGATAAATCAAGGGGGCTCTAAGGACAACAGCAACAAACTCTACCTGACTCTACAGAAGCACTGTATGAATTCAGCCGGGAAAAAATGCTTCATCTTGTCATTGAGAGGCGTTTTAGCCGAAGCAATCCAGAAAGATAGTCATGCAAACCGTTGTCATTGCGAGGCGCGTTAGCCGAAGCAATCCAGAAAGATAGTCATGCAAACCGTTGTCATTGCGAGGCGCGTTAGCCGAAGCAATCCAGAACGATAGTCATGCTAATTGAAAAACCAAACCCAAGTTATGATTTGTATAATTATATTTGTTAACGTTCACTTATATTAAACAGGTGGTTGTTAGTATTAATGTATTACTCCCTGGATTGCCGCGTCGCCAATACTCCTCGCAATGACACTAGCGTGGTAACTGCCCATCTGGAAAAGGGAAATTAGTATCGTCCTTAAGACAACTTTCAATATCCCTATCCCTATCCCTATCACTACCCCTATCACTACCCCTATCACTACCCCTATCACTATCCCTACCCCTATCACTATCACTATCACTACTACGTACATATAAGGCACTAGTACCATCTGAATAAATAGATGCCCTACTACTTTCGCGACTATCAGCCCCACCAAAAGGATATGGTGAGTTATATGAGCTTAATGGGTAGTGAGTTGCCGCAACACCTAGTATAGAATTAAGCACTACAATTAATGTAGCAATTTTATAAAAACAATCAATCTCGTTAGGCAACACACCAAGAAGCACCAGTAATGGTGAGCACGAAACACCAAGTAAGCAAGCCAACACTACAGTCACAGCTTTATTGGCACGCAGGCAATCTATCGGTGTCATACAATTCGATAACGCTGGATCATTAATTCTCGCATGAAGAGTCATGTTAGCATGCAATGTAGAACAAACTACAGGCACCATCATTGAGATTATAAACATACACCGATAATGACTATCATCCGCTATAGACAAGAGCCCCTTATACACCGGAGGCAAAGTAATGAGCATGGGAGCGATACCAGCTGGAATGGAGCATATAGCATTAAAACAAGACCATCTATAAAGTGATTGGCGCCAATCTTCAGCTTTAGTATTATCAGGATTAGCTGCATTACTAGGCCTAATATACCCAGTGGACCACCAGACCAAAGGTCCAGATACTAATCCCGAACCCAAAGCTTGAACTAAAAAAATACAAGCCTCGCTACGATCACTCTGCTTATTGAGCGATAACCCACTAATAATAGCCATTAACAAGCTCATATTCATGCTTCGTACCATATACGTAAGACATAAATAACGAGACTTACTGCTATCGTCATCTATGCTACGAGCCAAAGATTCAGCAATGTCCATTATATCAATAGCAGCAAGACTAATTGGAAAGGCACAAACCAGCAAAACAGCAGCGCCCGCTATTGATACACCCATATTGTTAGAATGACTATCACCAATAAACATTGCTGCTATAAATATAGCATTATCTAGGCCACCAAAAGTTCTCGCTAACGCAGCAATAAAACCAAGATTGAAGCGGAACAAACCAATAAGAGCCACATCTAAGGAGCCAATAACACAAGCTACGCTTGTTAGCTCATTATTAGAGGCATTATAAAAAGACGATAGGGCAACGCTAGCTATAATCAAACCAACCATTAATGCTTGCGCTGACAAGTCACATACCTTTTTATGGCAACTATTCGCGACAACTATTGATTGCTGGCTATTTATTACTAAGAAAAAAGCCAAATTACCAAGCACCCCTGCACCAATAAATGCAGGGATAATATATGCTCTATTAAATTCTTGATCATCCCTACTAGCATCTTCTTCGTTCAAAATCTTGGATTGCAGATAATCTACAGCCAACATAGCGGCCCAAGGAATAACCACTGATGTTACAGATAATGATGCTAGCTCACGTTTTTTCAGCTCCTTACTTTTACCTGACGAACCAGGATTACTAGGCAAAGTGGAATAATAACTTGCATCACTTACCTCACTTACATCATCCCTAACACCGGGAAAGACCACTACAGAACCCAACATTGAAAACACCCCAAGAAACCATTAAAACAACAAAAATAAAAGATGAAAACTATACCGTTAGAGTAAGGGATTTTCTATAAAACAATACTGTTAATGATATCTTAAGGCCACTAAGGCCAAACTAAACACTTAGATCTAATGCCAGACAATACATAAAACTACCTAACAATCCCACGGGATGAAGATTCAATTAAAGCTACCATATTAGATATCTCAGGCGTATCCATCGACATTGACTTAAGCTCATTTAAAGCATCAGATAGTGGTAAATTTTGCTGATACAACACACTATAGGCTTTCTTTAACTGTCTAATAATACTTAAAGAAAAACCTGCACGCTTCAAGCCAACAATATTTAACCCACAAGGCTTCGCCGGATTATTAACTACCAACAGATATGGTGGCACATTTTTTGGCACTTGAGCCGCTCTAGCCAAAAAACTATATTGACCTATATGACAAAACTGATGCACTGCACTAAAGGCACCAATAACAGCGTTATCATCAACTCGACAATGTCCTGCCAACGTAGCATTATTAAAGAATGTAACACCATCCCCAATAACACAATCATGAGCAATATGGCTATATGCAAAAATTAAATTGTTACTACCAACAACAGTTACACCATCTTCCTTTAAAGAACCACGATGAATAGAAACATACTCACGAATAACATTATTGTCGCCAAGCTCTAGCCAGGTTGGCTCACCATTATAACTAATATCCTGTGGGTCACCACCAAGCAAAGAGTAAGAGCTAATCTTATTATTCCTACCTATACGCGTATATTCTTGAATGATAGCATGAGAACCAATGACAGTGCCCTCACCTATACTTACATTTGGACCTATTAGACTCCAGGGACCAATAGTAACATTATCTGCTATTTTAGCTGTAGAATGGATGCTAGCCTGCTCACTAATCATAAAATTAACTCCTATGAACCATACATTAACTCTCAGAACCTTGACTGTTAATAATTAAAAACTCAGCCTCACAAGCAATATCGCCATCAACTAAGGCGATACCTTTAAACTTCCACAATGACTTGCGCTGCTTAACAAAGCTAACTTCTAACCTTAATTGATCGCCAGGTTCCACCATCCGCTTAAACCTAACGCTATCAATACCGGCAAAATAAAACATATCCTTACTGTAGTCTGGATCGGTAATACCAAGCCTATGATAGGTTAAAATACCAGATAGCTGCGCCAATGCCTCCACAATAATAACACCAGGCATAATCGGTCTTTGTGGGAAATGGCCTCTAAAAAAAGATTCATTATTTGAAACATTTTTAATCCCAACAGCCTCATCATCATTTACAGATAAGACCCTATCAAGAAACAAAAAAGGATCTCTGTGCGGTAAAAGTTTCTTTATCTCATTACTATCTTTAGAATTCATCTTGCCTTTTCTCCAATAATTTAATTCGTTTAAACAAACTATTTAATTGCTTAAATCTCACTAACGTTCTACGCCAGGCTTTATTATCAAACAACCCTGTACCAGAAGAGTATATTCCAGGGGACTCTATAGACTGCATAACTCCAGACATACCTGTTAACATAACACCATCGGCAATAGTTAGATGATCAGCAATACCGCAGCCACCACCTATCATGCAGTGCTTGCCTATGACTGTACTGCCCGCAATACCAACACAAGCAGCAATAGCAGTATGAGCGCCAATACGAACGTTATGCCCAATTTGAATCAAGTTATCTAGCTTAACTCCTTGCTCAATAATAGTATCAGTTAATGCGCCTCTATCTATAGTGGTATTTGCCCCAATAGTTACATCACTACCTATAACAACACCACCTAGTTGTGGCATTGGGTGCCACGTGCCTTTATGTAAAACATTACCAAAACCATCAGCACCAAGCACAACACCACTATGCAAAACAACACGATCTGCAATAATCACATCATGATACAATGTAACGTTACTATTAAACACGCAACCTGAACCAATCTTACAACGATCGCCAATTACAACACCAGGGTGAACTATAGTATTAGCACCAATAATAACATCCTCGCCAATAACACAGTTAGCCCCGACAATCGCCGTATCTGCAACACAAGCGCTAGCTGCAACCACCGCGCTAGCTGCAATTGATTTTTCAGGCACACTAACAGCAGGTAAAAATAATTTGGCGACTTTAGCAAATGATAATTCAGGGTGCTCGCTTACTAATACAGGCATAGAACAAAAATCTTGCAACCCTTCAGGAACTATAACAACACTAGCTTTAGTTGTTTGTAAGTCACATTTATATTTGTCACTAATAATATAACTAAGCTGATTCTCTTTAGCTAAAGTAAGGGATGAAACCGATGTTATCGCGCAATCGGAACTTCCTATGATCTTAGCATCGATTATTTCCGCTAACTCTACAATAGAATAACTAGGCATGGCTCTCACTTAAATTAAATATATAAAAAAAACGCCTTTCTATAATCAACACTTAAATAGTTAAGTTAAACTATAAAGTAATGGGCTAGAAAGGCGTTAATTGAAAATCCAAATATTAAGATTTATCGTCCATAGCGCTCAATACATCTTTAGTAATATCAAGCGAGTCTTTACTCCATACAGTTGCATTCATTGGAAGAACAACGTCTAACTTATCTTTAGCTGCAACAGTTTTAGATGCATCCTTAACTGAATCTAAAAACTCATTCATTTTTTTATTTTGAGCTGTTTGCAAATCCTGCTGAACCTTAGCTTGCAAAGTTTGCAGGTCAGACTGTTCACCTTGCATTTTCTTTTCTAATGCAGAGAGGTCTGTCTTGCTCATAGTCAGTTTGTTTTTTTGGTAATCTTTCATGTCTGCCGCAAAAGATTTACTTAGAGCTGTAATTTTTTCTTTCTGTGGCGCAAACTGTTTTTCCATATCTGTTTTTATTTGCTTAGCTTGGCTAGACTCAGAAACCACTTTATCCATATCAAGCACACCAATATTAGATTCGGCTAACAGACCCGCTGAACTTAATGTTAATACTCCAGCTAAAACTATACCTATTGTTTTTTTCATTACCTATTCTCCTTAAATATTAAAAGTTACAAATTCAACTAGACAACCAACTATTCCAGTTAATCTATAGCGCAGTACTAGCACTAAAACTAAACGGTTGAGTTAAGTCACCATCTTTTTTGTTTAGCGGATAAGCCAAACTAAAGTTTAATGGCATAAAGGTACGCCACTGCACCATAACCCCTGCTGTAATACGCATATTTTTAAGCTGCGCAGATTCCTGCGTAACATCACCGGTAACACTACTTGATGTGAATGATCCAACTAAGTCTGATGTTTGAAAGACATTACCAGCATCTATTAATAATGATGTTCTAACCGTATCAGGGAATGGGTTAGGGAATATTAAATTAACACCTACTATAGCCTCTAGATTACCACCTAATGATGATGTCCCCGTAGACTCCACATTACCAGAACTATCTAGCGTACTATATTTATAGTAAGGACCTAAACCACCAGAAGTATACCCTGGCAATGAATCAATACCACCTGCATAAATATTTTTAAAGAACGGCAGCTCACTATCGCCATCATACCCTTGACCAAATGCAAAAATAGAATGAGGATTAAATACAAAACCACCGCCTAGTGACTTATAGGTATTAGTTTGCATTTTCAACAAATAATAAGGGGTACTAGAGTCAAAAACAGGAGCACTTGCCGTAACGCCAATAGAAGATGTTGTTCCATCTGTTGGGAAATAAGCTCTATTAAGCCCCATATAAGACAATCCAAAATTAAGAGTTAAGTTATTATATGGTGATGGATTATTTGCTACATATTGCGATACTGATGGCGATACTGTATCTGGTAGATTATCAATGTCAGCATACTCATAACCGCCACCCCAAGAAAAACGAATATTCTCACTTAAAGGGATAGAGTAGTTAAACGATGCAGATAGCATATCCATATCATAGTTATCTAAATCAATTTTAGAAGGCTTATAACGTGATGCTGTTAAATTAAAACCACGAGAAATACCATTTGGCTTATAAAATGGATTTAAGTAACTAAAGCTATACTGTGACCAATAATCACTTTGCTGAAAAGATAGTGATACCATTTTCCCAGAACCCATAAAGTTCGGCTCGGTTAAGCTAACACCATACAAAAAGCCAGCTTCATCTGAATAACCAGCATTAACTGTGGCAGCACCAGCCTTGACCTCTTCTGCTGAATAGTTAAGGTCAACTTGATCAGCATGGCCATCGACAGGCTCTATCTTCATATCTACATCTTTAAAGTAAGGCAGTAGTGCTATGTTTCTTTTTGACTCATTTATATTTTTTAATGAAAAAGGAGCCGCCTCCATTTGGCGTAACTGATGTCTTAACACTCTATCTTGAGTTGACTCATTGCCGGTAAAGTGTATGCGACGAACATAAGTTAGCTTACCCTTCTCTAAAATAAAGTTTAATGCAACTGTATGGTTAGCATCATTTAGAGTAGGACTAACATCTACATGCGCATATGCAAAACCACGATTAGCAAAATAATCTCCAACATCTTTTGTGTTTTTTACAACTTGATCTCGAGAAAATATATCTCCAGGCTTGACTGTAATCATTTTTACAAGCTCAGGGTTATTTTTAATATCTGAACTTAATGTTATTTTATTAATTTTATATACACCGCCAGGAGCAACTTTGATTTGAACATTTACACCTTTATGGTTTGCAGTTATGTCTACCTTTTTAGATATCATTTTATATTTAATATAACCTCTATCTAAGAAGAAATTTTGTAAATTCTGTAAGCCCACATCTAGTTTTTGTTCAGAGTAACGATTATTGTGACTAATAAAACTAGTAAGACCTGTCTTCATATCAGCGAAGCTCTTTTTAAGCTGCCTATTAGAAAATTCTGGTGCTCCTATAATTTCTATTGATTTTAGTGTAGCAGCCGGGCCTTCAACAATTTTAATATCAACCTCTACTCTACTTTTTGTCATTTTTTTAACAGACAAATCAACCGAGGCGGCATGATATCCCAAAACTAAATACTGCTGCTTTAAACCTTCTACTAACTGCTGTACAGCAGACGGGTTATAAAACCGACCTTCAACAATTCCCGCTTGTTCCAATACTGGGCTTAATTGTTTTTTGTCTATAGACTTGTTACCAGTAACCTTTAATAAACCGATAGTAGGCCTTTCTGTAACATTAATAATTAAAACATCACCAGTTTGATTAATAGATACATTACTAAAATAACCAAGCTTATATAAAGATGTAATGATTTTGCCTGACATGCTATCTGTAAATGTTTGCCCGGTTTTGACAGGAATGCTTCCAATAACAGCAGAGCGTGACAATTGATGCAGACCGTTTATCTGTATTTTTTTAATGACAAATTGATCTGCCATAACAGCTGGCATGGCACATAATAAAACTGCAGAAATAACAAGAAAGCGTCGCGTCCATTGAAAAATACTCATGTTAATATAACCCCTAAATACAGACCCTAAAATAATCAAGCTCAGGATTATAACCCAGAGCAACATACAGGCATAGTCTTAATTTAATCAAAATCACTCTTATAGCAACGAGTTAGGTTAACTATTGGTCAACCAGCCATTAATTACGAGGCGAAGAAACATCTAGCCGCGCAAGAGATGACTCAGCTAAAGAGCGAGCAACAACATCAACCTCTACAATGTCATCTATTGACTGTGGTATTCGTGAATTAATCTTAGCCAAAACATCTGCAACAACACTGTAAATTGCCGAAAAATTAATCTTACCTGCCAAGTATGCCAAAACAGCAACTTCATTGGCTGCATTTAAAGCTATTGTCGCTACCGGACCTGAAGCCAAAGCATCAAAAGCTAACTGCAAGCATGGGTAACGATTATAATCAACCGGTAAAAACTGCAGATCATGCATCTTTATGAGATCCAAGTGCTTAGCCTTAGAGCTAATTCTATTTGGCCAAGCTAAAGCATAACTAATTGCAATACGCATATCCGGCTCACCCAATTGAGCGATTAAAGATCCATCACAATAACGAACCAAAGAGTGAACAATACTCTGCGGGTGAATAACTACCTCTATGTTTTCAGCCGAGGTATTAAACAACCAATAAGCCTCAATAACCTCAAGACCCTTGTTCATCATTGTTGCAGAATCAATAGATATTTTAGGCCCCATATTCCAAGTTGGATGAGCTAACGCCTGCTTAGGAGTAATAGTTTTTAGTGAATCTAAGGGAGCAGACCGTAGCGGACCTCCTGATGCCGTTAAAATTATTGATTTCACATTAGAAGCTGTACTGCCTACTTTATAGTTGGTAGGTAATGATTGAAAAATAGCATTATGCTCACTATCAATAGGCAGTAGAGTTGCACTATATTTTTGAACAGCCTCCAACATCAAGTGCCCTGCCATAACTAGAGACTCTTTATTAGCTAACAGCACTTTTTTACCCGCTGTAATTGCAGCCATCGTCGGACACAACCCAGCAGCACCAACCATCGCTGACACCACAATATCAACCAAACTGTCTTGTACGATAAAAGATATTGCTGCCTTTTCTAACAATACTTCGCTTGAACTATTGGACTCTAACAGCTTAGCTTGCAACCTTTTGGCTGCGGCAGGATCAGCCATAACAACGTAGCGAGGCTTATAAGCAAGGCACAAGTTATACATAACATCAACATTACTATAAGCACACAAAGCAAACAGCTTGTACTGCTCAGGATGACACTTCAATACTGATAGCGTTTGCTGACCTATAGAACCTGTTGCACCAAGTATAGTTACCTGCTGTTGCATCTAGCGCCTCTTATTTTCTACTTGTTAAAATTAAAGGATTACATGTGGAGCAATACTGCACTGCAGGCAAACAATAAGATGGCTGGCAATATACTATCCAGCCTGTCTAACAATCCGCCGTGGCCTGGGAATAAAACTCCCGTATCTTTCACCCCTGCAATTCTCTTAAGCAAACTAATAGCCAGGTCACCAAAGATACCAAAGACAATAACAAGAACAGAGGAAGCTATAAACACGACCGGGTGCAACAAAGCTCCCGGCAAGAAATAATATCCTATAGTTATAGTAATTAAAGCAGCAACAACTCCGCCCCAGACACCCTGCCAAGTTTTTTTAGGGCTCACCCTAGGAATTAACAATGAACTACCCAAGTATTTACCAGCAAAATAAGCACCAGAATCTATCATCCACACTAAAACCAATACATATAATAACCAATAAGGGCCGCGCAAATTACTGCCCTTTAATACCAACAGGCTAAGCCAGCCAGAACTTAAGATAAACCAACCCATAATCACGCGCAGCCACCTTGTTTGGAATAACAAAGGGGATTTCTGCAAATTATAGGCAATAACAGCAGCAGATAACCACAACCAACACAGTAAAGACAAACATAAAACTATATAATTAAATTCAATAAAATATGCACAACAAAAACAAAAAAGTAAAAACACCAAACAAAAGACAATCCGTGATAAACGAGCAGATAGTCCGGCCAACAATGACCACTCATAAGCCGCCAGCAGCATCACAATAGTGCTAAGCCAAAAAAATCCCATAAGAGATAATTTAAAAACGGCCAACAACAACAATGGTATTGCAATAATTGCCGTAGCCAAACGATATTTAAGCATCACCTTTCTCCACTTGTTCTTTGGTTCTACCAAACTTTCTTAAACGACTCGAATACTCAAGCAGGGCTTGCTCAAATATATCCGCATTAAAATCTGGCCATAAAATATCTGTAAAAAATAGCTCTGCATAAGCTAATTGCCATAATAAAAAATTACTAATCCGCGTATCACCACCTGTACGAATCAGCAGGTCTGGTTCGGGCAAATCATGCAAAGACATAAAGCCTTCAACCAGAGACTCATTAATATCTACAACATTAATCTCACCCATAGAAACCTTATTAGCTATACTCGATACTGCATTTGCAATGTCCCACTTACCGCTATAATTAATTGCAATAACAACCCGCAACCTAGAGTTGCCACACGTCAACTTTACTGATTCTGCCATTAGGGTTTGCAACTCAGCCGACAAAACAGAACTATCGCCAATAAAACTTAACCTAACTCCTTGCTCATGCAATTCTTGCACTTGAACACGGAGCTGCTTGGCAAATAAAGATAATAAACTTTTGATTTCTGAAGGTGGCCTGCACATCATATTTTCAGTGCTCATGGCAAATAGTGTTAAAACTTCAATATTATGTTCAGCTGCGTAAGTTACGGCTTTCTTTACTGCCTTAACACCATAGGCATGACCCATAGTTCTAGGCATTGCTCGTTTTCTTGCCCATCGACCATTACCATCCATGATAATAGCAACATGCTTTAACTTATGATTACTCACTGATAAGCCTTATATTTCCATTAGGTCTTTTTCTTTTTCTACCGCTAATTCATCACACTTAGAAATAAATAAATCTGTTTCTTTTTGAACCATCTCACTAGAGCGACGAACGTCATCCTCTGTGATCTCTTTTTCTTTTTCTAGATCTTTAGCAGTTTGATTCGCGTCTCGCCTAATATTACGTATAGAAATTTTAGCCTTTTCAACCTCTTCCTTAACAAGCTTAACCAATGATTTTCTGCGCTCCTCTGTTAATGGTGGCAAAGGCACACGTATAACCGTACCAGCAGAACTTGGGTTCAAACCAAGATCAGATGTCATGATAGCTTTTTCAACATCGGCTGTTATGTTTTTTTCCCATGGAGTAACAGTTAACATGCGCGCATTCTCAATGTTTATGTTAGCAACCTGACTTAACGGCGTTGGAGTATCATAATAATTAACCATGACATTTTCTAATATGCTCGGATGAGCCCTGCCTGTTCTTATTTTTTTGAGACTATTTTGTAAAGCATCTACACTTTTTTGCATGCTTTGCTTAAGGTCGTCCATTATATCATTTATCATAGCTTGCTCCTTTATTTTACTGTGGTGCCCGTCTCTTTATCGGTAATAACTTGCAAAATAGAACCAGACTTTGTCATATTAAAGACACGTATTGTCATCCCATGATCGCGACACTGACAAAAAGCAGATAAATCCATAACAGCTAATTCTTTTTCTAAAGCCTCTTGATATTCAAGATTTTTATAAAGCACTGCATCATCATGTTCCGCAGGGTCTTTATTATAAATGCCATCTACGTTTGTTGCTTTTAAAATAGCATCAGCACCTATTTCAATGCCGCGCAAACTTGCCGCTGAATCTGTTGTAACTAATGGATTACCAGTGCCGCCAGCAAAAATTACAATACGACCATAACTTAAATGATGGATAGCTTTACGGCAATTAAAGTGATCAACAATTCCACTCATAGGTATTGCTGATAAAATTCTAACTGGGGCTTCTTGCCGTTCAAAGGCATCACGCAATGATAGTGCATTCATCAAGGTAGCAAGCATCCCCATATAATCGCCAGTAATACGACTAATACCGGTTTCAGATAATGCTCTACCGCGACAAAAATTTCCACCACCAACAACAATGGCAACCTGAACACCTAAAGCATGAACTTCCAGGATCTCTGATACCATTCGATCCAGTGTTTGAGGGTCGATGGTATCAGAACCACAACCCATTAACGCCTCGCCACTCATTTTTAAGAGTACGCGACCATACAACGGCTGCTTATCCTTAACCATAGTTAACTCCCTTCTACTTGCGCCTTAACCTCTTCTGCGAAATCAACTTCCTGTTTTTCTATACCTTCACCAACCTCATAACGAACAAAGTGAGATATACTAGCCGAAGACTTATTCAATAACTGCTCAATAGTTTGATCTGGGTCTTTAACAAAAGCTTGACTCATTAAGCATATTTCTTTTAAAAACTTGGAAACTCTACCTGATATCATTTTTTCAATAATGGCATCTGGCTTTCCACTCTCTTTAGCTTGCTCAACAAATATTGCTTTTTCTCTTTCAATTAATGATGGATCAACGCCCTCTGAGTTTATAGCTTGTGGGCTTAGTGCCGCAACATGCATAGCAATATCTTTGGCTAACTCGTTTTCAGCCTTATCTAATGCAACTAATACACCAATACGAGACCCATGATTATAACAGCCAACCACACCTGTTGATGTTATCAGCTCACACCGTCTTACTTGAATGTTCTCACCCAAGGTATGAGCCAGTGACTGGCGCATGTCTTCAAATGTTTCCGTGCCATCTTTAGCTACTAAGGCAGACATTAAACCATCAACAGTAGCAATCCCTTCCTCTAATCCACGCTCCACTAATTGAGAGGTGAAACTTAAAAAGCTAGCATCTCTTGCAACAAAGTCAGTTTCAGAGTTAACCTCAATAATAATTGCACTTAAAGAGTCTAAGCTTTGCCTGGTAACAACAACACCTTCAGCTGCAACTTTACTAGCACGCTTAGCTGCTTTAGCTTGACCTTTAGCACGCATAATATCGATCGCCCTTTCAAGATCGCCATCTGATTCTGTTAATGCTTTTTTACATTCCATCATGCCGGCACTTGTTATATCTCTAAGCTCCTTAACCATTTGAGCTGTAATCTTACTCATTCTTATATCTCCAGTTAATGAAGCCACATTATATAGTTGTTAAATCAACATACAACATGGCTCATAAAATATTAATCTACCTTTTTAGCTGCTGCTTTTTTAGCTGCTG
>Ga0114933_10002373_pt1 | contig 19710 bp, 21 predicted proteins | sample 4SBtaG_FD_89691 | JGI IMG/M metagenome (GOLD analysis project Ga0114933, IMG submission 89691) | Deep subsurface microbial communities from Kolumbo volcano to uncover new lineages of life (NeLLi) - 4SBTROV12_W25 metaG | ecosystem: Environmental > Aquatic > Marine > Volcanic | place: Kolumbo... | reverse complement strand
CCACGCTTTAACATCTCATTTGCTTTTCCATATACTTCAAATCTACTTTTTGGGTCTGACCTATCTACCATAATTGCTGCTCTTTTATATATATATCCAAAAAGAGGGATGCTATATAGCTCTTTCTTACCCACAAACATAAATGGCTTTTTATTTGCAATAAGCATTAAGAAGACATCCATATGACTAGAGTGATTAGCTATAATAAGACAATTGGTTGCTGATTTTAATTTTTCTTTATTTTCAATACTTACATAGTATCCGCTCCCATGGAGTATAATTCTAGCCCATATATTTCTAGCAACCCAGAATAATTTAGTGTAAGCTTTGGGTAGGGTAAGAATTATTACTAAAAAGGGGAAGTATATAAGTACTTGAATACCTGCAAGAAAATAAAACCAGGTTTGAAGCCATAACGTGAGTAAAAGCCTTTTTATCATGTCTGAATAATTGACATTATTTACCAAAGGTAACAGGTATTTTGTTTCAACATCAAAAAAAAATATCTTTGTTTGGTAAATAAGTCTCATGGCCAAAATATTAACTGGCATTCAATCCACGGGAACACCTCACCTTGGTAACATACTTGGAGCAATTATCCCTGCTGTAGAAATGGCAAACTCAACTGATGATGAATCATATCTTTTTATTGCTAACATGCATTCTTTAACTCAGATTAAAGATGAAAAAGCTTTAAAGGAAAACACATTTGCTACTGCTGCTACCTGGTTAGCTTTTGGTTTAGATCCCAGAAAGACATGTTTTTACAGGCAAAGCGATGTTCCAGAAGTAACAGAGTTAGCATGGTACCTTAGTTGTTTTTTTCCATATCAGAGATTAAAATTAGCTCACTCTTTTAAAGACAAATCTGAAAACTTAAAAGATGTAAATTCTGGACTTTTTTCATACCCAATGCTTATGTCTGCTGATATTCTGCTTTATGATGCTGATATTGTACCTGTAGGCAAAGATCAACTTCAGCATCTTGAAATGACTAGAGATGTTGCCTCTAGATTTAATAATTTAATGGGAGAGACCTTTATAATCCCACAAGCTAAAATTCAGGATGATACAAAATATATCACTGGTACAGATGGTGAAAAAATGAGTAAATCCAAAAATAACATAATTGATATTTTTGTTGATGATAAAAAGTTAAGAAAACAGATTATGAAAATTGAGACTCAGAGCTTATCTGTTGAAGATTCGAAAAATCCTGAGGAGTGTAATGTGTTTAAGTTGTTTGAGATTATTGCGCCCAAGGATGATGTTCAATTACTGAAGAATCAATATTTAAAAGGAGGAGTTGGTTATGGTGAAGCTAAGGAACTTTTGTTTAATAAACTTTTAAAACGTTTTGCCGGAAACAGAGAAAAATATTTTGAGTTAATAGAAAATAAAGATGAGGTTGAAGCCTTATTATTGTCTGGTGCTCAAAAAGCAAGAGAACAAGCTCAAAAAGTTCTTAAAAGAGTTAGGAGTCGTGTTGGTTTTTAGCTGTTTTTTTTTAAATTTACTTAATGAGTATTTTTAAAGATGTAGCCAAGCTTTTGCATTCTAACGATTGTGTAATTGTTCCAAATTTTGGAGCATTTGTTCTTAAAAGCAAATCTGCTTATATACAAAAAAATGAGTTTTTCCCTCCTAGCAAATATGTTTCTTTCAATGCTATGCTTAAAGATAATGATGGTCTTCTAGCAAAACACTTAAGCGTTGAAAAAAAAATCTCATATGAAAAATCTCTAAAACTAATATCGGAAGAGGTTATTTTCTTTAAAAAAAGTTTATCTAGAGACTTAATTATTGACACTGAGAGTCTGGGAATTTTTGAATTAAAGGAAAAAGAAACACTAGTATTTAATCCGGATTTTTCAATAAACTTTGACAATAAAGTGTTCGGTTTAAAATCTTTTGTTAGAGAACCCTTGCTTAGTAAAATCTCTCAAGAATCAAAAAAGAATAATCAATTTAGCAGTAATGTTTTATTAAAATATGCAGCTATTGCTATATCAGTCTTTGGATTCTCTTACTTTGGATATTTTAACTATAATGACTATCTCAATAACGAGAAATTAAAAAATATTGCAATAGCTCAAGAAAAAATTCTTGAGAATGTTCAGGCTGCCACCTTTAATTTAGGTGAGCTACCTCCTATTAAGATTAATGTTACAGCTCCTGTTGTTAATGATAATTCAATTTATTATAGCGTTATAGCAGGCGCATTTAGATCCAAAGGGAATGCTGAAAAACATTTAAATACTTTGATAGGTAGAGGCTATCAAGCATCATATACTTCCATTAACCCAAAAGGTCTTTTTAGGGTAGCCTATGCGAGGCTTAAGACTAGGAAAGAGGCAGCAGAATTAATTTCAAAAGTAAAAAATAGTGGAGAAGATGCTTGGTTATTAATTGAAAATTAATTGTCTAACCAAATAGTAGGATTCTCTGGTTTTAATTCATTAAAAATATTAAATTTTAAAACAGTCTTTCCATTTGATTCATTAGTAAACACAACACCTATTTCATCATTGGCATTTATCTTATCACCTTTTTTTACAAATATTGATGATAGGTTTTGGTAATTAGAAATATACTTTCCATGTCTTATCAAGACTCCTGGGTTTCCTCCTGAGAAACCATAAACAGATAAAACCTCACCGTCAAAAACAGAATAAGCTATAGAATTTGGAGATGTTGCAATTGAAATTCCATTACTATTAATTGTTGTGGTTCGAACAACGGGGTGTGGTTGAGTGCCAAATCTTCTTACTATAACTCCTTCTTTAACTGGCCATGGCAAGCGCCCTCTATTAGCTTGAAAGTTTGATGAGATTAGTCTACCCTCCGGTGTTAATGAAAAATTTGTTGAGTTATTATTTTTATTTGATTCTGCAATTGCTAGTCTTATCAGTTTTTGAATCTCATTATCTATTAACTTTGCTTGCTTTTCTTTTTTATTAATTTGTGCAGCATAATCCTTTTGATTTTTCAAGAGGCCCTTAAATAAATTATCTTGTTGTTGTTTTTCTTTTGTTAATGATTTTTTGACATCCTTGTTTTCTTCAATTAACCTTTCCTTTTGGCTCTTGCTAATAACTAAGCTATCAACGTTATTCTCTATTTCTTTTTGAATTTGAACAATTTTATCAGCCTGTTTTTTTCTGTATTTAGAATACTGTTTAAAGTACTGAAACCTTTTAAAGGCCTGATTGACGTTTTCAGAGGCAAACAAAAACATTAGTTTCATCTGAGTAGATCTTTTTTTATATGAAGTATATATTATCTTCTCGTACTCATTTTTAAGGTTTGTTAAATTAACCTCTAAATCATCTATTCTATCATTTTGATTATTTATGATATTAGTCAAATTATTAAGTTGTGAATTATTAATATTAATAAGTTTATCACGTACTGAGATTTTTAATTGAAGGTCCTCTAAATCATCGGCTAAATTTTTGGATCTTTTTTTTGATTCAACAATCAATAAATTTATCTGACTAATTTCTTTTTTTAATGAAATTTTTTGTGCCTCTAATTTTTTTTGTCTTGCCTGATAATCCTGAGCATGCAGTTGAAAAACTGAAAGCATAAATAAAAAAATATATATCTTACTTAAGAATTTCATTTAAGGTTAAACGTTTATAGTCAGAGGGTATTTCCATTGGAAAGTTTAGATTTTCTGGAAAATCAAATTGAGAATACTCTAGGTTAATTTTAATTATTCGACTTCCTTCTATGTATGAGATTAATATCTCATTAGGGACTGTTTTTCCATCAACATTTTTATAGTTTCTATAATTGACTGTTACCAAAGAAGAGAGTAAAGGGATATAGATTCTTTGCTGATCAAGCATAAAGGTTTTGGGATTTATAAAAATGGTTGTTTGAATTCCTTTTGTAGACTGGAGAACATAATAAATAGAATTATCTATTCTCTTCCAGTTCCCTTTATTTATATCTACAATTGGTTTACCAAAAAGTAAATCTTGTAATAGTTTAACTGGTTTTTTGTAATCGGTTAATTTTAATACTTGAGACAGATCCTGGTCAATAAATGTTTTTTGAAATTTCTCATAAAAAATAAATCTTTCATTGCTCATCAATATTTTTGCTATTGGAACTATCATTGATGCACTAATCCATAAAATTTCATCCTCTAAAGCTCTAAAACTTAAATTAACATTTTGAATCAATCGCCCATTATCAAATTCAACTTTAATTCTATTTCTTAAATTTTGAAACTTGAATTCTGTTTTTCTTGAATTCTTAATAATTTCAGCTATTTCAATATCTTTTAATGGAGCATCACTCGAAATATTTTTTTTGACGGAACAAGCTTGAAGGAATAAAAATAATAGAGCACAAAATAAAGCAGAATAGATTCTATTAATTGTCTTCATTATCATTTATTTGTGAATAATCACCTAAAAAAACTTCTTTGTTTGATCCGTCATAAACTGAGTATGCTCCAAATATAGAGTTTTTAATATCTGCATTTGAAACTTTTGCACCGGTATATATTAATGTTGATTTTATACTTGAACTAGATATATGAGCATTGTCGCCGATTGAAACATAAGGTCCAATTTCTGAATCTTTAATCTTAACATCTTTACCTATAAAGACTGGGTGATTTATTTTAACAACCCCATCTTCCGTAAAACTATTATTTATATCAGAGTCTGCATTTTTCATCATAATTTTTTTTGCAGAGTCAATTAACAACTTTGGTGTACCACAATCCATCCATGTTTCTATCTCTTGTGATTTAAAAATCTTTTTATTATCTATCATTCTCTCAATTCCGAAATTAAGAAGGTATTCTTTTCCTGGACTCAATTTTTCACTTAAATGAATCTTCAGTTCATCTCTTATTAACGATATATCCTTGAAGTAATAAATACCTACAACTGCAAGATCAGATATGTAATCTTTGGGTTTTTCAATTAAACTAGATATGTTGCCCTCTTTATCAAGGTTTACAACACCATAACTAGATGGGTTTTCCACTTTCTTTACCCATATTATTCCATCAGCATCTGGATCTATAGAGATTTCACCCTGAATCATTGTATCTGCATATGCAATAATTGATGGTCCCTCTAATGACTCTTCTGCACACATAATTGCATGACCTGTCCCTAGCTGATCAAGCTGCCGATAAACTTTAGTTTTCGCATTATACTTATCTGAAATTGAAGTTAAAGATTTAACTACATCTGAATTAAAATATCCTTCATCTCCTAATATATATATGATTTCATCAACAGGGGTTGTTAGCTTTGAAGTAATTTGGTCTATAAGATGTTCAACTATTGGCTTATCAATAATTTTAAGTAGGGGTTTTGGACAAGTCAAAGTAAAAGGTCTAAGCCTTGTTCCTTTTCCAGCCATAGGAATGAATATCTTCATTTAGTTGATTTATATCAAAAATACAAAAATGTAGGACGTATATTTATCGTTATGAGTTTAGGGCCTCCGCTCCACCTACAATTTCTAAAATTTCATTAGTAATTGCTGTCTGTCTTGCTTTGTTATAAGTAAGCTTTAATTGATCTCTTAGCTCTGAAGCATTATCAGTTGCTTTATGCATTGCCGTCATTCTTGCTCCATGTTCTCCAGCAATGGAATCAGAAATAGATTTAAAAAGTTGAATTGATAAGGTCTTTGGTATTAATTCATTAAGAATCTTTTCCCTGTTTGGCTCAAAAATGTAATCGCCTTGTATAGATAAAGTCTCATCAGAATTTTCAGCAATTGGAAGGAATTGTTCTTTTGTAATAATCTGAGTAGCTGCATTTTTGAAATGATTATATACAAGAACAACCTCATCATATTTTTCTTCAGTGTATAGCCCCATGATATCATTAGCAATTAACCTTACGTTTGAATATGAAAAGTCATCATATAAATCATTATGTGAGCTGATGACATTGAATTTCTTTTTCAAAATGTCATTTCCTTTTTTTCCTATTGTTATTAGGTCAGGTTTTTTTGTCCCATATTGGGAACTAATATTATATACTTCTTTAATTATATTAGAATTAAATCCCCCACAAAGGCCCTTGTTAGAAGTAATTACAATAATAAGTGCAGATTTAACTTCTCGTTTAACAAACAATGGGTTAGAATCAACTGAGTCAATAGATGCAGAAATATTTTTAACTAAGTCTGAAAGTTTATTCGAATATGGAAGAGTTGCCGTAATAGAATCCTGAGCCTTTTTCAATTTAGCAGCCGAAACCATTTTCATAGCATTTGTGATCTGCATAGTTGAAGAAACTGAACTTATTCTATTTCTAATCTCTTTTAATCCTGACATATATTAAAATGATTTTGCGACTTTTTCAGCTACCTTTTTTATTTCGTCTGTTTCTTTATCAGAAATTTTTCCTGATTTTAATTCTGCTAATAGTTTTTTATTATTTTTTCTGAGTTCTTGTAGAAATGCTTCTTCGAATGCTTTTACTTTTTCAACAGGAACCTCTTTAAGAAGGTTTTGAGATCCTGCATAAATTATTGCAACTTGATCCTCAACTTGAAATGGATCATTTTGATTTTGCTTCAAAATTTCAACATTTCTTCTACCCTTTTCTATCACATTTAATGTAGCAGCATCAAGGTCTGAACCAAATTTTGAAAATGCTTCAAGTTCTCTATATTGAGCTTGATCAAGTTTTAGAGTACCCGCAACTTTTTTCATCGATTTTATCTGTGCAGAACCCCCAACTCTTGAAACAGAGATTCCAACATTAATTGCAGGTCTAACTCCTGAATTGAATAAGTCTGACTCCAAGAATATTTGACCATCTGTAATAGAAATTACATTTGTAGGAATATATGCTGATACATCTCCGGCTTGAGTTTCAATAATTGGAAGTGCAGTTAATGAACCGCCACCTTTTACCTTAGATTTCAATGAGGCAGGCAAATCATTCATACCACTTGCAACTTTATCATCATTCACAACCTTTGCAGATCTTTCTAAAAGCCTTGAATGAAGGTAAAAAACATCACCAGGATATGCCTCTCTTCCAGGAGGTCTTCTTAAAAGTAGTGAAACCTCTCTATAAGCAACTGCCTGTTTTGATAGATCATCATATATAATTAATGCTGGTCTACCAGTATCTCTAAAGTACTCACCAATACATGCGCCAGAGAATGGAGCAAATACTTGCATAGGTGCAGGATCTGAAGCGTTAGCTGCAACGATAACAGTGTAATCTAAAGCACCTTTTTCTTCAAGAGTTTTTGCAATCCCTGCTACTGTTGATGCCTTTTGGCCAATTGCAACATAAATACAAAAGACAGGCTCTCCAGCATCGTAAAATTCTTTTTGATTTAGAATTGTGTCAATACAAACAGTTGTTTTACCAGTCTGTCTGTCACCAATTACTAATTCTCTTTGGCCTCTTCCAATAGGTATCATAGCGTCAATTGATTTAATTCCAGTTTGAAGTGGCTCGTTAACGGGTTGACGGTAGATAACACCCGGAGCCTTTCTTTCGATTGGCATATCAAAAAGCTCTCCTTCTATTGGACCTTTCCCATCAATAGGATTTCCAAGCGTGTCAACAACTCTTCCAAGAATTCCTTCTCCAACTTTAATAGAAGCAATCTGATTGGTTCTCTTAACAGTATCTCCCTCTTTTATTCCTTTGGAGGGACCGAACAGAACAATACCCACATGATCTTCCTCTAGGTTTAACACCATTCCTTGAAGACCATTATCAAAAGAGACAAGCTCACCATATTCAGCATTTGTTAGACCATAAACACGTGCTATTCCATCTCCTACCTCAAGTACAGTTCCAACTTCATCAAATGATGTTTGAATATCTGCTGATTCTAATTGTTTTTTCAGTAGAGCTGATACTTCAGCTGGTTTAATTTTTTGCATTTTTTATAATTTTTAATTTTTTCATAACTAATTTGTCGTCTTCAATTGTTTTTTCATTCTATCTAATCTCTTTTTAACACTTGCATCTAGTCTTGTATTGTCATAATCTAATATAAACCCGGCAATTAAAGATTTATCATGCTTTTTGGTCAATTTAATTTTACCCTTTTTTAATGACTGTAAATATTCCTTTATAGAGCTTTCCATATCATCAGAAACTTCAACAGCAGAAGTTACTGTAACTTCAACAATACCTTTTTGCACGTTATATTGTTTTATAAATCCGATACAGACATCCAAAAGCATATCAACTCGATTATTTTGAGATAAAAGGTTTATTACAATAGATGTATTAGGCAAAGATTCAGATGTTAAATCATTTAAAACTTTTTTCTTAATATCTTTTGAAATAGTAGGGTTGGCTATAAAACTTCTTAGGTCCTCAGAACCTTCCAAGGTTTTAATTAAAGACATAATTTCTTCAAAAAGGATATCTAAATTATCATTTTCAATTCCATAGCTTATAAGAGCCTTTGCATATCTTTTAGAAGAAGTTTCTAAACCCATGATAACTAGTCAAATTTTTTCTCTTTTAATAATTTATTAATATAGTCTTGATGATTTTTGTTGTCATCAAGCTCTTGCTCTAAAACTTTAGATGCAATATCAATAGAAAGATCTGCAACTTGATTTTTGATTTCATTCATTGCTGATCTTTTTTCGTTCTCAATTGATGTACGAGCTTGTGCTAAAATGTTTTCAGCTTCCAAGCGTGCATCAGATTTAGCTTTCTCAACAAGTTCCTTCCCTGATTGCTTTGCTTGATTAATCATAGCATCGCTCTCAGCTCTAGCTTCTTGTAGAATTTTTTTATTCTCAGCCTGAAGACTTTCCATCTCCTTCTTTGCCTCTTTAGCAGAATTTAAAGAATCTCTAATAGATTTCTCTCTTTCATTAATGGTGTCTAATATTGGTTTCCATGCAAACTTTCTTAACAAGAAAATTAGAGTTACAAATATTAACGTCTGCCAGAAAAAGAGACCAGATGAAAATTCACTTATTAATTTTTCCATAAACTAATTCAATTAGTTAACTGCGAATAAAGCTGCAAAAGCAATCCCCTCAACAAGAGCTGCAATTACAATTGCCGCTACAAGAATTTTATTAGAAGCATCAGGCTGTCTACCAATTGCATCCATTGCACCACGACCAATAAGACCGATACCGATTCCTGTTCCGATAATTACAAGTCCTGCTCCGACTATTTTAGGTATTTCCATTTTTTTTTATTTTAATTATACATTTATTTTTTAAAGTTAATGATCGTCCTCCTGAACTGCAAAACCAAAGTATAGGGCTGACAAAAGAGTAAATATATACGCTTGTAGTAAAGCTACTAAAACTTCAATTATTGAAATAAAGAATACTAGGACAAGTGATAAGCTAGACCCGACTAAATTTTTAAAAATAAAAATTAATCCTATCAAGCTATAAAGTACTATATGACCTGCAAGAATATTTGCATATAACCTTATCATTAAAGAAAAAGGTTTAATAAATACTCCCAAAAGTTCAATTGGTGCCAAAAGAGGTTTCAACCATACTGGAACACCTGGCATCCAAAAAATGTGCTTCCAATATGTTTTATTTGCTGTAAGGTTTGTAATCAAAAAAGTTATTAAGGCCAACCCAAAGGTTACAGCTATATTACCTGTTACATTAACTCCTAATGGGCTTAAACCTAATAAATTTAAAAACCAGATAAAAAAGAATAATGTAAGTAAGAAGCTCATGTACTTTTTGTAATGATGTTCCCCTATACTTGGAATTGCAATTTCATCTCTAATTAGCAGGACAATTGGTTCGAAAAATCTCCCAATTCCAGATGCAATTTGATTATTCTCCTGGTACGATTTTGCTAAAGACGTAAATAACCAAAACATTAATACTGAGATTAGCAAAATTGAGAAAACACTCTTTGTAATTGACATGTCAAGGGGCATTGCATTAGTTACATTTCCCTCTTCATCATATGAAATATATCCCTCTGAATTTGTTTCATATATTTTGCCATGATAGAGTTTGTAGTATTTCCCAGAGGCATTAACCACATTTTTTCCGTGATCTAACTTGGAAGACATAAAAAATCTAACACCGTCATCAATCAATATAACTGGAAGTGGGAATCCATAATACTTTTTCTTGCCCGTTTTTTTATCCTTAGTTGAAAATAGTGAAAAGTCATGAGAATCTTGAACGTGATGATATATATATTCCGTAATTTCTTCTTGAAGAGTAAGCTCTTTTTCTTCTTCTTTAGCATCTAGAAATGAGGCAGACAAAATTAATATAGAAAGAAAAAAATATCTGCTTTTAGTATATATCATGCTTAAACTAAGTAGATTAAGTTTTGCGCGACAAATGTAATATATAAATACATATTTATAAAATCATTTGAGGTCAAAATTTAAAAAGTTATTTTAAATTTTTTGTCTGAGAGATTATTAGATAAATAATCAAGATTATTCCCAATAATGATAGGGAAAGAGTAAATTGATTTGATTCGTTTTGAAAGTAGGAATCAGCATATTTTCCAAGCCTTGTCAATACAAGCATTACAATGGCAATTTGAAAAAATAAACCGGAAAATATAAGCCAGGGTTTAGGCTGTTTTTTCACGAGGGTTGTTGAAGTTTGTTATCTTTTTTAGTGGTGCTATTTCAGAATCATCATTTTGCATAGATGACTTTGCATTAAAAATTGCTCCAGACTCAACAATCAACTTTGACATAACAACATCCCCATGAACTTCGCCTGAAGATCTAATTGACAATAAGTCGTCAACATGAATGGTTCCTTTAAATTTACCTTCAATGTCCGCAGATGAACATACAATTGTTCCGTCAATATTTCCATTTTTACCAATCACCACCTTACCTTTAGTCTCAATATTTCCTTCAAAAGAGCCATCAACTCTAAAGTCAGATTCTGAGTTAAAATTACCTGTGAAGTTGGTGTTTTTTTCTATGGTATTACAGCTAGCTGATAAATCGTAATTTTTCATTTTAATAAAAATTGGGCGATAAATCTACAATTTTATTTTTAATAAATAGTTAATTTATTAGTAATATTGCGCTGATAATCAATATGTCTATGTCAAAAAAGATTAAAATTATTTGTGATGAAATGGAATATAATCTAGAAATGGTAGATGATAAAACCATTCTAGATCTTGCACTTGAAAATGATATTGATGCTCCGTATTCTTGTCAAGGTGGAATCTGCAGCACATGTTTAGCAAAGATAGATAAGGGTTCTGTAGAGATGGACAATAATCAAATTCTTACAGATGATGAAGTTGAAGATGGATATATCTTAACTTGTCAAGCAAGGCCAACTTCTGACGAGGTCGAGGTTAGTTATGATGAGGTATAGTATCCTCTAAGATTTTTAATGCTTTCTCAATTATTTCTTTTGGTTCAATAGATCTAAATGCACTTTCGTATCCTTTTGGAACTTTATTTCCGAATATTGAGGTTGGAATTGACGGATACAGGTTCCTGTCAATCATTATTGAATTTTCTGTAGATTGGTCAAAAGGTGTGAAGCCACAAAATGGGTGAGTCATTCCCCATATTGTCAAAACAGGAATTCCACAATTAGCTGCAAGATGACCATTTGCTGAGTCCATTGAAATCATAAGATCTATGTAATTAATAATATTTATTTGTTGGTGTAAGGTGAAACGCTTTGAAACATCATAAACGTTTTCGTATGCTTTATCCCAGATTTCAATTTGTTTTAACTCATTTTCTCCGCCTCCAAAAAGATAGACGTTGTGATTTTTTTGAAGATATGCGATTACATTTTGCATGAGGTCATGGGGGTAACTTTTTCCCTCAAATGATGCAAAAGGAGCAACACCTATAATCTGTTTATTTTGGCATAAAGAAAGTAGTTTTTGTTCTTCGGAGTGAATATCTAAATAAGGTTTTACTGGATACTCATGATTAACTAAATCAACTGGAAACCCTAATCTCCTAAAAACATCGCAATATTTATATTGAATTGGCGTTAATGGTTTAAATATTTTGTTTTTTTTTCTGGTTAACTTTTTACGATCAGCTCTTCCCTTATCAATAGACTGAACTTTTTTGAAAGATAATGTAAAAAGAAAGTTTAGAACTTTTGTTCTTAAGACATTATGCAGGTCTGCAATTGATTTAATATTTTTTTTTCTTAGTACTTTAAATAACTTTATTAAGCCTTTTAAGCCATTGTATTCTTGATTAAAATCTACTTCAATAAATTCTAAATTATCAAATTCGTCAAATAGTGGCCTAGCATAATTTCTGGAAACAAATATGATTTTTTGATCAGGATATGTTTTAAAAAAAGATCTTAATACAGGTATAGTCATGGCAATATCACCAAAAGCAGAGAACCTATAAACTAGAATTGATTTATCCTTTGGCTGAATCATCTTTTTTATACAAAACAGGGTTTAATGATTCATCATTATACATTTTCATTTGCTTGTAAACTCTCATTTTTTTATTGCCTGTAGATAAATCAATTAATAATTGATCTATTGATTCAGAGAGATCTTTTTGCTGCTCAAGCAGAACATTTAATTTTACTTTACAATTATTTCTGTGCTCATCGGTGACATCCTCTCTTTTTGATTCCTCTTCCATATGAAATATTTTTAAAATCAAAATAGATAACCTATCAATTGCCCATGCAGGACTCTCAGTATTAATTTTTGCATCTTCACTTGGAGTTACATCGGAATATAGCTTTAAAAAATATGAGTCTATATATTCTACCATCTCAGTTCTGTTTTGATTTGAGCTATCAATCATTCTTTTAAGTTTCATGCCTTCTTTGGGGTCAATATCAGGATCACGTATTATATCCTCATAATGCCATTGAACAGTATCTATCCAGTTCTTCTCATACAATAAGTGCTGAAAACTTTTACTCTCATAAGGGTTGTCTGGCTTTCGGCTTATATCATCATAAACATGGTAATCATTCACTGATTTTTCAAATATTTCAATTGCTTGTTTGCCGATTTTTGTATTTGTCATATGATGAATTTAAAAATTATTGTTGATGCAATTATAGATATAAAGATAAAGTTTATATGAAAACTGTTAATTTTTTTTACAAAAATCTGAGCTATAAAATAAACAAGTATTAATGAAGTATAATGGAATTCCGACCCGCTTAGTCCTTTGTTTAGCATAAAAAAAGTTAAAACTGTAATCAAGAATAATATACCCACAATGTCCAATGCTCTTCTTTGAAATCCAGAAGTCTTTCTTAGCTTAACAGCTAAAGCAATTAAAAAATAAATAATAATAACAGTTAATGATCCAAATGAGATTGGAATTTCAAAATTCTCCACTTTAGATATTTGAAGTTGGTCTTCAGCTTCAAATATGTAGGAGTTAAATAATAGTAGGTCAAGGCCTATAAATGAAATAATAATATAAATTGTAGGTAATAGTATTAGAGGGGTTCCTAGTATAATTATAAAGTATCTAATGTCCCTCTTAACATTTGCTATAAGCAGAAGTATTAATGGTATTAGAAGAACTAATATGTTTTCTAAAATAAACACAGAAGAGAATGATATCAAAAGTGCTGCGTCAAATAATCTTTTTAATTTTTCATTATTATTTGTTGCTTCAAAGAATAACCTTGTGTTCCTCCATGCAGACCATGTTGCTGCTGAAGCTAAAATAAATCGCATATCAACAGTCTCGACAGGAAATGAGAACACGACAAGTGGATATAATAAAAGATGATATGCATTTCTATTTGTTCTCTCAATTGTTAATTGTCTTGTAACAGTATCAATTGCATAACTCGTGAGCATTAACGCACCAAAAATTATAATTCCATTTAAAAGTCTTGACTCAAATGGCGACCACTTAAACTCAAGATTAGAATAATAATAGGACACTCCTACTAATAAAAGGGAGGAAACAGTTACTGATGTATAATTTAATTTCTCAAATGCCTTTGCAATCATACTTCAATGTATTAATTTTGTTCAATAAATTTAATTATGGTTAAAGATTTTTTCTACTCTCTTTCATGGCTGTTCAAAGAAGTTCTTTTCTTCCCCTTTGATATTCTTAGAAGCATTCAACTTGACAGTTGGTATCTTGCAAATATTGTAAGTTGGTCTTTTATATTAATTGGAATAGCAGGCGCTGCTTATTGGCTGAAGAAGTTGAAAGAGTTTGATGACAATGATGAAGAAAACAAAGATATTACCTCTCATTCTTTTCTAAAGTAAATCAAAACCTATATCATTTCGGTAATTCATTCCATCAAATTTTATATTCTTAATTTGATCATATGAGTTTTCAAGAGCTAATGCAAAGTTTTTACCCATTGATGTTATTGCTAGAACTCTTCCACCACTAGTGACAAAAGAATCATTCTTTTTTTTAGTTCCTGCATGAAATACTGATACTTCAGATAGATTGTTTAAACCATTTATAGTTTTACCTTTTTCATATGACTCAGGATAACCTCCTGAAACTAATATAACTGTTGCAGCATGATTGTCACTAATATTCAATTTTATATCACTGAATTTGGGTGTTCCCATTGAATAAAAAAGTTCAACTAAGTCGTTTTTTAATCTAGGAAAAACAACCTCTGTCTCTGGATCTCCCATTCTAACATTATATTCAATAACATATGGCTCATCATCAACTTTTATTAGTCCTATAAAAACAAATCCATTATACTTCATGTTTTCCTTGATAATCCCGGTAATTGTTGGTTTAATTATTTTATTTTGAATTTTAGATAAAAAATCATCATCGAGAAAAGGGACAGGAGAAATAGCACCCATGCCTCCGGTATTTAAACCAGTATCTCCTTCACCTATCTTTTTATAATCTTTAGCAAAAGGAAGAACTTTGTAATTTTCACCATCTGTTAGGATAAAGCATGAAAGTTCAATTCCATCAAGAAATTCCTCTATAACAACTTTAGTAGAAGAGTCTCCAAATTTTTTATCTAAAATCATATTTCTTAGTTCTAATTTAGCCTCGTCTAAATTCTTTAATATTAAAACGCCTTTACCTGCAGCTAAACCATCTGCTTTTAGAACATATGGTGGGTTCATGCTCTCCAAAAAACTATCTGCCTGATTTATATTTTCAATAGAAAAAGTTTTGTGTTTTGCAGTTGGTATATTATACTTTTCCATGAAGTCTTTAGCAAAATCTTTGCTGCCTTCAAGAAGACCCGCTTGTTTACTTGGAGCAATAATATTTACATCCTTAAGCTCAATATTAGATTTAAAGAAGTCATAAATACCATTAACTATTGGATCTTCCGGTCCAACAAACACAAGCGAGACTTTATGTTTTAATGTAATCTTCTTAATAAGCTCAAAGTCATTTACATCTCCCTCTATATTATCTGCTAATAACTCTGTTCCTCCATTTCCTGGAAGTGCATAAATTTTTGAACATTTTTTACTCTTTGAAATACTATTTATTATTGCGTGTTCTCTTCCACCAGAGCCTATAACTAGAATGTTCATTGAGTTTTAAATTTGTTAATTGTTTGTTTTATATTTTGGATGTAGTTATTATGGTTTTCCATATTCTTAACATCCTCTAAATTAATCATAAAAAAGTCGTTGAGGTCTACTGTATGAAAATAATTTTTTAAGCCAGATATTCTCATTTTATGGTTTATATGCCCTAATCCCTCGTCTATAAAAATGACCTTTAAACCCATAGCTAAAGCTGGTAAAGCAGCATGAATTCTGGAAGTAATTATTATCTCACTTTCCGCAATTTTGTTAAGCATTTCATCTGCTAGAGTTATACCTTCAGAATGAGAATTAATTGACCTTTTTGTGATTTGAGAATACCTTTTTATTTCAAAATTTTGCATGTATAAATGTCTATTAAATTTTTGTAGCTTGATTTTATAATTTAAAAATCTTAATGGGTACTTGATTAAAGACAGCACTAATTTTAATGGTGATTTATAATCTAAATATGGTTTAAGTCTGTCAAAAGTTCCTATTAAAATAATACCTCTCGGTTTTTGGTTGTTAAGATATTTATCTCTTTCTATCCCCAATGTTACACATGAGGAAAAATAGGCATTGATTCCGTTTTTAACCAAAAGGTCTCTTGTGTAATAATCTCGACATCCAATTGGTTCGTGTTTTTTAAAGTACTCAATTGATTTTTGGTTTATAAATGTTTTTGCTATTGAAGGGTTGATGTGAAAAGATATAAATAATGGATTAATATTGTTACTAGGTGGCCAATTCTTTGGATGCTCCATAAACCAACCATTAATTATTGTTTTTATTGGATCCCCGTTATAATTGTTAAGTTCTTCTCTTTCTAGGATTTTAATGTTTTGATTATTTAAAATATCAATAACCGCTTTGGTTTGAATATAGTCTCCTATATTTCTGGATCCACTAAACCCTAATACTCCTATTTCCATTAATCAATATTTTCTTTTATTTTTTCGGTACGTCTTGATATGTCAAATTTTGATATTATCCTATTCCTTGCAAATTTTGACTCTTTTTCTCCGGTGTCTAGCATTATGTAGTCTTTAATCTGATCTAAATCTTTTTCGGTATCAAATAAAACTCCTGTATTGCCAATTATATCTGGGATTCCAAAAACTCTTGAGCCAATTGGGAGGCATCCACATAACATAGCTTCACAAACTGAGTTAGGAAGTCCCTCTAATCTTGATCCCTGAAAATAAAATTTATGTTTTTGATATAGGTCTTTCATTTGAGTCTTAGTTTGAACTCCGATTACATTTACATTAGGACTCAAGTCTAAGAAATTATCAATTTGAATTTTAGTTTCTCCAACAATTGTAAAAGGAACTTCTGGAACTAAAGATGCTAATTTATTGAAAACCTTTAAGCCCTTGATATTAATGACTCTTTCATCTGAGAAAAAGGCAGCTGTCAATACACCTGTTTTTTCAATTCTCGTATCATAATTCCAAAATCTGGAGTCATATCCCGTATTAATTTCCTTAATTAGCAAGTTTTTATTGTTGGAAAAACTTCTAACTCCTGATATAATATTAAACTTCTCCTTAGCATAGCTGCATCCTTTTTCCAAAGATTTATGGACCACCCATATTTCACTAACTAAACTATAATTGATTTTTGCTAATATAGATCTAAGCCCTGTGTTAAAGAATAGACCATGCTGGTTCTGCTCATCAACGATAGCATCATATCCTCCAACAACAATAACTGATTTTTTTAAAAAAAGCTTTGAAAAAAGAATTGGTATAAAAGCATGATAATCATTAAACCAAATAATTAATATTTTCGACCTAGACACATAATAAATTGACTTTATTTTTTCTTTTATTCTATTTATTACAAAGGCTAATACTGTTTTCTTTGGTGGAGATTGTATTTGAAAAACATTATAGTCCAGTGCCTCCAAAATTGAAATGTCAGATTTGACAAAACTTCTTTTAATAGCATAAACTATTGTTGCATTCTTTTTCAAGAGTTAAAAGCATTTAATTTGTCTGCAATTTTTCTGTCATTTGATAACCTAGGAATTTTATTTTGCCCTCCTAGTCTCCCAACTGATTTCATATAATCATTAAACCCTCCTTTTTTAACTGAAATTACCTCTAAGGGTTTAATTATTCCACCATCAATTAGGTCTTTGTAATAGATATTTTGTCTAAGCATTTCTGTTTCTAAGGTTCTTGAAAAAACATTTATGTCTTTTGGCTGTGTTTCAAATTCAATGAACCACTCATGACATGGAAGACCTTCTTTTGGGTTTATATTTGGTGCAACGGTAAATTCTCTTATTGTTACATCATGATTATTTGTGGCAATCTTAATTGAATTCTCTACCTCTTCAGAGATAACGTGCTCTCCAAATGCTGACAAAAAATGCTTTATTCTCCCTGATACAATTATTCTATAAGGTTTAGTTGAAGTGAACTTTACAGTATCTCCAATATTATATCCCCACAGACCTGCTGAAGTAGATATAATTAATAGGTAATTGACATTAACTTTTACGTCTTTAAGTGTAATTCTTTCATATTCCCCTTTTAAGAAATCCTCAGCTTTAATGAATTCATAAAATATATCATTATTCAACAATAACAATAAGTCCGTATTATCATTAGTAAAATTATCTTGATACCCGAAAAAACCTTCTGATGCTGGAAAAGTTGCTAATGTATCAACCTTTTTACCAAATAATTTATCAAATGTTGACTTATAAGGATCAAAGCTTACACCCCCGTATACGTAGAGCGACAAGTCAGGAAAGACTTCCTTTATTTTTTTGTTTTCATTTGAAACAATCCTTTCGAAATACATTTGAACCCATGATGGTATTCCTGCTATAATTGTCATTTTTTCTCCAACTGTTTCTTCAATTATAGTATCAACTTTTTTCTCCCAATCCTCAATACAGTTTGTTTTCCATGAAGGCTTTCTGTTATTTAAAAAGAGTTTTGGGATATAATGAGCGCTTATGCCTGACAGCCTACCAATAAAGACACCGTTTTTTTTGTCAAGTTTAGGGCTGCCTTGTAAAAACATATGTTTTCCATTTATTGGGCTATAGTTTTTTGTCTTTAAAAAATAATTTAAAAGTGCGTCTCGAGCTGAATTAATATGTGTTCGAATTGATTCTTTTGTTATTGGTATATATTTTGCACCAGATGTAGTTCCACTTGTTTTAGCAAAATAAAGAGGTTGTCCTGGCCATAGGATGTTTTTTTCTCCTGCAACAACTCTATCAACATATAGTTTTAATGCCTCATAATCTCTAATTGGAACTTGATTTTTAAAATCTTCATAATTTTTTATGCTAGAAAAGTCATGATCTATTCCGAACTGAGTGTTCTCTGCTTTTTTTAATAATTTATTAAAAGTTTGAGTTTGAGATTTTAGTGGATTAGAGATCCATTTATTATTTCTTTTTTTTACTAGTCTAGCAAAAAGTATTGTTATTAAAGTTTTCATTAAAACTCAATATAGCTTTGTGGATCAACTGGCTCACCTTGATACCATAATTCAAAATGAAGGTGTGGACCTGTTGTTAGCTCACCGGTATTTCCAGTAAAAGCAATTATTTCTCCTGTACCAACTCTATCTCCTTGACTTTTAACAATAGAAGAATTATGCTTATAAATTGATGTTAAGCCATTTAAATGTTCAATTATAATTACAAATCCTGTAGCTGAAGTCCATTCAGAGAATACAACAATTCCTTCGCTAATAGAATGAACAGGAGAGTTCTCGGGCATAACGATATCTACGCCATAATGCTTGCTGTTTAAATCAAAAGCTGATGAAAGACCTCCTTTAACTGGTGGAAAAAGGACAGTTGTAAATCTTTCTCCTTGGATATCAAATGCATTATACTTGTCTTCCTCCTCAACTAGCGCTCTTAACAACGAGTCTTCCTGATTTGTAGCTACAATCTCTAACGCATTAAAACCGTTTTCATTGCTGCTTAAGTTTTCGTCTAACTCTTCGAATGAAATATTTCCAGATAATAGATCTTTTAGTGAATTGATATAATTACTTTGAGTGATATAAAGGCTTTCCAATGAGTCAAGTTTCATTGAGTTCTCAACCGCATTTTGTCTTAGCTCAAGACTGGTATACCCTCTAAAGTATTCCTTGAGAGGGGTGAAGTATATTAATAAAAAAGATGCCGACAGAACAAATAGAAATGCTATAAAGGAAGATACAGCAAGGTTGAGTGATGATGATGAGAGAAGCT